>Ga0209702_10000273_pt1 | contig 105301 bp, 102 predicted proteins | sample FRY01_FD_187210 | JGI IMG/M metagenome (GOLD analysis project Ga0209702, IMG submission 187210) | Freshwater microbial communities from Lake Fryxell liftoff mats and glacier meltwater in Antarctica - FRY-01 (SPAdes) (version 2) | ecosystem: Environmental > Aquatic > Freshwater > Ice > Glacier... | reverse complement strand
GCGACACCAATTTCCGCATATGCCCTGGCCGCGCAACGGCATATGTACGAATTCGGCACGACGCGGGAACAACTCGCCAAAGTTACTGTTAGCGCAAGCCGATGGGCAGCGCTCAATCCGGCGGCACTAAAGCAGGAGCATGTGTCCGTCGAAGAGGTCTGCCAATCCCCGCTGATTAGTGATCCGTTGCGGAAGCTTGACTGCTGTCTCATTACCAACGGTGGTGGTGCCGTTATTGTCACAACAAAAGAACGCGCAAGGAAACTGGGCAGGAAATCTGTGCGAGTCTTGGGGGCGGGCGAAAGTCACAGCCACCGATACGGTGCAGCAATGCGTAGCTTCACCACGACGGCCGCCGTCGCTTCGGGCAAGGATGCGTATGAAATGGCGGGACTGGGTCCCGACGATATTGACGTGATACAGATCTATGACGCCTTCACAATCAATGTGATTCTTGGGCTAGAAGATCTGGGGTTCTGCAAAAAGGGCGAAGGTGGTCTGCTGGTCGACAAAGGCATCGGTCCGGGCAGCAAACTTCCAGTAAATACATCGGGCGGCGGGCTGAGGTATTGCCACCCCGGGATGTTTGGCATCTACCTGATTATCGAAGCGGTGCGCCAACTCCGTCAGGAGGCGGGGGCGCGCCAGATCGACAAACCCCGGCATGCCCTCATTCACGGCATAGGCGGCGTCTTGTCCGGACATGCCACCGCGATCCTCGGCGCATGATGGATTACACAAGACCTCCCCATTTCGTCACTCTGGAATTCATATGACTTCAGCGGCATCACAACAAATTGCTTTAGGTATAGTCGGCGCAGGAACAATGGGGCGGGGCATTGCACAAGTCGCCGCATCCGGCGGCATCCAAGTATTCCTCACGGATGCGAAGCCGGGCGCCGTGAGTGACGCTCATGACTTCGTATCAAAAATGCTGCACCGGGCGGCCGAGAAAGGGAATATTTCAAAGCAAGATGCTGAGGCCGCCATCAGCAGGATCCATCAGGTCACTAGTATCGAGGACCTGTCGAAATGCCAGATCATTATTGAAGCCGTTGCCGAAGAGCTTCACGTAAAACAGGCGTTATTTGCCAAGCTGGAAACCTTTGTTCCCGATCATTGCATACTGGCCTCAAACACCTCCGCGCTTTCAATCACTAGCATCGCCGCAAACTGCAAACGCCCTGAACGGGTTGCTGGCATGCATTTCTTTAATCCAGTTCCTCTGATGAAGCTCGTGGAAGTAATTGATGGACTCCGGACGGACCAGTCGGTTTGCGAATCACTGGTCCTGCTAGCAAGGCAAATGGGGCGCGAACCCGTCCGCTGCAAAGACTTTGCCGGATTCCTAGCGGGGAACATAGGTCGCGGATTCACATTGGAGGCGGCGCGTATTGCCGAAGAAGGGGTTGCCTCGTTTGCGGAAATAGATAACGTGATGCGTAAAACCTTGGGTTTCCCCATGGGCCCTTTCCAGTTGATCGACAATAATGGCATCGACGTCGTCCATCGTGCAATGGAAGGTGTTTACGAACAGTTTTACCAGGAACCTTACTTCCGGCCTTCCCCGCTCCTCAGGCAGCGGGTTGCCGCCGGACTTACGGGCCGGAAATCTGGGCAAGGTTTCTACCTCTACCAGGATGGCAAGATCGTCGACGGCACACCGGCAACCCCGGTCGGCGGCAATGTCCCGCAATCCGTTTGGGTCAGCCCTGAAGAACCTGCGCTCCGTGCAGCGGTGACAGTCGTATTAAAGGCCTGCGGCGCCACGATGGACGAGGCCGCAAAACCCGGTACAAGCGCACTTTGCATCGTAACCCCCGTGGGCAAGGACGCCACGACGTCCTGCTCGGAACAAGGGCTCGACGCGAGGCGCACGATCGCCGTAGACGCCCTGTGCGGCCTCGAAAAACACCGCACTTGCATGGCGACACCAGCAACCAGCAGGGAAGTGACCGATGCAGCACTGGCTTTGCTGTCGCGTGACGGTGTTCCGGTAACCTTTATCCGGGACAGCCCGGGCTTCATCGCACAGCGGATTATTGCCATGATCGTAAATATCGGATGCTGGATTGCCCAGTCGGGGTTTGCGTCGCCGAAAGACATCGATATGGCCGCCCTCCTCGGTCTGGGTTATCCCAAAGGCCCTTTTGGTTTCGGCGATCACGTCGGGAATCAAAGGATCCATTCTATTCTGAAAAACATGCAAACAAGAACAGGGGATCCAAGGTATCGTCCCAGCCCGTGGCTGACTAGGCGTGCTGAACTGTCTTTGCCATTACACATTCAGTAAGACGCCCCCTTTAAACCAAAGCTGTCGCGAGCACTCTTGCGACATGCAGTGCCTCTCGCGCTGCACCATCGTGGATCTGATGGCGGCAACTGGTACCGTCGGCAACGATCAGGGTATCGCGGTCTGCCTCACGCACTTTCGGCAGCAACGACGCCTCCGCCATGCGCATCGAGACTGCGTAGTGTTTTGCTTCGTAACCGAAGCTGCCCGCCATGCCGCAGCAACTCGATTCGATCAATTCGACATTGAGCCCAGGCACCAGCGCCAGTGCCTTGCGCACTGCGGGCATGCCGGCAAATGCTTTCTGGTGACAATGACCATGGAGCAGCGCTTTCACCTGCGGCAATGCTTTCAGCTTCAGCTGCAACCGCCCCGCTTCATGTTCGCGAACCATGAATTCCTCAAACAACATGGCCTGTTGTGCCAGCGGCGCAGCTTCCTCCGCCGGCAACATCGACAGAAATTCATCGCGCAGCGAATACAGGCATGACGGCTCCAACCCGATCACCGGCACACCGCGCGCCACATACGGCTGCAGCGCCGCGACCATGCGCTGCGCTTCGCGACGGGCTTCGGCCACCAGACCGCTGGCGAGAAACGTGCGCCCGCAACACAGCGGCCGCGTGCCGCTTGCGGCGCGCGGCAGGTGCACGGTGTAACCCGCCGCTTCCAGCACCTGGATGGCGGCCCGCGCATTTTCAGGCTCAAAATAAGTATTGAAGGTGTCGACCAGCAACACCACTTCCCGTTCCCCGGCTGCTGCAGGAATTGCAGGGGCGACAAAGGGATCGTTGCGCCAGGCCGGCAACGAACGTTTTGATGCAAAACCCAGCAGCGGTTTGGCCAGCCCCTGCAGCACATTCATCACCGGTGCGAACCGCGCCGCCCAGGGCGCATAACGCGGCAGGTACGCAATCAACCGCTCTTTCAGTGTCAGGCCGTGGTGGCGGTGCCAGTGGTGCAGGAACTCGATTTTCATTTTCGCCATGTCGACGCCGGTCGGGCACTCGCGTTTGCAGCCTTTGCAGGACACGCAAAGCGCCATGGCATCACGCACGGCGCCGGATGTCAGTGCATCCGGGCCGAGCTGTCCGGACAGGGCGAGTCGTAAAGTATTTGCCCGGCCACGCGTCAGGTGCTGCTCCTCACGGGTCACCCGGTACGAGGGGCACATGGTGCCGGCGTCAAACTTGCGGCAATGGCCGTTGTTGTTGCACATCTCGACGGCCTTGTCGAAACCGCCCCACTCTGACCAGTCCAGCGCCGTGGTCAGCGGTTGCGCTGCATAGTCCGGCTTGAAGCGAAACAAAGTGCGGTCATCCTGCTTCGACGGGCGCACGATCTTGCCGGGATTAAACAGGCCTTTGGGATCAAACAGATCCTTGATTTCCTCGAAGGCGCTCACCAGCTTCGGTCCGAAGAACGGCGCTATCCATTCCGAGCGCACCAGTCCATCGCCGTGCTCGCCCGAATAAGAGCCCTTGTATTCACGCACCATCGCCGCGGCCTCTTCGGCAATCGCGCGCATTTTTTGCGCGCCATCGCGGCGCATGTCGAGTATCGGCCGCACATGCAGGCAGCCGACCGACGCGTGCGCATACCAGGTGCCTTTGGTGCCGTGCTTGTGGAACACCTGCGTCAGGCGGTCGGTGTATTCGGCCAGATGCTCCAGCGGCACCGCGCAATCCTCAATGAACGACACCGGTTTGCCGTCGCCCTTCATCGACATCATGATGTTGAGGCCCGCCTTGCGTACTTCCCAGAATTCCTTCTGCACGGCCGGATCGATGACTTCCACCACGCCACCGGGCAAGCCCAGCTCACCCATCAATTCAACCAGCTGCTTCAACCGGCGGACCTGTTCGTCGCGATCGTCGCCAGCGAACTCCACCAGCAGGATGGCCTCGGGTTCACCGCTGACGCATTGATCGACGATGGGGCGGAAGGCTGGATTGCCGCGTGCGAGTTCGATCATCGTGCGGTCCACCAGTTCGACCGCAACGGGTTTGAGTTTGACGATGTGCTGGGGTGCCTCCATCGCCTGGTAAAACGTCGGGAAGTGGCAAATACCCAGCGTCTTGTGCCGCGGCAGCGGCGACAGTTTTAATTCGACGCGGCGCGAAAACGCCAGCGTGCCTTCGGAGCCCACCAGCAAATGCGCCATGTTGGCGCCGGGCGGCAGCATCAGATCAAGGTTGTAACCACCAACGCGGCGCAGCACTTTCGGGTAACGCTGTTCGATTTCCTCGGCTTCGCGCCGCGCTATGCTGGCGATCTTGTCGACCAGCTCTCGATAACCGTGCGGACCGTCGAGTTGCGCCAGATCCTGGGGCACAGTGCCAAACCGGTACTGCGCACCATCGGCCAGCCAGGCATCGACGCCGAGCACGTTGTGCACCATGTTGCCGTATTCGATGGAACGCGAGCCGCAGGAATTGTTGCCCGTCATGCCGCCGATGGTTGCCTGCGCACTGGTGGAAACATCGACCGGGAACCACAAGCCGTACGGTTTCAGCCAGGCATTCAGATGGTCCAGCACCATGCCCGACTGCACGGTAACCGTGCGCGCGTCCTTGTCGAAGGCGGTAATTTCGTTAAGGTGTTTCGACACATCCAGCACCAGCGCAGCGCCGACGGTCTGGCCGCATTGCGAAGTGCCGCCGCCGCGCGGCAAAACGGGTACACCCGCTTCGATGGCAATCTGCAGTGCGGTCAGCGCGTCGTTTTCATCGCGCGGCACCACCACGCCGATCGGTTCAATCTGGTAGATCGAGGCGTCCGTCGAATAACGTCCGCGCGATGCCGCATCAAACAGGACTTCACCGCGCATTTCCCGGCGCAACCGCTGCGCCAGCGCACTGCGATCGGGTGCAGCCCGCACGAACTGCATCGGTTGTGCCGGTGCATTCATTCCGCCGGTTTCCCGCTTTTTGCGTTCAGTGCTTCCATCACCATCACCAGCTTGTTTCCGAGATGATCACGCAGCAGCCTCTGCAGTCGTGCGCCATCGCGTTTGACCAGTGCGTCGAGAATCTCTTCGTGCTCCTTTACTGCATTGTCCCAGCGCTCACGCGACAGATTGGCCATGTAGCGCGCGCGGCGCATGTGGGCATTCAAGCCGCGATAAATCTGTGCCAGCGTGGCGTTGCCCGCGCATTCCATCAGCTTGATGTGGATCTGCTGGTTATAGCGAAAATAAGACGCCAGCTCGCCGCGGGCATGGTGGGCCAGCATGTGGTAATGCAGCGCGCGAATTTCAGCGATGTCTTCTTCGGTCGCGTTGCGACAGGCGAGGTCACCGGCCAGCGCTTCCAGCGTGCCGAGCACCACAAAAACTTCCTGCATTTTTTCCGGATTCAGCGCGGCCACCACGGCGCCGCGATTGGGCAACAGTTCAACCAGACCTTCAGAGGCCAGAAACTTGATGGCCTCCCGCAACGGGGTGCGCGAAGTACCGAGTTTCTCCGCCAGCACGCGCTCGTTGAGCTTGGTGCCCGGTGCCAGTTCCCCCTGCACGATCAGGTCGCGCAGTTGGCCGACCACCGTTTCGTGCAGCAGGCGGCGGTCGACCAAAGAAGTGACGTTGGTATCGGCCAGGGCGGTAGTAGTTACAACAGCAGTAGACATGGCAAAGCTCCGTTTGTATGCATAATACCTTTCTGTCACCCCCTGAGCAATAAATAAATATTATTATAATCAATTACTTATATAATTTATCTCAGGCTCACCCGGATGTTCAATTATTTGCATACAAAAACAATTGCCGTGACATCTGGCCAGCGTTACCATGTCTGCCAACCCCACTCCTCTCTGGATTCCGATCATGAGTTACGCCGCCGGCCGCCATTTCCTGCAAATCCCCGGTCCCAGCAATGTCCCCGACCGCGTGCTGCGCGCCATCGACCGTCCGACCATAGACCACCGCGGTCCCGAGTTCGCGCAGTTGGGCAAGGATGTGCTCGCCGGCATGAAGAAAATCTTCAAAACCACCAAGGGCCATGTCGTGATCTTCCCGGCTTCGGGCACCGGCGCGTGGGAAGCCGCATTGGTCAACACCCTGTCGCCCGGCGATGCCGTGCTGATGTACGAAAGCGGACAGTTCGCCAGCCTGTGGCAATCCCTGGCGCAGCGACTGAACATCAAACCCGAATTCATTTCCGGTGACTGGCGCCGTGGCGCCGATGCCGCCGCCATTGAGGCACGGCTGATCGCCGACAAATCCCACACCATCAAGGCCGTGTGCGTGGTGCACAACGAAACCTCCACCGGCGCTACCTCACGCATTGCCGAAGTGCGCAAAGCCATGGACCGCGCCAAACATCCCGCGCTGCTGATGGTGGACACGATTTCTTCACTCGCCTCAATCGACTATCGCCATGACGAATGGGGCGTGGATATCACCATCGCCGGCTCGCAGAAAGGTCTGATGCTGCCGCCGGGACTGTCATTCAATGCGTTTTCTGACAAGGCCCTCGCTGCCAGCAAGACCGCAAAACTGACGCGCTCCTACTGGTCATGGGATGAAATGCTGGCGCCCAACAAGAATGGATTTTTCCCGTACACGCCCGCGACCAATTTGCTGTACGGTTTGCATGAAGCACTGAAAATGCTGCTCGAAGACGAAGGCCTGGACCATGTGTTCGCCCGCCATGATCGTCATGCCGAAGCCACACGGCGTGCCGTACGCGCCTGGGGCCTTGAAATTCTCTGCCAGAATCCGGCGGAATACTCCAGCGTACTCACGGCCGTGCTGATGCCCGAAGGACACAGCGAAGTGGCCTTCCGCAAGGTGGTGCTGGAACGGTTCAACATGTCGCTGGGCAGTGGCCTGGGCAAGATTGCCGACAAGGTATTTCGCATCGGCCATCTGGGTGACTTCAACGACCTCACGTTGATGGGCACCCTGTCCGGCGTCGAAATGGGACTGGAGCTCGCTGGCGTGCCGCACAAAAAGGGCGGCGTGGCCGCAGCCATGGACTACCTGATCGGCGAAAAAATACCGGCACGTGCGGCCAAAGCCGCATGACTGTCGTTTGTTGCACCCGGTAATATGCTGCAGAGCCTGCCGGACCGCGTCAAAATCATATAAAACCGCGGACACCGCGGCGCGGCGGATTTAATCAGAACGGAGGAGTTTCACTATGCAAATGCAGTTTGCAGTTGCCCTGCTTACGGCCAGTACATTGCTGGCCGCCCTACCGGCGCACGCACAAAGCTACCCGACCAAACCCGTACGCTTGATCGTGCCCTTTGCACCGGGCGGCGGCAGCGACATCAGCGCGCGCACCATGACCGACGCCATGGGACAGGCCCTGGGCACCACCATTGTGATCGACAACCGCCCCGGCGCCGGCAGCGTGCTGGGCGCCGACATCGCCAGCAAATCTGCCCCCGACGGCTACACGCTGTTTCTGGGCAATATCAGCATGGCCTTCAACGCTGCGCTGTACAAAAAACTGCCGTTTAATGCGATAAGCGATTTCATTCCCGTTTCACTAGCCACCGAACAGCCGAACATCATCGTCGCGCATCCGTCGCTGCCGGCGAAAAACTTCAAGGAGTTTATCGCGCTGGCGCGCTCGCAGCCGGGCAAGCTGACCTACGCTTCCGCCGGCCTCGGTTCAGGTACCCATCTGGCGATGGAGATGCTGATGATGTCGCAGAAGATGAGCCTGATCCATGTGCCGTACAAGGGCACTGGTCCCGCCATCACCGCGCTGCTGGGCGCCGAGACCAATGTGTTCATGTCGACCTTTGCTTCGGCCCTGCCGCATGTCAAAAGCAATCGCTTGCGCGGCATTGCCGTAACAACCAAGGTGCGTGCGGCGCCATTGCCGGATGTGCCCACCGTCCAGGAATCCGGAGTCCCCGGATTCGAATACGCCACCTGGTACGGCATCCTGACGCCTGCTGGCACGCCCAAGCCCATCGTCGACAAGGTCAACAAGGCCATCGTCGATACGCTCAACGCGCCGGAAATGAAAGCGCGCTACGCCCGGCAGGGCATGGACGCCACTCCAAGCACATCGGCGGAGTTTGCCAAGCTGCTCAGAGATGAAACAGACAAGTGGGCGAAAGTCGTCCGCGCGGCAAAGATTCCACAGCAATAACCCTGCGACTACCAGAAATTACTAACAAACTTCGATGCACCCCGAAAACAAACCGGCCAGCATTTCATCAGTGCCGGGTTTTCACATACATCAACCAAAGGAGGTTCACATGAAAGCTTTCAAACTGTTATCACTGCTGGCCGGCGTACTGCTGACCACTGCCGCGATCGCACAAACCGAACTCAAGTTCGGCCATGTCGGCGCACCGGGATCGCTGTTCGCAAAATCATCTGAAGAATTCGCCAAACGCGCCAATGCCAAGCTCGGCAGCAAGTACAAGGTCGTGGTCTTCGGTTCCAGCCAGATCGGCGACGACAAGGAACTGCTGCAGAAGGTAAAGCTCGGCACCGTGGATTTCGCGCTGCCATCCTCGGTGATGTCCTCCGAAGTCGACATGTTCGGCATTTTTGAAATGCCTTATCTGGTCAAGGACCGCAAGCACATGGGTGAAATCGAAAAAGCTGTGTTCTGGCCCAGCCTCGCACCCGCAGCGGAAAAGAAAGGGCTGAAAATCCTCGCGGTCTGGGAAAACGGCTACCGCCACATCACCAACAACAAGCGCCCGATCAACGTACCGGCCGACCTGCAGGGCATCAAGCTGCGCACGCCCAAAGGCAAGTGGCGCGTGAAGATGTTTCAGGCCTACGGCGCAAACCCCAGCCCGATGGCATTTTCCGAAGTCTTTACCGCACTGCAAACCGGCGTAATGGATGGCCAGGAAAATCCCTTCACCCAGATCTACAGTGCAAAATTCCAGGAAGTGCAAAAGTACTTGTCGCTGACTGGCCACGTCTACACCCCGGCCTACATCACCGTCGGCTCCAAAAAATGGGCCAGCCTGCCTGCCGACGTACGCAAAACCCTGGAAGGCGTAGCGAAAGAAACCCAAGCCTACGTCTATGCCACGGCGGAAAAAGACGAAACCGATCTGCTGCAAAAGCTGAAAGCAGCCGGCATGCAGGTCAACGACGCGGACAAGGCGGCGTTCGTCAAGGCCAGCAGCGGGATCTATACGGAATTCGGCAAGGAAGTGGCCGGCTCCAAGGCGCTGATCGACAAAGCGCTGAGTCTGGCTAAATAAAATCGTCAGATAAAAGCTCAGGGGCTTGTGGCAATTCAGCACACGGGTGGCGGAGGACATCCTCTGCCATCGCCCTTGAACATACCCGGGTAAATCCATGACGTTATTGCGCATACGCGCCGGTTACGCGCGCCTGCTGGAATTCATCGTATTCCTGCTGATGGCTGTCCTGGCCATTGAAGTCATCATTGGTGTGGTGTACCGCTCCATCGGCGAATCGCTGGTGTGGTACGACGAAGTCGCCTCCATCCTGCTCTGCTGGCTGACTTATTACGGCGCCGCACTGGCAGCACACAAACGCGCCCACATCGGTTTTTCCGGACTGGTCGACGCCATGCCCCCCGCGCTGCGCCTCTCGGCGGTAGTGTTCGCCGAAATCTGCGTGCTCGGATTTTTCGCGCTGCTGGCCTATGTCGGCTGGTCGATCATGGACGTGCTGGCCACGGACTATCTGGTCAGTCTTCCGGATATATCCGTCAAGTACGTACAGTCGGTGATTCCCATCGGCGCCGTGTTGTTCATCATTGCCGAAGTGCTCAACCTGCCGCAGGTGCTGGCCGAAGCCAGGAATCCCACTGTGGTTCGCGAGCCGCTGCCTGAAATCAACCCCTGACCGGATGAAGCCCATGCATACCGCAACCGCCGCTTCATCCATCACCCTTCGGGCGCAACACTGATGGCCATCTTCCTGTTATTCATCGGTGTGCTCGCCCTGGTGCTGCTCAACGTGCCGATTGCGGTGGCGCTGGGCATTGCCGCCGTAGTCGCAATGGTCACCAGTCAGGGCATGGATATACTGCCCAACCTGCCCATCGTCATGTACAACGGCGCGACCAATTTCCCGCTGATCGCCATCCCGCTGTTCATACTCGCCGGCGCCATCATGAACACCTCCGGCATCTCGCGGCGGCTGCTGGCCTTTGCGTCTGCCCTGTTCGGTTTTGTGCGCGGCGGCCTGGCCATGGTCAACGTCGGCGCCTCGATGTTTTTTGCTGAAATCTCCGGCTCCGCGGTGGCCGACGTCGCCGCACTGGGATCCATCCTGATCCCGGCGATGAAAAAACGCGGTTACCCGGCGCCTTTTGCCGCGGCCGTGACCTCATCCTCGGCTTCACTCGCCATCATCATCCCGCCCTCGATCCCGATGATTCTGTATGCGGTGATGTCTGGCAGCTCAGTGGTGCAGTTGTTCGTCGCCGGTATCGTGCCGGGCATCATCGGCGGCTTCCTGATGATGGGGCTGTGTTACTGGTTCGCAGTACGCCATGACTATCCGGTGGAAGAAGTGTTCCAGCTCAAACGGCTGTGGAAAACCTTCAAGGATGCCTCGCTGGCTTTCCTCCTGCCCATCATCATTCTCGGCGGCATCTTCGGCGGCGTGGTTACCGCCACCGAAGGCGCGGGCCTGGCCGTGGTCGCCGCCATCGTCATCGCGCTGATCTATCACGAGTTCGACTGGCAGATTTTCAAGAACGCTGTTATCGACGGCGGCGTGCAGACTGCCGTGGTCATGCTGCTGGTCGCATCCAGCGCACTGCTCGGCGTCTACCTCACCGAAGCCCAGGTGCCGCAGAAACTGGCGCTCGCCATTACCAGCTTCACCACCAATTCCTATGCCATTCTGGCGCTGCTCAATGTCTTTTTCCTGGCTATCGGTCTGTTCCTGCATTCGGCGGCGGCCATCATTCTGGTGGTGCCCATCGTCATGCCCGTGGTGAACGCCGCAGGCATAGACCCCGTGCACTTCGGCATCATCGTCACGCTCAACCTGTCCATCGGACAGCAGACGCCGCCGGTGGCCAGCGTGCTGATGACCGCCTGCTCCATCGCCAAGACCGGCATCTGGGAAGTCTCCAAGATCAACGTGTACTTCGTCGGCGTGCTGCTGGGCGTACTGCTGATGGTCACGTATATTCCAGCTATCCCGTTATCGTTGGTCAACGTGTTCTACCGGTAATACATGGCTACTGAATCCGAAACCGTACTGCTGTCCCGTGACGGCCCTGTCGCCACAGTCACGCTCAACAAGCCGGACAAGCTCAACGCGCTCGACAAAGTGATGTGGACGCGCCTGGGCGCGATCATGCATGAATTGTCTGATGATGCTGCGCTGCGTTGCGTGGTGCTCCGCGGCGCCGGCGGCAAGGCTTTTGCGGCAGGCGCCGACATTGCCGAATTCGCCACCGAACGCGCCAATGCACGTCAGGCCAAACTTTACGGTGAGCTGATCCACCACACCATGCAAGCCGTCGCACAGTGCCGCCATCCAACCGTGGCCCTGATCGAAGGTGCCTGCATCGGCGGCGGACTGGAAATTGCTGCGATGTGCGACATGCGCGTCTGCGGCAAGGCCAGCCGCTTCGGCGTGCCCATCAACAAACTCGGCCTGACCATGGCCTACGGCGAACTCGCCGGCCTGCTGGCGCTGGTCGGGCGCGCCGTGACGCTGGAAATCCTGCTCGAAGGCCGCATCCTCGATGCCGATGACGCATTTCGCAAGGGACTGGTCAATCGCGTCGTCGCCGACGACCAGGTCGAAACCGAAAGTTACGCGCTGGCACGGCGCATCGCCGACGGCGCACCGCTGGTCGCACGCTGGCACAAGCAGTTCATCGAACGGCTGACGGTACACGCCAACATCCCGGCCGAAGAATGGGATGTCGGCTTTGACTGCTTCGACACCGAGGATTACCGCACCGGCGTCAAGGCCTTCCTCCAAAAAACAAAACCGAAATTCGAGGGTCGCTGATGCGCGGACTGGCCGCACTGCTGCTGGTGCTGGCAAGTCTGAGCTGTTTTGCCCAGGCCGATTACGCACGCGAACAGCGCTGGGCCGATGAAATCACCCCGACCATACTCGTCGGCGACCCGGTGCAGCTTGCATTGCCGTCGGGTCGCAAGTTCCTCGGCATTTATGCCCCCAACGCCAGCGCGCGAGCCGGCGTCATCGTGGTCCACGGTCTTGGCGTAAACCCAGACTGGGGATTGATCAATCCGCTGCGCAGCCAATTGTCCGAACAGGGATACGCCACGCTGTCGGTGCAAATGCCTGTGCTCGCTGCAGACGCTAGCGGCAAGCAATATCCGCCGCTGTTTCCGGAAGCCGCCGATCGGCTGACCGCTGCCGTCGCGTATCTGCGCAGCAAAGGCCACAAAAAAATCGCCATCGTCTCGCACAGCCTCGGTTCACGGATGACCAATTTTTTCCTGAATCAGTCTGCGGCACCGGCTATCGATGCCTGGGTGGCCATCGGCCTTTCCGGCGACTACAGCCATCCCGAAACGTTCCGCGCACCGGTGCTGGACCTCTACGGCGAAAAAGACCTGCCCGCCGTGCTCGAACACGCCGGTAATCGCGCCACTGCGATACAACGCGTGCGCGGCTCTGCGCAAATCAGTATCACCGGTGCCGGACATTTTTTTAATGCTCTGGAAAACGAACTGGTGCGCAACGTAAAATTGTTCCTTGATCGCGCCACGCGCTGATAGCCAGGGAACACGGATGATTCGTCGCGCACCACCTGCCGTCAGCTTGCTGGCCGCCTTGCTGTTTGCACCGCTGGCCACTCACGCGGCGCGGCCGCTGATTACCGACGATGCGCGCACGGTGGACCCCTATGCCTGTCAGGTGGAGTCGTGGGTCAAGAACAACCGCAGCAGCCGCGAATACTGGGCGCTACCGGCGTGTAACTTCACCGGCAACCTGGAACTGACGCTGGGCGGCGCAAAAACTGATGACGACATCACGGGCACACAAACCACCGATGTGCTGCTCCAGGGCAAAACCCTGTTTAAGCCCCTGGAAACCAACGGCTACGGCATCGGCCTCGCCGTCGGTTACGCTGCACATCCCGCCAGTTATGCCGGCCACGCGCTGCGCGGCGATCCTTATTTTTATGTGCCCACCAGTTTTTCCTTCAACAATGACCGCTTCGTGCTGCACACCAACCTCGGCGCACGCCATGCCCGCGACCAGGGCAAAGCGCGCGGCACCTGGGGCGTGGGCTCTGAAACCATGGTGAACCCGCGGCTGTATGTCATCGCTGAAACCTACGGCGAAAGCGGCGCTACCGCCTCTTACCAGCTCGGCGTACGTTTCTGGGTGGTGCCCAACCATGTGCAGATCGACACCACCTACGGCAACCGTTATGGCAATCACGCCGACGGGCACTGGGTTTCGATAGGCCTGCGCCTGCTGTCAGTACCCTTCCTGAAATAAACCCTGAGCGCCTCATGTCTGCAGACCACCAGTCCGTAACTCTCACCGGCGGCAACTTCCAGTGGGACGATCCGCTGCTGTTGGAAACATTGCTCACAGATGAAGAACGCATGATCCGCGATACCGCGCGCCAGTACGCCCAGGAAAAACTCGCGCCGCGCATCCGCGACTGGAATCGCAACGAAACTTTCGACCGCGTGGTGATGCGTGAAATGGGCGAACTCGGTTTTCTCGGCGCACCGCTCGAAGGTTACGGCTGCGCCGGCATCGGTTATGTCGCCTACGGCCTGATCATGCGCGAACTCGAACGCGTGGATACTGCCTTCCGTTCGGCTTGCGGCGTACAAAGCGGACTGGCGATGACGCCGATCTATGCCTACGGCACCGAAGAACAGCGCCAGAAGTACCTGCCGAAAATGGTGACCGGCGAACTGCTGGGCTGCTTCGGCCTCACCGAACCCGACCACGGCTCCGATCCCGGCAGCATGCTGACCCGCGCCCGCGCCGTTGACGGCGGTTACCGCTTGAGCGGCACCAAGCTGTGGATCACCCATGCGCCGATAGCCGACATCATGATCATCTGGGCCAAGGATGACGGCGGCGTGATTCGCGGTTTCATCCTTGAGCGCGGCATGGAAGGTTTATCCACACGCAAGATCGAAGGCAAATTTTCAGTGCGCGCTTCGCCCACTGGCGAAATTGCTATGGACAATGTGTTCGTGCCCGAAGCCAACCTGCTGCCCAACGTGTCCGGACTCAAAGGGCCCTTCGGCTGCCTTAACAATGCGCGCTTCGTGATCTGCTGGGGCGCGCTGGGCGCAGCTGAAGCCTGCTGGCATACCGCGCGGCAATACACCATGGATCGCCAGCAATTCGGCAAACCGCTTGCGGCAAATCAATTAATCCAGAAAAAACTGGCCGACATGCAATCTGAAATTGCACTGGGCCTGCTCGCCTGCCTGCATGTCAGCCGGCTGCGCGACGAAGGCCGCGCCACGCCGGAAATGGTATCGCTGCTCAAGCGCAACTCCACCGGCAAGGCCCTGGAAATCGCGCGCACTGCACGCGACATGCTCGGCGGCAACGGCATTTCCGATGAATACCCGGTAATCCGCCACATGCTCAACCTCGAAACCGTGAACACACTCGAAGGGACACACGACATCCACGCACTGGTGCTCGGGCGCGCACAAACGGGATTGTCGGCGTTTAACTGAACCTGGTCCGGCGCTACGCCTGCGCCGCCTGCACTGCAGTCACCACGATTTCGATCCGCCAGTGCGGATCAACCAGCGCCGCCTGCACGGTGGCACGTGGCGGTGCAGTACCGGTTGCAACCCAAGCGTCCCACACCTCGTTCATCACCGTAACGTCCTTGATATCCACGAGAAAAATCTGCGCGCGCAACATCAGCGATTTGTTGCTGCCCGCCTCTGCCAGACGCTGATCCACCTGCGCCAGCACATCCGCGGTCTGGCTGCGAATATCGGTCGCCGCGCATTCCGGCACCATTCCTGCGAGATAAACCACGCCGTTGAAAACGGCCGCTTCACTGTAGCGCGACGACACGTGCAGTCTTTGTAAACCCATGGGTTGCTCCTTCGAGAATTATCAGTATTGACCTGCAATGAAATTCCGGATTATGTCTGCAATCGCTGTCAGTAGAAACACTCCCCGCTGTCCGCCATCCGGCGTGCCGTGCGCAATGGGGGTACACTTCGTGGACGCGATTGATATTGCCCGTCACCGCTGTCTGCTGCCACTTCCGGCAGCCCCGACTTCACCCGCAGGGAGCCCGGCATGCTTGGCTACGAAGTCGAAACTGTCACCCGCCATGTCGGCGGCTGGGATTGCCAACTGCGCACCCTGCGCGACACACAGCAGTTTTCTGACACCGATGGCAGCGCCGAGCGCGCCGGTGTGCCCCCGGCGTCCTGGCCATTGTTCGGGGTACTGTGGCCGGCAGGTCTGGCGCTAGCCGAAGCCATGGGCAGTTTTCCGGTGGCAGACAAACGCATCCTTGAAGTCGGTTGCGGCATCGGCCTCACCAGTCTGGTGCTGGCGCATCGCGGCGCCGACATCACAGCGTGCGATCACCATCCGCTGGCCGGCGAATTCCTGCGCCACAACACAGAGCTAAACGGACTCGCGTCCATTCCATTTCATACGGCGCGCTGGCTGGGTCCGAATCCGCAGCTCGGTCAATTCGATCTGATCATCGGCAGCGATCTGCTTTATGAGCGAGATCATGCGGTGCTGCTCGCCGGATTCATCAGCCAGCACGCCCGTCCCGCTGCGCAGGTGCTGATCGCCGATCCCGGCCGCGGTTACGTCAAATCGTTCAGCGCGCTGCTGGCAGCGCAAGGGTTTGTGCGCACCGAACAGCGCATGCCGATGGCAGGGTCCGTGGGCATGCCCCCGTCGCGCGGACAGTTGTTCAGTTTTGTGCGGATGGCTGCTGTTACACCGGCCGCGCAGAACTGACCACCATCTTCTGCCACCGGCAACCGCCGGGTTTGTAGCTGCAGGCAATGCCCCCCCGCCGCTGCATTTGCGATCAGCCGGGATGTGGTCACTCGATATATTATGAAATAACGATAATAATCAACATGTTATATTGTTTCTACCCGTGAAGCCCGACATCAGGCTTGATTTCTATATAAATATATACATATACTTATTTCAATAGAAATATTGTTCCGGAGGCTTTATGGTTACCGCACCCGCCGCAGAAATCGTACCCGCCGCTGAACGTCGACGCGTACTCACCGGTGCCACGCTGAAGGCCGCCGATCTGCTGGAAATCCCGCAGACCGTCCTCGCCAGACTGCTGGGCATCAGCGCGCCGCAGGTCAGCCGCATGCGTCAGGGCGCTTACCTGCTGGACGAAAGCCGCAAGGAATGGGAACTGGCGGCGCTGTTCGTGCGCCTGTACCGGTCGCTGGATTCGATCACCGTGAACCGGTCTGACGAAGCGCAGGCATGGCTGAACAGCCGCAACCGCGGACTCAACGATGAAAAACCTGTGGCATTGATTACCTCGGCGGCGGGACTGGTGCGCGTGGTCGATTATCTGGACGCGGCCCGCGCACGCGCTTGAGCACTCCATACAAAACCGAAAAACTGCGCGCCCGCGTCTGGCGCGCAGTGGAATCACAGCACGTGGTTTCCACCATGCGCCTGGTCGAGCATAACCTCGCCGACCAGGCCATCCTGGAAAACATACTCGAAGCCTCCAAGCCCCCCGTGCCCGAAGGCGCGCGCGGCAAACACTGGCTGATCGCCACACCATTCCGCTACACGCCGCCCCCGCCCGGCAGCCGCTTTCGCGCGCCGCATGATCCGGGAGTGTTTTACGCCGCTTTCGAACACCGCACCGCCTGCACGGAAATCGGCTACTGGCGCTGGCGCTTTGTGCAGGACAGTGCGGGTCTTTCCACGCTGGCCGCCAAACCCATGAGTCTGTTTGCGGCAGACGTCAAAGCCGTCGCCGTCGATCTGCGTAAGCCGCCGCTCTCACGCCAGCGCCGCGCGTGGACCGATCCCGACAGTTATGCAGAAACCCAGGCGCTGGCGCGCAAGGTGCGCGCCCAGGACATCGAAGCGATCGTGTATGAATCCGTGCGTGATCCGGAACACGGCGGCGCAGTGGCGGTACTGGCGCCGAAACCGCTCACCGGGCCCATCGGCAATCCGCAAAGCTGGTTTCTGACCATCACTGCGAACCACGCCATCTGGCAGCGTGAACCAGGAGAGAGTTTTCAGTTTGCTTTTGGCAAGCAGCGCTAAAAACCGTACAGCGCGCCATCACCCTGTTTGATGATGCCCTGCATAGCGCGCAGCAGACACACCTGGTTGGTGCCGTCCGAATGCAGGAAGCTGGACGCATCGCGCAGGTATTTCTCCACCGGATGGTCGTGCATGATCGAGGCGCCACCCAGAATTTCGCCTGCCAGCCGGCAACACTCGAATGCCGTTTCCGACGCGTTCACTTTCGCCAGCAGGCCCAGCGCCCGCGCCTCCGGCTGCTTGCGATCGGCCAGCCAGGCGGCTTTCCAGATCTGCAGCCGCGCCGCATCGATCTTCATCGCCATCGTGGCCAGCATCATTGCCACCGCCTGCTGCTCGACGATGGGCCTGCCGCCCTGCACGCGTTTTTTGGCGTAATCAAGCGCATATTCATAAGCCGCGCGCCCCACGCCCAGTGCCGTGGCCGCAGCTTCCGCCTTGCTGCCCCACATGTAGTCGCCGCGCAGTTTCCCGAGCAGCCCTTCGCCGACGAGTATGTTGGTTGCGGGCACGCGGCAATTTTCGAAATAAAAAGTGCCGTTGGTGGCCAGACGCTGGCTGCTTTTTTCATGGAAAAATCCGGTGCGAAAGCCCGGAGTATCCGAAGGCACGATGAAGACGCTGCCACCTTCGCGCAATGTGCGCTGCGGATCGGTGCGCGCCACCACAAAATACAGTTTCGCCATGCAGCCGTTGGACACATAACGTTTGCTGCCGTTGATCACGTAGTGATCGCCATCGCGCACCGCGGTGGTCCTGAAATCGATGTCGGGCGAGTCGTAATACCCCTGATGGTCAGAGCCCGCGCCCTCTTCGGTAATGGCAATCGCCGTGGTGGCATCGGGATCGGCAACAAACTTCGGGATGAACCGCTGCTGCTGTTCGGTGTTCATTGCTTCACTGAACAGATGCGCCATCTTCCAGCATTGATCCATGATCACTGCAAACCCCAGATCACCGACCGCCAGTTCCTCACCCACCAGGCACATGGTAAAAATATCGCACTCGCCACCGCCAAAGGCTTTGGTCACCCCCATGGTGCGTATGCCCTGCCGGTCCGCTTCGCGTATCCAGTCCCAGGGTATGCGTTCCGCCGCAGTGGCCAGCCGGTCACGACGCGCGACATCCGGCCTGATGATGCTGCGAGTGAATTCACGCGCCAGGTCTCGCCAGCGCTGCTGCTCCGGGGTCAGGGTAAAGTCCATGGCTTTGCGTTCGCCTCCGTCAGATTGTTGATTATTGCGTCAGCCGCCGTAACGATAACTCTTGTCGATGTCCGCGCGCGTGAGGATGCCGTAAGTCGGTGTGCCGTCCCAGGCAGACGGACGCAATACATACAGGGCATCCGCACCGCTGGCATCCATGGCCTCGAGTGCTTCCTGCAGCGTCGCCTCCAAAGCAATCGGCGCTACCTGCAACCGCTGCGCCGGCACTTCCATCAGATCCATCTCGCCGGCTTCCGGCGCTTCCATCATCTGCCGCGCCAGGTCCATCGCCGGCAGTATCGCCGCAGGTCCGCTGCTGCCGAGCACCAGTATCCAGCCCGGGCTGTGCGCCAGCGCCGCAGCGATGGCCTCGCGTGCCGCCTGCCGCGGCAGTGTCACAACGCTGGCATCCATCACCGCACCCACACCGACGCGACGCAGCGATTGCACGATGGGATCATGCCGATAGTCGAGACCGCGCGCGCGCATCAGCGTAATGAATATCGGCTGCTGACCGAAGACCACGCGCGACACGCCATAGGCGGCAATCACCGCCAGCATGCCGGGCCAGATGATGTGGGGATTGCCGGTGAGTTCAAGCATGGCAGTCAATGCCGCCAGTGGCGCATGCAAGACGCCGGCCATCATTGCGCCGAGCCCGATCAATGCATAGAGCGCCGGCGACGATACGCTGTCGGGCGCGAACCACTGCCCGAAAACACCCAACGCGCTGCCCGCCGCCGCACCGATCACCACCAGTGGACCGATCAGCCCGCCCGGTATGCCCATGCCGATGGTGAGTCCGGTGGCCAGCAATTTGAAAAAGACGATGGCGAGCAGCGCTGATACCGCCACATTGCCGAGCAGCGTGCTGCCCACCGTGTCATAGCCCACGCCCATGATCTCTGGCGCGGGCCATGCGCACAGGCCGGTCAATGCGCCCACCAGCAATGCGCGGGTCCAGAACGACCACGACTTCGTGCGCCGCGCCGTGTTGTCGATAATGGCGATGAACGTAGCAGCCAGGATGCCGATGATCAGTCCCATGCCCAGCACATAGGGCAGTTCCCATACCGACTTGAGCACCACCGGCGGCACCGCAAAGGCTGTCGCGCTGCCGTAGGTGAGATGCGTGAGCGCCGTGGCACTCACCGCAGCAAGAATCACCGGCGCAAAACCAATCACGGTGTATTCCATCAGCACCACTTCCATCGCAAACGCCACGCCGGCGAGCGGTGTGTTGAACGAAGCGGCAATCGCTGCAGCAACGCCGCAGCCGACGAGTATGCGCAGACTGTTGTTGGGCAGCTTCAGATGCTGGCCGGCAAGGCTGGCACTCGCCGCGCCGAGATGGATGGCGGGCCCTTCACGCCCGACCGAGAGACCCGCGATGATAGCCACCGCCCCGCCGATGAACTGCACGATCGCACCTTTTAACGGCAGTCGCCCCTGGTGGTAAGCCAGGCGCTCCAGCACATGCACGGGCCCCACGTTGCGGGTGGCATCGGACAACCGGTGAAACAGCGCGGCGATGAGTACCACGCCGACCATCGGAAAAATAAATCGCGCAACGACCGAAAGATCTTCGTAATTTTCCGCCCCGCCCGGCGGCAGCAGTGCACCCTGCGCCAGCTCGAACACCGTCCTGAAGGCGATCATCACCACGGCCGCGAGCAACCCGCAAACGATACCGAGCACGGCAAACTGCGGCAGCGCCTCTGTGCTCGACACGCGCAGGCGCTGCGCATCCATCGCGCTGCCCAGCCGTCCACGCAGTTCATGCCACAGTGATTTCAAATCCGGCTTTCGTTGCTTGCGTACATCTGATAATAAATAAACAGCCCTGCAGATTGGTTATACCGAATTGATTTCCGGCGGTATAGATCACCACAATGCCGGATATGCAGGTATAAACAATTTCACCCGTAATTTACCAATACACAGGAGTCACATCGATGTCCGACCACACCCCCCTGTCATTCGCCAAAGTACAAGCCGCCATGAAAACAATGACCGACAAGGCCATGCAGACGCCTGATCAGGTCGTCGCCATCGCCATCGCCGACAGCACCGGCAACCTGCTCGCCTACGCCCAGACCGGCACCCTGCGCCTGTTCAGCCGCCGGCACGCCATCCGCAAGGCCTACACCGCCGCGGTCATGGCCACGGATACCGGCACCAACGGTAAAAAGCTGAAGGAACAGGGCCGCGACATCAGCGAGATGGGCGACCTCAACCTGACCGGCAACCAGGGCGGGCTGGTGATCATGCGCGATGGCGTGATTCTCGGCGGCATCGCCGTCGGCGGTTATGACGGCGGCCATCTGGATGAAGCGCTGGCGCAGGTGGGGCTGGAAGTGTTGATCCGCTAGAACATTTACGCGCCTGGCGCTTACATTTGAATTGGCTGGAAGGCCGCCATGCACGCCCGTTGCTGCGCCGGTCTACGTACTATTGCTGCCACCATGATCGTTGCGGCGTGGAAATAGCTCAACCCCTAAGCACTCGCAACACATCGTCTGTTTTCGTGACCCAGCCCATCTTCGATTCAAAGTTGTATAGCGTTGCCTGTCGCACAAAATCCGGTCCCGTGTGATCCATCGCATCTTCCACAAGAATGGGCCAGAATTCCCGGAAGTAGGCTTCGCGCGCCGTGCTCTCCACGCACACATTGGTCGCCACACCGGTGAAAATGAGATGCCGTATATCGAGACCATGCAGCTGGCTCTCCAGCGTGGTCCCGGCGAACCCGCTGTAGCGCGATTTTTGCACAATCACGTCTCCGAGTTCCGGCTTCAGCGCATCAATGATTTGCCAGCCCCACGTGCCCTCAACGATTAATTTGTCCCGGACATCGGGACGCTCTTTGATCATGCGAAAGGCCATCTGCTTGCGAATATTGGGAGAGTGCGGTCCGCCAGCATCGCTAAGATCAGGTTTATAGCCGAATTGCAGATAGATCACTTTGACCCCGGCAGCACGCGCCGCAGGCAGCAGACGCTGGTTGGCAGCGATCACCCGACCGACACGCGCCTCATCAATTCCCGTCCCGAGATCAAGCATTCCGCCTTTGGAGGCGTAGGCATTCTGCATATCCACCACAACTATCGCGGTACGCTGAATATCGATTTCGATTTCTTGCGGCCGCGCCTGCAGTGTAACCATCGTGCTATCACGCAATCGGGGTTTGTCAGCGTTCATCGCGATTCGATCTCTCAGAAAAGCAGTTATTTATTGACCACGTTGCGATACTCCGGTGAAGGCATGTGCTGTGCCGGCCAGTGCATGCCATCTTCAAAGCGTGCAAACACGCTGGCATGGCGCGCGAATGCTCCCTCCATTAGCGCTACCGATACAATTTCTACAATCGCAGCGTCATCGTAACCGGCCTCGCGCAACGCGTTGAATTCCGCATCTGACATCGTTTCGTTCAGAGTCAACTTGCGTGCCACCCGAAATACTGCCTTCTCGGATTCGGGTAGATCGGCACCCTCAAAATCGTGGAGCTTTTGCACCTCGGCCGAGCTCAGCTGAAGACGATCTATAAGATCGGATTTATGGAAACTGATACAGCGCGGGCAATCCGTCGCCACCGCACAAACCATTGCAATCCGGTTCATCAGTTCACGCGGCACATGGCCCTGAAGCAGCTCCAACTGTTTCTGCAGCTCCCACCAGGCTTTCAGCAGCGGCGGCACCACCGCAAAGAACCCGAACAACGGCCCGAGCCAGCGCGGATCTTTTACCCGGCAGATTTCGTCATAAATCTGCTCGACCTCGATCGAGCCCTCGCCAGGCTTAACCAGTTTTACCGGCTTAACTTCCTGATTGCGCATGTGTCACTTCCCATAGATACCCGCACTTCATCGCTCGCCTTGACGCAATAAAAACACCCGTAACGTCGCTGGCGATAATTCTAGAGTCCACCCAGCGATTCTCTGAGAATGGCAAATAAACTTAATTCAGCGTTTCCGGGGCTGCTGTCACTGTATCCCGCGTCAATCAGGCCGGTCAATTGCGCGCAACTCAACACCGCAGTGTTCATGAACACTGACATCGGAGAGAACGATACAAAGCCGAAGGAACAGGGCCGCGACATCAGCGAGATGGGCGACCTCAACTTGACCGGCAACCAGGGCGGGCTGGTGATCATGCGCGATGGCGTGGTTCTCGGCGGCATCGCCGTCGGCGGTTATGACGGCGGCCACCTCGATGAAGCGCTGGCTGAAGTCGGTTTGGCCGTATGCCTGAGCTGACCCAGCATAAATTATAACTTAATGAATATAAACGAAATTATTTTCATTGGTGAGGCAATGGTCTGCATATTGGACTAACAGTCATTTATTTGCGACAATAGATCGGGCCCTGACCTTATAAAAAAAGGGTGCGCGACAGCCGGTAAAACAAAACTACTCAGCACATCTACCCGGCTGCGCGGCAACCAACAAGGAGGATTCATGACCCATAGCTACATTTCCCGGGGTTTGCCGTTCCTGCCCGCAGTGTTGGTCGCAGTGCTCGCCTGCATCGCATCAACCGCCGTTATTGCGCAGTCTTATCCCGACCGGCCGGTACGCATCGTCGTGCCGTTCTCTGCCGGCGGCCCCAACGACATCCTCGCGCGGGCAGTGGGCATGAAGCTGGGAGAACGCCTCGGCGAACAGGTGATCGTCGATAACCGCCCCGGCGGCGGCACCGTCATCGGCACCGACATCGCGGCGCACTCGCCGGCTGACGGCTACACACTGCTGATGGCCTCGACCAGCCATTCGGTCAATCCGACGCTGAAAAAGAACCTGCCCTACGATCAGAAAAAAGATCTCGACCTGCTGGTGCTGATGGCGGATGCCCCCAACCTCGCGGTGGTCCATCCTTCGCTGCCGGTCAAATCGATAAGGCAGTTGATCGCCCTCGCCAAATCCCGCCCCGGTGAACTTGCCTACAGCTCAGGTGGCGTCGGCGCCTCTACCCATCTGGCGGGTGCGTCATTGAGCTCAATGGCCGGGATCAAGATGATTCACGTCGCCTACAAGGGCGGCGCACCAGCGACCCGCGGCCTCATCGGCGGCGAAGTGGCGTGGATGTTCGGCACCTTCTTGCCGACGATCCCGCACGTGCGCGCAGGCCGGCTGCGGGTCATCGCCACCGGCGGCGTCAAACGCACAGCCGTCCTGCCTAAAGTGCCGACCGTGGCCGAGACGGTCGCGGGATTCAAGTCCGTCGGTTGGTGGGGCATGATGCTGCCAGCGGGTGTGCCGCAGCCCATCGTTGATCGACTGAACAAGGACATTAATGCATCGCTGGTCGACCTGCGCGAGCAATTCCTGCGCGATGGCACCGAAGTCATCGGCGGATCGCCCGCGGACTTCCAGAAATTCTTTGACAGCGAAATCGTGAAGTGGGCCGGGGTGATCAAGACCGTGGGACTCAAGCCCAACTAGATCCTCTGTAACCGTTTAAATGCCGGCCTCGGTAGGATTGAGGTCGGTTTTTTTATGTGCGCGTAGCACTACGAGATTCCCGCGCGCAGGGCGCCAGGAAGAAACCTTCGGCCGGTTTTGCAGTCTCTATAGGTACGTGGCCAGCGATCCTGCCGTGACATTTCCGGCGTGGCAGCCGCCACCCCGGAGAATGCCGCCATGCTTAATGTCAAAATTGATCAGACCAACCACATCGCCATCCTTGAACCCGACGGCCCGTTATCGGAAAGCGATTTCAAGGCAGCAGCCACCAAAGTCGACGCGCTGATTGCGGAATCAGGCCATCTGGCCGGCATCGTCATCCATGCCCAGTCATTCCCGGGATGGGATTCCATCGCGGGCCTGGTTGCGCACCTGAAATTCATCAAGGACCACCACCAGAAACTGGCCCGCGTCGCGCTGGCAACCGAATCGGTGGCCGCGCACATCGCCGAAGTGTTCGCCACTCACTTCGTGATGGCCGAGATCAGGATTTTTTCTTACGAGGAGATTGCGAAGGCGACGCAGTGGGTGATTGGGGAGCCTGAGAAATAGCGCGATTCTTGCGGAGACTGGTGTCGCCCGATACAGCCGCGAGCGTTCGAATGGAACGCTGGCACGAAAGGAGATTAAGGCGTTAATACGTAGGTGGTTTTCTTTTCTTCCTCATTGGATCTGCGCTTATTGTTTTATTTTTTTCCCTCTACAAGCACGACCCGTTTGATTGATTGAAATGGTTTTTGCCAATTTTCAAGATAGTGTCTTGCAAAAGACTTTTCTTCTCCTGACCTATAAACTCTCACTATTCGCTGATATGTCCCAATGAAAACCGGCATTGTGGTTGTTAGTAACTCATCGACGTCTTTTAAGCTTCGAATTGCACGAAATCGCACTTCTTTCTTTTTAAACTGCACTTGATCTTTGTAAAGTGCCGAATGAGTAACGTATGATCCTTTGCTATAGCAAAATACATATTGCGGCAAACGACCAACATCTTTTGCAATATGCCGAATCGTCGCAGCACCCGCGGGCACATACCATTCCGGATCAAAATTTCGTTTTCGTTTCTTACGCACTTGGTCAAATTCATTATCCAGCGCCTTTAGTCCGGCCTGCTCCAAAATTCGATTGATTTCGATTAAGTGTTTTCCAGCCTCGACATCAAGCGAAGGATTAGTGCCGTGCATATCTAAATCAAGTGTCGCGGTAATTTCATCAAGGGCCTTCGCTTCCGGCGTACCTTTTGAGGCTCGTAGTGCCCACAAGCGCTCGTGACGAAGAGTAGCAACCACATAACAATCGGCTTTACGCTCAGAATCTCCCAATAGTATCCAATCGATATACAAAGACGCTTCCAAAGCTGCCCTAGCCTGCAGAAATGCAGCGTGCACAATGCCGGCACGAAGAAGTACATCTACAGCATCTAACATTGCGACCATTTGTTTTAGTAGAACACCTAATACAACAACATCTACTGTAGTTTTTTACTAACCCCGTAGGACCGTCTAATTAAATTCGTGCCGTAGTTAACCATGTCAGTGATGGCATCTATCTGCGGCTGAAAATGCTTTTGCATATCAGCCACAGCTTTGTCGCGATCAAGAAGATGTAATAAAGCTTGTTCTGACATTCTTTTATTCTTCAATAGCTCTTTTCGTAAAACTTGTACGAGATATATTCCTATTCGAAAAAGGGACTGGGCGAATTAGACTATCCATCCAGACCCGCCGCCGCCCGATTCAGCCGGTCTCTTATCGCCATCCACTCCGCATTCTCCGGCGGCTTCTCCACCAGAATCGCATCACAACCCGCATGATCCAATTCGCGCAGGTTGGCGTAAAGACCATGAGCATAACCCGCCGCATCCTCCGGTGCGGCCAGCCACACCAGCCCATCCATCACCGGTCGCCGCGCAGTCCGTGCCAGCACCGCAACACGTTTGCCCTGGCGCATGAGGCTGCGTGCGAGTTCGACCACCAGGTCGCCTTCCATCAGTTGCAGCGGCGTCTGCGGTGAATAGTGTTTTTCCAGCGTGCCCGATACGCGCGGCGCTGAGGCATCAGGTGCGGCCAGCGGCGCGCCGAGTGCGGCCTCCAGTTGCTGCGGGGTGATCCAGCCCGGGCGCAGCAGTGTGGGAGTTTTGCCCGAACAATCAACGATGGTGGATTCGATGCCGACGTCGGATGCACCGCCGTCGAGCACACAGGCGACGGTGTCGCCGAATTCTTCGCGCACGTGGGCCGCGGTAGTTGCCGAGACATGGCCGAAACGGTTGGCTGAGGGTGCAGCCACACCGCCGCCGAATGTGCGCAGCAGTTGCTGCGCCACCGGATGTGAGGGCACGCGCAATGCAACGGTGTCTTGCCCGCCGGTGACGACATCGGGCGCGCGCGAGTTGCGTTTGAGTACCAACGTCAGCGGGCCGGGCCAGAATTTTTTGGCGAGCGTATGCGCGAATGGCGGGATGTCGCGCGCCCAGTTGGCAAGCTGCACCGCATCGGCCACATGCACGATCAGTGGATGGTTGGCCGGCCGACCCTTGGCGGCGTAGATCTTGCGCACGGCATCGGCATTGGATGCATCTGCACCGAGGCCGTACACGGTCTCGGTGGGAAACGCGACCAGTGCTCCGGCCTTGAGCTGGGCCACGGCATGGGCGATGTCAGCGCTGGATATCGGCTTGGAAACGGAATTCGTCATGGTGCTTGTATGTTGCGGTGCAACAAAATAGTCAATAGAATCAACAGCTTATGTAATATCTCGCTCTGACGCCACTTACACCAGCCGGCGCAGCTCGCTGCCACGGATGTCGCCATCCAGCAGCCTGATCTGGCCAATGATGGTGACCAGCTTGCGGCCGTTTTGGGTCAGCGCGTATTCGGTGCGGGGCGGGACTTCAGCGTAGACCTGCTTGTCGAGCAAGCCGTAGCCGGTCAGCTTGCGCAGGCGTTCGGACAACACCTTGGTGGATATGCCCGCGATGTGGCGTTCCAGTGCGCCGGGGCGCGAGATGCCTGCGGCAACAGCCTGCAACACTGACACCGACCATTTGCAGCCCACCACGTCTTCGAGCTGGCGATAGCTGGACTGCGATGAATTTTTTTTTGCCTTTATATTCTTCAAATTACACCAAAAAGTGCCCGGGGTTCCGGAAAGTGCCTTCTAGGCGCGCGCAGTAGCGGCCCCTACTATCACTGCGTGCATCTGGCACACATCGTAACCGATCAAGGAGAGCCGCATGAAATCCAAAGCCGTTTTTTATCACGCAGGATGCCCGGTCTGTGTGGAAGCCGAACAGAACGTGGCGCATGCCATTGATCCCGCGAAATACACCGTTGAGGTGGTGCATCTCGGAGAGAACAAATCGCGATTGAAGGAAGCCACTGCCGCGGGCGTCAAATCAGTGCCGGCGCTGGTGCTCGACGGCACGGCGTTTCACATCAACTTTGGTGCCGACATCAAAGCGCTGCAATAAGGCCTGTACGTTGCCCGAACGGCGTTTGTCACGCGACAAACGCCGTTGCTGCCGTTCTCTTAAACAGGCATCGCCAGCGGCCTGATTGCATTACCGGGGATCATGTCAGTCATGCAGTTTCAGGCCGACGCGAGTCACCTGCCCATGCTCCACTTCCCGCACCACCAGTTCGACACTGCCCAGGCGCAGGCGATCGCCAATCACGGGCGCAACCCTGAACTTGCTCTTGAGATATCCGCCCAGCGTTTCGTCCGGTTCATGGTCATTAATACCCAGGCTGTAAATGGCCTCCACATCGACGATGCGGGCATCGCCGTTCAGTACGAAATCGCCAAAAAAGCGGTGCTCCTCCAGGCGTGCCGGCCCGTGCGCGACCCCGAACATGCGGTTGAGTGTTTCCACGTGTTCGGGCACGGCTAGCACGTACGCATAGTCATCCGTCAGCAGTGGCCCCAGCGTTTCGATGTTCATCACCCGGGTGCCGCGGATGACCGCCGCGATCTCGACTTCCGGTGGCAGCGGCAACTGCGCGGGCAACTTTCCCACGGCCAGGCTATTGGCCTCCAGCCGGTAGCCCAGCAGGTCATGGTCGAACTGTCCGGGAATGTCGAGGTCGATTCTCTGCAGTGGCTTCACCTGCGGCGGTACTTCCAGGCGCAATACACGGGCCAAGGGCGCGATCGTCCACCCCTGCAGCAGCAGTGACATCAGCACGACGATGAACGCGGCATTGAAATAGGCGCCGCCCTGATCGAGCCCGGCCAGCAATGGAAACGTAGCCAGCACTATGGGCACCGCACCGCGCAATCCCACCCAGCTTACGAACAGTTGTTCGCGCCACGGCAAGCGGAAAGGCAGCAGACTGATCCACACCGACAGCGGCCGCGCGACCAGCATCAGGGCCAGAGCCAGCAGCAGCGCCGGCAGGGCAACCGGCAGAAAGTGGGACGGCGTGACCAGCAGCCCCAGCAGCAGAAACATCATGATCTGGGCCAGCCAGGCGAAACCGTCGTTGACGCGGCGGATGGCCTGCATGTCCTGCAGCGATGCGTTGCCCAGAATGACGCCCGCCAGATAGATGGCGAGAAAACCACTGCCACCGGCAATCGTGATGGCGCCATAAGTTGCCACCCCGCCGCCAACGGCGAGCAGCGGGTAGAGGCCGCTTTCCAGATTGAGGTGGTTGATGAGCCAGACCAGTCCCCGTCCCGCGAGGTAACCGCCAACAGCGCCCAGCGCCATCTGCTTGACGAACTCGACTATCACGTCCGCGCCAAATGAAGTTTGCCCGGCAGCCAGTGCCTCGACCAGCACCACCACCAGGAAGACCGCCATCGGATCGTTGCTGCCCGATTCGACTTCCAGCGTCGCGCGCACCCGCTGCTGTAGTTGCACTCCGCGTGACTGCAGCAGCGCAAACACTGCGGCGGCATCGGTGGAGCCCACGATCGAGCCGACCAGCAGTCCCTGCAGCCAGTGCAAGTCAAACAGCCAGGTCGCGAATGCGCCGGTAATCACCGCCGTGAGGACCACACCCAGCGTGGCCAGGGACAGCGCCGGACGCAGCGCAACGCGAAAGCTCTCTTTGCTCGTGCGCATGCCGCCGTCGAACAGGATCACCGCAAGTGCCAGCGTGCTCACCAGGTAAGCAATCTCAAAATTGTCGAAGCGGATGCCGCCCGGACCGTCTTCCCCGGCCAGCATGCCGAGAAACAGGAAAACCAGCAGTATCGGCACCCCGAAGCGCGACGAAAATACGCTCGCCAGTATGCTCAGCACGACGAGCAGCGCACTAAAAAAAATCAACTCGTTGGAGAATGCCATGGCCTGATTATGCAGCATCGTTTACGGTGCCGATAACAACTGCCGTGGGCGCTTCCGCGCCGGGCCAAAACTAACGCTTGCTAGACGCGCAGTTCCAGCGGCTTGAACTGCTTGGAGAGTTTCAAGCCCTGTGACTGATAATTGGACCCGATGTTCACGCCGTAGATTTTTTCGGGTTCACCGAGCAAGCGTTCGTAGATCAAACGGCCGACATCCTGCCCGTGTTCAATCATGAACGGCACATCGTGTGAGCGCACCTCGAGCACGGCACGCGCACCGGTGAGGTTGTTCGCACCGTAACCGAAGCCGGGGTCAAAAAATCCGGCGTAGTGGATGCGGAATTCACCGACTGACGGATCGTAGGGCACCATCGATGCGGCATGGCTGTTGGGGATGCGCACGCGTTCGCTCGATACCAGGATGTAGAAGTCGTCCGGATTCAGCACCAGACTGCGATCATGGGTACGCGCTATCGGCTCCCAGAAATCCAGCGGGTCGTAGTGGTTGATTTTCGATAAATCAATCAGCGGCGCGTGGTGTTTGGCGCGGTAACCGATGATGCCGTTGCTGGCGTCGCCTTCGAGATCCACCGAAATCCACAGGCCGTTCTTGATCATCGCCGGCAGCGGCACTTCGCTGTCGGAATAAACCAGCCGCATGGTCTGGTCGAGTTCGGTGAGTTTGGTGTCGGACGGCGGTGGGTTGCCGCGGATGAAACGGATCTGGTTCAGCCGCGTGCCCTGCTGTGCCAGCACACTGAAGGTATGAGGCATGATTTCTACATACAGTTTGCCTTTGTACCCCGCGACCACGCCTTCGAACTCGGCGCCGCAGTCGGTGATCAGCCGCGTGAATATGTCCAGCCGCCCGGTGGAGCTTTTCGGATTGGCATAACCGGCAATGTCGGCGGGCAGCTTCAGGGTTTCCATCAGCTCGGCGATATAGACGCAGCCCTTTTCCAGCACCACCGGTTTGCTGAGATCAATCTTGTGCATCTGCAGGCGGTCGATCTTGGCCTGCACTGTCGATGCCTTGCCCGGCAGGAAACTCGCACGCACCCGCCACGCCGTTGCACCCAGGCGCAGGTCGAGGCTGGCCGGCTGGATCTGCGATTCATCAACGCCGCCTTCCGCGCTGATGCGGCCGCCGGCGATCAGCTTGGCGATGTCGCGGTCGGGCAAAATGCCAGTGGTCACGCCTTCGGCGGAAGGTTTAGTGTCCTTCTCCAGTTCCGTGAACAGTTTGCCGGCGTCGTTTTTCATATTCAGTTCCCGCTCAGTTACCTAACAGCATGCGCTGCGCTTCGCGGTATTTCGCGGAAGTTTTCGCCAGCACATCGGCAGGCAGGCGCGGCGCCGGCGCTTTTTTGTTCCAGGGCTGGGTTTCCAGCCAGTCGCGCACGAACTGCTTGTCAAAACTCGGCGGGCTCATGCCAGTGCGGTATTCAGCCGCAGGCCAGAAGCGCGAAGAATCCGGCGTCAGCGCTTCGTCGATCAGCACGATGTTGCCTTTGTCATCCACGCCGAATTCAAACTTGGTGTCGGCGATGATGATGCCGCGGGTCGCGGCATAGGCTGCGGCTTCGGTATAGAGCTTCATCGACAGCTCACGCACTTTGGCGGCATTCTCCGCACCAACCGTGGCGACAGCGACGTCAAAGCTGATGTTTTCGTCGTGATGCCCGGCAGGCGCTTTTGATGCCGGCGTGAATATCGGTTCCGCCAGTTGCTGCGCCTGCTGCAATCCGGCGGGCAGCTTGATGCCGCAGATCGCGCCGGTCTTCTGATAGTCGCTCCAGCCTGAACCAATGATGTAACCGCGCACCACGGCCTCGATCATCAGCGGCTTGTATTTTTTGACGACCATCGCGCGGCCGGCAATCTGTGCGCGATCGTCCGCCGCAACCACGGTGGCCGGGGCTATGCCGGTCAGGTGGTTGGGCACGATATGTTTGAGTTTGTCGAACCAGAAGTACGACACTTCGGTAAGCACGCGGCCCTTGCCGGGGATCGGATCGTCGAGGATCACATCGAAAGCCGACAACCGGTCGCTCTGCACTACCAGCAGCTTGTCATCGCCGACGGCATAAAGATCGCGCACCTTGCCACGGTGCAGGAAAGGCAGGCTTTTTAATTCGGATTGGTACAGCGGGGTGTCGCTCATGAGAGTTCAGCTGCTTCAGTCTTTCCAGTCGGGATACAGTGCGCCGCGCATGGCGAGTGCATTTTTTAATGCGGCATCGACGGAGGCGCCGAGCACGGTGTAATGGCCCATTTTGCGGCCGGTGCGGGCTTCGTGTTTGCCGTAGAGATGCAGCTTGGCTGCCGGCACCTTGAACACACGCTCCCACTGCGGCTGTCCCTGCTGCCAGGCCTCGCCCAGCAGATTGACCATCACCACCGGTGACAGCAGGCGCGTATCGCCCAGCGGCAGGCCGCACAAGGTGCGCACCTGCTGCTCGAACTGCGATGTGGCGCAGGCGTCTATCGTGTAATGCCCGCTGTTGTGCGGGCGCGGCGCCATTTCATTGACCAACAGCTCACCAGAATCCGTGACAAAAAATTCCACAGCGAGCACGCCGCAGTAATTCAGTTTTTCGGCAATGGCCAGCGCCCACTGTTCGGCGCGCTGCGCGAGTTCTGCAGGGACACGCGCCGGCACGATGCTGATATCCAGTATGCCGTGGCGATGGCTGTTCTCGGCAACCGGGAATCCGCGCCCCACACCGTCAGCGCCACGCGCCACCACTGCCGAGATTTCGCACTGCAATGCCACGCGCTGTTCCAGCACACAGGATTCGGCACCCATGTCGTTGAAGGCCTTGTGCGCTTCAGCCACAGTCGCGACGCGGGCCTGACCCTTGCCGTCATAACCGAAGCGCGCGCGCTTGAGGATGGCAGGAAAGAGTTTTTTGTCGGCCGCGTCGAGATCGGCGGCTTTTTCTATTACTGCATACGGCGCGACATCAATGCCGCAGGAATGGACAAATTCCTTTTCGCGGATGCGGTCCTGGGCCACGGCGACCGCATCGCCCGCAGGCCGTACCGTGCAGTGGCTCGCCAGCCAGCGCAGGCTATCGGCGGGCACGTTCTCAAATTCGGTGGTGACGGCGGCGCAGGTGTCGGCGAGCTGCTGCAGCGCTTCACGGTCCTGGTAGGCGGCTTTCAGATGCACATCGGCAATGGCGCCGGCGGGGCTCAGCGGGTCGGGATCGAGCACGGTGACGCGGTAACCCATGCTGTGTGCGGCCAGCGTGAACATGCGGCCCAACTGGCCGCCGCCCAGCATGCCGAGCATGGCGTCGGGAAATATCACTTAAAAAGCCCCAATATCAGCCACAAAGGTTTTGCGAATTTCATTTTTTCCTGGGCAGTTTCATCGCGCGCACGGTCGCGGTTTGTTTCTTGCGGAAGGTGGCGAGCTTTTTCGCCAGCTTCGGGTCAGTTAGCGCCAGCATGGCCACTGCAAACAATCCGGCATTGGCCGCACCCGGGTCACCGACAGCAAAGGTCGCCACTGGCACGCCCTTGGGCATCTGCACAATCGACAGCAGTGAATCCAGACCCTGCAGTGCGCGTGAGGTCACCGGCACGCCGAGCACCGGCACGATGGTCTTGGCAGCGAGCATGCCCGGCAGATGCGCCGCACCGCCGGCGCCGGCAATGATGCATTGCAGTCCGCGCGCAGCAGCCTGTTCGGCATAGGCGTACAACAGATCGGGGGTGCGGTGGGCAGATACCACCTTGGCCTCACACGCCACGCCGAACTGTTCAACCATGTTGACGGCATGTTGCATCACGCTCCAGTCGCTCTGACTGCCCATGACGATGCCGACCAGCGGTTTTTTCACTGACACTGACTACCCCTTGGCTCAAAGTAATATTTTACAGTACGGACACTGTGCCACGGGCCTTTTGAATGGCTGCTAGAATCGTTCGGCTCACATAATAGTAATCAGCCTGGCCCCGCATCAATCCGACGCCCCGTGCCACACGGCAACGGAGCAAGGCCGCCGGGCTTCGCAGCTATCACCAGCCTATCGAACTAAAAGGATAATTTGATGAGTCATGCAGCAGGCATGCGGCCGGGCGATGAACTCGCCGGCAAGGTCGCACTGATTACCGGCGGCGCGCGCAACATCGGCCGCGCCATAGCGCTGTCGCTGGCTGCAGGCGGCGCCACAGTGATGGTCAATGCCAACACCTCGCGCAAGGAAGGCGAAGAAACGGTGGCACTGATCGAAAAGGCCGGCGGCAAGGCGGCACTGCATATCGCCGACGTCACCGACCCCAAGGCCGTGGACCAGCTGGTTGCCGAAACAGTAAAACGCTTTGGCCGCATCGATATGGTGATCAACAACGCCGCGATCCGCGCCGAGACGCCGTTTGAAAAGATCACCCTGGAAGAATGGAAACGTGTGCTGTCGATTGTGCTCGACGGCGCTTTCCTGACGACACAGGCGGCATTGCCGCATCTGATCAAGGCCGGCGGCGGCGCGGTAGTCAACATCGGCGGCCTCACCGGACACCGCGGCGCGCTGCACCGCTCGCATGTGGTGGCGGCCAAGGGCGGCCTCGCCGCCATGACCAAGGCCGTGGCACTGGACCTCGCGCCACACCACATCACGGTGAACTGCGTGGTGCCGGGTACCATCGAAACAGTGCGCGGCCTGCCCGGCGCGCCGGCGCGGCCCGATCACCGGGTATCGCTGCCGCCTGCGGGCCGGCGCGGGGCACCTGAAGAAATTGCCGCCATGGTGCGCATGCTGTGCGGACCCGATTCGCGCTACACCACCGGGCAATCCATACATATCAACGGCGGAGGACTGATGCCATGAGCAAGACCAAAAGCAAAAGCAAACCAAAAAAAATAGACGGCTCGGCCATATCGCCACTGATGCGCACGCTGGCCACCTACATGGCCGGTGCCGCGAAAAAGCCGCTGCCCAGTGCAGTGACTGAAAAAACCAAACACCATCTGCTCGACACCATCGCTGCCATGGTCTCCGGATCGCACCTGCTGCCGGGACGCAAAGCCATCAATTATGCAAAATCACTGGGCGGCAAACCTGAAGCCATCGTCATTGGTACAAAAATACTGCTCAATGCCGAACAGGCCGCACTCGCCAACGGCATGCTGGCCCACGCCGACGAAACTGACGATTCGCACGCCCCGTCGCTGTCACACCCCGGTTGCGCAGTAGTGCCGGCCGCTCTGGCCATGGCCGAGCGTGAAAAAGCCGGTGGCACACAATTGCTGCGCGCCGTGGCACTGGGTTATGACATCGGCTCACGCATCAACATGTCGCTGCATCCCTACGATTTCCGTTCGGTAGGACACTCCACCCACAGCATAGGCCCGAGCTTCGGCGCCGCAGCGGCTGCCTCGTCGCTCGCCGGCCTCAAATACGACGGCATGCGCCATGCGCTGTCGTACACCGCGCAGCAGTCTTCGGGCATTTCCTGCTGGATGCGCGATGAAGAACATATCGAGAAGGCTTTTGATTTCGGCGGCATGCCCGCACGCAACGGCGTCGCCTCGGCGGCAATGGTGGCCTCCGGTTTCTCGGCAGTGGAAGACGTGTTCTCCGGCGAGCGCAATTTCTACATCGCCTATGACGAGACCCAGCGCATCGGCCGCGCCCCGCAGCCCCAGACGCTGATCAAGGGCCTCGGCAAGACCTACGAAATCATGAACACCAACATCAAGCGCTGGTCGGTGGGTTCGCCGATCCAGGCGCCGCTGGATGCCCTGCTCGACCTGATCCGCACACACAAGATCAAAGCGCAGGACGTGGCCAGCGTCGTGGTACGGGTCGCCCATCAGGGCGCCAACACCACCGACAACCGCAACATGCCTGACATCTGCATGCAGCATATGTGCGCCATCATGCTGATCGACGGCATCGTCACCTTCAAGTCATCGCATGACGAAAAGCGCATGAAAAACAAGCAGGTGCTGGACCTGCGCCGCCGCATCACGCTGCTCGGCGACGACGCGCTGACGCGCGTCATGCCATCGCGTCAGGGCATCGTCGAAGTCAAAATGAAAGACGGCCGCATGCTGCGCAAACATGTGAAAGCGGTGCGTGGCACTTCCGACAATCCGATGACCCGCGCTGAAGTGGATGAAAAATGTTTTCACCTGATGGCGCCCATCCTCGGCACAACGCGCGCACGCAAGCTATGCGATGCCGTGTGGAACATCGAGAAAATCGGCAACGTCAGCAAGCTGCGCACCTTGCTGAGAGCCTGACCTGAGAATTCCTTCCCGCTCGCCCCGAAGGAAGTCTCCTTGGGGGGCATGAGGTGAAGGCCAGGATGGGGATGGGCACTGCAGAGCTATTCTTTTATAACCCACCCCCACCCTATCCCTCCCCCTGCGGGGGAGGGATCATTGGAGGAAAAAGCATCATGTCGTGGAAATTTGAACTGCTGAAAAAACCTGCAGGCATTCCAATCACGGAAGGCCCGGTATGGGATGGTGAATATCTGTACTTCACCCATATCCATGCCAGCACCATTTTTAAATATGACCTGAAGACCGATGCCATCACGCCGTGGCGCACCGGACTCGACCGCACCAATGGTCTGGCGTTTGATGCCGAGGGCCGGCTGTTCGGTTGCTGCCAGGGCGGGCGCCGCATCATGCGCTTCGATCCCGACGGCAAAAATGTGGTGCTCGCCGACAAAGTGGACGGCAAACGCCTGAATACGCCGAACGATCTCGCCATCGACCGCAAGGGCCGCATCTGGTTTACCAATCCGTGGAACGCCGACAACGTCGACAAGACCGAAACCCAGGAACTCGACAACCGTTCGGTGCTGCGCATGGACCCACAGAAAGACGGCAAATACACGGTGACCCGCGTCACCTTCGATACCACCCAGCCCAACGGCATCCTGGTGTCGCCGGATCAGAACACGCTGTATGTCGCGGAAAGCGGCTACGACAAGGACATCGCCCGCGAGCTGCGCGCCTACCCGATCAAGGAAGACGGCAGCCTCGGTTCCTACAAGACCCTGTTTACCTGGGGCGCCGATCATCACGGCGTGCATCGCGGCATCGACGGCATGTGTTTCGACGCCGATGGCAACATCATCGCCACCGCCGGCTGGGAAGTTGCCGGCGCGGGGCCGATGCTCTATGTGTTTTCGCCGACCGGGCGCGTCCTGGAGACGCATCCGATCGCGGCCAACCGGCCGACCAATTGCTGTTTCGGCGGCCCTGACATGACCACGCTGTTTGTCACCAGCGTCGAAGGCCATTTTTTCAAAGCGCAGACCAACCGTGTTGGCTGGGCAATGTATCCCTGAGGAACCAATCAAGTAATGAAAATGATAATTCTATGAGTCAGGCTAAAGGAATCCGCGAAGTCGGTTATCTCGATTGTGTAGGCGGCGGTCAGGTCACCATCGACCGCAACATCGCCTATCTCGGCCATGTCAAAAGCCCGCACGGCACGACCATGGTCGATGTCAGTGACCCGAAGAATCCGAAAATCATCGAAGAATTGAAGATGCCGATCGGCACGCACTCGCACAAGGTGCGCGTGGCCAACGACATCATGATCACCAACCGCGAGGTGATGCCATTCAAGGGCTCGCGTTCGCCCGACGGTTTCAAGGGCGGCGACGCCACTTATGAAACTTCGGCACCCGACGGCTTCAAGGGCGGCCTGGCGATCTACGATGTATCAACGCCGGGCAAACCGAAACACATCACCAACTGGGAAACCGGCGGCACCGGCATGGCCGGCGTGCATCGCTTTGATTTTGACGGCCGTTACGCCTACATCTCGCCCACGGTGGACGGTTATCTCGGCAACATCGTGATGATCCTCGACCTCAAGGATCCGGCGAAACCGGAAGAAGTCGGGCGCTGGTGGATGCCGGGGCAATGGACAGCCGGCGGCGAAGAATCGACCTGGAAAGGCAGCGCGCACCGCTGCCATCATCCACTGCGTTTCGGCAACCGGCTCTACACCAGCTACTGGCATGGTGGCTTCGTGATTCTCGACATCGAGGACATGAGCAAGCCGAAATTCGTGTCGGGCCTGGACTGGAGTCCGCCGTTTACCAGCCCGACGCACACCGTATTGCCGGTGCCGTTTCCGCTGGACGGACGCACGGTGATGATCGTTGCCGATGAAGACGCGCAGAAGCTTGAGCCTTCGCCGCCGGCGTTCATGTGGCTGCTCGACATCAGCATCGAAACCAAACCGACGCCGTTTTCGACATTCCAACTAGATTGTTTCGATGGTTCACCGCAGCCGAATTTCACCGGCTGCCATCAGCCCTGCGAAAAAATCACCAGCAGCGAAATTCCGGTGGCGTGGTTTGCGCACGGTTTGCGTGTCGTCGATATTGCAAAACCGCACGCACCGAAGGAAGTGGCGTATTACCTTCCGGACGTGCCGCAGGGATCAGAGCGCGTGCAGAGCAATGACGTTACGGTTGATGACCGCGGACTGATTTATCTTTATGACCGTTTGCGCGGTTTGCACATACTGGAACGTACATAGCGGACTTTTGATTGCCCGCTCTGCGACTTCCGGTTTAACTGGTCGCAGGGCATCACCTTTTAGTCGAGAACCAACCGCGCCCAGATTGCGGTGTTTTTCATCACAACATTCGAGGAGAACGAATATGCAAACCCGAACGCTGTTATCTGCGCTGCTGCTGTGCGCAGTTGCCGGCACGGCTGCCGCGCAAGGCTACCCCGACAAAACCGTGACCATGGTGGTGCCGTTCCCCGCAGGCGGCTCAGCGGATCTGGTGGCGCGCGCGGTCGCTGAACACATGACCTCAGCCTGGAAACAGAATGTGCTGGTGGCCAATCGTCCGGGCGCCAGTGGCAACATCGGCACTGAATCGGTGACGCGCTCCTCACCCGACGGTTACACCCTGCTCTACGGCACCACTGCGCTGTCGAGCAGCCCGGCGGTGTACGCCAAGCTGGGCTACAACGCGCTCACCGATCTTGCCCCGGTCAGCCTGATCGTCAAACAGTCCAACGTGCTGGTGGTGCATCCCTCGCTGCCGGCGAAGACGATCAAAGAACTGATTGCACTCGACAAATCCAGCCCCAATACGCTGAACTCGGCATCGGCCGGTGTCGGCAGTTCGAATCACCTGGCGCTGGTGCTGTTCAACATGCTGGCTCACGCCAAAATCGGTCATGTTCCGTACAAAGGCGCAGCGCCTGCTGTCGCCGATACCATGGGCGGTCATGTGCACATGACTTTTGCGCCGGTCGCTGCAGCGGTGCCGCCGGTCAAGTCCCAAAAGCTGCGCGCGCTGGGCATCAGCTCGGTCAAGCGCTCGAAAGCCCTGCCGGACGTGCCGACCATAGACGAAGCCGGTGTGCCGGGTTACGAGGCCGGCGGCTGGAATGCCATGCTGGCGCCCGCGGGCACACCGCGCGATATCGTGCTCAAGGTCAATCAAGCGGTGCATGCCGCCCTCGCCTCGCCCCGCGCACAGCAGTTGCTCTCCAAGTCTGGCGCTGAAGAGGCTGCAGGCACGCCCGAAGAATTCGGTGCTTTCTTCAAAGCAGAAGTTGAGAAATGGGGCAAAGTGGTCAAGGCCGCGGGCATCAAGTTGCGATAAGAGAATCCCGCAAGCCGTTTTGGATCGCACCTAAAACACCCGCCTGATCGCGGGTGTTTTATTTTGGACGGCTGGCGCAGCACGTTCCGTCACAAAACATCCAATATGCGGATACGGCAACCAAGGCTGACTCACTGAGAGTAGCGCGGTAAAATAGTCGCTCTCCCACAAGATGATTTCATATCATGGATTTTCACTTTACCCCCGAGCAAGAACAGTTCCGCGATGCCGTGCACGGTTTTGCCGATCGCCATTTACGCGCCGATGCGCTGAAACGCGCCCACCAGGAAGAACATCCCTGGGATGTTGCCAAACTGATGGCCGAACAGGGCCTGATGGGCATCACGATGAAGGAAGAAGATGGCGGCCAGGGCGGTTCGCTGATGGACGCCATCATCGCCATCGAAACCATTGCATCCGTCTGTCCGCGCAGCGCCGACGTGATCCAGGCCGGCAATTTCGGCCCGGTGCGTGTGCTGGCCGAGTACGGCACCCAGGACCAGAAAGACCGGTATCTGAAGCAGATCCTCGCCGGCGAAGCCGTCATCACCGTGGGCATGACCGAGCCGGAAGCCGGCTCTGCGGTCACCGACCTTACGACTTCCGCCACGCCGGACGGCGACGGCTATCGTATCAACGGCGTGAAAGTGTTCCAAACCCACGCTTCGTACGCCGAAGTCATGCTGACTTATGTGCGCTTCGGCCCTGGCGTGGGCGGCATCGGCTCGGTGCTGATCCCGCGCGACGCCAAGGGCTTCAAGCAAGGTGCGCCGTCCAAATTCTTCAATGGCGAAGACTGGGTACAAACCTATCTCGACAACGTCTACGTCGGCCCTGAAAACGTGATGCTGAAAGAAGGCGGTTTTAAGAAACAGATCGCCGGCTTCAACGTCGAACGCATCGGCAACACCGCACGTTCGCTGGCGCTGGGACGTTATGCCTACAACGTCGCCCGTGAATGGGCGCTGCAGCGCAAACAGTTCGGCAAACTGCTGTGCGAATTCCAGGGCCTGCAGTGGAAATTCGCCGACATGAAAATGAAACTCGATGCCGGCCAGTTGCTGCTCTACCGCGCCGCCGTCAACGCCGACAACGGCATTCCGTCGGCCGAGGAAACCGCCATTGCCAAGGCCTACTGCAACCAGGCCGGCTTCGACATCTGCAACGAAGCCATGCAGGTCATGGGCGGCATGGGCTACACCGATCAAACGCTGGTGGAATACTGCTTCCGCAAATGCCGCGGCTGGATGATTGCCGGCGGCTCGATTGAAATTCTCAAGAACCGCATCGCCGAGGGCGTATTTGAACGCTCGTTCTCGCAGCGTCCGCCTAAAACCAGTGAACGGTGAATGCGTGAAGGGTGAAGGGGCGACCCGCGGTCGCGCCGCGTTCCGCTGCACCCTTCACTCTTCCCCCTTCACCCCTCACGTTTTCACACATGTCCACCAACAAACTTTATCAAGCCGTATTTGATCCCCGTTCCATTGCGCTGGTCGGCGCTTCCAGCGACGAGAAGAAAAACACGTCGCGCCCGCAACGTTATCTGCGCCGTCACGGTTACACCGGAAAACTGATCCCGGTGAACCCGGGACGTGCCGAAGTATTCGGCGACAAGGCCTACCCCGATGTCACGTCGATTCCGGATGAGGTTGATCACGCCTTCCTCATGGTGCCGACGAAAGCAGTGCCCATGGCGTTGGAACAATGCGTCGCCAAAAAAATCCCAGTAGTCACGGTGTACAGCGACGGCTTTGCCGAGACCGGTGCCGAAGGCCGGGCCAAACAGCAGAAACTCAACGACATCATCCGCGGCAGCAACACCCGGCTGATCGGCCCCAATTGCATCGGCCTGCTGAGCACGCAGACCCATCTCGCACTGTCGGTCAACGCCGTGCTGGAAAAACTCGAAATCACGCCGGGCGGCCTCGCCATTGTTTCGCAGTCAGGCAGCATGATGGGCGGGCTGATGTCGCGTGGCCTCGGCCGCGGTGTCGGTTTCTCGAAACTGATCTCGGTCGGCAACGAAGCCGACCTCGGTGTCGGCGAACTCGCGGGCCTGCTGGTCGATGATCCGCACACCGATGCCATCCTGCTGTTCATGGAAACCATCCGTGACGCGGAACAACTGGCCAATGCGGCGCGGCGCGCTTACGACGCCGGCAAACCGGTGATCGTCTACAAACTCGGCCGCTCCGAAGTAGGCCAGGATCTCGCTGCCTCGCATACCGGCGCGATGGCCGGCACTGCCGAGGCGGTGGATGCTTTCTTCAAGGCCCACGGCATGCTCAGCGTGGACACGCTGGAAACGCTGTTCGAACTGCCGGCGCTGCTCAAAGGACACAAACCCGGCAAACGCCATCGCGTGGCGGCGATGACCACCACCGGCGGCGGCGCGGCCTGCGTGGTCGATCGCATCGGCACTTACGGCGTCGATGTCGTCGGCCCCGACGATGCGCTGGTTGCAGCGCTGGCGCAAAAAAACATCAGCATCAACAAATCACGTATCACCGATCTGACGCTGGCCGGTGCCAAAAAGGAAATCTACGGCGGCGTGCTGAACGCACTGCTGGCTTCCGATCATTGCGACTTGGTGCTGGCTGTCGCCGGCAGTTCAGCGCAGTTCCAGCCGCAGATCGCCGTTGAACCACTGGTCGAAGCCACTCCCGGTGACAAATTGCTGGCGGTGTTTCTCGCTCCGCATGCCGAGGCCTCGCTGAAACTGCTGTCCAGCGCCGGCGTCGCCGGGTTCCGTACGCCGGAATCCTGCGCTGATGCGATCCGTGCCTGGCGCGAGTGGACACCGCCTGTGGAAATTCCCACGCCCGATACGAAGCGCACCGCTGCTGCCGCACAACTGCTGAAAGCCGCCACTGGCAAACAACTCAACGAACAACAGGCCTGCGCAGTATTCGACGCGCTGGGTGTGCCGCAGGCGCAGACCGCGGTGATGGCTGATGCCAACACCAAGGTTGATATCGGTTATCCGGTAGTCGCGAAAATCCTGTCGCCGGACATCGCGCACAAAACTGATGCCGGCGGCGTGGTATTGAATGTCGGTGACGCGTCGCAGCTGAAAAAGGCAGCGGAGGATATTTATTCCCGCGTCAAAGCCAAACACCCGCAGGCAAAATTGAACGGTATCCTGGTGCAACGCATGGAGCGCGGGCTGGCCGAAGTCATTGTCGGTTACAAGCGCGATCCGCAGGTCGGGCCGCTGGTGGTGATCGGCGTCGGCGGCGTGCTGGCCGAAATCTACAAGGATTTCTCCATGCGTCTGGCGCCGGTGACCCCGGAAGCTGCACTGCAGATGATCGACGAAGTCAAAGGCCTGGCCGTGATCCGCGGCTACCGTGACATGACTCGCGGTGATTGCGCAGCACTGGCGCAGGCCGTGGCCGCGTTTTCGCAACTAGCGGCATTCGAAGACATTGCCGAGGCCGAAATCAATCCGCTGATGGTCAGAAAAGAAGGTGAAGGCGTGGTCGCAGTAGATGGACTCATCGTGAGGCAGTCGCAGTAACGCACCAGCAACCCGGGCTGCATGTCAGCCCAGATGGAGGAAACACCAATGGCGCAAAGTCTGGGCGAAAAACTGGACACCGGAATGCCATTTCCGGATTTGACCTTCAATCTGGTCAGCGGAGAGACACGAAAAATATCGGAGATCGCCGCCGGTCAGTGGAGCGTGCTGCTGCTGTATCGCGGCGACTGGTGAAGGTACTGCCGTCAGCAGTTGGCTGACTATCAAACCTGGCTGACCGAAATCAAGGGACTGGGCGTCACTCTGATGGCCGCGTCCGTGGATACCCTGGAAGAAGCTCAGAAGACCGTCGCCAACCAGAAACTGACATTTCCGGTGGCCTATGGCCTGGATTACCAGGACATCAGCCGCCGCACTGGCGCATTTATTGAACACGAGCGCAAAATCCTCCATGCCACCGGATTTTTGCTGAAGCCGGACCTGAAGATACAAGTGGCCGCCTATTCCACCGGACCCATAGGCCGGCTCACGCCGAACGATGTAACTTCGCTGGTCAGGCTGGTCACCAAGAAATAAGGCCGGAGCCGAATACGTAATTACAGGAGATCGCCATGCTGATGCAACAACTCGCCGATTACGCCATACACGAACAGTCTTCGAAGCTGCCACCCGAAGTCATCCATCACGCCAAACGCGCGGTCATCGACTGGTACGCGGCGCTGCTGCCGGGCAGTATCGTGACACCGGCCACCTTGCTGGAAGAAGCGTTTGCCGAGGATCTGGATCGCGGTCGCGCACGACTGGCCACCGGCCGTCGCGCCACTTTGCGTACTGCGGCAATGATCAACGGCGCGGCCTCACACTCGGTGGAATTCGACGACATCTACCGCGATGCCGGTTACCACCCGGGCAGCCCGGTGATTTCAGCAGCGCTGGCTGCAGCCCAGGCCAGCGGCGCTTCCGGTGAAAAATTCCTGCGTGGCGTGATCGTCGGTTATGAGATCTCCACCCGCCTCGGTGTAGCCATCATGCCTTCGCATTACAAGTACTGGCATACCACCGGCACGGTCGGCTCGTTCGGCGCTGCAGCGGCAGTGGCCACTGTGCTCGGTGCCAACCATGAACAGTTCATGCACGCGCTGGCCACTGTCGGCAGCTTTGCCTCCGGCCTACAACAGGCGTTCCGCTCGCAGGCGATGACCAAGCCGCTGCACGGCGGCCATGCTGCGGATGCCGGCTGCTGGGCGGCAATGGCGGCGATTAAGGGCGTCACCGGCGCGCTCGACATGATCGAAGGCGAAGTCGGTTTCGGCAACGCGATGAGCGTCAATCCGGACTGGAGCAAGGCAACGAAGGGTCTCGGCAAGGACTACCACATCGTCCACGTCACTTTCAAAAACCACGGCTGCTGCGGCCACACCTTCCCGTCGATCGACGGCACGCTGCACCTGCAGAAGCAGCACGGATTCACGCACAAGGACATCAAGAAGATCAAGCTCGCCACCTACAAGGCCGGTCTCGACATCATCAACAACGCCAATCCCGAAGGCGAGTACCAGGCGAAGTTCAGCATCCAGTACACCGTTGCGCACGCCCTGGTCTACGGCAGCGTGCGGCTGAACGCCTTCCAGCCCGATCATCTGGTCAATGCCGAAGTGCGGGATCTAATCAAGAAAATCGAACCCGTTGCCGATCCCGAAATCTCCAAGGGTTATCCGGGACGGCGTGAATCCCGCGTGGAAATCGAACTCAATGACGGCCGCAAGTTCGAACACTTCCAGCCCTACCGCAAAGGCGATCCGGAACTGCCGCTGACCGATGAGGAACTGAACGACAAGTTCACGGAACTCGCTGAACCGGTACTGGGCAAGGCCGCCGCAGCCGCACTGCTGAAACAACTGTGGAGCACTGAAAAACTCGCTAACGTCGATTACGACACCGGCGCCGGAACAAAGCGTGCGAGTGCCTGAGTAACGAGGAAACCCCGTGATCAAAGAACTGTTGGCCAGTCAGAGCATTTATGCCTTTGCCTGCTCGCCTGAAAAGCTGAACTGGCTTCGTTCATTGGTCGTGAGATTCCAAAATGGACTTCTGTTGTCAAAGCGTGGGACTGAACCGAAGGCGCTGTAGAACCGATATTTCGGAAGGCGCTGCGCTACGGGACACGCATGCAAACGATATAGTGGAAATTTTCTCATCAGGAGAAATTAGTATGCCCAAGCATGGCGAACTTCACGCAATATTCAAGGCATTCATACTGATTGTTGCAGTATCGACGACCGGCTTCATGACTCCTTCAGTTTCTCTTGCGAAAAATTATCCAGTCAAACCGATCCGGCTGGTTGTTCCATTGGCGCCCGGTGGCACCGGCGACACACTGGCCCGACTGACCGGTGATTTGCTTACGGCCGCATTTGACCAGTCGGTGATCGTCGACAACCGACCGGGCGCAAACGGCATTATCGGTATGGAACTGGCTGCACAAGCCGCGGCGGACGGCCATACACTGCTCTTTGGCTCCAGCGGCAACGTAGTGTTGAATACCGCTTTACATGGCAGCAAGCTGCGCATCAACGTCGAACAGGGTTTTGCGCCGATCGTTCATGTCGCAACCACCACGTCCGTTGTTGTGGTCAATCCGGGATTCTCCGTCAAGTCAATTCCCGAATTAATTGCCTTGGCGCTCAGCAAACCCGGTGTCGTCAATTACGCTTCTGCAGGAATAGGTTCAGCCGTTCATCTTGGAACGGCCTTGTTCGAAAACATGGCAAAAATGCGAATGAATCATGTGCCATACAAGGGAAGCACGCCGGGCCGAATAGCCGTTGTCCAGGGTGAAGCGCAATTGATGTTTGACGGCTTGTTACCGTCTCTGCCGCTGATCAAACAAGGTAGGCTCCGCGCCATCGCAGTCACAGGGCCAAACCGCTCCTCGGTCTTGCCGGAAGTTCCGACTATCGCTGAAACGTTACCCGGATACAGCGCAGAAACCTGGTACGCACTGTTCGCCCCGGCAAAAACGCCGGTCGCCGCCATTCAAAAGCTGCATGATGCCGTGGCTAACGGTCTCAAACAGCCTGATGTCAGGAAAAAACTACTCGCGCAGGGGGCATTTCCCTCCGGATCGTCACCCGCAAAGCTTTCTGCGCTGCTGAAAGCAGAAACGGGCAAATGGAGCAAAGTGGTCAAAGACGCAGGCATCAAGGCGCAGTAACCAGAAGCTAACTGCGGAACTGCTCAGCCTTGATGTGCCGGAAGAATGCGCCCGACCGTTGGAAGATCACTGGAAAACGTTGACTGTTCGTAGGGCCTGCAGCACGTATCCCTGCCAATGCCATTAGATTTCTGATCTGTGGCGATTGATGCTCAGTCCGGCCGCGCACCGGAAGCCTTGATCACTTTTCCCCACTTCAGGATTTCAGAGTCAAGGTAGACTTTTGTTTCCTCAACGCCAGTGTGGGCCGTTTCCAACCCCTGCGCGGAAAACTGCGCTTTGACTGCAGGCATAGCTGCAATTTCCCTGATTTCGTCATTGAGCCGCGCCATCACTGCCTTCGGCGTGCCGGCGGGCACGACCAGCGCATACCACGTCGTAAAATCGTAACCGGAAACACCAGCTTCGATCATTGTCGGCAATTCCGGGAAAAATGCCGAGCGCTTCGCAGTGGTCACCGCCAGCGAGCGCAGCTTGCCGGATTTCAAATGCGGTAACGCCGAAGCCATGGTCGAAATAATGAAGTCCGTGCGCCCACCCATCAGATCAACCAGCGCCGGACCGAGCCCCTTGTACGGGATATGAGCCATACGTGTTCCGGTGCTGAGCTGCAACAGTTCCGTAGCGAGATGCGAAGCCGTGCCTACGCCACCAGAACCGTAATTGACGCTGCCGGGCTTGCTGCGCGCCAGGTCCAGCAGTTCCTTCACGGACTTCGCCTTCAGCGTCGGATGCACGACCAGGATATTGGGTTGGCGTCCGATGATGGATACCGGTGCCAGCTGACGCTGCGTATCGTACGGCAACTTCGGAATCAAGGTCGCGTTTACAGCGAGGCTGATGTTGTTGATCAACATGGTATGACCGTCCGCCGGCGCCCTGGCGGTCATGTCAGTACCGATAGTGCCGCCAGCACCGCCGCGGTTATCGACCACCACCGTTTGCTTTAATCCTTCCCCCAGTTTCTGCGCAATGATGCGCCCGACGATGTCGTTGCCTCCTCCCGGCGGGAACGGCACGATGAAACGGATGGGACGACTCGGATATTCTTGGGCAGTCACCAAAACAGGTGCAGCAAACAGGAAGAAACCGCACCCAATGGCAGCAACAAGTTGTTTGAACCGGCTCATGCTTTTCCTTTCATATGAATTTGATCAGCGGGCAGAGCGCGGCATTCAATCTGCCTGCTCTAGTTTTCTGCGCACCTTGTCCAGGCTTTCCAGGTTGCGTATGGTTCTGCGCTGATCCATTTGCGACAGATGCAGAACAAGGGCATTGCAAATGGCCATAGGCACGGACAGCGAGCGCGGATCGCCTTCTGCGCCGCGCGTGGCAGTCAATACGATGTCCGGAGCGGGCCTTACTGACGGTGCGGGAATATCCGTGATCAGAACGCAAACAGCCTTGACCGAACGGGCGTGCGCAGTGATTTTTGCCACCGACGGATGTGTCGCGTTGAATGCGAACAGGATAAAAACGTCTCTGGCGCACGCCTGCAGCAGATCGGCAGCCATATCCCGCGGGACATGCTTCATGATGCGGGTCCGGTAACCCGCCCGTCCCAGGCGCGAGTCGAGCAAATGCGTCAGTGCACCAGCATGTCCGACACCAAACAAAAAAACCTGTGGCGCGCGCATGATCGCCCGCGCCGCGGGCCGGATATCGGCGTCGTCAAGCTGTTCAAGCAGTCGCCCGAGATTGCTGATTTCATTCTCGATGAGCGTTTTCAGCACTGTCCCGCGGGCCAGCCGCCGGATCCGCTGTCTCATGCGCTCGGCGGCCTCGGACACGCCAAACAGGTTCTGCTGCAAAGCCGCGCGCAATGCCGGATAACCGTCGAATCCCAGCTTGCGCGCAAAGCGCACTACTGTGGCCGGATTGACGCCAGCGCGCTGCGCCATCTGATCGGCAGTGAGAAATGCGGTTTCTCTCGGACTAGCCCGTAAAACGTCCATCAGCCTGCGATCAGCAGCAGTTGGACGATCGCCAATACGCGCTACGAGCTCATTCAGTGACATGGCACCCCTTTTGCACAAATTCCGTCCGAAAAAACTTACAGCATGATCTCCATAAATGCAATAAATATTGCTTAGTATCTCAAGTTATGCAATATTTATTGCATAAAAATGGTCGCCGCCATGCAGATTGCGGCTTCGCGCACAGAAAACAAGGGCAACATCGTGGCCAGCGATTTTTTCGAAATATGCATACGTCTCACCGCCGCCCTCGCTGTCGGGGCTTTGATCGGACTTGAACGCAGTTATCGCGGACGCCCGGCTGGGTTTCGCACCCATGCCCTGGTCTGCGTAGCCTCCAGCCTGCTGATGCTGGTAACCGTGTACGAAGCCCAGTGGTTTGTGCAAACAGGCAATTCTCGAGTGGTTGTCGACCCGACGCGTATGGCACAGGGCATCATGACCGGCATCGGTTTTCTCGGCGCCGGAGTGATCATGAAAGACGGGATGTCGGTGCGCGGTCTGACTACGGCGGCATCTATCTGGATCACCTCGGCGATCGGCATTCTGGTGGGAATTGGCTTTTACCTGCCCGCGGCTCTCGCCACCGTGCTAACGCTGGGCACGCTTTCCGGCTTTCGCTGGATAGAAAGTAAAATGCAGACGGAACTGTATGCCCGTTTCAGCGTGCGTTTCGAGAAAGGCAAAGCCATGCCGGAAGATGAACTCCGCGCGCTGGTTGCCAGTCACGGTTTCAGCGTGGCCCACGTGAATTACCGACTGCGCGACGAAGGCGAACAATTCGAATACCGCATGGTGCTGCGCACACTCAATGCGCACAGCACGCGCACCCTGTCAGATACGCTGCAGACACTTAGTTCGATCAGGGGGTTCCAGATCACTCCTGCCAGCGACTGATTCGATCATGACGGTCGCACCGACATTGACGCCGATCTCCGGTGCCGGAAGCAAGGGCCCCGCCTGTTTTATCGTCGAGACCGACGGATTACGGCTAATGCTTGATCTCGGTTACGGCCCACAACCCGGCTTGTGGCCAGATGTCAGTCGTGTCGGCAATGTCGATGCGTTGCTGCTATCACACGGCCATGCCGATCACGCCGGAGGATTGTCCTTGCGCCCACAGATCGGCAATCCGCTGGTGTATGCGACTGATACCGTCGCACGACTGATACCTCCGGGCACCATCACCCGGTCATTACCGGAACGGGGCGCGGCAGATGTCCTCGGCGTACGTGTGGAGTGCGGCAGATCCGGTCATGCGCCCGGTGGCATCTGGCTGCATCTTGCATTAGGCAACGGCCTGCTTTATATGGGAGATTACTCGCGCGAATCGCTGCTTTATGCCTACGATCCACCACCTCCAGCGAGCACAGTTATCCTCGATGCATCTTATGGCGACTACGAAAAACCGCTGACCGATTGTCAGCGTGATTTGGCACCGTACTTCGCTGCCGGTTGCGTACTGCTGCCGGTGCCGGAAGGCGGGCGTGGGCCGGAGATTGCGCTGCACCTGCTGCGCAACGGTCTGCCGTTGCCGCATCTGGATACAGCCATGCGCAATGCACTGAAACGACTGGTCTCTGCGGATCGCACCAGCCTGTGCGACGGCGTTGCCGACGATCTTGAAAACATCGTCGCGAACGCGCCCCCGATCCAGGGTCCGCAGGGTGTGATGCTGGCCAGCCGCGCCGATGGCACAGCCGGTGAAACAGCGCGGCTGATCGCACAATGGGAGCATCAGACGGATCCGGTCATGATATTTACCGGTTATCTGCCTCCGAATACACCCGCGGCACGCCTCATCGACAGCGGACGCGCGCGCTACCAGCGCTGGAATGTTCATCCGCGATTGTCAGACAACGCGGCCCTGACGCACGCGGTCGGCGCAAAAACCGTGCTTCCGGCTTTTGGCGACGCAAAACATCTGGCGACGTGGCAACAGGCCTTTGCACCGGCACACGTGGTGCTCTCCGGAAAAATTGTGCTGTGACCACGTTAGTTGCACCGCTGCTCGCAGCGCCCTTCTGTTTTCTGCGCCATGGCGAAACCGAAAACAACCGGCTGGGCCTCGTTGCCGGGGCCAGTGACGTTCCACTCAATGCGACAGGCCGGGTGCAGGCTCAAACGGCGGCGCAGAAATTGACGCACTCTGGCATAGACGCGATCTGGTGCAGTCCACTGCAGCGCGCACGTGATACTGCTGCCTGCGTAGCCGCAACACTCAGCCTGCCTGTCATCATCGTGCCGCAACTTGCGGAACGCAATTGGGGAGAACTGGAAGGAAAACCGCGCGAGATGCGGGTGCGCGGCGTGGCGCCGCCAGGCGGCGAAACCCTTGACACCTTCAAGTGCCGCACGCTGGCGGGGCTGGAACAGATCAAAGCTAGCCGCCTGCCTTTGATTGTCGCCCATTCAGGTACATTTCGCGTACTGAGCGAGTGGCTGGGCCTGCCGCAACAGGCAACACCGGTCGGCAACAGCCAGCCGCTGCGTTTCAAACAGGCAACCGCAAACAGTTGGGTTATCGAGCTCCTGTAAAGTCTGTCTCGCCGCAATCCGAGATAATATGTTCCCACTGTCACATTAGCGCCCGCACCCTGACTGCGCTATAAGCAGACATGACGCGTATCGCATTGTCTGGTTGGCCACTTAGTGAAGAAATTCCCGATAAAAACGCAGTAATGTTCTACCGGCATTTAAATTGGAGGAAAACATGAAAGTCAAAATTGGAAAAGCTGTTGTCTGCGCGATACTTAGCGTATTCGCCGTCAACTTGAGCGCCCAAGACTACCCGGTAAAACCCTTGCGCGTCATCGTTCCTGCCGGCCCGGGAGGCGGCACCGATATTATTGCGCGCACCATTTCGCCGAAATTAAGCGGCTTGTTTGGCCAGAATGTGCTGATTGAAAATCGCGCGGGAGGATCTACCAACATCGGCACCGAACTGGTTGCCCGTTCCGCTCCCGACGGATACACCGTATTGATGGCCAGCACCCCGCACGTCATCAACCCCAGCCTGTTTGCAAAATTGAATTTTGATCCCATCAAGGATTTCACGCCCATCAGTCAATTGGCAACCACACAGACTGTTTTCGTGGTGCACCCTTCGCTTCCAGCAAAAAACATAAAAGAGTTCATTGCACTCGCGAAAGCACGCCCCGGACAACTTACAGCAGGCACCTCAGCCGGAACATCGCAGCAACTCGCGGTGGAATTATTCAAGGTCATGGCAAAAATTGACGCTGTGAACGTCCCATACAAGGGAGCGGGGCCGGCACTCACTGACACGATTGCCGGTCATGTGCAATTTCAGGTCAACACACTGGCCGCCACCCTGCCACACATCCGCAACGGTCGACTGAGAGCCTTGGGTGTATGCGGCGCCCGGCGCTCCCCAATCATGCCGGATCTGCCTACGGTGGGTGAAACATTGCCGGGCTTCGAATCAGCGGGATGGTACGGCCTGCTTGGGCCTGCAGACCTGCCCCGGAACGTTACCGCAAAATTACATGACACTTTTAAGAGTGCACTATCTGATCCGGCAATCAAGGAGCGGTTGGCCGGTCAAGGCGTAGACGTCATCGCTGGATCGCCCGACGAACTGGCCGCCTTCCTTGGACGGGAAATCCCGAAATGGGCGACGGTCGTAAAAGCATCGAAACTGAAACAGAACTGATCCTGCTCAAACATACTTTAAATTCGATTAACACTCCTCATAGGATCCCGTCATGATCAAGAACAATGAGCGCCAAACCACCCGCATGCGCGCGCTGCTGGCGCGCCCCGGCTGTCTCGTCGTCCCCGGTGTCGCCGATGCGTTTGCTGCGCGCATGGTGAAGATAGAAGGCTTCGAAGCGGTGTACATGACCGGCTTCGGCACCAGTCTGACGCGACTGGGCATGCCCGATGTCGGCCTGCTCACCGCCAATGAAATGATCGACAACGCGGGTCGTATCGCCGATGCGTCAGGCCTGCCGCTGATCGCCGATGCCGACACCGGTTACGGCAATCCGATCAATACACGCCGTACCATTCGCGATTACGAAAAGGCCGGCGTTGCCGGCGTGCACATCGAAGACCAGACCTGGCCCAAGCGCTGCGGCCATCTCGCGGGAAAACGCGTGATCCCGACCGCAGAAATGGTCGCTAAAATAAAAGCGGCATGTGATGCGCGACGCGACGACGATTTCGTCATCATTACCCGCACCGATGCCATTGCGGTCGAAGGCATGGATGCGGCGCTGGAGCGCGGCGAACGTTACCGTGAAGCCGGCGCCGATGTATTGTTCATCGAAGCGCCGGTCGGTCGCGAACAGGTGGAAGTTGTATCGAAACGTTTCAAGGACGTGCCGTTGCTCTACAACATGGCGGCCAGCGGCAAGACCCCAGACCTGCCAGCAGAAGAACTGGGCAAGCTTGGTTTTAAACTGGCGATTTATCCGAACTGGATCATGCTCGCGGCGATTCCGGCAATGCAGAACATGTTGCGTGAACTGAAGAAAACTGGTTCGATTGCGCATATGCGCGACAAGGTCGCAAACTTCAAACAGTTCACCGACATCGCGGGGTTGCCCGAAATCCAGGAACTGGAAAACCGTTACGGACTGCCGGAAGACCAGCGCGCCGCCCTGTAGACCACGCAACTCGTTGATTTAATTTAGATAATTATGGCCCTGCCGCGCACGCTGTTCGACAAAATCTGGGACAGTCATGTCATCGTCGAGAAGCCCGGCGGCGATGCCCTGCTGCACATCGACCGCAACTTCGTGCACGAAGGTTCGTTCCATGCCTTTGGCGCGCTGGCCAAGGATGGCCGCAAGGTACGCATGCCGCGGCAAAACTTCGCCGTCGCCGATCATTACGTGCCCACTGTAGGCCGCGACCGCGGTCTCGCCGCCGTTGAAGACGACGACGCGCGCCACATGATCGGCTTGCTCGAGGAAAACTGCCGGGTCAATGACATCGTTCATTACGGCATGGCCGACGAACGCCAGGGCATCGTGCATGTGATCGGACCCGAGCTCGGCATCACGCAGCCGGGGCTGACCATCACCTGCGGCGATTCGCACACATCGACGCATGGCGCATTGGGCGCTTACGCCTTCGGCACCGGTGCTTCGCAACTGAAACAGATCCTCGCCACGCAATGCCTGTGGTTGAAACGCCCGAAAACACTGCGCGTCACGGTCAACGGCAAACTGGCGCCGGGTGTCACCGGCAAGGACGTGGTGCTGGCCATCATTGCGAAAATCGGTACCGCCGGTGCCACCGGCCATGTCATCGAGTTTGCCGGCACTGCCATCCGTGGCCTGTCGGTCGAAGCCCGGCTGACGGTATGCAATATGGCGATCGAAGCCGGCGGCCGTGCTGGCATGATCGCACCCGATGACGCCGTGTATGAATACCTGCACGGCCGCGAATATGCGCCGCAGGGGGCAGACTGGGATAAGGCGCTGGCGCAATGGCGACTGCTGCCCAGCGACGACGACGCGCGTTTCGACCGTGAAGTCACACTGGACGGCGCCGCCCTCGAACCCATGCTGACCTGGGGCACCAGCCCCGAAGAGGCGCTGCCGGTATCCGGTCGCATCCCCGACCCGCAAACACTGGGTGATACCAACCAGCGTGACCATGCCCTGCAGGCCCTGGCCTATATGGACCTCAAGCCCGGCATGGCGCTGACTGACATTCAGATCGACCGCGCCTTCATCGGCAGTTGCACCAACGGCCGCATCGAAGATCTGCGTGCCGCCGCCGCTGTACTGAAAGGTCGCAAGGCCACGATACCGGCGTGGATCTCCCCCGGCTCGACTCCACTGAAGGCGCAGGCCGAAGCCGAAGGCCTCGATCGCATTTTCCTCGACGCGGGCGTGGAATGGCGGGCCTCGGGCTGCTCGAGCTGCGCAGCGATGAACGGCGACAGCGTACCTGCTGGCCAACGTTGCGCCTCCACTTCCAATCGCAATTTCGAAGGTCGCCAGGGCAAGGGCGCGCGCACCCATCTCATGAGCCCGGCCATGGCCGCCGCAGCCATGATCACCGGGCGCGTCACTGACGTGCGCAAACTCCTCGCCTCCTCCCCCTCTCCCTCAGGGAGAGGGCTGGGGTGAGGGTGGGCTCAAAACTCCAGAAACCAAATCCATGAAACCCTTCACGACACTGACCGCTGTCGCCGCGCCGTTCAACATGGCTAACATCGACACCGACCGCATCATTCCGGTGCGCTTCCTGCGCAAACTGCGCAACGCAAAAGCCGGCTACGAATCGTATTTGTTCCATGACGTCCGTTTTGACGGCGAGGGCCGGGAGAAACCGGACTTTGTACTCAATCAGCCGGCCTGGCGTAAAGCCGGCATCCTGGTTGCCGGCGCCAATTTTGGTTGCGGATCTTCGCGCGAAGGCGCCGTTTATGCGCTGCTCGACTTCGGCATCCGCGCCGTCATCGCGCCCTCGTTCGGGGACATCCATTACGCCAATGAGCTGCAGAACGGCATGCTGCCGGTAACCCTGCCTGAAGAAATCTGCCGCGGCCTGCGCGACCAGCTGCAGGCCAAGCCGGGTGCATCACTGGCCATCGACTTGCCAGCACAGACTGTCACCGATACCCTGGGCGACATACATCCCTTCATGATCGACCCGGTGTACAAGGAGCGATTGCTGAAAGGGCTGGACGACATAGGCCTGGTGCTGGAACAACTCCCGGCTATCGAGGCCTACGAAGAAAAATATCACGCCAGCCAGCCCTGGCTGGTATAACCCGGACCATCCAATCCGCCACTGCTGCGCTATCATCAGGCAGTAAAAATTTCGTAGCGGAGCAATACCCATGCTGGTCAACAGCGTCGCTTACAAAGACGGCCGGAAAATCGCGGATGTAACACGCGAAGAAATCCATACCTATCTGGAACGCAACGACTGCATCCTGTGGATGGCCGTGCGCGATCCGGAACCGCACGAACTCGACGAGCTGGAAAAAGAATTCGGCCTGCATCCGCTGGCCGTGGAAGATGCGCGCCACGGCCATCAGCGCCCCAAATTCGAGGAATACGGCGACCTGCTGTTTTTTGTGCTGCACATGATAGAGCCCGACGGTGAAGACCTGCGCGTGGGTGAAGTCGACATCTTTGTGGCACACAACTATGTGTTGTCCGTACGCACCCGCAGCGAGCGCAGTTTCCAGGATGTGCGTACGCGTTGCGAACGCGAACCCAGCCTGATGCAGCACGGCCCCGGTTATATCCTCTATGCGCTGATGGACGCAGTGGTCGACCGCTATTTTCCGATACTCGACGGTATTGAAACCAAGCTCGAAATCATTGAAGAACGAATTTTTGCCGGCAAATCGCCACGCGCCAATATTGAAGCCCTGTATGACCTCAAGCAGCAGCTGATGACGCTGAAGCACGCCACGGCACCGCTGCTGGAAGCGGTCGGCAAAATGCATGGCGGACGCGTGCCGCAGGTGTGCGTGGGTCTGGCCGATTATTTCCGCGACATCTCCGACCACCTGGTGCGCATCAACCAGAACATCGATGCCGCGCGCGAGATGGTGACCACTGCGCTTTCGGTCAACCTGTCGATGATCACGCTGCAGGAAAACGAAGTCACCAAGCGCCTCGCCGGTTACGCCGCGCTGGTGGCAGTACCCACGCTGATTGCCGGCATTTATGGCATGAACTTTCAGAGCATGCCGGAATTGAAATGGGCGTGGGGTTATCCGCTGGCGTTGAGCGCCATGGTGATCATCGACGGTTACCTGTTCTACCGCTTCCGCAAATCCAAGTGGTTATAACCGCGCGCGCCGCAGTCATTGGCGGCGGCCCTGCCGGCCTGATGGCCGCTGAAACATTGCTCGCCGGCGGCGCGCAGGTCGATATCTACGATGCCATGCCCTCGGTCGGCCGAAAATTTTTGCTGGCCGGCAAGGGCGGACTCAATATCACCCACGCTGAACCTACGGAAAAATTCCTGTCGCGCTACGGCGAACGCCGCGCACAACTGGAGCCCTGGCTTGCTGACTTCGGTGCGGATGCGCTGCGGGCCTGGGTACACGATCTGGGCATCGAAACTTTCGTCGGCAGTTCACAACGCGTATTTCCCAAGGAAATGAAAGCCGCGCCGCTGCTGCGGGCCTGGCTGCACCGACTGCGTGCAGCCGGCGCGCGCATCCACGTGCGGCATCGCTGGACGGGCTGGACCGATGACGGCGCACTATGCTTTGCGACACCGCAAGGGGAACATATCGCCCAACCTCAATGTACGGTACTGGCAGCAGGCGGCGGCAGCTGGGCACGACTGGGATCCGACGCTGCGTGGGTACCTCTGCTGGCCGCGCGCGGCGTATCGGTCGCAGCACTGCAGCCGGCCAACTGCGGATTTGAAACCACCTGGAGCACGCATTTCCGTGAGCGTCATGCCGGTCAGCCGGTGAAAGCTGTCACCGCAGCCTTTACCGACGCACTAGGCCACGCCCACCAGCGCCACGGTGAATTCATGATCAGTGAGTACGGCGTAGAGGGCAGCCTGATCTACGCACTGTCGGCAAAACTGCGCGACACCATAACCGCGCAGGGCAAAGTCACGCTGACCCTCGATCTGGCGCCGGGTAAAGACCTGGCACGGGTGACTGCCGAAGTCGCACATCCGCGCGGATCACGCTCTTTGTCCAGTCATTTGCAAGGCCGCGTCGGCATCGCCGGCGCCAAGGCCGGCCTGCTGCGTGAAGTGCTGAGCGCGGAAGAAATGCTCGATGCGCCACGTGTCGCGGCGACCATCAAGGCGTTGCCGCTGCAACTGACGGCAGCCCGCCCGCTGGATGAAGCCATCAGCAGCGCCGGTGGCGTAAGTTTTGAATCGCTCGATGAACAACTGATGCTGCGCGCGCTGCCGGGCGTGTTCTGCGTCGGCGAAATGCTCGACTGGGAAGCGCCGACCGGCGGCTATCTGCTGACTGCGTGTTTTGCAACGGGGCACGCGGCCGGAGTCGGAGCTTTGACGTTCTTAAGAACACGAGGTTTGTAAGTGCCGCGCGATCAAGTTCGAACGAAATTGAATAACGGCTGATAGTCTTTCCCGTCAGCCGCCCTCAGTGCTGCGATGTATTGCTGTCGCACGGCTTCAGCATCAACTGAACTGTTCTGCCCCCAGCTGAATCGCGGCGTCCCATGCTCCTCCAGCAGCAAATCCGCCATCAGCCGCGCATGCCTTCCGTTGCCATTGGCAAACGGGTGAATACTCACCAGGCGGTGATGAAAACGCGCGGCAATTTCGTCAATCGCATAGCTCTTGTATTGATGCTGTGCCTTGATGTCTTGGAGCAAATCATGTGTGCGTGCTGAAATATGCGCCGGATCAATGCCGATGCTCTTTTCAGTATTACGAAACTTGCCTGCCCATTTCCAGGTTTCACTGAACATGCGCTTGTGCAGCAGGCGCACAAAATCCAGCGAAAGCAATTCCCGCTGACGCTGTCTTCTCAACCAAAGTTCGGCCTGAACGATGTTTTGCGCCTCCCAATCGTTCAGCTGCTCCATCGTCGCGATGTGTCCTGGAATAAGCCCGGCGACTTCGTCGGGATCGAGCGGGGTCGCGCCGGGCGGGTAATCGAAATTCAGTCCCATAGCTTTTTGGGATTTTCCAAAAGCAACAGTTTTGCCAAGCGCTCGCGCTGTCGCTTGTTCTCCTGCTCCGACATCGCCTGATTTTCCAACTTCATGGTATGCGCAACTGGATTGAGCAACGCATCAGCCAATTTCCCCGCACGATCGCGTTGCATCTGTTCAAGCGGTCTTACCGGAACCAAAGCGTAGACCAGCCGGCAGTCCAGTGCTTCGGCTACCTTGTTCAGACTTTCCAGCGTGATCTTGCTGGCAGCTTCGCTGCGCTCATAAGCTTCAACACTCTGGCGGATCACGCCCAGCCTGGCCGCGAGTTGCGCTGCAGACATGCCCAGCCCTTCACGGATCGCGCGTATCCAACCGCCTCGCGGCGCAGAGATCTGCGGCAGGGCACGGAACGGCTCAAGCATGTTGTCGATCTGGGTGCGCTGCAGCTGCTTCAAAGGGGTGTTCATGGTCTCTCCAGCTGGATATACCCAGCATTTGAGATCAATTTTGCTGGTTATGACCAGCAAAATCAAGTGTTATGCTATTTATAACCAGCCATTAATAATATTAATTGCTGGCCATGTCCAGCACATTTGAGGGAGATTAATAAAATATTATTTAAAAACAATTGGTTATAATCTGAATTTGCAAAGACGCTCAATTTTTCGAGCAGTCGCTCCAAATTTTCTGCAGCTGTTCAATTTCCCCACCGGCAGGCATTCGTTGATCTTGTGGATGGTCGCGTTGGTCGGGCCGCACTCGACCACTTGCGGGCAGATCGATGAGCCAAATCAACGATCGCCCCGCGTACGTCAGGGCACCGCAAATTTAACAGTGATAGTCCCTTGGGCGGCAAGATCAAATTCCAAAAACTCACCGGGAACCACCCACAACGGCGGCGTGATCGAGCCGGTGATGATGACCTGCCCGGCGCGCAAAGTTTCGCCGCACGCTGCCAGCACCGACGCCACATGCTGCACGATGCCGACCAGTTCGCCGGTCGCAGCCTGCGGGTCCGCGGTTTGGGCAATTTTCTCGCCATTGCGAAAGATGCTTGCGGTCAACCCGTCCAGCACGCAGCCCGCGCGCGCACGATCACAGTCTCCCAGCAATACATGACGTTGGTAGATGTTGTGCGACAGGATTTTTTCGACGTCGTCCGGCGCGAACTCCACATCGGCCAGCTCAATCGCCGGACCGATGCCCGCGATAGCTGCGATTGCCGTCGCGCGGCAGGCGCCGGCACCCAGGTCTGCCCCCATGTACACGGCGATCTCCGCCTCGGCTGTCGGTTTTTTCCAACCCTGTAACGACACTGTGGCGCCCGACTCCAGGCGGCCGGCACTGGTCAGAAAACCGACCAGCGGTGCATTGATGCCGAGTTTTTCCATCACCGCCGGTGCACCGAAACCAACTTTCCAGCCCAGCGCCTGTTCACCAGCGGCGATGCGTGAGCGCCACAGTGCAATCTGCGTGACCATGCCGCGCGCGATGCGCAGATCCTGCAGCACTGAGCCCGCAGACATCAGTGTGTGCGCCCGCCTTCTACCGATTCGTATCCCGCCGCTTCCAGTGACCCGGCGCCGCTCCAACCCCACACCAGCACCACATCCTCGTCGGAATTGTTTTTGAAACCGTGCCAGTGGCCGCGCGGCGTGAATACCACATCACCCTCGGCTGACGGTTTTTCGCCTTCGTCGGTGTACATCACGCCGCTGCCTTTCACCACAATCCAGAATTCGTCACAGTTGAAATGGCGGTGACGGTCATGCTGGGCGCCCGGCGGCAGCACGGTCCAGCCCACCAGCAGTTTGTCTGAATTGCAGGTTTTCTGGCTGATCAGGAATTGCACCTGCATGTTGACCCAGCCGTCCTTCTCCTTGAGTCCGCCGACCTTGGGAGTCTGGTCAAGACTGGTCATGTAGGGTTTAAGCGTGGTGTATTGGTCCGGTTTCATTTCGACAATCCTCCCAGCCGGCGATAGGCTTCATGGGCAATGACAAAATCATTGTGGTCCAGCCCCAGTCCGCGACAGGTATTCATCATTTCGTTCGCGGCAGCAGCAAGCGGCGTCGGACTGCCTTGCTTGCGTGCGATTTCGAGCACCAGTTGCATATCCTTCTGCTGCAGGGTCACATCAGCCAGCGGTACTTTCGGCATATTGCCTTCGAGGATAAACGGCCCGCGGTAACCGAGCACCGGTGACGCGGCGACGCTTTTGAGTATCGCGTCCACCGCCAAGCTGCGTTGCACGCCGCCTTTTTCGGCGAGGGCCACGGCTTCACCAAAGGCAATCACCTCGACCATCAGCAGCAGGTTGATCGCCAGCTTCATCTGCACCGCAAGTCCGCTGGCGCCGATGTAAGTGACGGTGGGGCCGATGGCCTGCATCACCGGCAGCGCGCGGTCGAACGCGGCTTTGTCGCCGGCCACCATCAGCGAGGCCTTGCCCGCATCCAGCGTGACCGGGCTGCCGGAAATCGGCCCGTCGAGCATGATGCGTCCCGATTTGGTGAATTCAGCAGCCACTGCACGGCTGGACTCCGGCGTGATGGTGCTCATGTCGATGTAGATGCTGTCTTTGCGCAGCCCGGCAAGTACGCCGTCATCGCCCAGCGCCACTGCGCGTACGGCCGCGGCATCGGTCACGATTGAAAACACGATGTCGGAACACACGGCCACTGCCCGCGGCGTGTCCGCCCATTGCATGCCGGCAGCCATCAGCGATTGCGCCTTGTCCTTGCTGCGGTTCCAGCCGGTAACCTTGTGGCCCGCCGCCTGCAGCCGCGGCACCATACCCTTGCCCATGGCGCCCAGTCCGATGAATCCGATGTCCAATCGCCCCTCCTGTCATCGCCGGCCCATGCTGGGCAGAGAATTATTATTGCTGACGCCGCACCCGGAACTCGTTAACGCTGCAGCAACAACTCCAGTATGCGTTGATAAATTCGGTGCAGCACTTCGACTTCCGCCACCGGCAGGCATTCGTTGACCTTGTGGATGGTGGCGTTGGTCGGACCACACTCGATGACTTGCGGGCAGATGTCGGCGATGAACCGCCCGTCGGAAGTGCCGCCGGTTGTCGACAGCTCAGTGGTCACGCCTGTGACTTCCTTAATGGCGCGGGATACCGCCGCCACCAGATCGCCCTTGGGCGTCAGGAACGGACGGCCATCCTGTCGCCACTCGAGATCGTACTGCACATCATGTTTGTCGAGTATGCCGTGCACTCGCGTCTGCAGCGACTCGATCGTGCTCGCCGTCGAGAATCGAAAATTGAACTGCACGCGAGCAGTGCCAGGAATTACATTGTTGGCGCCGGTGCCCGCGTTGAAGTTGGAAATCTGCCAGGTCGTTGGCGGGAAATATTCATTGCCGCGATCCCATTCGGTAGTCGCCATTTCAGCAATCGCTGCCGCGACTTCATGGATAGGATTGCGCGCCAGCTGCGGATAGGCCACATGGCCCTGCACGCCGTTGACCGTGAGTATGCCGGTCAGCGAGCCGCGCCGGCCGTTCTTGATCATGTCGCCGAGCTGCTTAACCGATGTGGGTTCGCCGATGATGCAGTAATCGGGTTTTTCGCCACGGCGCGCCAGCGTCTCGACGACGCGCACCGTGCCATCTGTGGCAGGACCTTCTTCATCGGACGTGAACATCACGGCCAGTGAACCGGGATGGTCGGGATGGGCCTTGATGAATTCGCGCAGCGCGACCACAAACGCGGCGATCGAGGTTTTCATATCGGATGCGCCGCGACCGTAAAGCACGCCGTCCTTGACGGTCGGCGTGAACGGATCGATCTGCCAGTTTTCCACCGGCCCGGTGGGCACCACGTCGGTGTGTCCGGCGAAACATACCAGCGGCGCTGCGGTGCCGCGACGCGCCCACAGATTGGTCACGCCGTTCATGGCCATGATTTCGCACTCAAAACCCAGCGGCTTCAATTCCGCCATCACCAGATCCAGGCAGCCGGCATCATCCGGCGACACCGAGTGGCGCGCGATCAGTTGTTGCGTCAATTCCAGCGTATTAATTTCCACTGAGTGGACTTTCATGAGGATTAGGAAGCCTGCATGCGCCGCATGGTAGCAAAGAGTGGGTAAAATCTCCTCTCTCCCTTGCATGACCCCGCGCAATTCACTCATGACCGTCCTGCTGATTTCCCACGCCCTGCACGCTGAACGCGGCGACGATCTCGTCGCCCAGGCCCGCCGTCTTGGGTTGTCGCTGGAATTGATGGTATTGCCCGCCGATCCCGACGCACGGCTCAGCGATGCCGAATGCGCCCGGCTGGATCTGGCTTTTTTCTCCAGCGATGTGTTTCCGAAGTATTCGCGGCAGTTTTTTTCAACTGTGCGTAAAGCAAAAGCGCTGCAATGGCTGCATGTTTTTAATGTCGGCGTCGACCATCCGATTTACACCGAAATGCTCCAGCGCGGCGTGCGCCTGACCACCTCGGCAGGATCCACTGCGGTGCCTATCGCACAGACGGCCATCACCGGCCTGCTGATGCTGGCGCGCAATTTCCCGCGCTGGCTACACGCGCAGCGCGAGCGCCGCTGGGATCCGATGCGCACACCGGATTTCCCGCGCGACCTCGTCGGCCAGACCGCGGTGGTGCTGGGCCTGGGCAGCATAGGCGCCGAAATTGCGCGGCTCGCGCAGGCACTGGGCCTCAAGGTCATCGGTGTGCGCCGGAGTCCGCAGCGGCCCGGCGACCCGGTGGACGAACTGCACCCGCCGCAGCAACTCGCCAGTCTGCTGCCGCGCGCCGACTGGCTGATCATCGCCAGCCCGTTGACTGACGAAACCCGTGGGCTGCTCAACGCCGGCATGCTGGCACGTCTGCCCCAGGGTGCGCGCATCATCAACATTGCGCGCGGCGAGATCATCGACGAAACTGCACTGATCGCCGCACTACGTGAGCAGCATCTCGGCGGCGCTTATCTGGACGTATTCGAAAAAGAACCTTTGGCGGCGGATTCGCCGCTGTGGGACCTGCCCAATGTGTTGATTTCGCCGCACAATTCGGCGGCGGCGCAGGGCAACGACGAACGTGTCTATCAACTGTTTGTTGCCAATCTGGCAGGCTGGCAGCAAGGTAAGGCACTCAGCAACGAAGTGCACAGCACTTCACCATAACGGATGAAATATGTTAAAAATCAATAACTTAGCTAAACACACCGCGCTCGCCGCAGCACTGGCTCTGGCCGCCAGCCCGCTGTACGCGCAAAACTGGCCGACGCGCACCGTGCGCATCATCGTGCCCTACGCAGCGGGTGGTGGCACCGATATCGTGGCGCGCGCAGTCGCTGCCAAACTGACGGAAATCTGGGGCCAGCAGGTCATTGTCGATAACCGCCCCGGCGGCGGCACCAACATTGGTGCCGAACTTGCAGTGCAGGCCACACCCGACGGTTACACGCTGCTGATGGGCGGGGCGTCGAACGCGATCAACATGACGCTGTATGCCAACCCGCCCTACAACACCATGCGCGATTTGGCACCGGTCGTATGGTGTACACAAGGCGCGCCGATACTCGCAGCGCACCCCTCGTTGCCGGCAAAAAACCTCAAGGCACTAATCGCGCTCGCCAAGGCCAGGCCGGGACAGCTAAATTACGCATCCGCCGGAATCGGCAGCGCCAATCACATGGCCGGTGAACTGTTCACGTCCATGGCCAACATCAAGGTCTTGCATGTGCCATACAAAGGCAATACGCCATCGATCACCGACGCCATTGCCGGCAATGTCGAAATGGTGTTTAGCGGTGTGCCGGCATTGATCCCGCATATCAAATCGAAGCGGCTGCGCCCTATCGCTATTGGCAGCAAAGAACGCTTTCCCGCAGTACCCGACATTCCGACTTTCAACGAATCGGGCGTGCCCGGCTATGAAGCCAGCAACTGGTTCGGCCTGATGGCGCCGATCAAGACACCCAAGGAGATCATCGCCAAGATCAACACCGATACCAACAAGGTGGTAGCGATGAAGGATGTCCGCGAAAAGTTTGACGGCGGCGGCTTGATTGCCAAAGGTGGCAGCCCGGAGGTTTTCGCGGACTTCGTCCGCGCCGAGACCGAAAAATTTGCCAAGCTCATCAAAAAAGCCGGCCTCAAACAACTGTAATCGTGCAATTCAACCACGACACAGGGCAACGATGAACGCGCATATCAAATGTTTATCGGCAACCTCGGGCATTGGCAACGCCGCGAGGTTCTCAGCAACGGGATGCGCAGCATCTCTTCATAAAAAACCGGAGAACCTATGAACAAAATCCATTATTTATCAATATTTTCTGCGTTACTGCTGGCCGCCCAGCCAGTAGCCGCGCAAAACTGGCCGACGCGCACCGTGCGCATCATCGTGCCCTATGCTGCGGGCGGCAACACCGATTTCACCGCGCGCACCGTGGGTGCAAAACTGGCGGACATGTGGGGCCAGCAGGTCATCGTCGACAACCGTCCGGGTGGCGCTACCAACATCGGCTCGGAACTCGGCGCAACAGCCGCTCCCGATGGTTACACCTTGTTCATGGGCGGCGCCTCCAATGCCGTAAACATGACCCTGTATTCCAAGCCACCGTACAACACGCTGCGCGATTTCGCACCGGTGCTGTGGTGTGTGCAAGGCGCGGCGATACTGGCCGTACATCCTTCGGTACCGGCAAAAAATCTGAAAGAACTGATCGGGCTGGCCAAAGCCAAGCCGGATTCCCTGAATTTCGCCACCGCCGGTCTCGGCAGTTCCAACCACATGGCCGGCGAGTTGTTCAAGATGTTGGCCAACATCAAAATCACGCACATCCCGTACAAGGGCAACACCCCGTCGATTACCGATACCATCGCCGGCAACGTCGAGATGGTATTCAGCGGTGTACCCGCACTGATTCCGCACATGAATTCCGGCCGGTTGCGCGGCATTGCCATCAGCAGTCTTGAACGTTTTGACGCCGTGCCCAACATTCCGACTTTCAACGAATCGGGCGTCAAAGGTTATGAAGCCAGCAACTGGTTCGGGCTGATGGCGCCGATCAAGGCGCCCAAGGAAGTCATCGCCCGCGTCAACGCCGATGGCAACAAGGTGCTGGCCGGCAACGACGTAAAAACCAAATTTGAGAATGCCGGCATCAATCCCAAGGGCGGCACGCCGGAATTTTTCGGAAAATTCATCCGCGATGAAATCGTCAAGTACGAGCGGGTCATCAAAAAAGCCGGCATCAAACCACTGTAAATCTCACGGGCTTCGGTGTGACCAACACGGAAGCCCGCTTGCTTAACTCGGAGGGAAACAACATGAATGCCTGCTTCAAACTGATCGTCACCGTCGGCATCGCTGCGCTGGCAGCCACTGCCCACGCGCAAGCCTGGTCACCGCAAAAAAACGTGGAAATCATTGTCGGCTCCGCACCCGGTGGCAGTAACGACAAAACCGCGCGCACCGTCGAAAGAGCTATCGTCGAGGGCAAACTGATTCCCACCTCCATGTCCGTGGTCAACAAACCCGGCGGCGGCAGTTCTATCGCCTTCACTTACGTCAACCAGCGCGCCGGTGATCCGCATACCCTGCTGATCGGCACCACCGCGCTGCTGACCAACCATATCGTCGGTCGCAGCAAGCTCAACCACAAGGATTTCACCGCCGTCGCATCGCTGTTCAATGATTACGTGGTATTCGCCGTTAACGCAAAATCGTCGATCAAAACCGGCAAGGAACTCGCTGAACGCCTGAAAAAGGATCCACAGTCGATCTCCATCGGTTTCGCCACCGCGCTGGGCAGCCACAACCATATTGCCGCCGGCATGCTGGCTAAAAGCATAGATGTCAATCCGCGCAGCCTGAAAGTCGTGGCGTTCAAGGGATCATCCGAAGCCATTACCCAATTGCTGGGCGGCCACATCGACATGGTGACCACGGCCGCAGGCAATGTCTCGGCACATGTCGCCGAAGGCCGTTTGCGCGTGGTCGGCATCTCTTCCAACCAGCGTTTTGGCGGCGCACTGGCCAGCATCCCGACCTGGAAGGAACAGGGCGTCAATCTGGTGTACGGCGGCTGGCGCGCGATCATGGCGCCGAAAGGTCTGACCGCAGAGCAGATTACCTACTGGGAAGGCGTGCTGCGCAAAGCCACCGATACGCCGGAATGGCGCGCTGATCTTGCAAAAAACTACTGGGCCGACGATTTTGTCACCAGCGCCCAGTTCACCAAGGATATCGACAAGGATTACAACGACATCCGCTCCGTCCTCGTCGACCTCGGTCTCGCCAAGTAACACCCAGCAACACACTGCAAGGAACATCCATGACCGCACCCGTAGTCGTCACCGAACGCCCCGCCGAGGGCGTAGGCCTGATCCGTATCAACCGCCCCGAAGCGCGCAATGCGCTGAACCTGGAAGTACGGAAACTGATTGGCCAGCACCTGACCGAAATGGCCGATGACGACTCGGTGCGCTGCATCGTGCTCACCGGCAATGAAAAATCTTTCGCAGCAGGCGCCGACATCAAGGAAATGGCCGACGCCAGCACCATCGACATGCTGCTGCGCGGCACCCAGAAAATGTGGCGCACCATTTACGGCTGCCCGAAGCCGGTGATTGCCGCGGTCAACGGTTTTGCGCTGGGGGGCGGCTGTGAACTGGCAATGACCTGCGACATCATCATCGCTGGCGAATCCGCAAAGTTCGGCCAGCCCGAAGTGAAAATCGGCATCATTCCCGGCGGCGGCGGCACCCAGCGTTTTCCGCGCACCGTCGGCAAGTACAAGGCCATGCGTTATGTGCTGACCGGCGACCTGTTCGGCGCCAAGGAAGCTTTCGACATGAACCTGATCAGTGAAGTCGTGCCCGACGCCGAAGTCGAAAAACGTGCGGTGGCCATGGCAGCACAGATTGCTGAGCTGGCACCGCTGGCGATACAGCAGACCAAGGAATCAGTGGTGCGCGGCATGGATGCCTCACTCGAAACCGGCCTGACCCTGGAAACCCGCACACTGCAAATGCTCTTTGCCTCCAAAGACCAGAAGGAAGGCATGGCGGCTTTTATTGAAAAACGCAAACCCAAATTTACCGGGCGCTGAGCGCAACGCGGAGTCGCGCGCCGGCGCGCCGCGGAAAGGCACAGCGAAAATTCCAGTGGTCGTCACACTGGCCGGTGGCGCAATTTTCATGGCGTTTGGCTTGTTCGTCTACGTCGCGCTGCTGGGCCTGATGCCAGGCAAACCACTGGTCTTCAATGTGCCGACGGCCGTCATCTGGCTGATCGCCACGGTGTTCTTTTGCGCGGGCATCGGTATCGCCGTGTATCGATTCCTGCCCGGGTTTGCGGGTGCCTGTGGCTTTATCTCCCTGCTCGCGTTTATCGCGGTGTTCAACTGGATTGCTTTTGGGCCAGGCGAACGCAGTTTCACCAGGACCAGCAGCATGGGCAGCGGCAACGTGACCATCACCAAAAAAAGCTCGACGTCCGAAATTGAAGGCCGCATTGTATTCGGACTGGTCGCAGGATTTTTTGATGTGTTGCTGTTGTTCGGCCTGTACAAATCGATCAAAGGTCACCCGCAACGCGATCGTGCGAGTAACGGGGCCGCCAACCCGGTTCCCGACGACAAGGATCGCCCCTGAGCAAACCATCCTCCGAGTGGTTGGCGCTGGCCGCACTGTTCGCCGGCGCCACAGCCATCGCCACGGCGCCACTGTTCGTGCGTTTCAGCGAAGCCGGCCCCGTCGCGACTGCGTTCTGGCGGGTGTTCCTTGCGCTGCCGGCATTGTGGATCTGGGCGCTGGCCAGCGACGGTCGCGGCCACTGGCAAAGTGTGCGCGCGCATCCCGGCATGCTGCTGCTGATCGGATTCTTTTTTGCCGGCGACCTCGCCTTCTGGCACTGGTCCATCCTGCTGACCTCGGTGGCCAACGCCACGCTGCTGTCCAACCTCGCGCCGATATTCGTCACGCTGGGCGCGTGGTGGCTGTTCCGCGATGCGCCTAAAAAACTGTTCCTCGGCGGACTGGTTGCCGCACTCGCCGGCACTGCGCTGCTGATCGGCGCCGGCTCCGGCCAGTCTGCAACAGGCCATTCCGGTCATGCGCTGCTGGGTGACGCACTGGGCGTAGTGACGGCAATGTTCTACGCCGGATACCAGATGGCGGTGACGCGGTTGCGCGCCAAGGTTGCGACGGCGACGCTGATGGCGTGGAGCTGCCTGGTGATGTCCGCCCTGCTGTTGCCGGCGGCGCTACTGATGGGCGAACAGATCCTGCCGCAGACCGCGACGGGATGGATCACCGTGATCGCGCTGGCGCTAGTGGCGCAGGCCGCCGGCCAGAGCCTGATCGCTTATGCGATGGCCCACCTGCCAGGCACATTTTCATCCGTGGGATTGTTGTGGCAGCCGGTGGCTGCGGCACTGTTCGCGTGGGTGCTGATCGGCGAAACCATGGGTGCACTGCAGTTTGCCGGCGCCCTGCTGGTGCTGGCAGGCATTGGGCTTGCCCGGCGCAGCGCGTTGCTTAAAAAGTAATTTAAATCAACGTCTTATATCTATTTTCAGGGCGCGCGCGGTTTTTCTGCCGGTTTGGCCGCGGCCGGTTTCTGGCAGGCCACCTTGAATGCCAACTCGCCTATCGATCCCGGCGTAACCGGATCCCATTGCCGCTGCTCCAGCGCACCGGAGTGCACTTCTTCACCCTGCGCCATGCCCTCGGCGTAATAAAACGCCATCAGCACATCGCTCATGCGTTTGGCGCAATCAAACGTCCAGTGCGATTTCACCGATAGAAAGGGTTTCTTGCCCTCAAGGTCAGTTTGCGGCTTGCGGTAATCGTCGATGGTCCACATGCGGACCTCACGGCCCGCGCGGGTTATCGCTGCGGCATCGAGATAAGACACCATCTCGTCATCTTCATGGAATTGCACGAATGCAGCCTGCGCGTTCAGCGCGACCAGCAGCAACAGCGGGATCAGTCGTTTCATGTTCAATCCGGAGAGTAGTGGAACAGTGCTGCGAAACAGCGCTGCGGATGCCGCGCGTCAGCCTTCTATCTTTTTCTTCAGTTTGGCCTGGTACTTGTCGAGGTCAACGATGAAACGATCGTGATCGCATTCGCCAACCTGCTCGACATCGTCAAACACCTTGATCTTGAAACTTAACCGGCGACGGTCCATGCCGATCAGATCAACTTCGGCGCGCACGCGTTTGCCCATCGGCGTCGGGCCCAAGTGGCGGATGGTGACGATCATACCAACCTGGCCCTGCCCCGGCTTCAGATACGGCGCGACCAACTGACCGGCAGCGGCTTCGCAGAACTGCACCATGGAGGGCGTTGAAAACACCTTGTATTCGCCGCGCGTCGTGGTCATCGCTTCGACGACTTCGCGTTCCATCACATGTTTCATGCCGACCTGTAAACCATCCATACCTGTCACCTGCCTGTCATTGAGTCGCCGGCATTGTAGCCGAGCGTGGCATTGTCCGCCGCCTTACGCTGTTACTGTCTTCCCAGCTGTTTTTTTCAGTAAGTAGACGACCGCCAGGAAAGCCGCACATGCCCCGATGGAAACCAGCAGTTCAGCGGGCGCCAGCGGAAATATCAACAGGTATGCATGGCCCTTGATCAGCGATGAAAAGCTGGACACGCAGAACGGCATCAGGAACAGCCGGAAAATTTGCCAACGGTCGGGACGGTGGCCCGCCGGGGTGGTCACACTGAACACCAGCCCCAGCCCGATCACCACGCTGATGCCCACGCAGTTCAGCCACATGGCCGGCGACGGATCGAAGCGATACCACACGGTGACCAGATACCAGATCAGATAACACCACAGCACCTGTTTGCGGATACCCAGGTTCGCAAAATACTCAATTAACGTTCGCATCAAAAATTTCCGGATTGTTCATCAAACTTTGCCGCACCATCTCAGCGACCGGGCAGCGTAACCTGCTTTGTAATGCCGCCATAACCATACTTGCGGTCGCGGCCTTGCACGATCACGATTTTGATCTGCGGCGGAATCACGATACCGTATAAGTCTCGGGTAAACGGCTGTTCGCCGGCATGATCGTGCCACAGCACGCGCTCACCGTACACCTTGTCATCGTCTGCCATCACCCGAAACGCATCGGCATAACGCTGCGGCGTGTCGTAACGCGAGGAGATCGTGACATCAAAATCAAAGCGGTTAGCACCGCGCGGCATGACTTTGACGGCAACCACATCGGGATGGCGTTGCTCAGCCCCCGTGCCCTGCGCACCGCCCGGCGCGGACATTGCAGCGCATATGAAAAACAGGAACAGGCTCAGACTGCGTTTTACGTTCATTTTGCAATCAAGGCCACGATCAAGGTGCTCATGGCTCGCTCCGGAAAAAGGATGACGTGCTGCGGTATTATCGCGGTCCGTCAGGGGCGCAGGCTTCGGGTAGCGCCTGCAACCGCCTGATCCCATACCCGCCAGATCCCGCGCCGCCCCTGCCGCACCCAAGCTTGGCGTCGCACAGCACAGTCCTGCCCACCTTCCCGATAAGCTCCACCCAGACAATTTCTGCCGTAGCTATTCTGGGTAGGCGTCGAAAGCGATGTCATCTGCAGCACAACCCAGTGACTGGGCCATGCTGCTGAGAGAGTCTTCCGTGAGCGCGACTACGCTGTAATCGGCGTCGATACCCTTGGCCGTGATGAAAGCCTTGGCCTTGGCATCGGAAGTCCAGGTCACGACCAGATCAGGCTGACCGCCTCCGGGACTGCGGCTGACCGGAAAGCCATCGGATTTGCTAACGATTGCAAACATGGTTATCTCCCCCCACTCTTACCATCGCAGTGCCGAATATATCGGACTTGCCCACATTGACGCTACCCACGTCATTTTTATACGCGAAAATTGGCCTCTTTCGCGAAATTATCTATCCCGAGTTCCGGCGGCGACCTGCGACAGGCCTCACTCCGCCCCGATGGCGCCCTCACGGATCAGCGCCTGGTAGCGCAAATATTCCTCCTGCATCATGCGCATGAAACCGTCCGGCGTGCTCTCGGGCATGGATTCCGCGCCCTGCTGCACAAAGCGCCGGCGCAGTTCCACCTTGCGCAACACCGCGACGATGTCGCCATGCAGTTGCTCGACGATGCGGCGCGAGGTGCCGCGCGGCGCAACGATGCCCGACCAGCGGTCGAACTGCGCTTCGGGCAGCCCGAATTCTGCGATTGCCGGCACACCCGGCAGCGCGGGGCTGCGTTGCGGCGTCATTACAGCCAACGCGCGCAGGCGCCCGTCACTCACCGGCGCGCGCACGGACGGCAACGTCAGCACCGCATAGTGCACCCGCCCCAGCAGCATTTCGACAAAGCTGTCCGTCAGCCGGCGGAACGGCACATGCACCGCCTCCAGGCCCAGCGCGCGGGTGAAGATTTCACCGGCCAGGTGCGACGCCGAGCCTATGCCCAGTGAAGCGTAGTTCAGCTCACCGCCGCGCACCCGCACATAACGCACGAACTCGGGCGCCGTGCGTGCAGGCACTGAAGGCGCCACCACCAGCACGTTGGTGATCGACGCGACATGGGCAACGCCGACGATGTCAGCCAGCGCGCGGTACGGCGGCTCTTCGCGCACCAGTTCGCTGATCAGCCGGGTAACACCAACCATGCCCAGCGTGTAACCGTCGGCATTTGATTTCGATACCAGGGTGTTGCCGATCAACCCACCCGCGCCCGCACGGTTGTCGATAATCACGCGCTGGCGGTAGAAGTGCTTCAACTCTTCTGCCAGTGCGCGCGCAAAAAAATCATCCGCGGTGCCCGGCGAAGACGCCACGTAGATGCGGATCGGTCGGACGGGATAATCAGGAAACGCCGGGTTCTGGTCCGCAACAGCCGACGTCGCAACCAGCAAGGGTGCGCACAACACCAACTGCAATAACGCGACCCGAACCGGTTTCATATGCCCCTCAGTGGCAGACCAGACCCCACCATACGCCGTTAGCCGGCGCCGGGTCCATCAACCGTGTCGCGTATTCAACCCGGTTGCCACGGCTGCCCGCGGCCACACAAAAACGCCACGCGCCAGACGATACAGCGCCCAGAACAGCAGCAACGGTATCAGCAGCGTCTGCAGCAGGAAAATCACGATCAGCCGGATGATGTGCTCCACTGCCTGCTCGGCGGCCTGCTTCAAGCTTTCGAAACGCGTTTTTACATTCACATTGTCTGACCACCAACGCCGGGTGTTTTCCAGCAAGCTTTCCTTGTCCGTCGCAGCAGGCACCGGCGGCGTCAGCGTAGCCACCCGCCCCGACGTGCCATCGATGACCTGCTGGCTGGTCGCATAATCCGCGGCAAGGAATTGCTGAAACACCCAATCGGTAGCAATGTTCACCGCCGGAACTGCAAACCGCACCATCAGCAGGATCACCAGCACGCGAGGCAGCCACGCCGGGGATACCCGTCGCCGCAGATAGAACCACGCCCAGCCCAGCGCCGCAGCCGTCAGTGCCAGCGAAACCAGCCAGTACGCGCCCATCACGATCAGCACCTTCTGCACACCGAAAGCGACGCTGGCCACCAGCATCAGATTGGCAAACTGCTCGACCAGATCGTTGACGGGGTCGAGTATCTGTCCGGGCGCGAAATTCAATCCGATGCCCAAGGGCTGCACCGAAACTTCAGTACCCTGCGCCACCGAGATCACCGCATTCAGCGCCCGCGCCGTAGCGAAACTGACCAGCGCCCGCTTCAGCCCGGCATCGACCTGCTGAGTAGCGGTGTTATCCAGTGGCGCGAACCACGAGCAGAGGATCAAGCCGGCCAAAGCTAATGCCGGAATTATGCGATGGACTATATGCATGGCTGTTTATAAATTACTCAATAAAACTAACAAGTTAATTATTGATTGTTGCGGTCGTATCGAAATGAGCGCTGCGCACCCCGCTGCTCACCTTCGTTCCAGCTTAAAGACGGCGTGCAGCCACCGCAAGCCGTATCGAGATACTGAAAAAGGGGAAGTGCCGTGTAGCGCCGCTACCAGGCCGCGTTCAGCGCAGCCAGCAACGTGTCCCGCTCGCGCAGAAACTCGCGCTGGGGATCGGCGTTGAAATTTTTCAGCGAATTTTCAAGAATAGTAGGCAAACTATCGCGCGGGATGTCGAGTTCGCGCAGTTTCACCGGCATGCCCATGCCGGAAAACACCAGTTCGATGCCATCGGCCGCGCGTTCGTGTGCGGGACGATCTCCGGTGACTTCAAATGCTTGTGCGATCAGCGCCATCGCGTCCGGATCACGCGCGCCGAAATGACGAATCATGGTCGCGGTCAGCGCGGTGTTGGCTTCACCCTGCCCGACATGGCCGTGCAGGTTGAACAATGCCGTTGCCAGCGCGTAGGTCACGCGCGCAGGCCAGTGTTTTTCGGTAAGCGTGCCGCCGTCGTCAGCGTCGCGATTCTGTAGGAAGGCCGCGGCGCACAGTTCGATGCGCGCACCCGCGTCCTGCGGATCGCTGACGCGCGCCACCGCGTTGCGCGCGAGGCGGAATGCCTGCAGCCGATCGCCTTCGGACAGCGGGCCCATGCCGGGCGCGCCCAGGTTCATGATCGCGCGCCACAGCACCGACGCTGCGGTGGTGCGCGCCAGTGACAGCGGTGCGGTCAGCAGCGCCGATTCATCCCAGAACAGTGCGGCGGGCCGCGTCTTTGGATCAAAAAATTCCATGCGGTTGGGCCGGGCTGGGTCCTTGACCGCCGAGCCGCCGCGATTCTGCGCGGTGGTCGCGGCGGTCAGCACATTGATGATCGGCAGCTTGGACGCCAGCAGCCTGGGACTGAATGCGGGTGCGTTGTCCGGATACTGCGTGACCAGCTGCTCGACCGGCGCTTTCTCCGCGAGCAGTACCGCGACCACGCGCGTGCCCTGCAGCACGCTGCCGGCGCCGACCCCTATCAGCAGGTCGGCGTGCGCCGCGCGCGCGGCCGCAGCGGCGGCCTGCACCGAAGCCAGCGTGGTGTCCTTGTCGATTTCGTCATAACGCCCGGCATAAGCCGGGCCGAGGATGTTCTGGATGCGATCGACCAGATCCGTCTTGCGTGACACGCTGCGCCCGCAAACGATGAAGGCTTTTTGCGCCTTGGCCCGCTTTAGTTCCGCCGGCAGATTTTCCAGCGCATCGCGCCCGCTGTAGAGCCGCAGCGGGTAGCCGACAGCACGGAACTGATGCTGGTATGCCATGCGTGGCCGCTCAGGCGCGCACGGCCTTGAAGCGCTCGAAGGTCGCCAGTGCCGCCAGCGCGACACCGGCGTTGGCCATTTCGTCGTATACCGGCACGCCCATCGCCACCGCCTTGTCGCGAAATTCGCGTTTGCGTGCTTCCAGCACCGGCTCGCCGTCAGAACGCAGCACCAGGATGAAATGCGCCTTGCCTGGATGTTTTTGCTGCACACGTATCGCCGCGGAGACCAGGTTGTCCAGCACCTCGGGTTTGGTGCGACCGACAAAAGCCGACAGGTTGAGATGCATCACCAGTGCCTCGGGCTGGCCCTGGGCATAAATGATATCGAGGATTTTTTCGGCGACGCCGCCGTCGTCCTGCTGCAAGGTGCCCACCGGGCAGTCCACCGGATTGGTGATGCTGGTGCCCGGCGGCAGTTTCAGTTCGGCCAGTGCGTCGATGGTGGTCTGCGCGAAGGGCTGCACGTCGAGGTCCAGGCGCGCGTAGCAGTCAGTGGCCAGCACGCTGGTGCCACCGCCGTTGCCGAACAACACGACCTTGTGCGTGGCCCGCTGCGGACGCGGTGTCAGGGTCTGGAAAATCAGCAGCGTGTCGATGAAATCATCCAGCGTGTTGACCAGCATGCAGCCAGTCTGCCGCGCCAGGGCGACCCATACGCGGTCGTCCCCCGCCAACGAACCCGTATGCGATGCTGCAGCGGCGAGGCCCTGCTGGGTACGCCCGCCCTTGAGGATTACCACGGGCTTTGATGCCTTGGCGTTGCGCAGGATGTCGAACAGCCGCCGGCCGTCCTTGGCGGTTTCGATATAAAGGCCGATGACCTTGGTCTGCGGATCGGCGATGTAGAACTCGAGCAGATCGGAAGGCGTGACATCGGCGCAGTTGCCGACGGTGACTAATCCGGAGAACTTGAGGCCGCGCGACATGCCGCGGCGGATGATGTCGGTACCGAGGCCGCCACTTTGCGACACGATGCCGACCGGGCCGACTTCTTTCGGCCCTATTTCCGTAAACGTCACGCGGCCGCGTGGCGTGTAAATGCCGAGGCAGTTGGGCCCGAGCAGACGCATGCCGCCGGCACGCGCGGCATCAGCCAGTTCGGACTGCAGGTTCTTGCCCTCTTCCACTTCACCGAACCCGCTGGACACCACCTGCGCGAACCGCACATGGCCCTTGGCCGCCGACAGCATCGCCGGGATCTGCGCGCCGGACACGGCGATATAAGCATAGTCCACCGGCTTGGGCGTATCGGCGAGATTCTTGTAGGCCGTCAAGCCGTCAATTTCACTGGCTGCGGGATGGATTGGATAAATATCACCGGTGAAACCGAATTCGCGGATGCGGCGAATGAACACATTGGGCAATGCGTTGCCCTTGGATGAGGCGCCGACGACGGCAACGGTTTGTGGTGCAAACAGTGGTGTGAATTCTTTGAGGATGGTCATTGTTCAGCCCAGGATAAAACGTGCGTCGACCGCGACAGCCGCGGTATCGGACACGATCAACGGATTGATGTCGGCTTCGCTGATGTCGGCGGCGTGCTGCATCAGCAGGCCGTTGTCACCGCCGACTTTCAGCAGCACATCGATGATGGCATCCAGCGATGCGGGTTTGGTGCCGCGCGCACCCTTGAGGATGGCGACACCCTTTAATTCGGCGAGCATTTCTTCGGCATCAATGTGCGAAATCGGGCACAAGCGGAACGACACGTCCTTGAGGATTTCAACAAAAATGCCGCCCAGACCGACCATCACCAGCGGACCGAAATCCGGATCGCGCAGCCCGCCGATCACCAGTTCATGGCCTGCCGGCGCCATTTCCTCGATCAGGAAACCATCGATGCGCGCACCCTTGATTGTTGGTGCGTTCATCATGCCTTCAATCGCCGCCTTCACCTCGGTGGCTGATTGCAGATTGATTTTGACACCACCGGCATCGCTTTTATGCAGGATGTCGGGCGACATGACCTTGACCACTACCGGAGTCTTGAGGCCCTGCATCGTTGCTTCCACGTCGGCCACACCTTTCGCCACTCGTGATTGCGGCACGGCAATGCCGTGTGCAGCGAGCAATTGTTTACCGGCGCTTTCGTCCAGTGCATTGCGCCCAGCGGCGCGCGCGGCGGCAACCGGATTGTCGTTGGTTTTGTTCATGCTTTTTTACCTGTGACTTCGCCAATGATGCCGGTATGCACGCGTCCGGCGCGGAAGGGTTCTGAGCGCAGGATGTTGATTACCGCCGGGATGTTGTTTTTCAGACCCTGTATCTCGAAAGCTTCCAGTGCCGTAATGAGCTGGTCAATCGCCGCCTCGCGCGTCGCGCCGCGCACGATGACCTTGGCGATCATCGGATCGTAGTGTGGCGTGACGTCCCGGCCTTCGGCATAACCGGTATCGACGCGTACGCCGTCACCTGATGGCGGCCGGAACACGGTGAGCTTGCCCGGTGACGGGAAAAAGTTTTTCGGATCTTCAGCATAAACCCGTGCCTGTATCGCATGGCCCTTGATTTCAGGCTTACCGGGCAGGATGTCGGCGAGTTTTTCACCGGCGGCGGAACGGATCTGTGCGCGCACCAGATCAACGCCGGTGACTTCCTCGGTCACACCATGTTCAACCTGCAACCGGGTATTCATTTCAAGGAAGCTGAAGGTGCCGTCAGCGCCGAGCAGCATTTCCACAGTGCCGATGTTGTCGTAACCCATGCTCTGCATGATGCCGGCGATCTGGTCAGCGACGGCGATAGCCTTGTCACGCGGGATCAGCGGTCCCGGTGCTTCCTCGATAACTTTCTGGTTACGGCGCTGAGTTGAACAGTCGCGTTCGAATAAATGCATCGCGCTGCCATGTGCGTCGCCCAGCACCTGGAATTCAACATGGCGTGGCCGTTCGATCAGTTTTTCGAGATAGACCTCGGCGGTGCCGAAGCCGCGACTGGCCATGGAGCGCGAACGTTCAACGGCGGTCAGCAGTTCAGTCTCGTCTTTCGCCGGCAACATACCGATGCCGCCGCCGCCACCTGCGGGTTTGACCAGCACCGGAAAACCGATCTCGCGCGCCGCAGCAATTATTGCGTCATTGTCGTCAGGCAGCACGTCGGAACCCTGCGACATCGGCATGCCATATTGCGCAGCGATGTCACGGGCGCGGGTCTTGTGGCCCATCGCGTCTATCCATTTCGGTGACGGCCCGATGAAGTGCGAACCGGCATCGTTCACTTTTTGCGCAAACGCAGAATTTTCCGACAGGAAACCGTAACCGGGATGCAGGCCGTCGGCTTTGGACTTGCGCAGCACGTCGATGATGATGTCTTGATTGAGATAACTCTCACGCGCCGGCGCCGGACCAATGGCGTAGGTTTCGCTGGCCATGGCCAGATATGGCGCGCCGGCATCGGCTTCGGAATACACGGCCACGGCCGGGATATTCATTGCATTCAGCGCGCGCAGCACACGGGCAGCGACGGCGCCACGATTGGCTACCACTACTTTATTGAACATCAAAAAATCCTTTTTGCTACAGAAGACTCTGAGCCCGCAGAAAAATCTTGGCGATGCGGTTTCTTGCGGTCCTCTGTGTCCTCTGTGATCTCTGTAGCTGAATGTTTTTAATAACTAGTGGGCCAAGCGCGCATCAGATGCTGCCCCACGCCCTTGGTCATGCGCAGCTTGTAGACATCGAGCATGCGGATCAGGTAATTGCGAGTGTCCTGCGGCTTGATCACCGCCTGCGCGGCATATACCGCGGCGAGGCCCCAGACATCAGCGCCCTTGCGTATGTCTTCCAGCGCTTCTTCGTAACCTGGCTCGCCGACACCGACGCCATGCACGATCTTGGTCGCAAAGTCCGGACTCATGAAACTCACTTCAGCTGTGGGCCAGGCCGCGACTTCGTCGGAATGACGGCCACCACCCATGCACACATAGGCACGACCGTAGCTCTTGCGCACAATCACCGTCAGATGCGGCACGGTAACCAGCGTCATGGCATTCATGAAGTTCATGATCTTGCCCGGCGCACCTGCACGTTCGGCGTCGGTGCCGATCTGGAAACCGGGGGTGTCGACCAGCATCACGAACGGAATGTTGAATGAATCGCAGAGCACGATGAAATCAACAATCTTGCGGCAGGCGTCAGCATCGAGCGCGCCACCGCGATGCAGCGGATTATTGGCGATGATGCCCACGCTTTTGCCACCAAGGCGGGCCAGACCGGTCACCGCACTCTTGCCGAAGCGTGGCTTCAATTCCAGCAACGAATCCTTGTCGACCATGCACTTGATAACGCGCTTCATGTCGTACACCTGCTTGCGGTTTTCCGGCAGCAGATCGAACACCTTGCCCATGTCGGCGCCGGAACCCACAGGCACCGCGGCATCGGGCGGCGCTTCTTTATGGTGCCCGGGCATGTACGACAGGAACTTCTTGATCTGGTCGAACACTTCTTCTTCGGTGTCGGCGAACTGGTCGATCAATCCGGTGGTTTCAGCGTGCAAACGCCAGCCGCCGAGGTCAGCGGCATCAACCTTTTCACCCAGCGCCATCGACACCAGCCGCGGACTGGACACCGCCATGATGGCGCTCTTGTGCATGATCGCGAAATCGGACTGGCACATCAACCAGGTCGAAGAGCCAAACGCCGGACCGAAAGCCGCTGCCGCCATCGGAATTTCTCGCATGCGACGGAATTGCGTATTGTCGTTGCCGAGCAGCAGGCCCATGCCGCGCGAACCCATGGCGTCGGGCAGGCGTGCGCCGGTGGATTCACCAATCAATACCAGCGGCATGCCGCGCTCAGTGGCTGCGCGTTTCATGTGACCAATTTTTTTGCTGTTGGTAGCCGAAGTCGATGCGCCCTTGACGGTGAAGTCGTTGACCACCATGCCGACATCGCGGCCATTGATGCGGGCAAATCCGGCGAGCTTGCCGTCGGTCTGGGTTTCATCAGCCTGCTCCGGATAAACGCCGGAGGAACCAAACAGGCCGGACTCGATGAAAGTATCCTTGTCCGCCAGATAGGCGATGCGCTCACGCGCGGTCCACATGCCCTGCGCCTTGCGCTTGGCATATTTTTCAGCGCCACCACCGGCCAGTGCCTTGGCGCGGCGGGCTTCATATTCTTCCAGCAACGCTTCAAATGCCATATATAATATCCAATATAATCAATGTGTTACATTACGGCCGCACGCCGGCGCGCATCTTGGGACCAAGCTGACTGGCTAGCCGTCCCTGCAGCGCATCGATGAACTGGCACAGGTAAGGCCGCGTCTCGCGCGGATCGATGATGTCTTCCACGGCAAAGGCTTCGGCGGTACGGAACGGTGAAGCCAGTTGCTTGAGCTCAGCTTCAATCTCACGCTCGCGTTGTTCAGGATCAGGTGCGCTTTCGATCTCGCGCCGGTACGCCGCCTTGACGCCACCTTCAACTGGCAATGAGCCCCACTCGGCCGACGGCCAGGCAATCTTGAAATTAAGGCCGCCGCGGTCGATGAAGCCACCACCGGCGACGCCATAACATTTGCGCACGATCACCGAAAACATCGGCACCCGCGACTGCAGTGCGATATAACGCGCGCGCACGCCTTCGCGCAGGATGGCATCGGCTTCGGATTCGCGACCCACCATCAACCCCGGAATGTCTGCAAACAGAATAATCGGAATATTGAACATGTCGCAGAGCTCGGTGAAATGGCCCTGCTTGCGCGCAGCCTTGAAATCCATAATGCCACCGACCATCGGATTGCTGGCGATGATGCCGACCACTTTGCCGTTCATGCGCGCCAGCGCCGTGATGATGGCGCGACCGTAAGTCGGCTGGATTTCAAACAATGATTCCCGGTCGACGATCATTCCGACCAGTTTTTTCATGTTGTAGGCCTGGCGGTTGGAGCGCGGCACGATGCTGGCCAGCGCATCTTCGCAACGGTCCACCGGGTCGCTGCTGTTCACTGTCGGCGGCAATTCCCACACGTTCTGCGGCATGTACGACAAAAAACTGCGGATCTGCTTGAAACAGTCCTCTTCGTTTTCGGCGACGTTATCGATGGTGCCCGCAGTATCAACCGCGACTGCAGTGCCGCCGAGTTCGTCCTTGTGCAGCTTTTCGCCAAAAGCGCGTTCAACCACGGGCGGACCCGCGGCGAAGATCTGGCCTGTGCCTTTGACCATGATCGACCAGTGCGACAGGATCGCACGCATCGACGGTCCGCCGGCGGTGGTGCCCATCACAGCGCTGACCACCGGCACGATGCCCAGCAGATCAACCGAGCGTTCGACGCCATCCTGGCCGTAGCCCGGCACCACGGTGTAACCCTTGCGCTTGGCGGTGTTGACCGTGCCGCCAGTGCCGTCGATCAGGTTAACCAGCGGAATCCGGTATTCATAAGCAAGGTCTTCAATGAAGCCACCTTGCCCGCCTTTGCGGCGGTCGCTGCCGAATCCGGTGCCGGCACGAATGGTGTAATCCTCGCCGCCGATGGCCACCGGCCGGTTGTTGATTTTCGCCAACCCCATCACGTACGGCGCCGGTTCAAATCCGCTGATCTTGCCCGCTGCGTCGTACTGCGCTCTGCCGGCCAACTTGCCGACCTCACGAAACGAGCCGGCATCAGCGAGCCGGTCTATGCGTTCGCGCACCGTCAGCTTGCCCTGCTTGTGGTGCCGCGCAACGGCTTCCGGTCCGCCGCAGGATTCAGCCAGCAATCGCCGCTGATGCAGCTCGTCGATTTCGGGGCGCCAGCTCATTTATTTGTTTGTAATCAATATATTATATTGGTAGCGAGGGCTCACCTGCGGAATGGGAGTGGCCACTTGCTTTAGCGTTGGAACGCTGATTTATTCTTCAATAATGGCCACGACCTGGCCTTCGGCTACCGGGTCTTTTTCCTTGACCAGAATTTCCACGACCGTGCCGCCATCCTCGGTAATGACCGGGATTTCCATTTTCATGGACTCGATGACAATCAGGATGTCCCCACCCTCGACCTTGTCGCCGGGCTTGGATTTGAGCTGCCAGACGGTGCCCGTGATTTCAGATTTGACTTCAATGCGCGCCATGAAAATGCTCCAAAGGTTGGCCAAAAATAATAGTGTGATGCTAGTCGTAGCGGCATATTGTTGTCAAGAAGATTGTTGACAATAATACAAATTGACCTTATTGTGCCTCCACCATGGCGACCCCGATACAGAGCACCGTTTCAACTTCCAATCTGCTGGCTCAGCTCGTAGGCTCAACACCACTGACACTGTCGCTGCCCGAGCAGATCGCCGCACGGCTATCCGAACGCATTGTTTCCGGCGCCTATACGCCGGGGCAGCGCATCATGGAGCAGACCGTTGCCGAGGAATTCGAAGTCAGCCGCGGGCCAGTACGCGAAGCACTGCGCCTGCTGGAAAAAGACGGGCTGGTCATCATCAATGCGCGCCGCGGCGCACAGGTGACCAACCCGACCATTGCCGAGGTCAATGAAATATTCGACATTCGTGCCATGCTGAATGGCCTGCGCGATCGCCTGATCGCCGAAAACACGCAGCGCGCGCAACTGATTCCCTTGCTTGAGCCTGAAATCGCCAAACTGGCGGAATCTGCAGACACCCCCGGCTCAGGCGATGATTACATTGAGATTGTGCTGCGCCTCAACCGTGTGTTGACTCATGCGGCCGGCAACCACCGGCTGCAAACCATATTGGGTTCGCTGGCCGTGCAGACCGTGCGCTACACCCGACTCGGTCTGTCGACACCGGAGCGCCGCCGGCAATCGGTACAGAACTGGCAAAGCCTGCTGCGTGCGATACGCGACGGAGACGGTGACGCCGCTGAACGCATCGCACGTCAGCGTGTGCTCGATTCACGCGATGCTGCGGCAGAGCACCTGCGCGCGCAGGCTGCAACCTCCTCCCAGTTCGCCGCCTGATTTTCTGCACGTTCGTTCACGCGGTTGTGCCACCCTGCAGCCGCGCTTAAGATAGCCGCCTTCGCCACTCAGCCAACCCCGGAAATCCCTCACCATGACTGCATTGCCCAAGCTGACCGATGCCACGCTGGAACTCGATGGCCGCGTGGCCACACTGACTTTCAATCGCGATGATGTGCGCAATGCGCTGACCAGCACCGAGCTGGTATCGGATATCGTCAATACGCTGCAATGGACGACACTATGCATGGATGTCTCCGTGCTGATCATGACCGGCGCCGGCACCGCGTTCTCAGCTGGCGGCAACATCAAAACCATGGGCGAGCGTTCCAAGGCGCCGCCGCATGAACTGCAACGCAACTATCGCACTGGCATCCAGCGCATCCCGCTGGCGATGCAGGACGCGGATATTCCGGTGATCGCCGCGGTCAATGGCCCGGCGATCGGCGCCGGCTTCGACCTCGCCAACATGTGCGATATCCGTATTGGTTCCACCGCAGCGCAGTTCGGCGAGACCTTCATCAACCTCGGCATCATCCCCGGCGATGGTGGCGCGTGGTTCCTGACCCGTTTGCTGGGTTATCAGCGTGCGGCTGAATTGACGTTGACTGGTCGCGTACTGAAGGCCGATGAAGCCAAAACACTGGGCATCCTGCTCGAAGTCACGGAGCCCGGCGAACTGATGGCTGCGGCAAAAAAAATCGCCGGCAAGATCGCCGCCAAACCACCGCAAACGGTTCGTTACGCCAAGCGCCTGCTGAAACTGGCGCAGCGGCAGAATCTCGATGAGCATCTCGACACCTGCTCGGCATTTCAGGCGATCTGCCATAAAACCGAAGATCATCAGGAAGCGCTGCAGGCGTTTTTCGACAAGCGCAAGGGCGAGTTCAAAGGGCGGTGATGAACACGTTGCACAGGATCGGTTACGCGCTGCTGCTGATAACGCTGGCCGCATCGGTACAGGCGCAGCAAACAGCACCAGCCAAACCACAAGACGGCGTATTCGCGCCACGTGACGAAGCAGCTTACGACCAATCGTGGACGCGTTTTCGCGATCGTCTGCTGGAAGCCGTGCAGCAGCGCGACCAAAAATTCGTATTGGAAATCGTCGACCGCAATGTACGCAACGGCCTCGAACGACCGCGCGGCATCGATGAATTCAACCGCCAGTGGTCCCCGGATGCCGAGGACAGCCCGCTGTGGCGCGAACTGCCGCGTGCGTTGCATCTGGGTGCAGTGTATTACCAGCATGAAAACATGCCGCGCAGCCTGTGTGCGCCGTACGTGCTGCCGCGTTGGCCGAAAAACATGGATCCGCAAGGCAGCGGAGCAATCACCGCACGCGAGACCACGATGCGCGGCGCGCCGTCTGGCAGTGCTGACATACTGGCCAGCCTGGGTTATTCCATTGTCCGCGTCATTGACTGGGAAGTTGCTGACAGCGATGCTGATATCAAGCAGAAGTGGGTAAAAATCCGGGCACAGGAACACGACGGTTATATCCCGGAAGAACACATCCGCAGCCCGATCGAGCATCTGGCCTGTTTCCGTAAAAGCGAAGCGGGCTGGCGCCTGACTTCATTTCTCGCCGCCGGCGAATAAGCCATGCCATGCGCTGGATATTGGCAACTGCGGCTCTGCTGGTAATGGCCGGCACGGCACAGGGAATCGATCTGCAGGGCCACCGCGGTGCACGCGGCCTGCTGCCGGAAAACACGCTGCCCGCATTTGCCAGGGCGTTGTCCATCGGCGTCACCACGCTGGAACTCGATGCCGCGATCACTCGCGACGGCATCGTCGTCGTCAGCCACGATGCAACGCTTAATCCGGACATTACACGCGGACCCGACGGCCAATGGCTCACGCGCAGCAACATTGCCATCAACGCGCTGACCTGGGTTGAGCTGCAGCAATACGATGTCGGGCGCATTAATCCGCAGTCGCCTTATGCACAACGCTTTCCCGGACAACAGCCCATGGACGGCACGCGCATGCCGAAACTGGCTGACGTGTTCGCGTTGGCGCGCCGCGCTGGCAATAGCGCGGTGCGTTTCAACATCGAGACCAAGATTTCTCCCGAACATCCGCAGCGTACGCTGCCGCCAGCTACATTTGCCCGTGCGCTGATTAGCCTGATCCGCAGCGAGCAACTGGAATCACGGGTAAGTATTCAGTCCTTCGACTGGCGCACTTTGCAGGTCGTGCAGCAAGAGGCGCCGCAAATCGCCACCGTATATTTAAGTGCACAACAATCCTGGCAGGACAATATCCGCGCCAGTGACAAAACATCACCATGGACTGCAGGCTTGCATGTCAGCGCTTACAGCGGCGCAGTGCCGAACATGGTGCGTGCTGCCGGTGGGACCGTGTGGTCGCCATATTTCAGGGAAGTCACGCCAGAAGTCCTGCGCGCTGCACGGCAGGCCGGATTAAAAGTGGTGGTGTGGACCGTGAACGAGCCTCACGACATTGCACACATGCTCGATCTGGGCGTCGACGGCATCATTTCTGATTTCCCAGACCGCTTGCGGCAAATGGCCGGTGACCGTGGTTTATCGCTGCCACGGCCGACGCCGGCTAGGCCCTGAAAGAGCATTACGGACGGGGTCGCGAAACACGCAACAAATAAAAAGGGAGACCGCAGGGTCTCCCTTATAACGAGCAACAGCGCAGTGCGCTTAACGCAGGCCCGCGATGTATTCGGCGACTGCTGCAATTTCCTTGTCGCTCATTTTTGCAGCCACTCCACGCATCATCTGCGCAGCATCGTTGACGCGCTGCCCATTGCGGAATGCCTTCAACTGGGTCGCAGTGTATTCAGCATGCTGACCCGCCAGCCGGGGAAACTGGGCCGGCATGCCGGCGCCGTTCGGCGAATGGCAGGCCGCACAGGCGGGAACACCCTTGCTGGCAACACCGCCGCGATAAATCGCTTCACCTTGCTTGGCCAGCTCGGCATCACGCGCAGCGCGGGGCTTGGCTTTCTGTGCAGCAAAATATGCAGCAAGATTTTGCATGTCTTCCTGCGACAGATTGGCCACCATGCCGGCCATCACGCCGTTGTTGCGCTCGGCAGGCTTACCACCCTGCGATTTAAAATTCATCAATTGCTTGTAGGTGTACTCCGGATGCTGAGCGGCAAGGCTGGGATTAACCGGTATCGCGCTATTGCCATCGGCGGCATGGCAGGCGACACAGACCTGGTTCACGATCGGCTGTCCTTTGGCCGGATCACCCTTGACTACCCCCTGCGCCGAGGCCGTAGATATCGCCAGCGCACCCGCCACTACGACCCACAACCTCCAGATTTTCAGGTGGCTGTTCATGCGGCGGTGTTCCATGCGTGCTCCTTGATCATACGGTCGGTAAAAAAGGCCTGTATTCTATAGCATTTTCCCGGCGCACTCCCGGCCGCCAAGGATGATCCGCAGTGTCAATATTCACGCAACTAGAATTTCGCTATGCCGTACATCAACTCTCCGACATGCCACCCGATCAAGGTGCCGAAGTCGCTTTTGCCGGCCGTTCCAATGCCGGAAAATCCACCGCCATCAATACGCTCGCCAATCGCAAAAAACTGGCCTTCGTCAGCAAAACGCCCGGGCGCACCCAGGCCCTCAATTTTTTCGATATGGGCAATCAATGCTCCCTGGTCGATCTGCCAGGTTATGGCTACGCCGCAGTTCCACTGCCGGAAAAAGCACGTTGGGGTGAATTAATAAGCACTTACATATCAAACCGTAATGCATTGATTTTATTGGTTTTAATTGTGGACGCTCGGCATGGCTTAATGCCCCTGGATCGACAAATGCTGGATTGGCTGGCCCCCACCCACAAAGCCGTATTGGTGTTGCTGACCAAGTCCGACAAACTGAACCGTCAGCAGGCCACCGCCATGCTCCGTAAAACCGAAGCCGAACTGGCCGGGCATCCCGGCGAGGTTGAAGTCCATCTCTTTTCAGGCACCGCCAAGACCGGCGTGCGTCAGGCGCAGGCGGCTATCGCGCGACGGCTGAAGAAATAAAAAGCCCCCGGTTAAGGGGAGTAAACCGGGGGCGAAGAGCCTTAATTAGAATTAAGGCACCCGCTCAGGGAGGAGAGGCGGGAGACAACCGAAGTCATCTGTAAACTCAGACGACTATAATCAGGATTAGTTCCCGCCCGCGCGGGACCCCGAAAACTTTCCAGTATTTCCAAGGTGTTAGCACCATGTTGCCACTAGGCCGGTTCCCCGCGGTGCGTATGCGCCGCATGCGCAAAGACGAATTTTCCCGCCGCCTGATGCGCGAAAATCGTTTGACCACGGACGATCTGATTTGTCCGGTGTTTATCATTGAGGGGAAAAACCGCACTGAGCCCGTGGATTCCATGCCCGGGGTGTTGCGATACACCGTCGACAAATTGCTGCGTCATGCGGAGGCTTGTATGAAGGCCGGTATCCCGGCGCTGGCCCTATTCCCGGCCGTAGAGCGCCGGCTGAAAACGGCAGATGGCCGCGAAGCCGCGAATCCGAAAGGGCTGGTGCCGCGCGCCGTGGCTGCCCTTAAAAAACGGCTGCCTGAACTCGGTGTGATCACGGACGTTGCGCTGGACCCATACACTACACACGGTCAGGACGGCGTCGTCGATGCCCGCGGTTATGTGCTGAATGACGAAACCATAGCCGTGCTGGAGCGGCAGGCACTGAACTGTGCGGACGCCGGCGTGGACATCGTCGCGCCATCGGACATGATGGACGGCCGCATCGGGGCCATCCGTGCAGCCCTCGACAAACGCCGGCACATTCATACCCGGATCATGGCGTATTCAGCAAAATATGCTTCCGGCTTCTACGGTCCGTTCCGCGATGCCGTCGGCTCAAGCAAGCAGCTGGGCAAGAACGAAAAGCGCAATTACCAGATGGATCCCGCCAACAGCGACGAAGCGCTGTGGGAAGTCGGCCTCGATCTGCAGGAAGGCGCCGATATGGTCATGGTCAAACCGGGCATGCCTTACCTCGATATCGTCCGCCGCGTGAAGGATGAGTACAAGGCACCAACTTATGTGTATCAGGTCAGCGGCGAATATTCGATGCTGAAGGCGGCGGCGGCCAATGGCTGGCTGGACGAACAACAGTGCGCGCTGGAAGCTCTGCTGGCCTTCAAACGCGCCGGTGCCGATGGTGTGCTCACCTACTACGCGCTGGATGCTGCGCGCTGGATCAAGGAAGGCCGCGCCTGAGCCAGCCTGATTAAGGCTGCTCCAGCAAGTTTTCGACAGCCCGCAGTTTGGCGCGTTCGATCGCGCGCCCTTCCGGCGTAGCACGCAGTGACACACGCAAGTCGCGTGAATCCAGCACCGTCAATTCAATGTCCGCACCGCTATCCGTGACGCTGTAGGCCGGCAATACGCGAGGCTCGTGCCCGGCGTAAAGCCTGCTCTGGCCCGTCCTGTAAGTAATCTTGTGATCGATCAGATACAGCTCGACTGCCTTGGCGTTGTCCGTAAACAATTGCAGGTGAATCACCGCGTGCGGTCCCGCGGTTCCCGACAGCACTGATCCCGTCAGGTGGGGATTAAACGCGGAGAGATCACGCATGACCCGGATCGCCTGCTCACGCAGCGCTCTGATGCGCAGCATCTGATCATCGCCCTGGTAAATGCCCTGATACTCGCGCAGCGCCGCGTCAATTTCGTCATTGTTGGGCAATCGCCCCGTTTCCGGCATGCCCAGTTGCTGCGCAGCTTTGCGTTTGGCATGGCCATAATTTTCGATGCCATCGCGCGCCATCAACCGGGCGGCCTGGATGGCAATTGCGCTGCGGGCATCATCTCGGCCCCGCTCTCTGGACATCATGCGCTCCTGACGGCGTAGTACTGCTAGCTGAAGTTCAGGCAACCCGCCACGCTAGAAAAGCTGATTTCTTGCATCGTCGGGCAGCTTTTCTCCACCCCCGGCTGTTTCCGCAGATAAATCCGGAGCGGGATATTCCTGGTAAAAGTATTCGGTAATTTCAGCGCCGGTTCCAGAGTTGGCACGCAGCCCGGTTTCGGGATTGATCTGCATGGCAATCACGCCAGGAGGCTGATTCAAAGTTTCTTGCGGTGCACCCTTGAGTGCCACACTCATGAAATCTATCCAGATCGGTAGTGCCGCGCTGCCGCCGGTTTCATTGCGACCCAGCGTCTTCGGCTGATCAAAACCCATCCATGTTACGGCAACCAGATTTGGCTGGAATCCGCAAAACCAAGCATCGACAAACTCGTTGGTCGTGCCGGTTTTTCCCGCAAGATCGGTGCGTTTCAGGCGCATGGCGCGAACTGCCGTTCCTGAAGTCACCACATCACGCATAATGCTGGACATGATAAACGCGTTACGCGGATCTATGACGCGCTCGGCCGACACGCCTGCCACCTGCGGTTGATTGACCAGCAACGCATTGCCTTTGTCATCTTCCACCCGCTCTACAAAGTAGGGCGTAACGCGAAAACCACCATTGGCGAAAACCGAGTACGCACCAAGCATCTGCAACGGTGTGACGCTGCCTGCGCCCAGAGCCATCGTTAGATAAGGAGGGTGTTGCTTAGGGTCAAATCCGAAGCGCGTGATGTAATCCTGTGCGTATTGAGGGGTAATTGCCTGGAGCACCCTGACCGACACCAGATTTTTGGATTTCGCCAGCGCAGTGCGCAAACGCATCGGCCCTTCGAATTTCCCGTCATAGTTTTTGGGCTCCCACGCCTCGGACCCGGTTTGTGCCGAAGTAAACGTTAACGGCGCATCATTGATCACCGTGGCCGCTGTAAACCCTTTCTCCAGCGCGGCCGAATAGATAAAAGGTTTGAAGCTCGACCCAGGCTGACGCAAAGCCTGAGTCACATGATTAAACTGACTGCGATTAAAGTCGAATCCGCCAACCAAGGCGCGGATCGCGCCGCTACGCGGATCAGCAGCGACCAACGCCGATTCCACCGCCGGCAACTGGGTAATCTGCCATTGCCCTTTGTCATCCTTGAAAATTCTAATGATGGCGCCGCGGCGTATGCGTTGGTTCGACGCAACCTTGTTTCCCAACAGGCGAGCTGCGAAACGCAGACCCGGCTCGGCTATGGTTATGCGCTCGCCCCCGGAACGGTATACACGCACCAGCTTGGAAGTCGCCTCCAGAACTATGGCTGGAAACAAATCTTCAATGTCCGGCGCCTCTTGCAGCGCCTCTTCAAGTTTCTCGGCTGTGGGTTCACCCGTTAGTTCAACATAGGCCTCCGGGCCCCGATAGCCGTGCCGCCGGTCATAATCCATCACTCCTTTACGCAAGGCTTCAGATGCAGCCTTCTGATAATCCGAGCGGAGAGTCGTAAGTACATTGAGCCCACGGGTATAAGCTTCCTCACCGAAGCGCTCAACCATCTGGGCGCGCACCATTTCCGCAAAAAACTCAGCCCGCACACCGAATTCATTCAGTGCCTGCCTGGGAGTCAGCACTTCTTTGTCGGACAAGGCGAATTGCTGCGGAGATATCATGTCGAGTTCCCGCATGCGCCGCAGTACGTACTGCTGCCGAAGTTTCGCTCGTGCCGGATTGGCAATCGGGTTGAAGCGCGACGGCGCCTTGGGCAAACCAGCCAGCATGGCGCTTTCAGCGATAGATAGCTGATTCAGAGACTTGCCGTAATAGATGTGTGCGGCGGCGGCAAAGCCGTAAGCACGCTGCCCCAGATAAATCTGGTTGATATACAGTTCGATAATCTGTTGTTTGCTGAGGTTGGATTCAATCTTGAACGCCAGCAACACTTCGTTGAATTTGCGGGTCAGGGTTTTTTCCTTGGTCAGGAAAAAGTTGCGCGCGACCTGCATGGTGATGGTCGATGCACCCTGACGTACGCCCCCCGAAGCGAAATTCGATAGCGCCGCTCTGGCTACGCCGACATAGTCAACACCACCATGCTGATAGAAACGCTCATCCTCAGCCGCCACGATGGCGTCGACCAGGTTTTTCGGCACTTGCGCCAGAGTCACGACCTCGCGGCGCTCTTCGCCGAATTCGCCAATCAGCTTTCCGTCCGCACTGTAGACGCGAAGAGGTATTTTTGGCCGATAATCGGTCAACACCTCCAGCGAAGGCAGAGTCGGATAAACCAGCACCGCAGTGAAGCCAATGATCAGGCTACTCGCGGCGGCCAGCAAAAACACCAGTAATAGTGGGAAAGCCCACCAACGAACAGACATCTAGTGGAAATTTAATTATGTGAAAAAAGTCAAATTAATCTGTGGGTTACGCGCCACATTTCATGCAAAATCTTATTGCCTGAATGCAAAAAATCCTGCACAGTAGATGCTACGCGGGAGCATTATAGGCAGATCGCACCGCAAAGGGAACGCAGCATAAAATCTTTACTTAATAAAAGGTTGCTGTTATTGTTTAAAGTAAATTGTGGGGAGTTCGCCTTAAAAGCATATGGCCAAAGGAAAATTCAGTCTAAGCTTTGACGCAATCGAGGGTTTGTTTAAGCCCAAGATGCCGCCATTGATTGGCGCGGATATCAGTTCATCTGCTGTCAAAATGGTCGAAATTGCCGATGCTGGCAAGGGCGCATATCGTCTTGAACGCTACGCGATTGAGCCCCTGCCTTCCGACTCTGTCGTCGAAGGCAATATCAACAATCTCGATGCCGTCATTGAAGCTGTCAAGCGGTGCCACAAAAAACTGGGCAGCAATTTCAAGAATCTTGCTCTGGCATTGCCCAACGCAGCCGTCATCAGCAAGAAAATTCTGGTGCCCGCCGGCCAATCAGACGACGACCTCGGCCTGCAGGTAGAGGCTGAAGCCAACCAGTACATCCCTTTCTCGCTAGACGAAGTCAATCTTGATTACCAGGTTGTCGGCCCCGCGCCGAACAGTCCTGAAGACGTGGAAGTGCTGATTGCTGCTTCACGCAAAGACAAAATTGAAGATCGGGTCGCTGTTGCAGAAGGCGCAGGCCTGAAGGCAATCGTCATGGACGTTGATCTTTTCGCGGCACAGTCGGCTTTCGAGTTGATTGAGGACTCCATGCCGGAAAGCGGGCAGGATTTGAATATTGCCGTCATTGATATTGGTGCTTCGATGATGAACGTCAACGTGCTCCGCAACAATCAGTCGATCTACATGCGCGAACAGCCGTTCGGCGGGGTACAGCTGACCCAGGAAATTCAGAACAAGTTTGGGCTCTCAGCCGAAGAAGCAGAGGCCGCCAAGCGGGCTGGGGGACTTCCCGAAAACTACGAATCCGAAGTGCTCCAGCCTTTTATGGACTCGCTGGGATTGGAAATTGCCCGCGCCATTCAGTTCTTTTTCTCTTCCACCCAGTACAACAAGGTAGACCACATCATTCTGTCCGGTGGCTGCGCCGCCATCCCCGGGATGGACGAAACTGTCGCGAAACGGACACAGGTGGAAACTTCGGTTGCGAATCCATTTGCCAATATGGCGATGTCCTCGCGAATTCGCCCAAAAATCCTTGCGCAGGATGCCCCGTCCCTGATGGTCGCCTGCGGCCTTGCAATAAGGAGATTTGACAAATGATGGCGCGGATCAATCTCCTGCCGCATCGCGAGATGCGGCGCAAACAGCAGCAGCAGCAATTCTTCGTCATGCTTGCCTTGGTTGCCATCGCAGCGGCGGCTATCTGGTTCAGCGTACATACCTATCTCGACGGCGTGTTAACCAATCAACAGGCCCGGAACACTTATCTGCAGGGCGAAATCGCCAAGCTCGACAAAGAAATCGCCGAAATCAACAAACTGAAAGAACAGACCGCGGCATTGCTAAAACGCAAGCAGGTGGTGGAAACACTACAGGACAATCGTGCCGAGGTCGTACATTTGCTGGATCAGTTGGTAAGACAGCTTCCTGACGGCATGTATCTGAAATCCATCAAGCAGCAAGGCACAAAAGTGACAATCAGCGGATTCACTCAATCCCAAGCGCGTGTCTCGACGCTGATGCGCAATCTGGAAGGTTCGCAATATTTACAGAACGCCAACCTTGTAGAAATCAAAGCGACCACCCAGGGTAGTCAGCGCATCAACGAATTCACTATGAATATTGACGTCACGCGGACTGCGCCAGACGACAAAAAAGGCGGCGGGAAGGGCTAAATCATGACTTTGGACGAACTTAAAAGACTTGATCCCAACAAGATAGGCAGTTGGCCTATCCTGCCCAAACTCGGCATGCTGCTGCTACTGCTTGTGGCCTTGGTTTTCGCCAGCTATTGGTTTGATTGGCAGAATCAACTCGAGCAGATTGACGGCGCCAAAGCCAAGGAAGAGCAATTACGAACGACTTTCCTCAGCAAGAAAAAGCAGGCCATTGATCTTCCCGCTTACCGCAAACAGCTGGTGGACATAGAGTCGCAATTCGGCGCACTGCTGAAACAGCTTCCTGGAAAATCAGAAATGGACGCATTGCTAACCGATATCAATCAGGCGGGACTCGGTCGCGGCCTCCAATTCGAATTGTTCCGCCCCGCAGCACAGGAAAGCATCAAGGAGTTCTATGCCGAATTGCCGATTACTGTTCGCGTCACCGGCAATTACCACGACTTGGGCGCATTTGCCAGTGACATCGGGCGACTGTCCCGGATTGTCACTCTGAATGACATTGGACTCGCCAGCGCAACCAACGGGTTGACTTTGGACGCAACCGCCAAGACATTCCGCTACCTTGATGATGGCGAAATAGCTGCTCAGCGGAAATCGACCAGGCCCGGAGCCCGGAAATGAGAGCCAAGGCACTGATCATCCTCCTGGGTGTGCTCTCGCTGGGAGCTTGCAGCGGCGAGGAACATTCGGATCTACGGGATTTCGTCAAGGAATCCGACAAATTGCCTGGCGGACGCATCCCGCCGTTGCCTGAGGTCAGACCTTATGAGCCTTTCGCTTATAACGCCTATGACCTGACCGATCCGTTCAAGCCGCGCAAAATTGAACCGCCAAAAACAGCTGCCAAAGGCGGAATTCAGCCTGATTTCAATCGTCCACGTGAAGCGCTTGAAGCCTTTCCGCTGGAAAACCTGAAAATGGTCGGCACACTGCAACAAAAAGGCAATTATTTCGCATTAGTGCAGGCGCCGGATAAAGGGCTCTACCGCGTCACTTCGGGAAATTATCTGGGCCAGAACTTTGGTCGGATCATGGGCATTACGGAAACGGATATCAAACTTAAAGAAATTGTTCAGGACAGTGGCGGTAACTGGGAAGAAAAAGACCAGGAACTGCAACTGCAAGAACAGGAGGCTAAGAAATGAAACGGTTTTTCAAGTTCATGACGCATGTTTCCGGTCTGGCGGCCATGACGGTTTTCGCCATGACGGCTACGCTCGCCCACGCCCAGAACAGCATTGAGTCGGTAAACATTTCCGGCCAACAGGGTGGGACAACGCTGGTCAAGATCACACTCAAAAACACTCCGGCAGCTACACCGGCCAGTTTTGCTGTGAACAATCCGCCGCGCATCGCGTTTGATTTTCCTGACACTGTCAATGGCTCGGGCAAAACCGTACAGGAAGTTGGCGAAGGAGATGTTCGCCGCGTCAACATCGTGCAAGCCGGCAATCGTTCGCGTCTCGTGCTTGAAATTGCACGCCCCCTTGGCTATGACGCGAAGATTGAAGGCAATGCCATCCTGATCACGCTAGGCGGCACTGCGGCGGCGGGAACATCAGCACCAGCACCTGCGGCGCAAACTTTTGCCCAAGCCAAGGCTGGCGACGGCAAGCATAGCCTACGCGACATTGACTTCCGGCGCGGACAGACCGGTGAGGGTCGTGTATTGGTTGATCTGTCGGATAATCAGGTCGGTATTGACCTGCGGACTCAGGGTCGTTCGCTGATTGTTGATTTTCTTAACACCGCGATTCCCAAAAACCTTGAGCGCCGCCTTGATGTTGTGGATTTCGGCACCCCGGTCGACTCTATTGAGACATTTACCCAAGGCGGCAATACACGCATGGTGATTACGCCGCGCGGTGCCTGGGAACACTCGGCCTACCAGACAGACAACCGCTTTATTCTCGAGATCAAGAAAGTCGTTGATGATCCAAACCGGCTGGTACAGACCGGTTTTTCTGGCGAAAAGCTGTCTTTGAATTTCCAGAACGTCGAAGTCCGTGCCGTACTGCAGGTTATCGCTGAATTCACCGGGCTTAATGTAATCACCAGTGACACCGTCGGCGGCAGTCTGACTCTGCGGCTGAAAGATGTCCCCTGGGACCAGGCGCTGGACATTATTCTGCAAAGCAAAGGCCTGGATATGCGCAAGACAGGCAACGTAGTATGGATCGCGCCTCGTGACGAATTGGCCACCCGCGAAAAACTTGCGCTGGAAGCGCGGGCTCAAATATCCGATCTTGAGCCGCTGCGTACCGAAAGCATGCAGGTCAATTACCAGAAAGCCACCGAATTCCAAAAACTGCTTTCCGATTCGACGCAAAAAATATTGTCGAAACGCGGCAGCGCTGTTGTTGACGTGCGTACCAACACCGTCTTTGTGCAAGACACCCCGACCCGTCTGGAGGAAATCCGGAAGCTCCTGAAACAGATCGACATCCCTGTCCGCCAGGTCATGATCGAATCGCGTATCGTTGAAGCGAACGACACATTCAGCCGTAATCTCGGAGCACGCCTCGGCTTCAATGATACGAGCGGCCAAGGCTTCAAAATCGGCAGCAGCGGTGGCGGTACTCGCGGTGCATTCGGTGGCAGCTTGGCCACCACTGCAGGAGCAGCTGGCCAAGCCGGAGCAAGTGGATCATTTACCGATACGTTGGCCGTCAACTTGCCCGCGCAGGGACTGTCCGGCGCCAATCCCGGAGTATTCTCGTTCCTGCTTTTTAATGACAAGAGCACTAGGTTTCTGAACCTTGAGCTCTCTGCTTTGCAAGCTGACGGCAAAGGCAAGATCATTTCCAGCCCGCGCGTCATCACTGCCGACAAGGTGGAGGCAACTATTGAACAGGGCACGGAAATCCCTTACCAGCAAGCCACCTCCAGCGGCGCAACCTCTGTGTCTTTCCGCAAGGCAACACTGTCGCTCAAAGTCAAACCGCAGATTACGCCAAACGACGACGTGATCATGAATCTGCGCGTCAACAAGGACAGCGTTGGCCAGAACACTCTGTCCGGCCCCGCCATTGATACCAAGCAGGTCATTACCGAAGTGCTGGTCGAGAACGGCGGCACCGTGGTGATCGGTGGCATTTACACTCAGGACGAACGTTCGACGACAACCAAGGTTCCGGTGCTCGGCGACCTGCCTTACGTAGGATTTTTGTTCAAGAATAATCAACGCGTGGATGACCGACGTGAACTGCTGATATTCATCTCGCCGAAAATCCTGAAAGAAGGCGCGACATTGCGTTAACCGTACGCTTTCGCATCCAGGGCGGCGCTCTTGCGCCGCCCTTTTTGTTTACACGATGCGGGGCACAGCACAAGGCGCACACGGCTTCCGTTAGAATTACACCATGTCGCAAAACGAAGACCTTACCGATTATTGTCACGCTGGTCCGTGCAACATATTTCTGGTCGGATTGATGGGTGCCGGCAAGACTTCGGTCGGCCGCATGCTTGCCAAACGCATGCATAAAAAATTTTACGACAGCGATGTTGAAATCGAGTCTGCGACAGGCGTCAAAATCCCGGTGATCTTTGAAATTGAGGGCGAATCCGGCTTTCGCGCCCGCGAAGAAAAAATGATCGAAAAATTAACTGCGATGAACGACACCGTCCTCGCCACGGGTGGAGGTGCAGTCTTATCTGCCGCGAATCGCACCTTGCTGAAGAAACACGGTCTTGTCATTTATTTGCGCGCCACACCTGCGGACCTGTGGCGCCGCACAAGACGCGATCGTAACCGGCCGCTGCTGCAAACACCGAATCCTCTGGAAACCCTGAAAACGCTGCATTCACAACGTGACCCCTTGTACGCAGAAATTGCAGGTCTGATCGTCGACACCGGAGCGCAAAGCGTAAGTACGCTGACATCCCGTATCCAGCAGTTGATTATCGCGCCCGGACAGCAAGCCCATCACGCACCCGCCTGAGGTAACACGAAACATGGTTGCGACAGAATCAAAAACCACTTTAAACTTGAGTCTGGGTGAACGGAGCTACCCGATACATATCGGCCCGGATTTGCTAGCGCAAGGCCAGCTCATTACACAGCATCTGGCGCAACCTAAAGCCATAATCATCACCAACGACATAGTCGCGCCGCTCTATCTGAAGTCACTTGCATCAAGCTTGACGGCACAGCAGGTCTCGATTGAATCCATCGTTTTGCCCGATGGTGAGAACCACAAGAACTGGCATACGCTTAACCAGATATTCGATGAATTGCTCACGCATCGCGCTGAACGAAAAACCACTTTAATTGCTCTTGGCGGTGGCGTGATTGGGGACATTGCCGGTTTTGCGGCAGCGGTCTTTCAGCGTGGGGCGCCATTTATCCAGGTACCAACCACACTACTGGCTCAAGTGGACTCATCAGTCGGCGGCAAGACAGCAATTAATCACCCGCTCGGCAAGAACATGATTGGCGCCTTTTACCAGCCACGTGCCGTCATCGCCGACACCAACACATTGAAAACATTACCTGCCCGCGAACTTTCAGCGGGGCTCGCCGAAGTCATTAAATACGGATTGATCGGGGATTGCGCGTTTTTTGAGTGGCTTGAAGTAAATATGGACAGGCTGATTGCGCGCGATGCGGATGCGCTCACTTACGCCATAGAGGTTTCGTGTCGCAACAAAGCGGCCATCGTAGCGCGTGACGAACGCGAAGAAGGAGTGCGGGCATTACTAAATTTCGGGCACACATTCGGGCATGCCATAGAATCGGGCTTGGGTTACGGAAAATGGCTGCACGGCGAAGCTGTCGCCGCTGGCATGGCCATCGCGACACGGGTATCGCAGCATATGGGGTTGGTCAACGCAGAGGGTGTCGCGCGCACGAATAATCTGTTGCAGCGTGCGCGATTGCCTGTTCGGGGTCCGCGCCTGGGTTTGTCGCGTTATCTGGAACTGATGGGGCATGACAAGAAGGTGGAGAACGGGAAAGTTCGTTTCGTGCTGCTGAAAAACATCGGCGACGCTTTTATGAGCGCAGACGTGCCTCAAACTGCGCTGACTGCGGTTTTAGAAGGAGAAGGCGTCGATGCGGCCTGATCTAGCCCCTTATGCCGCCGGACCAGACAGTTCACGTGGTCGTCATTTTCGCGAGCCTTCGCCTAGGGGGCGCAGCGAATACCAACGCGACCGGGACCGCATCATTCATTCCACCGCGTTTCGCCGCCTTGAGTACAAGACACAGGTGTTCGTCAATCACGAGGGCGATCTGTTCCGTACTCGGCTGACACACAGCCTTGAAGTTGCCCAGATCGGTCGTTCCGTCGCCCGTCATTTGCGACTGGACGAAGACCTGACTGAGGCCATCACGCTGGCGCACGATCTCGGCCATACCCCGTTCGGACATGCCGGTCAGGACGCGCTGAACGCCTGCATGAAGCCCTACGGTGGTTTTGAGCACAACCTGCAGTCGCTGCGTGTGGTTGATGTGCTTGAGCAACGTTATGGTGCTTTTGACGGACTTAATCTGACCTTTGAGACTCGTGAAGGCATCCTTAAACACTGTTCGCTGAAAAATGCGCGCACGCTCGGCGATGTTGGTGAGCGGTTTATCAAAAGACAGCGGCCCGGTCTGGAAGCCCAGATCGCAAATCTGGCGGACGAGATCGCCTATAACAACCATGATGTTGATGACGGATTGCGCTCGAAGTTACTCGACGTGGAACAATTGTCGACCGTCGCCATTTTCCATCGCCACAAACGCGCCGTGCTGCGTACATTCCCGAAAATTGAAGGCCGGCGACTGGTGCACGAAACCATACGCGGGATGATCGACACGCTGGTCACGGATCTGATCCGGCAAAGTGCCGCCAATATCCGCGCGCTTGCACCGACGGCCCTGGACGATATCCGGCGCGCCCCTCCGCTGATCTGTTTTTCCAAGCGCATCCAGCACCAGCAGGCCGAACTGAAGCAGTTTTTGCGCATTAATCTTTACCGCCATTACCGCGTTTCACGAATGAGCAGCAAGGCGCGTCGGGTGGTTACCGATCTGTTCCATGCTTTTATGACCGAGCCTGGACTGCTGCCCCCAGAGTTCCAGGAGCGCGCTGCGGTAGACAAACCACGAGCCATAGCCGATTACATCGCAGGCATGACCGACCGCTATGCGATGGTCGAGCATCGACGTCTTTTCGCTATTGACGTCAGCTGAGTTTTCTCGCGGATTTCCCTCGGTTGGGCGTTGAACCAACCCCTTGATGGCGGTAAACTTGTCGGGTTTCACTCCGTTTTTCGCGTATCAAACGTACAAATTTGTGGCGTTGCAGCAGATTTGTGCGTAATCTATTGATTATTAACATGTTTTGACGAGGCGCCCCATGGCCCACCCAAATCTGCCGGAACCCCAAGGCCTGTACGACGGGGCCCATGAACATGACTCCTGTGGCGTCGGTTTTGTCGCGAACATCAAGGGCAAGAAAAGCCACGACATCATCGACCAGGGCCTGACCATATTGCGCAACCTGACGCACCGCGGTGCAGTGGGCGCGGATCCCAAGGCTTCCGACGGAGCAGGAATACTGATCCAGATTCCGGATACTTTTTTCCGCGAGGAAATGGCCAAACAAGGCATTAAACTGCCGCCGATCGGCCAGTACGGCATCGGCATGGTGTTCCTGCCGCGCGAACCCGCCTCACGCATCGCCTGCGAATACGAAATCGAACGCGCGATAAAAGATGAGGGACAAACTTTACTCGGCTGGCGTGATGTGCCGGTCGATAGTGAAGATCTCGGAGAGTCGATAAAAAAAGTTGAGCCGGTAATTCGTCAGGTGTTCATCGGCCGCAGTTCGGCCATTCGCGTTACCGACGCGCTGGAACGCAAGCTGTATGTGATCCGCAAAAGTGCAGGCCATGCCATTCGTGCGCTCAAGCTCGCTCATGGCACCGAATTCTGGGTGCCATCAATGTCGGCGCGCACCATCGTCTATAAGGGCATGCTGCTGCCGTCACAAGTAGGCACTTATTACAAAGATTTACAGGATCCGCGCGTGGTGTCGGCATTGGCATTAGTACACCAGCGCTTCTCGACCAACACCTTCCCGACCTGGGATCTCGCGCATCCGTTCCGGATGATTGCGCATAACGGCGAGATCAACACACTGCGCGGCAACGTCAATTGGGTACGCGCGCGCCAGGGCGCGATTTCCAGTCTGGTGCTGGGCAAGGATCTCGACAAACTATGGCCGGTAATTTATCCCGGGCAGTCGGATTCAGCGTCATTCGACAATGCGCTTGAATTGCTCGTGATGAGCGGCTATTCGATTGCGCACGCAGTGATGATGATGATCCCCGAGGCGTGGGAAGGCCACACGCTGATGGACGCCAACCGGCGTGCATTCTACGAATACCATGCGGCGATGATGGAACCATGGGACGGCCCTGCGGCCATTGCATTTTCCGATGGCCGCCAGATCGGTGCCACGCTGGACCGCAACGGCCTGCGGCCGGCGCGCTACATCGTCACCGATGACGACTTGGTCATCATGGGCTCAGAGTCCGGCTGCCTGCCAATCCCGGAAGAAAAAATTGTCAAGAAATGGCGTTTGCAGCCCGGAAAAATGTTTCTCGTCGATCTCGAGAAAGGCCGCATCATCGATGACAAGGAACTGAAGGACGCCCTGTGCTCCAGCAAACCCTATGTCGAATGGATGGAACGCATCCGCGTCAAGCTGGATGATGTCGAAAGCCAGAAAGCCCAGCCGGAACGCAGCGCAGTACCTCTGCTTGATCGTCAGCAAGCTTTCGGTTATTCGCAGGAAGACCTGAAATTCCTGATGTTTCCAATGGCCATTAACGGCGAAGAGTCTACGGGTTCGATGGGCAACGATTCGCCCCCGGCCGTGCTGTCGAACAAGAACAAGGGGCTGTATCAGTATTTCAAGCAGTTGTTCGCGCAAGTCACGAACCCGCCGATTGATCCGATACGCGAAGAGCTGGTGACGTCGCTGATGTCGTTCATCGGCCCGAAGCCGAATCTTCTTGGCATCGAAGAAATGAACCCGCCGATCCGGCTGGAAGTCAGTCAGCCGGTGCTGGATTTTTACGAAATGGAAAAAATCCGCAATCTCGAAAGCTACACCGACGGCAAGTTCAAATCCTGTGAACTGGATATCACCTATCCGGTGGCCTGGGGCAAGGAGGCCATCGAAGCGCGCCTCGCCAGCCTGGCAGCGCAAGCCGAAGACGCAGTGCGCGCCGGATACTCCGTGCTTATCATTTCTGATCGCAAGGTAGATCGTGACCTGGTCGCCATTCCGGCGCTGCTGGCGCTTTCGGCCATCCATCATCATCTGACGGACAAGGGCTTGCGTACCAGCGCCGGCCTTGTTGTTGAAACCGGTTCGGCACGCGAAGTACATCACTTCGCGTTGCTTGGCGGTTATGGCGCCGAAGCCGTACATCCGTATCTGGCGCTGGAAACCATACTGCATATGGCAGAAAGCGGCCAGCTGGGCACCGGTGTCGACGGCCATAAGGCCATCAAGAATTTCGTAAAAGCCGTTGGTAAAGGCCTGCGCAAGGTGATGTCGAAGATGGGCATTTCCACCTACATGTCCTACACCGGAGCACAGATTTTCGAAGCTATCGGCTTGTCTTCCGTGCTGGTCGACAAGTATTTCACCGGCACCGCATCCAATATCGGCGGCATCGGCCTGTTCGAAGTGGCCGAGGAAGCCATCCGCACACATCTGGGCGCCTTCAGCGGTGATCCTGTTCTGGCTGGCGCACTTGACGCCGGCGGTGAGTATGCATGGCGGGTGCGCGGCGAGGATCACATGTGGACGCCGGACGCGATCACCAAACTGCAACATGCAACGCGTGCCAATAGTGCAGCAACCTATCGCGAATATGCAGAAATCATTAACAACCAGTCACAGCGGCACATGACTTTCCGCGGTTTGTTTGATTTCCGTTTTAATCGCTGCACACCCGTGGATATCGAGGAAGTCGAGCCGGCCGCGGATATCGTCAAGCGATTTTCTACCGGCGCCATGTCTCTGGGATCGATCTCGACCGAGGCACACACTACACTGGCCATTGCAATGAACCGCATTGGCGGCAAATCCAACACCGGTGAAGGCGGCGAAGATCGCAACCGCTTCGCACCAATAAAGGCCGGCGAGACGCTGGCCAGCCGACTTGGCAAAGCCAACATTGAACGGGACTTGCCGCTGCAAGCGGGTGATTCTCTGAAATCCAAGATCAAGCAGGTCGCTTCGGGACGCTTTGGAGTGACTGCCGAATATCTGGCCAGTGCCGAGCAGATCCAGATCAAGATGGCGCAGGGTGCAAAGCCGGGCGAGGGCGGGCAACTGCCGGGCCGCAAGGTGTCCGAATACATTGCTGACCTGCGCTATTCAACGCCTGGTGTCGAACTGATTTCACCGCCGCCACATCACGACATTTATTCCATCGAAGATCTGGCGCAATTGATCCACGACCTGAAAAACAGCAATACCACCGCAGCTATCAGCGTCAAACTGGTATCCGAAGTCGGGGTCGGCACCGTGGCTACAGGCGTCGCCAAGGCAAAAGCCGATCACGTTACAATCTCCGGGCACGATGGCGGCACCGGCGCCAGCCCCTGGTCGTCGATCAAACACGCCGGCACGCCGTGGGAGCTAGGCCTCGCCGAAACCCAGCAGACGCTGGTGCTGAACCGGCTGCGTGGCCGCATCGCCGTACAGGTCGACGGTCAGATGAAAACCGGACGAGATGTCATTATCGGCGCCCTGCTCGGCGCCGATGAATTCGGTTTTGCCACGGCACCGCTGGTGGTCGAGGGCTGCATCATGATGCGCAAATGCCATCTCAACACCTGTCCGGTCGGCGTGGCCACACAGGATCCTGTGCTGCGGCGAAAATTTTCCGGCAAACCCGAACATGTCATCAATTATTTCTTCTTTGTTGCCGAGGAAATCCGCGAGCTGATGGCCAAACTGGGTATACGCAAATTTGACGACCTGATCGGACGTTCTGATCTGCTCGACATGCGCAAGGGCATTGAGCACTGGAAAGCCCGTGGTCTTGATTTCAGCCGGATATTCCATCAACCGCAAATTGGTCCTGAGGTCTCACGTTTTCATACCGAAACTCAGGATCACGAGCTCGACAAGGCGCTGGATCACCGGCTGATCGAACTAGCGACGCCAGCACTGGAACACGGCGAAAAAGTCACAATCGAAATGCCCATCCGCAACATCAACCGTACGGTCGGCACCATGTTATCCGGTGAGATCGCCAAAAGGTATGGCCGAGATGGACTGCCTGATGACACGATCCGCGTGCGCTTCGCCGGCTCTGCCGGCCAGAGCCTGGGCGCCTTTCTGTCGCGTGGCATCTCCCTGGATCTGATCGGCGATACCAACGATTACTGCGGCAAAGGCTTGTCCGGTGGACACATTACTGTGCAGCCTTCACCCAAGTTCCGCGGTGACGCGATGCAAAATATCATCACTGGCAACGCCGTGCTTTACGGCGCAATTGCTGGCGAAGCTTATTTCCGTGGGGTTGCCGGCGAACGCTTCGCAGTACGTAACTCCGGGGCGCACGCCGTGGTTGAGGGCGTAGGTGACCACGGCTGCGAATATATGACTGGCGGCACAATTGTTGTGCTCGGTGCCACCGGACGCAACTTTGCGGCGGGCATGTCCGGCGGCATTGCTTATGTTTACGATGAAGACGGCAGCTTCGCATCCTATTGCAATACCGCGATGGTGAAACTGGAGCCGCTGCTGACGGAGTCGGAACAGGACGCCAAGGTCGCGCGCGGCATCTGGCACAGGGGTGAGGCCGACGAAGTACTCGCCAAGCGTTTAATCGAAAATCACGCGCGTCGTACCGGCAGCATCCGCGCCCAGCAGATCCTCGACGGCTGGGCGACAACCCGCGGTAAATTCGTCAAAGTGTTTCCGAACGAATACCGTCGCGCGCTCGGAGAGCTGGCGGCGAAAAATGGGAAAATCGCCGCCTGAATTCAGACGCGGTAACAACGGCGGGGATACACCCGCGGCATTCCAGCCCGATAGGGACATGACGTTTCAGACGTAACAGAGTTTAGGGGTAGCAGAAACATGGGAAAAGTAACCGGATTTCTGGAATTTGAACGGCTGCACGAAACCGCAGAGCAGCCGCAGGAGCGGCTCAAGCACTGGCGCGAGTTTACGCGCCATTTGAGCGACGAAGCGACGGGAATCCAGGGCGCGCGCTGCATGGATTGCGGCACGCCGTTCTGCATGAGCGGCTGCCCGATTAACAACATCATTCCAGACTGGAACGACCTGGTATTCAAACAGGACTGGCAGCGCGCACTGGATACCCTGCATTCGACAAATAATTTTCCCGAATTCACAGGTCGCGTCTGTCCTGCACCATGCGAGGCTGCCTGCACGCTCAATATCAACGACGACCCGGTCGGCATTAAATCCATCGAACACGCCATCATCAACAAAGGCTGGGAGTCAGGATGGGTAGCGCCACAACCGCCTGCCAAAAAAACCGGCAAACGCATCGCGGTCATCGGCTCCGGCCCGGCGGGAATGTCCTGTGCACAACAGCTGGCGCGTACCGGCCATGATGTCGTGGTATTCGAAAAAGCCGATCGCATCGGCGGTTTGCTGCGTTATGGCATCCCTGACTTCAAGATGGAAAAACAGCTGATCGATCGTCGCATGGAGCAAATGCGTGCCGAGGGCGTCGAATTTCGCGTCAGCCAAGATATTGGCAATACTGTACCTGCCGGCAAACTGGTTGATGAATTTGACGCCGTAGTGATGGCCGGCGGCGCCGAGCAGCCGCGCGACCTACCGGTGCCCGGTCGCGAACTTGAAGGCATACATTTTGCGATGGAATTCCTGCCGCAGCAGAACAAGGTCGTTGCCGGCGACAAGGTCGCCAAACAAATCAAGGCTACCGGCAGACACGTCGTGGTCATAGGCGGCGGCGATACCGGTTCAGACTGTGTCGGCACCTCAAACCGGCATGGCGCCGCATCAGTAACCCAATTTGAACTGCTGCCGCAGCCCCCGGAACAGGAAAACAAACCTTTGGTCTGGCCGTACTGGCCGATAAAGCTACGCACTTCGAGTTCGCAGGAAGAAGGTTGCGAGCGCGACTGGGCCGTAGCTACCAAGCGCTTCGAAGGCAAAAACGGCAAAGTCGAAAAACTAATCGCCGCGCGCGTGGAATGGAAAGACGGCCAGATGCGTGAAGTGCCGAAATCCGAATTCGAGATCAAGGCAGACTTGGTACTGCTGGCGATGGGCTTTCTTGGCCCCGTACCCGGTGGCTTGTTGCAGCAACTGGGCGTGGATAAAGACAACCGCAGCAATGTGAAAGCCGATACCGAGAATTACCAGACTTCCGTAAACAAGGTTTTTGCCGCCGGTGACATGCGCCGCGGCCAGTCGCTGGTGGTATGGGCCATTCGTGAGGGACGCCAGTGCGCGAGGGCAGTCGACGAGTTCCTGATGGGAAACTCCGAATTGCCCCGTTAATGTCAGCGCCAAAAAACGACACACTACTCCGCGCACTGCTGCGGCAACCGACTCCCTATACGCCGGTATGGGTGATGCGCCAGGCAGGTCGTTATCTGCCCGAATACAACGCGACACGCAAACGCGCGGGCAGTTTTCTTGCCTTGGCCAAAAACCCTGACTTGGCCACCGAAGTCACGCTGCAGCCGCTGGCGCGCTTTAACCTGGATGCGGCCATCCTGTTTTCGGACATATTGACCGTCCCTGATGCCATGGGCCTCGGTCTTTATTTCGTCGAGGGCGAGGGCCCGAAGTTCGAGCGCCCGCTACGTGACGAGGCCGCGATACGCCAACTCGTCGTGCCGGAAATCAATGCCAGCCTGGGTTATGTGCTCGATGCTGTTAAGCAAATCCGCCAAGCGCTCGCCAACAAAGTGCCCTTGATCGGATTCTCCGGCAGCCCGTACACACTGGCCTGCTACATGATCGAAGGTAGTGGCAGTGCCGATTTTCGTACCATCAAGAGCATGCTCTACGCACGCCCCGACCTGTTGCATCATGTGCTCGACATCAATACCCGTGCGGTAATCGCCTATCTGAATGCGCAAATCGAAGCCGGCGCACAGGCGGTGATGGTGTTCGACACCTGGGGCGGCTCGTTGGCCGATGCGGCTTACCGTGAATTCTCGCTGGATTATTTGCGGCGGGTTATTGCTGGCCTGCATCGCGAGTGGAACGGGCAGCCCGTGCCCAATATCGTGTTTACCAAAGGTGGCGGACTTTGGCTGGAAGATATTGCCGCGATAGGCTGCAATGCTGTCGGCCTGGACTGGACAGTTAACCTGAGTGCAGCACGGCAGCGCGTCGGGAGCCAAGTAGCGCTGCAAGGCAATCTAGACCCGGCGGTGTTGTTCAGCACCCCTGCCGCCATTACCGCCCAGGTGGATGCGGTTTTGCGACAGTATGGGCAGGGACCAGGCCATGTCTTCAACCTAGGACATGGCATCTCGCAATTCACCCCACCCGAACACGTCGGCGTGCTGGTGGACGCGGTACACCATCTGAGCCGCACCTCGCGCTGAAGTCGTAGTAGCGACGTCTCCCCCGATTTGAGTAGCGCGTAGCTTTGGAGTCCAATCCCATTACCGAGGAGATTGGACATGAAGAAGCGATTTACCGAAGCCCAGATTATTGGGTTTTTGCGTGAAG
>Ga0209702_10000271_pt1 | contig 105779 bp, 83 predicted proteins | sample FRY01_FD_187210 | JGI IMG/M metagenome (GOLD analysis project Ga0209702, IMG submission 187210) | Freshwater microbial communities from Lake Fryxell liftoff mats and glacier meltwater in Antarctica - FRY-01 (SPAdes) (version 2) | ecosystem: Environmental > Aquatic > Freshwater > Ice > Glacier... | reverse complement strand
AATTGGTTTCCGAAATATAAGTAATTATGATTAGAATCTACCTAATCACCATCACATGGCCTCTATAATCCGCTGATTCAACTTCATTTCGACCGGTGCGCATAATCCAGAGATATACACCAGCTTCTACAAAATAATCGCCTCCTGCCATATTGCCTACCCAAGGTTCTGTTGGGTCAGTGCTTTCGAACACCATTTCGCCCCAACGATTGAAAATTTTAATTTCATACACTCCAGGATCTGATGAGAACACAGGAATGAAATACTCATTTCTGCCATCAGCATTAGGAGAAAAAGTATTCGGTACAAATACTTGAAAATAATCATTGATGATGATTAATCGGGTTAAGGAATCTCGGCATCCATTTTCATCAAAAACAACTAATGTTACCGGGTACAATCCGCCTGTTTCCTGAGGAAAAGTAAATGTTGGACTATCTTCATTACTCCAACCAATTACATCACCAAAATACCATTGTGAACTGTCATAATTCTGACTCAAATTAGTGAAAAGTATATCGGTATAAGGAATATAAGTTTCAGCCGGACTCGCATCAAAACCTGCAATAACTTGCGCCGGTTCGAATAAAGAAAGTGTTTGAGTAACATTGCAACCTCCATTATCGATGATCACCAAATTGTAATTTCCGGCACATAATTCATCAAATATTGGAGAATTGCTAAAAGTATTTCCGTTATTAATACTGTATTGCAAATCATTTCCTGATGTTGCATTTATCTGAATTAATCCATCACAGAAATCATGACAAGTAGTGTTAGTTATCTGGGCACCGAAAACAATAGGTTCATTTAGTGTAACTTCTATTTGATCCATAGCCTCGCAAGGATCATTAAGTACGGTGAGGGTGAGCAAATATGTTCCAGGAACGTCGGTGCTTATGGTAGTAGTGAGACTCGAATTGTTTGAGAAATCAACTTCTGCCGGACCGCTCCAAACATAATCGCCCGGGCTTGCATCTCCCAGCAAAACATACTCCAAATCGCAAGGAGTGGCATCTTCTCCCGCATCTACATCCAAAGGCAATCCGAGAACTTCTACTTCAATCGATAGAGAACAGGCACCTGAATCTATAATGTTGATTTCAAAAATGCCGGCATCTAGTCCGGTAAATACTCCATCGGCATCATCCACGCCATCGATAGTAAATTCAAAAGGAGCGAGTCCGCCTTGAACATCAGAAGCGTCAATTTGACCTTGTCCAGCCGAGCATGCATTCAGAACAATTGGGTCTACATTAAAAATATCAGAACTAATAAATTCAAATTCACCAATTATGATATTATCGCAAGCGTCGGTAACATCTTGTGCCGCATTTCCATTTATGAAATACGATCCTGGTTCAAGACCTAGTCCAAGAAATATCGTTGCAGTGGTAGTAGTAGTAGAACCAAAATCGCAATCGCCACCGCTAACATTATCCACAATAACAGAACCTCCGGGGCCATCGAGATTAAAGCTCGCTGCTTCAACCGTTGTACATAATACTGGCTCACTAAATGTTATTAATAATTCCGTTCCACCGCAACCTAATTCTACGTCAACAATGGTTGGAGGAATTTGATCAAAAATAGATGCTGTTGACTGTCCAAAATTAAGATCGTAACCAGAAAATGAATTACTCCAATTCATCACACATAAAGCATAGGTTTCGCCAATATTTACAGGTAGATCAGCATTAAAAGGAGGGCCTGCTAAATTGCCAGGGCCATTTGAATTACCTACGCCACCATTGGCAGTGCTAATTCCCGTATTTCCATTAATTCCTATAACTCCCCATGAATTACAACTGACTTCCATGGATGGAGTATTTGGAATATCCTCGCATCCAAATTCACTAATGTCAAATAATGCCCAATCATAGTCATCGTTCATATTATTGGGTTCGATAATGAAACTGAGCATCCCATCTTCCTGTACTGTGAAAGTGTACCAGATCGAATTTGTTTCAGAGAAATTACATCCAAATACATTGAATTCGCTAGGGAAATTACCTGATCCTTGAGGTCCGAGCGTTTCTGAATATGCTTCCTGACAAACCGGAATCGCGCCGAAACAATCAGCGGGACTTAATTGAGGACAACCTTCTGTTATTGACAAATCGAAATCGATGCAATCAGCCATCCATGATGCTGATCCAATAGTTAGGAAATATTCTTGTCCAGCTTCAATAATGGCGATACCACTCATACTTCCAAGCCACTGATCAGTGAGGCTCAAAACACATGAGCCAGTCATATCATCAGGACAACCTTCTGTAAGCATCATTCCAGCAGAACCAGGAGGAAAACCGCTGAGTGCAATTTCGTAACAACCGTCTTGTTCAGGAATGAAAGAAAAAGTAATATCCTGTCCATCCAAATTGAAATTGCTACAAAGATCTGTCCAATCGAAGCCTGGTCCGAAACCGCAGGATGTGCCGCTAAAATCATAGGGAAGAGTAGGTATTTCCATATCAGCACATGGACATGCCGGGCAATCGCCACCGCAATCCACTCCACTTTCCAATCCGTTCATCAATCCATCATCGCAAGTAGGGCATTCAACACAACTCAATGATGCCACCCATCCTGATAGGCTAACACTGAAATCCGATGTAAATACGATGGTAAGGCAAGGCCCTGGCGCACTGAATGTTAGGTTATTACCTGCTCCAGAAAAGCTTCCGATTACAGGGGCGGATATATCAGCACCTCCAAAAATTGTAATTTGTTCAAAGCCATTTTCAATATCATAGCTCTGAAAACTGAGCTGCATGCATAGACTGGGATCGTTGGAGCAGAAGGTAATTTGTCCAAATTCTCCATCAGTATAATTACCGACAGGGCCACCACTGTCATAAAAATTTCCGCCGCATGTAGAAATGGTTTGCCCATTAGGAGACATCAGATAGTCCTGAGCAGACAATTTAAGACTGAATGCAGATGCTACAAGGCTTATGAAGATTAGTAAATATCGCAACATATTGAATTTAGGGCTGATAAATATAATTCAATTCAGGAAATTGATACTATATTAATATAGATACTAAAATGCAACAATAGGTTGCATGAGAGCGTGAGAAAGAGAGCGGAGAGCGGGTTAACGCAAGAGTGTTACTGTTCCTGCTTTTTCGATGGAATTACCACGAATACCTCTGGCTTTAATCCGATAAGTGTATACCTCCGTTTTGGTGTAATACTCTCCACCTTCATGATTGCCAATCCAAGGAATATCTATGTTATCCGTGTAAAACACCTTCTCCCCCCAGCGATTGAAAATCCAAAGCTGAAACTCGTAAATATCATGTCCTTCTGCCTTAAAATAATCATTGATTCCATCATTATTCGGGCTGAAGGAATTAGGCACATAAATATCCATAAAGGGATAAAACCATCTTGAAATAGAATCAGTACAGCCATTAATAGTAGTAGAATAGAGAATAATTTGATGCTCGTAAAAATCACTGTATTCATGTTCTGGATCAAACTCATTACTGAACGTTCCATCACCAAAATCCCAAACAAAATTGGCATTTTGAGGTGCAGATCCATTGTAAGTTTCTATTCCCCAATTGCCTTCGTAGTCAAAGTCGAAATTGGCGTAAACGTGCTCTACCACTACTGTTACAGACCCATAACCAATATTTCCGCAAATATCTTCAGCTACCACTTGATAAGTAATACTGTTTAAAGGCTGAACCTCTATTTCCTGATCATCATCATTGAGCTGTACCCATAAATAAGTAAATCCACCATATCCGCCGCTGGCAGAAGTTTGCAAGTCCAACGTTTCACCAGCACAAATTAGAGTATCAGGGGTACATACCACTGTTATTGGCATATCCGGAACACTGAGCAAGAGAGTATCACTTCCTATGTTTCCACATTCATCTATCACATCAAGCCAAATTATAGCTTGCTCATAAACCTGAACTTCGAGTGTATCATCAATACTCTCTAAATCATCATCAACAAACCATTCATAAGTGTAGCTTCCAATACCTCCGCTGACTTCAGCATTAAGAATATTAGCTTCCTGACAATCTACCAACTGATCTTCGCCCAGATTCACAAATACCGGAATAGGTGGAATATTGAGCAAAATCTCATCGGAGTTAGTATTGCCACATTCATCTTGAACATTGAGCAAAACGAAGGCAGATACATCAGTTTGCGCATCAAATACAGGAGTTTCAGCCTGCACCTCTCCACCCATTATCCACTCATAAGAATAATTCCCGACCCCACCTTCAACTATGGCGCTCAATGCAGTAATATCTACACATGTAACGTCGATATCAGGACCAAGATCAACTGTTACTGGAGTAGGAATGAGTTCGATAACAAGTTCGTCTGCACCTTCGTTTCCGCATTCATCAATTACATTAAGCGCAATAATTCCCTCCTGTCCCATTGTATAGTTTAATGTTGGAGTATCTCCTAAATATTCACTATTTATACCTGTCCAAGTATAAAAATATTGCCCAATACCTCCAGTTACTTCAGGGGTGATTAGTGATTGGCCTAAACAAATTAGTTGCAGAGGACCATTTAATTGAACGATCAAAGGCTCAGGAGTAAATGTAAAATCAACCTCATCGCTGCCAACATTACCACATTCATCCGTCACTTGCAGATAAATTGTTCCTTCCGTATCGGGGTCATAAACCAAGGTTTGATTCAGTCCTATGATGGCACCTAAATCATTGGTCCATTCATAGAAATAGACTTCATTTCCACCTTGCGGTAAAGCTGTGATTTCAAGAGCATCAAGACAACCTATACCCAAGGTTCCACCGAGTTCGACTGTTAGTGCAGGGTATTCCAATACTTCTACTGTAACACTTCCTTCAAAAGGTGCCAGGCCACAGGTATCCGACAGTGTATAATTATAGGTTGTAGTGATTCCTGGAGAAACTTCCAGCAGAGGAATATCTTCTCCTGTTTCCCAAACAAACTCATATAAGCCATAACCCCCGCTAAGCAGAGGATCGAGAATGGCGGATCCATTGCAATCAACAATTACATCATCCAATTCCACTTCAAGTGGATCGGGTTCCATAATGTAAAAAGTTTCGCTTTGAAACTCCTCTTCTAAGACGCAGGCAGCCAAACTCAGATAAGTAATCGTTACCCACTCTAAACCTTCGGGAATTCCGTCAGCAAATGCACCAAAAGGAATGCTTACTTCAAATATATTATCGCCAAAAACTATAGTGCCTGGGAGCGCAGTATAATCAACGCCCGGAATAGCATTTCCGGTGATTTGGATATCGAAATTTTGAGCAGCAGGAATATTATTAGAGCGGGTAAAAACGAGGAAAGAAGTTCCGCATCCCTCATAAATAGTACTGTCGTTAGCTCCCACATCTTGTATACTGAGATCTACATCAATTTGGGGACTAGTAAAACTGCTTTCTTTTAAAAATACCCCGCTATCAAAAGCTGTATCACCGGCATCCGCTATTGCAATTTTGATGTGATAAGTTTCGCCACAAACCACTTGAGCCGATGCCGTTAGAATTACAGTGAATCCATCGAATTGGACAGTAATCGGACTGCCATTATTTTCGTTGTTGACGTAAAATTCTGCGTTTTGATTCCAATTTGGACTCACTTGAGCGCAATTGGAGGGGGTTCCATTGCCTCCGGAGACTCCAAGGTTTACGGTGTTGATGGTAACAGGGATATTAGTTCCAGGCACCAAAGCCAGATTGATAGCATTGTTACTAAAAGGACCATTAATACCCGGACCACTAAGAAAAAATCCAAAGGCATCATTAACGCTTCCACAAACGTATTCATTGTATTCTTCGGAACCGAAAACATACTGAAATGCCACTGAATCTCCAATTGGAATAAAGTCAAATTCCAAAACAGCGGCATCGTTTGTTGCGAAAGTGCTCAATATATCGAGATCGGGATCACTCACTCCAAAATTTCCTCCGCCTACAGTTGCGCTTCCAGAGTTATTAGGCCCCTGTGCAACTGTTACGCTGCCTGTAGAAAGTAATACCCCTGAATTTAGTCCAATGCCACAATTATTGCAATCAAAAGTCCCAATTTGATCTGAGTTACCAGAAAAAGTTATGTTGAAAGCTTCTACCCCGGTACCAAGAAGAACGTCTTGTACTACTTGTTGAGCCGTTGGGTTTGGATCTGTAACGAGCTGTGCTTTTAATGGCTGATAAACAGCAACAGCAAAGATTATGGCGCAGAATTTAACTATATTATTCATGAGCATGGTTAAGGCAACTTCAAGAAGACGCTTAGGAAGCCAATATAGTTGCATTTGGTTCAAATATAATAATTTGAAGCAAATGGAAAGTTAAATCATGTTCAAGAGTTATGCATTGGAATTAATCTTGACTACATCTTCAATACATTAAAAGTGAAAAATTCAAATACCTGAGCTAAACTTGGTATGAAGATCCATTAGAAACGATTCTCAATTTTGAAAACCATTCAGCATGAGGCATTGCATGAAACCTATATTTCATGGCCTGCAAAGGGTCTAAAGAAATTAAAAAATGATCAGATGTTATTCTTCCTCTTGGAACTCTTCACTTGGCTTCATTTTGGATTTCTTCACCGAAGTAAAGCCCTGTGCTTCCAATTCAGCAATATCTTTAGAAGCACCGTCCCATTCGTACACCTCGGTGATCTTAGTGAAGCCAATATTGGGGATTAAAAACTCCATTGCCCCTTTGCCTAGCTTCTTATTTAGCTTTTCATAGGCATCTTTGATATCCGCCGCCTGAACCAACAAACTTTGGTTGGTTTGCCTCTCTTTTCCGCTTTCTTCGTCAAAACTTACCAAAGTAATTTTTGCTTTCCACCAAGCGTCTCCGGCATCGTAACGGAGAACTTCGGCATAATTATTTCTAGAAATGGTAGCCACTTCGGCAGCGGTGCCCAACTCATCTGCTATAACCTGATACATGCGGGTTTCCGCCTCTGTATAACTGTAGGCATTAACAAGATACTCTTCTGTAACTTTAGACTCCGTACCGTCTTGATCCGGCTTGCTGTACTTAACTTTAATAGAAAACCAACTGCGATTCATGAAAAAATGTTTAGGGCCGACAAAGGTAGATGTTTCAAAGTGAATTTGTCTTTACAATTTCAATAAACGAGAGCGAGATAATAACAAAAATCATCTTTTTGAAAAGCAGATCACACGTAGAAAGCATTCCATATCAGTATATTTGTGCCAATATGAATCGTTTTAAACGCTTATTCTCGCTCACTTTAGCATTAATAACCCTCGGCGCAACGGCTCAGACCGATGACATCAAGGTTTCCGCTGAAAAGTTCGGATTTAAACGAAAGGGCCTATTGTCTATGTTTTGGGGATGGAATCGAGCGTTTTATACTGATTCTGATATCCATTTCAGTGGCGATAATTACAATTTCACCCTTTTGAATGTTCCAGGTCATGATAAACAGACCCAATTAGGAATCGATCCCTATCTCAAGCTCAATTCTATTACAATACCTCAGGTTAATTATGGAATAGGCTATTTTCTGACTGAAAAACTTGAGCTGACTTTTAGGGTGGATCACATGAAGTATGTGATGAGCAATAGTGTGAACGTGCAAATGGACGGATATATAGAAAACTCAGGCACTCAATATGATGGAGTGTATGATAATGAAGACTTTGTTCTTGCCTATAACTTCCTTTCGTTTGAACATACTGATGGTCTTAACTATATCAATTTTGGATTGAATCGTCATGTCCCAATTTGGTCAGCAATTTCAGGTGAAAATGGATTTTGGAATTTGGATATGTTTGGTGGAGGCGCAGCAGGAATTTTATTTCCAAAAACCAATACCCGTTTAATGAAATTTGATCGCTATGATGAATTCCATTTAGCCGGCTATGGCTTGGATCTTCATGCGGGTGCTCGCATCATTTATCGCAGACATTATTTTATCCAAGTCGAAGGCAAATCGGGATTTATCAATATGCCCGATATCCGAACAACTACCTCTGAAAATGACCGAGCTTCTCAATACTTTTTCTTCGCTCAGGGGAATGTGACTTTTGGAGCGATGATAGCTCTAGGCAGAGCGGAGAAAGACAGCGGAAAGCAGAAGTGATTTAATGAATTTTAAGGTAATCGATTTGATTTCGTAGTTTGTCTTCCGCAGAATAATTCTCCAGATTGGCCTAATTTCAACGCTTTAACTTTGTTTCTCTTTTATCCATTTCAATCGCCTGCTGTACCAAGCCATCAATGACTTCAAGTGGCAAATTATCAATATGGTGCAAGGTGATTCCGGCTATTTGTTTGCGATCTTTGATTTGAAGCAGACCACTGTCATCTTTTAATTTTAAACCATTCCAAAAACAGAGTTCTAGTCCCCCACCTTTTTGCGGATTTAAATAACAAATCCACTTGTTCATTCCATAAAACGGGATACCATATCGGATAGCACTTCGCATTCCGGGATAACCAAGCAAAATCTCATTCATTGCGCTAAACAATTCACGCTGAGCATCGGGTTTTGAGAAAATAAATTCAGCTATGTTTTTCACTTATTTGACACCAATAATATCGCTCCGACAATAATAATAATAATAACTACCAAACCAATAATTTTCCAGGTGCTGTATGGTCTTTCGCCTTGCACTTCTCCTGTTTTTCCATTCACCAGAAAGCGATAAGTTTTTCCATTATAAGGATAACTTGCAATCCAAATAGGTAGCAAAATATGCTTGAATTTTAAATTTTGCCAATCAGTATCTAATGAATGAATACGCTGATGGTCTCCTCCAATATCAGATCGAACGTTATCCTTAATAGATTCAGTCATTCGTTCTTTGCCTTCAGTAAATGCCTGTGTTAAAGCAATATTGTACGATTCAACTCTGAAACCTCGTAAATAGTCTTCTCTAAATGGCAGCAAATCCTGCAAATTCCAAGGTTCCAGTTGTTCAGCTTGTGGCTTAGGTAAAGAAGTAGAACCAATAATTAATACATCGTCAAAATCTACATTAACATGTCCACTTACGCTTCGCCAATCCGTTACCGTTTTGGTTCTAGTTCGATGTTCCGAACGACCATTGACCTTTGCTGTATACGATTCCTGAACATGCCGATCATCTCCCCTTTCACCTGAATAATCCGAAGAAGTTTTTGCGTCAAAGGTCCAATAAGGGGTATAAATACCACTCATTCCTTCTGGAGCATTGGCCATGTGTTTCAGCTTTGAAGGAGCCAACCAGAGCGAGCCCAACCATGTGCGAAATTTTAAGTGTGCATCACGTTGATTTAAAGCAAATGGCAAAAGTGCATGGGGCTTAATCTGCTCAATTTTACTGGCATCTTTGAGCATAAGATGGTTGCCACAGAATGGACAAAATTGCGCAGTTTTTTGCTCTTCCAGCGAAGTAATCGAACCACAACTATTGCATTCAACAGCCTCATGCGATTCCTTTTCACTTTTCTCTGCTTCTGTATTTAGAAATTCAAGAATATCCTGCTCAAGAATTTCATTGATATCTTTTGGAATATCATTGCGGGTACCACAAAATCCACATTGCAAAAATTCTGTCCCTGGAGCGTAATGAAGTTCCGCTCCACAATTGCTGCAATGCACGCGTTTAGCACCTTCGGCAAGCTCTTCAACTTCCGCCATCACTTCTCAATTCTAGAGTGACGGAAGTGGCGGTGGCACAGATCCTAATAATGGTTTTAAGGCTTCTACTTCGGATGCTTTGGTCCATGCAGCCATGCCCTGTGTCCATACCATCGTATCTCCATTCCATGCGCCATTTGTAATCATTTGCTGCAGAGCATTGAGATCAAATGGCCCCTCTTGTTTTCCATTTACACCAATGAAAAAAGAAGAATTCGGAAGCGGGGGTGGGCTTCCCGTATTCCCTTGTTGATTAAATAGTTGACCCATTTGATTAGCCATCACATAGCCCATGCCCATCCCTACTCCGGCACCTGCCATTCCTGAAGGATTTTCAGCCGCTTTTTCAATGGCTTTTGCAGCTTTAATTTTGGCCAATTGATCCAAGTTAATTTTACCTAAACGGCTCAATTCAAAAATTTCCTTTTTAATTTCTTCCGGCATCGAAACATTTTCGATGAGGAATTTGGTAAGTTCTAAGCCATAAGCTAAGAATTCTGGCTTAATTTGTTCAAGGGCAAGATCACTAAGTTCATTTTGGTTTCCTGCCATTAATTCAACCGGAATTTTACTCTCTGCAATGGCATCAGTGAAACGGGTTACCACTATACTGCGCAATTGTTCAGTTACTTCATCTGTAGTAAAACTACCATCAGTACCAACAATTTCACGAATGAATAAACCGGCATCTTTAACACGAATAGCATAAGTTCCGAAAGAACGAATTTCGAGCATTCCAAAGCGATCATCATTCAGAATGATAGGATTTCGGGTGCCCCATTTCTGATCAGTGAAATTCTTAGTATTAACAAAATATATTTCACATTTAAATGGACTTTCAAATCCGTATTTCCAACCTTTAATCGTGCTTAAAATAGGCAAGTTCGAAGTATTGAGCTCATGTCGCCCCGGTTGCAATACATCAGCGATTTGTCCTTGATCAACAAACACTGCTACCTGCGATTCTCGCACAATTAGTTGTGCTCCATTTTTGATTTCATTGTTGTATCGCTCAAAGCGATGCACCATGGTGTCGTTGGTAGGATCGAGCCATTCTACAATATCAATAAACTCGCCTTTAATTTTATCCCACAGTCCCATAAAATTATATTTAAAATATTAATTATTATCCATTAAAGTTAGGATGATTTCTCCTTTGTCCGTTTCTCTCCTGATCATCCTTTTGAGCGATGGAATTAATAAGAGAAATAATCAAACTTAATACCAATGCCCACCAAAAGTTCTTAACGTGAAAATCATCAATTAACCAATCAGCAAACATGATCATAATAGCATTTACCGCCAATAAGAATAAACCAAAAGTGAAAATGGTTACCGGAATTGTTAGAATGATAAAGAGAGGCTTGATAAATGTATTGAGCAGCGCAATAGCAATAGCTACAATAATAGCTATAGACCAATCACTTAGTGTAATTTCTTCCGGAAAGAAATACCATGCTGCCAGAACAGCCAGTGTAGTGAGTAATATTCTTCCTATCGTTCTCATTGGCTTTTTTTATTAGACCAAAGATAGGATAATACGGACATTGTGCAGACGGATGATACAGACGGATAATTATCCGTCTTTACTGTATTCCGTCGAGAGCATTCGCAACCCCATCGATGCGAGTAACAAAAAACCCGTCTTTTTCAAGACGGGTTTTCAATAAATAACCTTTATATCCTATTGATTTATATCGGGCAAGCTGTTCCGTAATAGGCTAGGAATAATAATAAATCTGCGGTTGACACATAGCCGTCGTTATTGGCATCTGCAGTGCAGTTTTGACCGCAGTAAGCAGGGTTGATAGCCGAAAGTAAGATCAATAAATCCGCTGCATTTATAAGTTGATCATCATTGAAATCGCCAAAGCAAGGTGGAGGACAATAGGTAGTGTGCAAAGGATCCGTATCATCACAATCATCGCTATTACTAACATAGCCCAGAGGCGGTAGATCACAAGTAGCGAGTTCATTGTTAAGATCACCATATCCATCCTCATCAGTGTCAGCATACCACAGTATTGCAAAATTAATCACCACTTGTAATGTATCTGAATTGGCATCACCACAAAAACCTGATTCAACGACCCAATAATCTGTAGGTTGATCTGCAATTGTTGTGTAACCTACTGTTCCGTCGCTCCAGATATAATTGTAGCCCGGCCGTGGATTATCCACACTCAAGATCAATGTATCTGCTGAACAAACCGTAAGCGGACCATCAGCAGAAATGGTAGGTGCAACAGCCTGCAAGCCTAAATCAATCAAGTAAACGTTACCTGAAGCACTGGTAATATGCACTACACAGTCGATTAACTCACATGACAATAGATCTTCTGTTGTGCCTGACGACCATGGCTCCCAAGTATTTCCGCCATCATAGGTAACGAAAATTACCCCGTGATTTCCAACGCAAATTGCATGTTGACCGTTGATTACAATGATATCATTGAAATCATAATCATAGCCACCACCGGGACTTTGATCAATCCAAGTTATTCCGCCATCAGGCGAGAAATAAATGGTGCCACCTGAACCAACTAACCAAATGCAATTGCTGCCAGGATAGTATCCACCACCGTACCAGTTTGCTCCGCTACCAGTATAAACGGGGTACCAAACTCCACCATAATAGTAGCACAATACTCCACCAGAACCAGCTGCCCACAATATTCCACCACCGTACCAAATGGTGTAGAACGTTGTGCCAGGTAATCCCGGAGAAATATCATTCCATCCTCCACCGCCGTACCAACATACAGTACCACCTGAGCCTGCTGCCCATCCATTACCGGGTCCGTTAAACCAGAGATCATAGAAAGTTTCATTGGAACCTGTAGGAGTTGGAATCCAGGTTACTCCGCCATCAGGAGAATAACATATAGTTCCATTACCTCCGGCTATCCAACCTTCATTGTAGTATCCATTTCCGGTAAGAGTAATGGTGTACCAAGGAACATTTGCTCCTGTTGGCAATAGCGTCCATGTAATACCTCCATCTGTAGTTCCCCAAATTTCACCACCGGCTGTAGTTACGCAACCCACATAGGGTGATAAAAACGAAATGGAAGTGATGGAGTCTGTAACACCCGGAATACTAATATCAGAAGTAGGATATACTTGCCACACTTCAAGCGGAGCAGGGTAATCAAATGATGCCGTGCAACCACCTGCGTCCGTTACTTCAAGGCTTACATTATACAATCCATAAGCAGCATAAGTATGAGATGGATTTTCATCTGTTGATGTATTTCCATCACCAAAATCCCATGCATAATCATTTATTGTTCCTAATGTACTTGAAGTAAATTGAACCGTACTATTAGGTAAGAACAAAAGGTTTGCATCAACATTAAAAACGACTTGAGGGTTACCAACAGTAATATTAACCGGATTTGAAGCAGAAAAACATCCGTTCAAATCGAAATAAGTTACTGAATACGGGCCATTGAGATAGGCATAAATAGAGTCGTTTGTAGCTCCAGTATTCCAAATGATGTTGGAAGGATATGAGCTTTGAAGCAGCACGCTATCGCCAAGACAAAATGATGTAGCACCAATAATTGAAACAACTGGCTCTACAGGATTTTCAAATACTTGAACAGTAAGCGTATCACTGAATGCATTGCATCCAACTCCAGTGGTGCCAATTACACTGTAATCTCCTGCAACATCAGCTACAATTACTTGTCCACTTTCACCATTACTCCATTCATACGAAGTATAGCCATTGCTCGCAACTATCGTTACACTGCCGCCTTCACAAAAATTTAAAGTGTTCAAATTTGTAACGGTAATTGTTCCTGCATTAGCCGGATTTACAGTATAGAAAGCAGATAATCCCGGACATCCGTTAAGATCGTAAGCAACTACCCGATAAACACCACTTTCATAAATGTACACCGATTCACCTGATCCTATTAAATCCAAACCACGATACCAACGGTAATCACTTAAACTGGCAGTTGCACTTAGTAATAAACTATCGCCCGGACATAATGAAGATGGGCCAGCAGGACTCACTTCAACTAATGGACTACTCTGACAAGGATCTACATAAATAACTGAAAGAAAATCGGGTCCCCAATTGCCATTGAAACTCAAAGCACGAATACCAAAAATATGTAAGCCAGTGTCGAGAAGCGCAGTGTTAAGCTGCAAAGATGTTAATTCAAATTTTTCATTGAAATTTCCGTCTAATGCGAGAATAGACGTTGCAGCACCTTCACCAGGATCAGAATCTATCCAATACTCCAGCAAATTCACCTTTAGATTTTCAGCCTCAATTGGTTCATCAGAAGTTACTATGGTTTTGAAATCAATACCCCAGTTTCCTTCATGATCTTGAACCTGAACATGCAATACATGAATTCCGGCTGCCGGAGCCACAATTCCATTCACGAATGCCTGTTCGAAGCTCTCATTAAAATTACCATCGAAGGCAATCATATTTTGAACATTTCCAAGATCGTTGTTCCACCAATACCTCATATTGTTGACTTTCAGATTAGCTGAATTGAGCACTTCTTCAACATTAACAATAGTGGTAAAAATGCTGCCCCAATCAGAAGCATGATCCTGAAATTGAACATTGAGCTTATGCAATCCGGCATCAGGCGTAGCAACACTATTTGCCATTGCAATTTCGAATGACTCATTAAAATCGCCATCAAAAACAGGCATCAAAATAGCGTTGGCTAAATCATTATCCCACCAATAACGGGCAGATTGAATGCTTAATGCTTCTGCTACTAGTTCATCATCAATAGAGACTACTGTATTAAATTCCGGCCCCCAATTGCCATCTGTACCTTGAACTTGAACATGAATGGTATGCAAACCGCTAGCAGGCGGTAATACTAATCCCTGAGCTTGGACAATTTCAAAAGCTTCATTCAAATCACCATCAAAAGCAAGCATCGAAACTGCAGCACCTAAATCGGCATCCCACCAAACGCGGGCAATTGTAATTTCCAGAGCTTCTGCGCTCAATTGATTTTCGACATTGAGAATGGTCTTAAATTCAGGGCTCCATGCTCCTTCTTCGTCTCTGATTTGCATATTTAATACATGCAAGCCTTGAGCCAATGGAGTTGTGAAGTCTGATGCCATGAGTTGCTCGAAGCTTTCGTCAAAATTTCCATCTACGACGGGAATATTGACAGCAGCTCCCGGATTGTTATCCCACCAGGCTCTTGCGAGGCTGAGATTAACTTCCGGAACGGGCAAGTTACCTTCTACTTCAATGATAGTTCTAAACGTAGGGCCCCAAACTCCTGCTTCATCTAAGAAGCGAATAAAGAGAGTGTGTTTACCAAGCCCTAGAGAAGATGAAACATCATTGGCAATTTCGAAAGAACTTCCGAAAGCAAGATCCTGAGGATCAAGGGCTAAGCCTAGTCCTTCACCTGGATCGCTATCGTAAAAGTACTCTCCTGCCTGTATCCCGTTTTGAGCAAAGATTGCCCACGAGGGGAAAAGAAGTAGAAGCGTTAGAAGCCGTTCCATAATGGATACGTTTCGCGTTCTCATCATTCCTATATTTATTTTTTTGGATGATTTATACACTCAACGATCAAATCCGCTAGCTTCAATAGAAATAGTTTCACCTGAAAGTACGCGTCGTGGAGCCAAAACGAATCCTACAGAAGCAGCACCTCCATTATAAAAATTTTCATGAGAAAAAGAACCGCCAAATACTCCGGCATCATTGCGTGAAAGATCGAGATCCGTGTGAGCAGCATCCGGATTTCCACCATTAATTGCAGGTGAACCACCATTTTGAGAAAAATCAGCTAAATTTAAAAAGCTGATCATGTTGGCAACAGTATTAGTTCCATTATTTATAACATTATAAAAACCGGTAATACCGGAATCAATGAAATTGTAAGACGCTTCTGTTAAAATGCTATTATAAACTTGGTAGATAGCATAAGAACCGGTAGTAGCAATAATATTGTTGTGTATATCGAAGTATGAGTTAGTACCATAATAGGGTCCAAACAAATAAATTCCATATGCAGTTGATCCAGAATTATAAATAACATTATTATTTATGGTAGTTCTTCCAGCAAGGTTGTCAGTGCCCATGACATACATTCCAAAGTGATACCCATTTGAATTACGCAGCTGAATAGCGTTATTGGATATTTGAGCATAATTATAGATGTTCTGATAATTTATACCGTATATAGGCGCATTTATATTTGGAGTTTTTATTGTATTTCCCACAATATATGTAGATTCTCCTGTAATAGTAGGATTCGAATTGACACTAACAGGCGAAGCGTTTATACTGCTATTTTCAATGTAACAACCCAATAAGTGCCCGTGAGCAAAAAGTACATATCCGTTAATAATACTGTCTCCTGCAATGTATGCACTCAGATAATTAGCTTGTAGGTTAATATAACCTGCATTTAATTTACAGTTTACAACACGTACATTCAACCTTCCCCCAATTGGATGACTACCCCACGTAATGTTACCTGAATGGATGAGTAATCCTGAAAGAATAATTTCGGAGTTCAAAGGAATTGACCCGCCATTGATAGTAATAGTTCCTTGATAACCGAATTTAACTCCGTTTTCAGCACTACTGATATCAACATCTTTAGCTATAGTCACATTTTCTGCATAAGCCACACCATTTGCTTTTGGATAAACCAAAATACGGTCTCCGTCTACGGCGGCATTGTATGCATCGTTGATCGTTGCATAAGCACCACCTTGTCCGCCTTCGGCTACAATTAGATCCGCTGAATAAGCATTGAAGTTAAGTCCCAACGCTAAGGACATTGCATAAAAAAATTTGGTTTTCATGATAATTTTGAGATTAGTTAGGCAAAGGTCTTAGTATTTATAACCATCGCTATACGGTATTTGTCGTATATTGAATAACTTCTATAAATCGCGATTTTATGTAGACAAAATAATATTTTTATCGACGTACTCCGATTAACCAAAAAAAACAGCACTCAAGTATTCCATGTTAATCGGCATTTATGAGTACACAATTAATTTCTCGAACCTCATCCATTGAAGAAATCCAGACTATAATTTCATTTTTAACTTGTTTGAATCAAAGGCTAATTTTCGATTTAAAGACCTTCATCGTTTTCATTTTGTAAGGGCAAAATCCTGCCTTACCTTTGCACTTAATAAATTGATGTATGAAATTCTTTATTGATACTGCCAACCTCGATCAGATTCGTGAAGCCCAGGATATGGGAATTCTTGACGGAGTAACAACCAATCCTTCGCTCATGGCTAAAGAAGGTATAAGCGGAAAGGCCAATATACTTGCACACTACAGAGCCATTTGCGATATTGTTGACGGGGATGTGAGTGCTGAAGTAATTGCCACCGATTTTGAGGGAATGATAAGAGAAGGCGAAGAATTAGCAGATTTGCACCCGAATATAGTAGTAAAAGTTCCTATGATTCGGGAAGGAATTAAGGCTATTAAATATTTCTCGGATAAAGAAATCCGAACTAATTGTACGCTTGTTTTTTCTGCCGGACAAGCATTATTAGCTGCAAAAGCAGGCGCAAGCTACGTATCGCCTTTTGTTGGAAGACTCGATGATATTTCAACTGATGGAATCCAACTCATTGAGCAAATCAGATTGATTTATGACAATTACGCTTACGAAACAGAAATTCTTGCTGCTTCAGTTCGTCATCCAATGCACATCATCCAATGTGCTGAAATTGGAGCTGATGTAGTAACTTCACCGTTAAGTGCAATTTTAGCTTTGTTGAAACATCCTTTAACAGATTCAGGATTGTCGCAGTTTCTGGCTGACTATAAAAAAACCAATGGCTAATGCTAATCGAATTACACCCTAATAATCTCGACGAACGCAAGCTCAAACAAATTACAGATTGTTTGGCAGCTGGCGGTGTTATTATTTATCCGACAGATGCGGTGTATTCTATTGGTTGCGACCTAAACAATTCAAAAGCCATAGAAAAAGTAGCCCGTCTCAAAGGAATTCCTGCTGAGAAGGCTAATTTTTCTTTGGTTTGCGAAGATCTTAGTCATCTTTCCGAGTTTTGTAAACCCATCAACAATACCGTTTACAAGTTGATGAAAAGAGCTTTACCAGGCCCCTATACTTTCATTTTGGATGCCAATACTCAAGTTCCTAAAATTTTCAAAAGCAAGAAAAAAACCATTGGAATAAGGGTTCCTGATCATATTGTACCAAGAGAAATTGTGCGTTTACTCGGCCGACCTATTATTGCAACTTCTGTGCATGATGATGATGATGTGATCGAATACACTACCGATCCGGAACTCATCCACGAGCGTTACAAAGACAAGGTGGATATTGTGGTAAGTTGTGGAATTGGCAATATAGAAGCCTCAACCATTATTGATTGCACCGGTGGCGAGCCAGAAGTAATACGTTTAGGAAGAGGTCCTATCGAAGGTTTGATGTAATTAAAATCGTCTAAACTGCTCGGACTTAAGCTGAAATTCTTCGCCAAGCAGCTCCCATCTTTTTAATCAAATCTCCTGCCGTGAGTGATTCCTGCGACTCTTGGGCAGCATAAATATCGCCTGATAATCCGTGCAAATAAACTCCCAACAGCGCAGCTTCTTTGGAAGAATATCCGCTGCACATCAAGCCGGCTATGATACCACTCAAAACATCACCACTTCCCGCTGTAGACATACCCGAATTTCCACTTGAATTGAAATACACCTCACCATTTGGCATGGCTATGCGAGTAAATGCACCTTTCAATACGATAATACACGAATATTCAATCGCCTTTTGTTTCAATACCTCAAATTGATGAATGGCATCTTTACCACATTGAAACAATCGTTCAAATTCACCCGGATGAGGCGTAAGAATGAGTTCTCGATTTTTGAGTTCGTTCCACCATGCAGAATTCAATGCCAATAAATTAAGTGCATCTGCGTCTAGAACCAAGGGAACATTGCTCTCTTTTATCAATTCCTCAAGCGCTTTTGCTGTTCTATCGGCAGTGCCAAGTCCGGGACCGGCAACAATAACATCGCAGTTGGAACTTACAATTTCGGAAACCAATTCATCCTTTGAGTCTGCAATACACATTGCTTCCGGAACGGTGGTTTGCATAATATCGTAACCACATGCAGGAATATGTGCGGTAATCAAACCAGCTCCGGACCTTAGAAATGCACTTGCGCTAAGAACTGCGGCACCAATTTTACCTTTAGATCCCGCCACTAACAACCCATGTCCGAAGGAAGATTTATGACTGAAACGATCTCTTTTTCGATACAAATCCTTCATTTCCTCATGAAGATTGAAATGGAGATCTGATGGCAAATTGGAATGGAAGGCTTTATTCAAACCTATATCTAAAACATGCAACTGACCAATAAATCGTGCAAAAGGTTCAAATAGAAAACTGATTTTTGGGATATGAAAACTTAAAGTAATATCTGCTTTTACAATCGCACTCCCCAGCATTTCCGTTTTGAGGTCAGCAGGCAAACCTGAAGGCACATCAATTGAAATAATTTTTGATCCGCAATTATTCACTGCCTTAATCAATTGCGCTGTTGGACCTTCAATTGCTTTTTTTATGCCTGTTCCAAAAAGACAATCAACAATAACTCTGCCCTGCTTAAGAACTATATCATCAATCGATTTAAAGAGATGAACTTCAATTAGTGGTCTTAGTTTGAGACGTTCAAGATTTGTTTTGAAATCTGCTGAGCCTTCTAAAGGATTACCGGTTAGAATAACTTCTGTTTTCAAGCCTGAAACATCCAATAATCGGGCAATTGCAAGACCATCTCCAGCATTGTTTCCGGTACCTGCAATAATGCAAAATGAACTATCGGGAAAGTGATTTAGTATGAAGGCAGTACAAGCAGTAGCGGCACGTTCCATCAACTGCACCGAACTGATTGGTTCATGAGCAATGGTGTACTGATCAAGTTCCTTTATTTGATCTGCTGTGATGAGTTTCATGTGATCAATCTTTATTTCCTGCTCTTTTAGTCAGCATCGGAACAAACATAAAGGTACCTAATTCTTTAATGTCGAATTCAGTTTCTGACAATCTTGTTACTTTAGTCATGCTTTGCTTATCTCCATCGCCAATTGGAATTACCAAGATGCCACCCACCCTGAGTTGTTCTTTTAAAACTTCTGGAATAAAAGGCGCACCGCAAGTAACCAAAATTTTATCAAAAGGTGCCCAAGCAGGCAATCCTTTGTATCCATCACCATAATAGAGCTTAGGATTGTAACCCATTAATTTGATGAGTTTACCTGAATTATCGAAGAGCAACTTTTGCCTTTCAATGCTGAATACCTTGGCCTTCATTTCACAAAGCACACAAGTTTGATAACCCGAGCCCGTGCCAATTTCGAGCACCTTTTCTCCATCCAGTAACTCCAGCAAACCAGTTTGAAATGCAACGGTAAAAGGCTGTGAGATCGTTTGTCCGGCGCCAATTTGAAATGCTTTGTTTTGATAGGCGAATTCCAAAAATGCCGAAGATAGAAAATAGTGCCGGGGCACACTATTCATAGCCTCCAGCACCCTTTCATCCTTAAATCCCATATCCCGAAGTTCTACAAGCATTCGCTTGCGCATTCCTTTGTGCTTATAACTATCTTCCATTGCAGCAAATTTACCTAAGCATAGCTATCCTTTCCTCGGTGTTGATAAATGCAAGAGAAATTTAAATCAAGAGCACTTCTGCCGCTTAACTTGAGCCAAAATTTCTACTTATGTTGAAGATAGGAGTACTAGGAGCAGGACACTTAGGAAAGATACATCTACGATGCATTACAGAGCTCTCTGATACTTATAATCTCATTGGCTTTTATGATCCTGACGACAAAAAATCGGAAGAAGCATCTGCCCAATTCGGCTTAAAAAGATTTTCGACAATGGAAGAATTGGCCGATGCGGTGGACGTAGTGGATATAGTTACACCAACCCTCTCCCATTTCGATTGCGCTATCATGGCACTTAAGCGCTCTAGGCATATTTTTATTGAAAAACCGCTCACTAACACTGTTGAAGAAGGCAAAACTCTTATTTCTCTTGTTCGGGAAGCTAATGTGAAGGCACAAGTTGGACATGTGGAGCGTTTCAATCCTGCGTTTCTAATGGCTCTACCCTATTTTGATCAACCACGTTTTATTGAGGGTCATCGCCTGGCTCAATTTAATCCAAGAGGCACAGATGTTTCGGTGGTTTTAGACCTCATGATTCATGATATCGACATCGTACTTAGCGTAGTAAAAGCCAACATTCTCAGAATTAGCGCAAGTGGTGTGGCTGTTTTGAGTGATACTCCGGACATTGCGAATGCTCGCATAGAATTTGACAATGGCTGCGTTGCCAATCTAACTGCAAGCCGCATTTCACTGAAAAATATGCGTAAAATCAGAATGTTTCAGCGCGATGCTTATATATCGGTTGATTTTCTGGAGAAGGAAACGGAAATAATCAGAATGAAAGACGTGATTGGCGAAGCTGATCCATTTTCGATGGTGATTGATTTAGGGGAAGGAAAAGGTTCTAAAGAAATTTTCTTTGATCGACCGGAAGTAACAAGTACCAATGCAATACGGGATGAACTTGCCGCTCTGGCAAAAGCGATAAATGACAAAACGGAGACCGTTGTAACTGTTGAAGAAGGCTATAATGCTCTAAATGTGGCACATCAGGTTTTAGAGAAACTCAAGTACAACTCCAATCTGATAAGTTAATCCATTCGGATAAAATAAAGCCTAAAATCTTTCGTTTATGCAGAGATATCGGGTCGAAACCTGGGCCTGAATCTTCCTGAAACCGCAGAAATTGACTAATTTCGCGGCCTTCCGGAAAAACGGATCGACCAAAACAAATGATGAGACCAGGATCTCTGATTATTGCCATAATACCGGTATTTATTGTTGCTTCATGCAATATTATCAATCCACCGGAAGACTCTCCCGCCTTTATTAGGATCGAGGAGTTTGAACTTAACACCGAAATTTTTGAGGGGAGCAATTCTCAAAAAATCACAGAAATGTGGTTATACTCCAATGGTCAGTTAATTGGGGTTTTTGATCCCCCTTTCGAAGTACCAGTGCTCCAAACGGGGGAGCAAGATTTGCAGATTTTTGCTGGAATCAAAAACAACGGTATCGCCATAACTAGAATCAGATATCCTTTTTACAAAATTTACACCGAAACAGTAGTGCTTCAGCCGGGCATGACTGACACTGTTAAACCCGTTTTCGAGTATATCGATAATCTCGAATTCTGGATGGAAACTTTTGAAGATCCCGGCATTAAATTTAATCGAGCTGGAATCAGTGATACCTTGATGGAACTCACTCAAATTCCTGATGAAATTTTTGAAGGTACGGGCTCGGGCATCGTGCATCTCGATTCAGAGCGAAATTATTTCTATGCTTTTACGGAAGAAAGCCTTGATTTACCTGCTGGTTCACAGTTTTTTCTCGAAATGGATTATCGTTGCAACAACAGTTTCGCTGTTGGGCTTTTGGCATACAGCGGGGTTACACTTCAAAAAGCAGCAGCATTGATTTTTAATCCAACCGATGACTACGGCAATGGTCCGGAATGGAATAAAATTTATATTGAATTGAGTTATATCGCGGGGCAATACATAGGCTTCGATCATTTTGAACTCTATCTGGAAAGCAGTCTTGATCCAGGTAATTCAAATGCCCTAGTGCAGTTCGACAACATTAAGATTGTATATCGCCAATGAGGGCAATTGCCAAAAAACAAGTTATTGCTTACGTAATTGCCGATATATTGGCGGCAATGCTCGCTTGGACTATACTTTTTGTATTTAGAAAACGAATTCCAGAGTCTTCGAAATTTGGTTTCCCCATAAAGCTTGAATTTGACGACAATTACTATTTCGGTCTGCTTTTTATCCCTGCATTTTGGCTTCTCCTTTATCTATTTGCCGGTCAATATGGAAATACGCTTAGGCGACATCGTTTAAAAGAGTTGGCTCAAACGCTGGTTGTATCAATCATCGGCACCATCATCCTCTTTTTTGCGCTATTACTCGACGATCAGATAGCGAGTTACAAGAACTACTATCAGAGCTTCCTAGTGCTCTTTTGCGCCCATTTTGGCATCACCTTCTTGTTCCGCTTTATTCTCACTACGCGCATCGTGAAACGAGTTCACAAAGGTGAAATCGGATTTAAAACAATGATTGTTGGGGGTAATGAATTAGCTCTACAGACTTATGAAGAAGTAATATCAATGAAGAAATCTCCGGGATTCAAATTTCTGGGATTTGTTCAAGTAAATGGAAACGACCGCCTTCTTGAAAAGCACCTGCATTGTTTTGGGAAATATCATATTTTACCTCAATTGATAGAAGAACATGGAGTAGAGGAAATTCTCCTCGCCATTGAATCATCTGATCATAAAGAACTGGGGAACATTCTGAATCAATTGGAAGGAGCCGAAGTGATTGTAAAAGTGATTCCTGATATGTATGATATCTTAAGCGGCTCTGTGAAAATGAGCAGCATTTTTGGAACACCACTTATTGAGATCAATAGGGAAATAATGCCTGATTGGCAGTTTTCTATGAAAAGACTCATGGATGTTGTGGTTTCCGGAATTGCGTTGCTAATTTTATTCCCTGTTTTTATTTTGTTTGCATCGCTGACTAAACTATCATCTAAAGGGCCTATTTTCTTTTCACAAGAGCGTATTGGCTGGCATGCCAAACCTTTTAAGATATACAAATTCCGCACGATGTGTGAGGATGCTGAAAAAGATGGGCCTCAACTTTCAAGTGAGAATGATAAACGAGTAACTCGTATTGGTAGGCTTCTTCGTAAAAGCAGGATGGACGAATTACCTCAGTTTTGGAATGTTCTGAAGGGCGATATGGCTTTGGTAGGGCCTCGTCCTGAGCGCAGGTTTTACATTGATTTAATTACGCAAAAAGCGCCTCACTATAGGCATCTCCATAAAGTTCGCCCCGGAATAACTTCTTGGGGACAAGTGAAATACGGTTATGCTGAAAACGTTGAGCAAATGATACAAAGACTCAAGTACGATGTGCTTTATATTGAGAATATGTCGCTAGCGGTTGATTTAAAAATACTTTTTTATACGATTTTGATAGTGCTGAAGGGCAGCGGGAAGTAAATGCAGGTTGGTGGATTATTCCTAATTCAACACAATGCTTGGGAATGAAAATTCAGATGATTTCGAATTCATCAAATTCTCAAAAGGCTCTCAGAATATGTACTTGGAAGATAATAAATTCTCCGATTCTGCATCACAATTAGCAAACTCGCAGAACTTCCTCGACAAAAGAATTTGCAATCACCACATAACACCATCATCCCCTTTGCTGGCATTCATCACTCTGGTTTGATGCAGAATGCTTTCTTTATGAAGTTGCTCTAGGTAGTTTCGAATGAAATCATCTGAAAGGCCCAACTTATCTGCACGGAAGCCACGGGTTTTAACTATTTCCATCCAACGTTCCAATTGTAAAATGGTGATTCCATTTTCTTTTTTGTACTGGCCGATTTCTCTGGCAATTCCCATTCTTGCGGATATCAAGTCCAAAATTTGAGCATCCAGAAGATCAATTCTGGTTCTCAATTCAGACAATCCATCTCGAATTTCGGCAGAGCTAATGTTCTCTTGACGAATTGCGAGACTATTAATTAGCGTGAGTAAAGTTTCCGGAGTAATTTGTTGAGCGGCATCACTCCAAGCTTTATCAGGATTTGGATGCGTTTCTATCATCAATCCATCCATTCCCATGTCCATTGCTCTTTGAGAAACCAAAGCGAGTAAATCACGTTTTCCACAAATATGACTTGGATCGCAAAAAACAGGTAGATCAGGCATAATAGTTCTCAAACGGATGGGTATTTCCCACATGGGTTCATTTCGGTAAACCGACTCGCCATGATATGAAAACCCGCGATGAATGGCAGCAATTCTGTTTATTCCTGCATTCATAAATCGCTCAATTGCCCCAATCCACAATTGCAAATCGGGATTCACTGGATTTTTAACAAAAATGGGAATATCGAGACCTTTGAGAGCATCAGCAATTTCTTGGACAGTAAATGGATTAACACTCGTTCTGGCACCGATCCAAAGCGCATCCATTCCAGCTTTCAATGCTAATTCGACATGATGCGCATTGGCAACTTCCGTCATTACCGGCAAATTGGTCGCAATACCTGCATCTTTGAGCCAAGTAAGTCCTTTTTCTCCTACTCCTTCGAAGCTATTGGGCCGAGTTCTGGGCTTCCAAATTCCTGCCCTAATCATGCTCACTTTTCCACTAGCAGCGAGGGCCTTAACGGTAGCATGCACTTGCTCTTCCGTTTCGGCGCTGCAGGGGCCGGCAATAAGCGTTGGTCTCAATCCGTTTCCGAGCCAATTTTGCAATTGTTGTATAGGAGCTATGGTACTTTGCACAATCTTAATAACAGATTTCCGAGTACAAAGTTAAGAAAGCCTTGAAGAATAAGGAGAAGGAAAATACATAGCGCAAATTGGGATTGTTGTTGATCTAAGCCAACATAATTGACTTTTGAAAAATTGCCTGTTTCGTAAAAGCTATAACTAATTAAACCCGAATTCAGATTTCATACTCGCTCTATTCAGATTCTATTGCCGACTTTCAGCCATCTAATTATAAAATTACATCCTTTGCTCCATATTAAACGATATTCTCCATTTCGTTCTATCACTGAATTATATAGCTATAAATGAATAAGATAGAAACACAAAGTGGATATTTTGAGTCGTCGATTTAACGAACAGAATTACAAAGTAAGGAATTGGAATGAGCGGGAAAAATGAGAGCGAATAGTTTGGGTCGCTCAATGCTCGCCTCTCTATTCGCTCTCATTTTATGTGCCCAGAACTGGACTCGAACCAGCATGCACGACGTGCACCACCCCCTCAAGATGGCGTGTCTACCAATTTCACCACCTGGGCATTAAAACGCTTTAAGAACAGAAAGACCTTGACGTATTCAAGGTCTTTTAATTAAGTGATCCCGCTGGGATTCGAACCCAGGGCCCATACATTAAAAGTGTATTGCTCTACCGACTGAGCTACGGAATCAGGTCTTTTATTGGGAGCGCAAATATAAAAGAGAATTCGCAAAATAGCCAATACTATTGAAAAAAACATATCACATATTCTGAAAACCTTTACTAACCAAGGGTTCAAGAGGATAAATACTTATAAAATAGTTAAAAAACTCCTCTAGAAAACACTCAACCTGCTATCGGCATTCGCTTAAATTCCTTTTTTGGATCAAAATTCAATCGATAAGTTGCGAGTTTTCTAAACAAGGTTGCCCCCAGATTTTCGATCACACGAAGCATTTTAGGGTTAAAATCTCCAATCCATGTCATAATGGTCTGATCATATCGGTTGAGACTGACTACATAGATTTCAGCCCATTTGATCATAGCCCCTTCAATTCCTTTTCCATGATACTCGCGATCAACTCCAAACACAATACCTACCATTGTTTTGGGCGTTTTTCGCCATTTATGCCAAAGGAATTTGAGCTTCCCAATAAGATTAAGATTTCCATTAACATGAGAAAAAATTTCATTTAGCTCTGGTATATTCACATAGAAGCCAATAGGTTTTTCTTGATGATAAGCAAATACTATAATGTCAGGATCCATCACTGGCTTTAATGCTTTAATTGTGCGCTTAGCCTGCCCGGCATCCATTGCCTTAAATCCATGATGTCCGCCCCATGCGTTATTATATACCGTCATAAAGTCATAAGCAATTTGCTCTTCCGTTCTCCCTCTTACGTTGGCAATTCTATAGTCCGGATCTTGCATTAAGATATTATATTTCCTCACAAAAATTTCTTGAGCCGGAAGAAACATGTCGCGCTGATAAATCAACTGTTCGTAGTAAATCCTAAATCCATAAGCTTCAAAATATTCTTTGTAATATTCTGGATTATAGTTCATTCCGTAGCTCGGTGGCGCGTTAAAGTTCTCGATTTGCAATCCCCAGAAAAAATTTTTCTCCCCAAAATTAATTGGACCATCAACAGCTTCCATTTTTTCCTCTTTAAGCCAATTTACGGCTGTATCTAGTAGTTTGAATGCTGCATTCTTGTTATTCACGCACTCAAAAAAGCCCATTCCACCCGTTTCCTGCTCCATTCCTTTAGAATAGCGTGGATTTACCCAGGCAGCAATTCTCCCAATTACTTTCCCACCGTCTTTCAGCAACCATCTTTTGGCCTTTCCATTTCGGAAAAGTTTGTTCTTTTTAGGATCAAATACTTTTTCTACATCCTGCATAAGATGAGGTACCCAAAGCTTGTCATTTTTGTAAATCTCAAATGGCAAACGATGAAAATCTTTGATATCCTGATCGTTGACTACGAGGCTAATTTCCATGCTAAAGAATTTTGCCCGAAAGATAATTCGTTTTTTAAGTCACCTCTTTGGGCAACTTTTTAAAAAGAAAGTGTGTCTATACAGTACAGAATAATAAACCTTGCAATATGAAAAGTCTTTTTATCTCTTCTTTTGTGCTTTTTTGTGCTTTTTCCATTAATGCACAAACTACATGTGAAAAGCTTTCAGCGGCCTACAACGCTGAAGAATTAGCGAAAATCGAAAACCCTGGCTATCAGTGCTTTATTGCCAACCAAGGTTATTTGGTAAATGCTATGGGCAATAAAGATCTCAACGGATACCCTGATATCAGCACCTTAATGCCTAGGAAAGCTGGCGTTGAAGTTCTGAGCGGAGAAAACTTCGATCAGGCAACCTTCAATATCCTTAATTACCATTTCCAACTCAATGAAACGAGTCCAACTGTTTATAAAATTGGCGATACCGGATACACCTTATTCATCCAATCTAAAGTAAGAATGGAAGTAATGTATCAGCGTCATCAGGCGAATCAAAACGCAATTAAATAATATAAGAACCTGCAAGTCATGAAAAAAATAATATTCTCTTTGATTTTCCTTTCAGCCTCCCTGGGAATGTGGGCACAGGAAATCTCCATTGCTACCGGAAGTTATACAGGTTGCGCAGGATTTTTAGTTGATACCGGATTAAGTGCTTCGAATTATGGCAATAACGAAAATCACACTTTTACCGTTTGTCCTGAAGCTCCTGAAACCGTAATTAATCTTTATTTCAATCTTTTTAATTTGGGTGACGGTGATACGATGTGGATTTATGATGGTCCGGACGCCTCTGCGCCACTTTTAGGAGAATTTCAGGGATTTGAAGCACAAGCTCAAGACTTCTTCACAGGTATAGATAATGTATCTCATTGTTTAACTGTCGTATTTCAATCAGACGGAAGTGATGTTGGAAATTTTGTAGCCGAAATTTCTTGTGGCTACCCTTGTGAGAGACCTTTTGCTATTGTTGAAACAAGTGTTAATGCTGATACTTTACTCGTTTGTATAGGCGAAGAAATTACATTCGACGGAAATCCATCAACTGTTGCCGATGGGTTTGAAATCATAGATTGGGTTTGGAATTTTGATGATGGTGTGATTGATGAAAATAGCGGTCCAGTTGTAATACATTCATTCGCTGAATCAGGCGACTACAAGGTTCAGCTATTCATAACTGACAACAATGAATGCGGAAACAATAACCTCACAGATGTTCTAATATTGGTGAGCACGGAACCTACTTTCGAAAACACCACTCAGAATATTATTACTTGTCAAGGGGTTGAAGTAGAAATTCATGGAGAAGTAACTCCGGTAACTTGGACAGGTATGCCTGACATTAATTTTGGCGGCGCACTTTTTATTCCTGATGATCAATCAGAATGTTTCGAAAGTGAAATTACTTTTAATTCATTCAGCCCGGGTCAAACGCTAACAGATATAAGTGATATTGAGAGTTTCTTTATCAATTTTGAACACTCATATATGGGTGACTTAACGGTGTCGTTCATTTGTCCAAACGGACAAAGCATTGCCGTGCATCAGCAAGGTGGTGGCGGAACTTTCTTAGGTGAACCTATAGATGACGACTTTAACCTCAATCCAGGTGTTGGATACGACTACTGGTGGGCGCCTGATGCCAACAATGGAACTTGGGCTGAGGAAGCCGGTTTTGGAACATTGCCTTCAGATATTTACTCCAGTGTTCAGCCATTTGAGCTTTTGTTAGGTTGTCCGCTCAACGGAACCTGGACTGTTGAAATTTGTGACTCTTGGGGATCAGATAATGGCTTTATTTTCGATTGGACGGTGAATTTCAATCCCGAATTATTTCCTGAAATCGTAACCTTTACCCCAGAATATGAATTTGATTGTAATCTCAATTCTTGGATTGGTGATGACATTATAAGCACTAGCGCTGATTGTAATGAAATTATTGTAACCTCATCTGAATCAGGCACCTACATCTATTCATATACTGTAACAGACAATTTTGGATGTTCTTACACACATGAAGTTTCGGTTGATGTTGAAGATTTACCTTCTGTAAATGCTAATGGAAATTACGATCCATGCAGCCAGATTGCAACGCTTACTTCTTCTATAACAAATACCAATCAACTCTTTTTGCCGTACGTCTTTTCATGGGATCCGGCAGATATGGTGATTAATCCAAATAGCGCAAATACCAGCACTGATCCAGTATCAGAAACAACTACATTCTCTGTAACTGTATTTCCTTCTTCCATTCCTGGATGTTCAACTACAGTTGACGTTGAGATCGTTGTGAATCCTGAAGATATTCTTCAAGTGGAACTTGACGGTCCTAACTCTCCTTGCCCAGGCAATGATATAGCACTTTCAGCAGTTGCAATTGGTGGATTTCCAGAATACAGCTACAGTTGGGACAATGGCATGAGCGGAAGTGATATTACCGTTTCTCCAATGGTTACAACAACATATACTGTAACAGTAGTGGATGAATGCGGAGAAACAACTGGTTCAATTACGGTTGAAGTAAGTGATCCTGGTACCGAAATTGAAGCGGTGGATCTTATACTTTGTTCAGGTGTAAATACGTATCTAACGAATAATATAACCGGTGGATCAGGTAATTATTCATTTGATTTCCCAGAGGGATTCAGTATGACCAATGGAAACATTGGCGATAACTTACCCGGCATTTATGTGATCGGTATTGTAGATGATTGCGTTGCTAGCGGTGAAATAACTGTAACTGTAGCCAACTGTGAAGTAATTGTTCCAAATATTATTTCACCAAACAACGACAATGTAAATGAAGCATTTGTAATTGAAGGTTTGGAATATCTTCCGGGAAGTTCTCTTAGAATTTGGAATCGCTGGGGTAATTTAGTTTACGAAACCGGCGACTATCAAAACAATTGGAAAGCTAATGATGTTTCTGAAGGTGTATATTATTATGAATTAATTCTTCCTACTAGTGTTATTCATCATGGTGATGTAACAGTTGTGAGGAAGTAATACTTTCCTGAAATTCAAGGGCTGTCAGAAACGATGGCCCTTTTTTTATGCAAACAAATTTTACAAATTTTATAAGCATAACTCACAAAGTTTGAGGCATTGCAGTACTTTCGGGCAAAATGAATGCAGCTATAGAAGAATTAGGAATTACGGCAGGCCTTCTCAAACTTGAGAAAGATGAAGAATTAGCCTCCTACAACAGACTGCTGAAAGAAGTTCCGATTAAAGAAAGAAAACTCAGCGGACTATGTTGGTTTCCGGTTAAAATTGTAGAACAATCTTATTCTTTAGGCTCAAACCTGAGGTTAAATCTGCAACGAAATCCGGCTGAAAAAGACGCGCATCGTTTTCAAAGTGGAAGCCCTGTTTTACTATTCGATCCTGCTAATCACTCAAGATTCGAAAAGGCTATTGTTATCAAGGTTGACGATCAAAAAATGCTCGTTCAAATGCATGCCGATGAAATCCCCGAATGGCTTGATGATGTTGATCCTGGGGTACAAATGGGCTTTGATTCAAGATCCTATCAGGAAATGGAGTTTGCCTTAAACAGAGCCATCAATGCTGATCATAACCGATTGGCAATATTGAGAGATGTTTTATTGGGAATCAAAGAACCGCAGTTTCAGGATCCGGAAATTCCCGTTCCATTGATTAATAGTCTCAATGAATCGCAACAAAAAGCGGTTGAGTTAATTGTAAAAGCACAAGATTTAGCTTTGGTACATGGCCCTCCGGGAACTGGAAAAACTACAACACTGGTTGCTGCCATTTCCGAGCTATGCAAAACAGAAAAACAGGTATTGGTATGCGCGCCGAGTAATGCTGCGGTAGATCATTTGAGCCGTAAGCTGCAAGAAAGTGGTTTGCGTGTTTTGAGAATCGGCCATTCTGCTCGCATAAGCGAAGATCTCAACTCTATAAGCTTGGAGGAGCTAGTTCGGAATAGCCGCGAGTACCAGGAAGTACGGGAATTGAAAAAAAAGGCTCAGGAGTTCAGAAATGAAGCTAGTAAATTCAAGCGCAATTTTGGAGCCTCCGAAAGAGCAAGAAAAAAAGAACTATACCAAGAGTCGAGGGCATTAGTAAAAGATGCTTCTGGTATTGAAGATTATATTATCCAAAAGTGTATTTCGAATGCACAAGCAATTACCTGCACTTTAGTAGGATCAACTTTTCGAGAACTAAAAGATGTTTCGTTCAATACCCTTGTAATAGATGAAGCAGGTCAGGCTTTGGAGCCAATGTGCTGGATACCGATACAAAAAGCACAAAGGGTAGTAATGGCGGGCGATCCCTATCAGCTGCCCCCCGTGGTTAAAAACGTGGAAGCAGCGCGCAAAGGCTTGGAAACTACATTGATGGAGAAAAGTCTCGATCGAACAAGAGCTTCGGAAATGCTCAATGTGCAATACCGCATGAATGAAATCATCATGGGATTTAGTAATGAATGGTTTTATAGAGGGCATCTCAAGGCACACTCTTCGGTTGCTCATCATTTATTGAACGCACATCAACCTGCATTGAGTTTTATTGATACTGCGGGTTGCAGCTTTAATGAAGTTCGTCCTGAAGATAATGGTAGCATTAGTAATCCGGGTGAAGCCAAGGTACTTGCGCTCATTTATAATGAACTAGTTACAGATCTTGGTTATGCTCCGGAGTGTGGAATCATAAGTCCTTATCGCGAACAAGTTAGAGTACTAAAAGAATTGCTCCATACCCATGAAGCACCTATAATACAAAGCGTGGATGCATTTCAGGGACAGGAACGAGATGTTATATTCCTATCTTTAGTAAGAAGCAATGATGAGGGCGACATTGGTTTTTTGAAAGATTATCGAAGAATGAATGTTGCCATGACCCGCGCCAGAAAAAAACTCATCATCATCGGAGATAGTGCTACCCTCGCCAATGATCCATTCTACGAGGCATTTTTAAAATATGCTGAGCAATTTGGAAGCTACCAAAGTGCCTGGGAATGGATGGACAAAATCTAGAGCTTTTAACAAAGTACTAAGTTCAACAGGATTTCGTTGAAAAGAAAAGACTAGAACAAAAGTTGCAATCCTAACAGCGTGTATCTTTCTGATCTTAATGCAGGGAATCCCTAAAACTATGAAAACAACAAGGCGACTCTTGTCAATTGCGGCTTTCGTGATGATAAGCACATTGAATTCTTTTGCGCAAAAGAGTTTATATTTCAGTGAGAACGACCGCCTATATGAAGAAGCGCTAGAACTTTTCGACAAAGAAAAGTACGCCGCTGCACAAGAACGGTTCAAAGAATTTGCAAAAAACGTAGATAATCCTCAAGATGAACTTCGCGTGAATGCGGAGTATTATCAAGGTATTTGCGCGTTGTATCTTTTCCATAAAGATGCCGAGTATGAACTTGAGCGATTTGTAGCGGAACATCCCGATTCACGTTGGGTTGAAAAAGCCTATCTCGAATTGGGCAGTTACAGCTATCAACGAAAACGCTATAAAAAAGCATTGGAATGGTTTGAGTATTTAGATCCACTGGATCTTAGCACAAAAGATCGAATTCCTTTTTACTATCGCAGAGGTCACAGCCGTTTTGAAGAAAACGACATGCAAGGAGCGAAATCCGACTTTGCTGAGGTAAAAGATCTGGATTCAGAATACAGCAAGGCCGCATTGTACTACTACTCGCATATTGCTTACGCAGAAAATAACCATCAAACAGCTCTTAACGGATTTCAGCAATTAAAGAACGATCCGAGTTTTGCTCCTTTAGTGCCATATTACATTGCACAGATTTATTACAAGCAAAACAAGTATGAGGACCTCATCGTTTATGCGGAACCTTTAATGGACTCAGGAGCAGTTACCGCCCCGAAGCGAGTACCTGAAATAGCCCGTCTTTTGGGAGATGCTTACTATCGAAGAGAGGATTTTCCAAAAGCACTTCATTATTTAGACATCTATCACAGAGGTTCGCAAAAAGCGGATATTACTCGTACCGATTTCTATCAATATGGATATACAAGGTACCGGGTAGGTAAATATCCTGAAGCCTTGGAAAGCTTTAATGAAAGCAGTAAAGAAGAAGATGAAATGGGTCAAAGTTCATTGTATCACATGGCCGATTGCTATTTGAAACTTGATCAAAAACCTTATGCTAGAACAGCTTTCAAAAAAGCTTCAGAGCTTGATTTTAACAGAGCCGTTAAAGAAGATGCACTTTTTAGCTATGCAAAATTAGCTTATGAATTGAGTTATAATCCTTTTAACGAAGCGATAGTTGCATTTGAAGATTATCTGGAAGATTTTCCGGATTCGCCAAGAAGAGATGAAGCATACAATTTTCTTTTGGATGTTTATTTAAAAACCAAAAACTACGATGCTGCTCTTCGTTCGCTAGATAAAATTCAGAATAAGGATGCAAGGGCAAAAGAGGCATATCAATTGGTTTCATTCAATAGGGGCGTTGAATTATTTCAGGGCGGAAATTACAGCGAGGCAGCTATTTATTTTGATAGAGTAAAGACCTATCCACTTTCTAATTTACTTATTGCTGAAGCCATTTATTGGAAGGCTGAAATAGCATACAAAGAAAAAAAGTACACACAAGCAGCCTCTTTATTTAATCAATTTTTAGCAGAGCCCGGATCATTTACCTCAGGTTATTATGACGATGGAAATTATGGTGCAGGTTACTCCCTTTTTAAAGAAAAGAAGTATGTAAGTGCCATCACTGCATTTAGAAAATATATTGACAGTAATGCAGACAAAGATCCGGTTAAAGCAAGTGATGCTTTGTTGCGTCTTGGCGATTGTTACTACGTGAATAAAGAATACGTGAAGGCTATAGGCTTTTACGATCAGGCAATAAGCAAGAACGAGCGCATGCAGGATTATGCCATTTTCCAGAAAGCGATTTGTTTTGGACTAAAAGGCGAATCGGATAAGGAAATAGCTGTTTTGAAACAATTGTTGGAAGAACAGCCGGATTCAAGATACATAGTAGATGCAAAATTTCAAATTGCAAAGGCAAGTCTTGGAAGAGATAATTTAGTTGATGCCGAGCGCTATTATGAAATGATTATTAATGATCATTCTACAAGCCCTTACATGGGAAAATCCCTGCTGGATCTTTGTCTTATCTACAAAAAGAAAGGCGATAATGATGCGGCATTAGGAGCATTTGACCGAATTCTGGAATTGTATCCCAATGATAAAATTCTCCAAGATGCCTTGGGTATTGTGCGCTCTGTATTGTTGGACAAACGTGGGCCTGATTATCTGGCAAATTTGAGTGATAAACACGGTGTACTGAATATTTCAAAAGCTGAATTAGACGATGAAATGTTTTTTGCTGCGGCAGATCATTATTTCAAGTCAGACTGTAACAAAGCGATCAGCAGTCTTGAAAATTACCTGAGCAAATTCTCTCCTGCCATTCATGCAAATGAAGCGCATTACTACATTGCAGAATGTTACTTTAAGGCACAGGAAACCGAGAAAGCGTTGGAGCATTACAATTATGTGATCACTCAGCCTGTAAATGACAATACAGAAGGGAGTTTAATTGGAGCTGCTACTATTTTATACAATGCTCAAAACTATGCCGCTGCATTGGAACTATATCGTGATTTGGAAAATGTAGCCGTTCAGAAAAACAATGTATTGGAAGCGCTTATAGGACAAATGCGATGTTACTCTAAAACGGGTGATACGGGACAAGCAATGGCCTTTGCAAATCGCGTAATTGGCGATACCGGCACCCCCGAATCCATCCGAAAAGAAGCCTTATTAATGCGTGGAAAAACCCAAAAATCTATTGGCGATTTAGATAATGCATATAAAGATTTTGCTGAATTAGCAAAGGGTTCCGGAGTGAAATCGGCAGAAGCAAAATACCTGATGGGCGAAATCGCTTATGAGAAAAAAGCATATAAACCAGCAGAGAAAGAATTATTTGAATTAATACAGAATTTTTCTTCCTATTCTGAATTTAAGTATAAAGGTTTTCTATTACTTTCAGACGTATATGTGGCCTTAGAGGATTATTTTCAGGCAAGAGCAACACTCAATACAATTATGGATAATGTGAGTGAGCCTTGGGTAATAGACGAAGCACGCAAACGAATTGATCAACTGGATCGATTGGAAAATCCTGCTCCAACAAAGCAATTGCAATCAACACCTGATGAAATTGACCTCAATCCTGAAAACGAATAATTCAATACGGAAAACGCTATGAAAACGAAAAAATTTATCGCAAATCCGGTATTGATAGCCATTATGGCAATGATTCCGGTATTTGGTTTTACACAGGGTGATGAAAGCCCTGATAACATAAACAAAGAAGTGACTTTTGTTGGCGACCTTGAGCTTTTCCTGAGGGATGCCAATAAGATTTCTGATAATCCAAAAATCAGAGAATCAATCAGTGAAATTCCTCCTATTCAATACAAATTGATTCCGAATAAACTCAATGCTACTTTTGAGGTAAAGCCCATTCCCGCTGCAAAAATCAATCTTGAGGAAAAGATTGCTAAATTATACCGTGGCTATATTAGAACCGGGTTTGGATTATACACAACGCCATTTCTTGATGCTAGCTTTACCGATGGTCGATCAAGAAAAGGAACCTTTGGTGTGCGTTATCGACATTTATCAAGTTCTGGTCATGTAGCAGCAGAAGACAGTATTCCTGATGGGTTTTCTGATAACGAATTCAATTTCTGGTTGAAGAAATTCCTTCCGAAGCACAGTCTATCTGCCAATTTCGATTGGCAAAGGAATGTTATTAATTACTACGGATTTTCGCCTAAGCTTTATCCGGAGGTAAATATTGACAATATCAAACAGCGATTTAACGCATTTGACGGTGGTGTGTCGCTCAACAGCTATTTTAGAGATTCTACTAAAATTAATTACGACGGAGCGGTCAATTTTTACAATTACAGCGACATCAAAGATGGCAAAGAGAACAATTTGGACTTGACTGGTAATTTGAGAAAATATGTGGATACAGAATTGTTCAGTTTGGACATGGGATTTAACTACAATGTTTTCGATTATTTCGATCAGGCCGATTCTGTAAATCGGGATAAAGAGGGGATGATTTTGAAATTAGTGCCCAAAGCCAGCACTCAGCGTGGAAATCTGCATATAAGTGTAGGGATGGGAATAATGATCGATGGCAATAGCAATGATGCATTCCACTTCTATCCAATTGCAGAGGCCAATTACGGACTGTTTAATAACATTCTTGTGCCTTATGCAGGGGTTAAAGGAAGCGTAGAACGTCAGAGTTACCGCGATTTGAGTACTGAAAATCCGTTTATTATAACTTCTCCGAACCTGAGGAATAGAAATGAGCGATTGAATTTATATGGGGGATTGCGAGGAAGGATTAGTTCAGACGTCTCTTTTAACGCTCGTGTAACCAACACGAATTATGAGAATTTCGCCTATTTTGTGAATGACACTACTGTTAGTTCAACTAATCAGTTCAAAGTAGTTTACGACGATTTGAACATACTCAATTTCAGCGGAGAATTATCTTTTGATGCGGGTGAAAAAATCAAGTTTTTTGGTCGTGGGGAGTACAATATTTACACCACTGATAAACAGAAAGAAGCATGGCATCAACCTGGAATTAAAATTAGCGCCGGGGGTGTTTACAATCTGAAAAACAAGCTTTTGGCCAGGGCAGAAATATACCAAATGGGCAAACGTAAAGCTTTGAGTTATGGCAATGTTGAAAATGGCATCGCACAGGACAATGGATCTTATATAAGAGAGTTGAAAGGCTTTCTTGATATGAATTTGGAGTTAGAATATCGATACAACAAGCGTTTATCAATGTATGCCCGATTAAATAACTTCTTGGCAGCCAAGTATGTAGTGTGGAATAACTACAATGTTCAGCGCTTTAACGCCATGATGGGGGTAACCTTCGCGTTTTAAGCAAGAATTAGCCTTTACAGGGCGGAATGTTGATACAGTGTTGAAAATTGCCGCTTTCCCGCGTCAATATTGGGTAAACTGGGCCCAAACAATAGCTATATTTGCACATCTATACGAATGATGTGGAAATGACAGAGGATCAACAAAAAAAATCGCAAAGCTATAGTGCTGATAGTATTCAGGCACTGGAGGGAATGGAGCATGTTAGGATGCGTCCATCCATGTATATCGGAGACGTAGGAGTCAGGGGTTTACACCACCTTGTTTATGAGGTTGTAGATAACTCTATTGACGAGGCCATGGCCGGTCACTGTGATACCATCAATGTGATTATACATACGGACAATTCGGTTACCGTTTCGGATAATGGCCGGGGTATTCCGGTGGACATGCACAAAAAGGAAGGGAAATCTGCCTTGGAAGTGGTAATGACCAAGATTGGAGCCGGTGGTAAATTTGACAAAGATTCTTATAAAGTCTCTGGTGGACTTCATGGTGTTGGGGTATCATGTGTGAACGCACTTTCGATTCACCTCAAAGCTGAAATCCAGCGCGATGGCAAAATCTGGGTTCAGGAATACAGTAAGGGCAAAGCGCTATACGATGTAAAAGAAGTAGGCGAAAGTTCAAAACGCGGAACAACCGTGACTTTCAAGCCGGATGATTCCATTTTTGAAACTACTCTTTACAGCTATGAGACACTTGCTGTGCGCATGCGCGAATTATCATTCCTTAATAAAGGATTGAAAATCACCATCACCGATGAGCGCAATACCGACGAAGAAGGTAATTTGATTAGCAACTATTATGAATCAACACGAGGATTGATCGAATTTGTAGAGTATTTGGATGAAACCCGCGAAAGTCTGATGTCCAAAATAATTCATATTGAAGGTGAAAGATCAGGCATTCCCGTTGAAGTAGCTATGGTTTACAATACCTCTTTCAATGAGAATACGTACTCCTATGTGAACAATATCAATACTCACGAAGGCGGAACCCATCTTTCTGGCTTTAGAATGGGCTTAACCAAAACCCTGAAAGATTACGCCAAGAACTCAGGCATGCTTGATAAGCTGAAATTCGAGATTGCAGGAGATGACTTCAGAGAAGGTCTCACGGCGGTAATCTCTGTTAAAGTGGCAGAGCCACAATTCGAAGGACAGACTAAAACCAAACTAGGTAATCGTGAAGTAACAGCAGCGGTTAGTCAGGCAGTAAGTGATATGCTTGCATACTATCTGGAAGAAAACCCTGCGGATGCCAGGCAAATTGTAAGTAAAGTTATTCTCGCTGCACAGGCTAGGATGGCTGCAAAAAAGGCCAGGGAAATGGTTCAGCGCAAAACGGTGATGGGCGGAAGTGGCTTACCGGGTAAACTTGCCGACTGTTCTGAAAAAGATCCTGCTTTGTGTGAATTATTCTTCGTTGAGGGAGATTCTGCAGGAGGTACGGCTAAGCAAGGACGTGATCGAAATTTTCAGGCTATTCTTCCGCTTCGTGGTAAAATTCTGAACGTAGAAAAAGCCATGCAGCATAAGATTTTCGAAAATGAGGAGATCAAAAATATGTACACCGCTTTAGGGGTGTCCATTGGAACTGAAGAAGATTCGAAAGCACTTAATATTGCAAAACTTCGATATCATAAGATCGTTATTATGTGTGATGCCGACGTGGATGGCAGTCACATTGAAACATTGATTCTTACTTTCTTCTTCCGCCACATGAAAGAGTTGATTGAGCACGGCTATATTTATATTGCTACTCCCCCACTCTATCTGGTTAAAAAAGGCGCACGTCAGGTGTATGCCTGGAATGAAGATGACCGCGATCGCGTAATATTAGAATTGCGTGGTGCAGGAAGTGAATCAAGTGTTGGTGTTCAACGCTACAAGGGTCTTGGAGAGATGAATGCCGAACAACTTTGGGATACTACTATGAATCCTGAGTTCCGCACTTTACGTCGTGTAACCATCGAGAATGCCGCAGAATGTGATCACATATTCTCCATGCTCATGGGTGATGAGGTTCCGCCTCGTCGCGAATTCATTGAGAAGAATGCAAAATACGCCAAGATCGACGTATAATCATTAAAATACCCAGGCCTAGCGCCTGTTTAAGAAAAGCCTGTCAATTCAATTTGATAGGCTTTTTTTTGCGTAATAATAAGCTCTCGGCAATCTATATCCTAGCACAAAAACAAACGTAAAAATACGGTAATGATAAATTAAATTTGGATATGAGTTTTCGATCGCCCTTAGCTAGCAATGGCATTTACCTTGCTGCCTTTGAAGTTTTTGCATTTCTTCAATATCCAAGTTAAAATACGATGGTGGAGGTGATAGAATACAGGTTTTTAAACTTCGAGAATTGATCTTTCCACAGTATTTAATCCAAGCTCTGAATTTCGGATTTAATTAGTTTGCTACCTCCTGAATTGTCCGCTGGTTTCTGCTTTGGAATTGCAACTCTCTTAGTCATTTTAGGATGTGTAAATCTATTTTAGACTAATCATGCAATCAAATCGGGATTTTCCAGTCTTTCCATATCATCCTCAGCAAAAAGTTCAAACACCGGGCAGCTTCGGATGTAGGATTTATGATTATAGCTAACAACCACAAAAGAATCTTGAATATGGTGGGTTGGGAGGAGTTTGGAATTACCTAAAAGTGATGGCAACCGACATAAAACGATCAATTTCAAGTTTATTACAATCGCTTCAAATTTCCAGAACGGTATTGTTTAAATTTCAACGGAATTTATTATTTCGCAATACCCTGTTCCGGGCTTCGGGATATTTGAATAAATTGGGGTAAAAGGGGGGATAGACAGACTGGCGTTATAGCCAATTGTAAGAAGACAACAGTTCGACAAAATGACAAAAAAATAAAATTTCCTTATCTATGAAAACACTAACAATAGACTGATTTACAAGCTATATGACAATTGGGAAAACCCCGAACCTTTAAAAAGGAATCGTTAAGTAAGTTGTTTTGTTAGTTAAGCAATTTATATCAAGGTAGATAGAAAAACAATTTGAAAAAGTTTATAGAATTCAAAAGTAGTTATACCTTCACTCCAACAGTACCCGTTCAGCATACCGTAAGATCTGCTAGCGGGTCATTCTTTTTTTATAGCTATGGTAAATAGAGTTCCACACTCCATAGCAGACCTAATTGCATTGCTCAAACAACGAGGAATGCTCTTCAATGATGAGCCATCTGTACACCACTTTTTAGAAGACATCAGCTATTATCGCCTCAAAGGATATTGGTGGGATATGCAAGCCGACTATACACTTCACACCTTAAAACCCAATACTTACTTTGAAGACATACTAGACCGATATACTTTTGACAGACACTTGCGTTTGATACTTTTTGATGCAATAGAACACATAGAAATAGCATTACGCACCAAAATGATTTACCATCTATCAATGGCTTATGATGGATTGTGGTACTTGAATCCCAATCTATTTGAAATTACGCCCCTGCCGTCTGACCAGAAAATAACCATTTACCAAAATACCATTGTGTAAATGATTTATTCGTTCCAATAATTAGTAAATAAATTCTCTCCATGAATACTATTATTTACAATAGATGGGGTAATAAAATGTATGAAACCAACAATCTTTTAATTGATTGGAAAGGCCAAGATGTTAGCGCCGGAACATACTTTTGGATTGTTAATTATATTGATATTAACGGAGTGAAAAATAGTTCAAATGGTTATGTAACAATACTAAAATGATTAAAATCTACCACCAACACTCGCTAAAAAATAATAACCAACCTGCGGGATGGCAATGCTTTTTAGCGTAATCGTTAGCGGAAGCCCTAATACGACCGCAACACACTTTATCACGGCAATTCTTTTTTAACCAATTTACTTGCATGTTAAGCCTGCCAATTTCTGCTAACATCTCTTCTTCGCGCCTCTTGAGATCATCTTGCGCTTTACCCGAATCAATATTTTCGGAATCTAAAACTGATTTAGCATTAGCCAAAAACTCAATTTCCGAGAAGATATTTGATTGGGATGGAGTTCGTATTTCTCTGCCAATTGAGCAGTTGTAAACCGCTCTTTCAGTGCATCAAGAACCACATCTGTCTTAAAAGCGATTGTAAATTTTCTACGTGTACCTTTCATGTGGTGAAATTTAAGAATTTGCCTTCAAAAGGCCTGTGTCTTAAATTTCCCGACCACTAAATAACCCAACGTCCAACTACACCTAGAAATTACAAGAAATAATTTTATGGTCGACTATTTTCACCTATTCTATGGAAACATAAAAGAGCCAATCATCATTCAATTCAGCATAAAAAACCATTATCTCCCTTCCACATGCAACACTCTGCTGTACTTCTTTAATGATCTGAGTAAGATGAAAACAATGGCGCTTCCTGCCAGTAAATACATCCAAAAAGGATCGAGAAGAAAAGCCGTGTCTAAACTTTTAAAAACCATATAATTTTTCATGGTATTAATAAGTGCGAAAGACAGGAATACAGCGAAAAACCCACTGTACTCTCGTTTCAACACATTGCGCAATGAAAAGTCCATTTCTGAGGAAACCCAATTGCGAATTCTAGGGACAAATGCTGGAGTTTTGGCAGACCAATTCAAATAAATCTGTCCGAATTTGGATCTTAAAAAGAACTCTTCTGCAAACATGATGCGCTCATAATAGAGCCAGAACAATAGCACAGCAACAATGCTAAACCACCAGTTGCCCACATACAAAACTAGTCCCATCCACATAAAGAAATTACCAAAATAAAGGGGATGTCGAACTGTAGAATAAATGCCTTTAGTGTTGAGTTCAGAAGCAACTTGACCAGCTCCGGTATTTCTTCCTGAAGTATTTCGTGGGGTAAATCCAATAGTGATCGCGCGCACTAATTGTCCATACATGGAAACTCCAATACATACAAATGACCATTTACGATTAGTATAATCCATATCTTGATCCATTCCGAACCAAATCAGGACTGCCGCAAACACATATAATACAACCGGAACAAAACTTCTTTTTTTAAAAAGCCAGTTTCCTGATTTATCAAATTCTTCTATTAGCGCCATGTTAACAATTTATTCAAAAGAAAAACCACTTCCTTCTTTTGGGTTTTTTATCGTCGTAATACCCTGAATTATAACCATATCCATAACCGTAGCCATATCCATAGCCACGACCATAACCATACCGATAAGCGTATTTATTTCTATCGATATCTACTCCATTTAAAACTGCCGTAATCTTATTGATCTTGTTTTCATTCTTTAAGCGGTCGAGACTTTGAACGAATTGTTTTTTAGAATAGTCAGCTCTAAAAACATAAATCGGATAATCGGCTTGTTGAATGATCGAAATACCATCAGTAACAAGACCAACAGGCGGAGTATCTATAATAATTACATCAAATTTTTCGCGTAATTCATTTAGAATTTCAGTCATTCTATCACTCAGAATCAATTCCGAAGGATTGGGAGGGATCGGACCAGCAGTAATAAACCACAAGTTTTCGAGTCCGTCTTTTCTAATGCACTCATCCATCGTATGTCTTCCAATGAGAAGAGTACTCATTCCTTTATCATTATCCGTCCCGAAACCTTTATGCACCTTGGGTTTGCGCATATCGAGGTCAATAATTAGCACTTTCTTACCACTATAGGCAATAATACCTGCTAAATTGATGCTTATAAACGTTTTACCTTCTCCAGAAATGGTAGAAGTAATAGCCGCTATTTTGGGCCCAGGCGTATTATCAACAAACTGGAGATTGGTTCTTAGATTTCTAAACGCCTCAGACATAACCGATTTAGGATTCTTGTCAATGAGGAGCATACTCACCGGAATATCGTGCTTGTATTTAGGTACCACACCCAAAGTAGATATTGAAGCCTGAGAAAGCTTTACAATTTCGTTAAGCGAGGTGATATCATTATGCAATAAATAGCGGATAGAAATTACAACAAAATTCAGCAGTAAACCGGCAACAACAAAGGCGAGCAATACTACATTACGCTTAGGACTTATTGGCACACGCGGTACACGTGCATCTTCCAAAATTTGATTGTTGGAAACAAAGCCTTCCTTAGAAATTCGATACTCAATACGCTTTTCAAGTAATAAGGTGTAGTATTTATCATTAATACTGAAAAGCCTTTCTAGCCGAGCAAATTCAAGTTCTTTGGTAGGTAAACTGTAAAAATCGCCCTCAATAACACCCATCTTTTCCGACAGATTATTTTTACGCTCAATAAGCTTACCTCTCAGAGATTTAATAGTTTCAATAATTAAATTGCGTTGAATACCAATCTGATACTCAATAGATTTGATTTTATGATTGTCGGGAGTTACAGAATAAAGTGCTTCTTCTTTGCGCATTAAAAGCCCATAAAGTCCTTGCAGTAAGACACTTAAAGAACCTTCATACTTAGAACCGGCTACGATTGGAACCAAATTGTAAACTTCAATTTCGCGATTATCGTTTAATGTAAGAACTTCTATTTCCGAAAGAATTCGTGTTTCCAGTTCCAGTTCAATAATCTCATCTTCGAATAAATTCATGCGGGCGAAATAGACCGAACTCAACTCATCAAGATTTGAAATTTTATTCTCTTGTTTGTATTGATTCAACAGAATTTCAGAATCTCTCAAACGTTGAAAAACCGTATCAATTTGCGAATCGATAAATGACAAAATATTTTCATCACTCTTACTTTTTCGCTCGAGGTCATAGCGGATAAATTCATTAGACAAAGCCATTACAAAATCGCGGGCTAGAAAAGCATTGTTATTGTCGTAGGAAACCTCGATTGTTTTTGCGGTATTATTCAAAATCCTCACGCTCAAATTCTCGTAGAAACGCTGTGTAAGAGTACGTGGACTATTAATTACAAAGTAAAACTCATTGCCATTTTGAAGATCCCTAATTTTTTCAAAGTCTATCACCCTAACTGTAAAAGCGAGGCCTTCAATACTTAGCTTTTCATTTAATGTTCCGCTGGCTTCAAGCTCTCTAACTTTTATGTCAAAAGTATTGTCATCATGAAAATTGATAAAGATGGGTTGGTCTTTGAGTGAAGCATTTTCAAGCTTTAAATCAATAACTTCATAGGAAGAAAGAATATAATGTTCATTGGTAAGCAGATCACCCTTAGCGAAATAGCTTATAGCAATCGGAATTTTGGAAATTGTTTGCTGTATAAGAAGTTTAGAACGAATGAGCTCCATTTTGGCTTGAAGATCATTATCTTCTCCAAACTGGGCTACATTTAAGACACGGTTTGCATTATCGTTTTGTCCTAACTGAATAACAACTTTTGCGCGATAAACCGGAGCTGTGTATTTGAGATACAAATAGGCCCCGAGAATGCAAACTACAAGAACAGAAATAACCCAAAACATGGATTTCCTGACAATATGCAGGAATAATCCAAGATCGAATTCATTGCTGAAATTACTGAGACGCTCTTTATACTCGCTGTAATTCTGCTCTTGCTGCATCAGAATCCACCTAAAATACCGTAAAGCAATGCCAGGCTAGTTATAATTGTGACGAAAGGAGATATATCACGCAATACTTCACCCGCAATTTCCGGCACAGGTTCAACATAAATAATATCATTTGCTTGAACACTCATCCCGGCATATTGAATTCCTTCAATGGTACTGAGATCCATCAAATAAACATCTGGATCAGAATTCGGAATTCTTCGGATTAGTTTCACTTTGGATGCATTTCCTCTAATTGCAACTCCACCAGCCAAGGCCAATGCTTCAATTACAGTGGTATTATTGTTTACCAGCGGAATTACCCTTGCATCGCCGCCTGAACCAGGGAAAATAATTACCCTGTTATTGGTAACATTGATAAAAACATAAGGAGAGTTGTATAACGTGGCATACAATTCTTCCAACATTAATTCTGCTTCCTTTAAGGTAAATCCTTGAATAAATATTTCACCTACTTCAGGTAAATCCACAAACCCATTCTGATTTACGATATAAAAAATGTCATTCTGAACTAACAAACGAGTGGCCTCATCGTCCGCAGTTAAGGCCAACAAACGAGCACCACCATTAGTGAAAAGACGCATGATGAGCTGATCATTCGGCGAAATTCTATAGCCTTCATTCACAGTGTCTTTCGGTAGATCAAACTCATAATCGAGCTTGGTTTTAAACATGATATTCTTATTGATCGTACAAGAGTACGCCAATGATATCAACAAGAATAATGCAAAGTAGCGCATAAATAAATTTTCATGAATAGCTCACAAATATAGCAAAATCAGGTTGTTTTGTGGACTTTGACGGGCAGTACGTTAAAATAACGAAGTTTGCATCATGAAAAATACCGTGGTTATAGGGGCGAGTCCTAATCCTCAACGCTATGCGTATCTCGCTGTTCAGAGCTTAAGAGCACATGGACATCCTGTTACGGCATTAGGATTGAAAAGTGGTAAAATTGATGATGTAGAAATTCACACCGATCGACCTGAATTGGCTGATATTGATACTGTTACTCTATACGTTGGACCTTCTCATCAAGAATTTTGGTTTGACTACATTCTCTCCCTTCATCCAAAACGAATTATTTTCAATCCCGGAACCGAAAATTCATCTTCCTTACAATTAGCGGAATCTCATGGAATTGAAGTACTAGAGGCTTGTACGCTGGTAATGCTAAGTATCGGAAATTATTGAAACCATGCTTCAAGGAAAAAAAGTCATACTTCGGGCTATGGAATCATCAGATCTCAACCTCATTTACCGTTGGGAAAATGATGTTGAAAACTGGAAACATGGCGATACTTTGATTCCATTCAGCAAAGAGGAAATTGAGCGGTACATTAAGGGCGTGAGGGATATTTATGCTGATAAACAACTCAGACTTATAATTTGCAATTCGGAAAATAATCAGGCCATAGGCTTAGTGGATTTGTTTGATTTCGACCCTAGGCATAGCAGGGCTGCAATTGGTATTTTGATAGGCAATAAATTATTGAGAAATCAAGGATTTGCAAGTGACACACTTATTACCATTTGTGATTATGCTTTTAATATACTCGCAATAAATCAATTGCACTGCAGTATCGCAGACGATAATCAGACAAGTATAAAATTATTCGCATCAGTTGGATTTCAAGAATGTGGAAGAAGGAAAATGTGGCACTTCCGGAATGAATTGTGGCATGATGAATTACTTTTCCAACGAATCAAAGACCAAAAATGAAAAAACTTCTTTGGATTTTATTGTTCCTTGCATTGGCGGGAGGCCTTGCGGCGTGGTTAGTATATGGGAAGATCTTTGAATCTGCTACAGATTTTGAAGAAGAAAGCCGACTTATATACATCCCGACCGGAACTGAAGCTCCGGCATTGATGGATACATTGCTTCATAATAATATTATTGGCGATTCAAGTTTGTTTAGCGTTGTAGCCGAAAGGAAGAAACTCTTCTCCAACATCAAACCGGGCAGATACCGGATAAGTAGAGGAATGAGTCTCAATAAAATTGTGAATTTACTAAGATCCGGAGAGCAAGAACCTGTGAATCTTACCTTCAGTCAAGTGCGCACACCGCAAGAACTAGCAGGCAACATTTCGAAATATATTGAGGCCGATTCAATCGCTCTTTTGCAAGTATTTATGGATAAAAACACTGCCAAAAATTTCGGATTTGATATTGAAAATTTCAGGACCATGTTTTTACCTAATTCCTACGAGTTTTATTGGGATACCGATGCGGTTGAATTCAGCGAAAGAATGGCTTCGGAGTACAAGAACTTTTGGACAAACGAGCGCATTCAAAAAGCTGCTCAATTAAAAATGTCGCAATCAGAAGTCTCCACCTTAGCTTCTATTGTTAAAGCAGAATGTGCCCAGAAGGATGAAGCGCCTGTAATAGCCGGAGTTTATCTCAATCGTTTGAGAATTGGAATGGCACTTCAGGCGGATCCAACTTTAGTATTTGCAAAAGGTGATTTCAGCATCAGAAGAGTTTTAGCTGAGGACAAAGCAATCGATTCGCCTTACAATACCTATAAATATACTGGATTACCTCCTGGCCCTATCAATTATCCGGAATACTTTTACATTGACGCTGTGCTGAATGCTGACAAGAACGATTTCATATATTTCTGTGCGAAATCCGATTTCAGCGGGTATCACGCTTTTGCAAAAAGTTACGAGCAGCATCTGGAAAATGCCCGAGCGTATCAAAAAGCCTTAAATGAAAGGGGTATAAGGAGATAATTAATCCTCAGAAAACCACTCGTACATTTTAACGCTAAGCTCATCAGCATCAAAAGGAGCATTAACAAAATCGTCGAGTAGGGCATTTGTTTGAGCAGAGGTATTAGCTTGGTCTTTTATGCCGAATAAAACAGGTCTTTTAGCTTCATCGGGCTCTATATCGCGCAATCTTGCAATTAACTCTGAGGTGTCAATTTCGTTGATTTTAGGATCAAGCATAACTAAATCCACTTTTCCCTGCCTAATTCTGTGAAGAATTTCTTCTGTTGTTGATGCGTGTTCAGTATGAAAACCTAATTTTTTCATGGTACGTTCCGCAACCGCTTGATGCAAGGGATTGTCTTCTGCAATGAGCACATTTAATCCAGAAAACGCAGGTTTGGCAGCGATCATTCGTTTTTTAGCAGAAACGCTATCGTCAACTTGCATAAGTCGGTTAATGGCTGCAAGAAGTTTGTCTTGTTTCACCGGTTTGCTTACCACTGCATCAAAAAGCGACTCTTTATCATCCAGCATGCTATGGCCCTGAGGAACAAGAACAATTACAGGCAATTCGCCTTTAGGGTAAGATTCTCTTATTCTTCGAGCCAAGGTTTTTCCGTCAATACCGGGCATCATGAGATCAACAATACAGAAGTCGAATTTATTCAAGCTGCCTAAAATATCAGCCACCAAATCAGGACTATTGAAAGGAGTTGCCTGCACTCCCCAATTGGCGAGCAATCTCACTAAAATTTTCAAATTGGTTTTATTGTCATCTACCACCATCGCCCGCTTTCCTTCAATAGTTGAAAATGATGGAGCTATTTCTGAGTTTTCCGATGCTTTTTCGGCAACAATGGTAAAATAGAACGTAGAGCCTTTCCCTTTTTTACTGTCCACCCAAATTTGCCCATTCATTAATCCTACCAGATGCTTGCAAATGCTCAGACCAATACCCGTTCCGCTGAATGTTTTGGCACCACTTGAATCTACCTGACTAAATGACTCAAAAATTCTTTGTTTTTCATCAGCTTCCAAACCTATACCGGTATCTCTAACAGTGAATTTCAAAAGCACCATGCCTGATTCCTCATTGAGGTAATCGACCTTCAATTCTACTTCACCTCTTTCAGTAAATTTAATGGCATTTCCTATGAGATGGAAAATGATCTGACGCAAACGAACCGGGTCCTGAATAATCAGGTCAGGCACTTGAGTAGCTACATATCTCGTAAGCTCAATATTTTTATCAATTGTAAGCGGCTTGAGCATATCGTAAACCTCATCAATTATGCTTTCCAGCCTAAAAACTTCAGGATTGAGCATCATTTCTCCTGCCTCGATTCTTCCATAATCAAGAATATCGCCAAGCATGCTCATGAGTGTATCTGCGCTTTTGCGCAAGGTGTCGGCATTATTGCGTTGCTCGCTATTGAGATCAGATTGCAATAAAAGCTGCGACATTCCAATAATTCCATGCATTGGAGATTGGATTTCGTGGCTAACATTCGCAATGAAATTGGCCTTATGCTCACCCGCTTTTTTGAGTTCTTCATTCAATAAAACCAATTCAGCATTTTGTCTTTGCATACGATTCAAAACCGGCCTGATAATTAGGCGGAAACCAAGAATTAAGGAGGTAATAAGAAAAGCCGCGAGAATTAATTCCAAACGTCGCAACCAGGCCACTAATGCATCTGCTTCTTTACTGTACTGAAAAGTGATGAGATTCATCACCCTTAAAAATTCATCCTCCGCTTGCAAAATGTTTTGCGTTTCAGCATTGAAAACATCATCTTGAGGTTTTTCAAGAATGGTTTTCAGCGAATGATACATTGCGGTATATGAAGGTTCGAGTTCTTTGAAAAAAGCAATTGTCTTTTCAGAATTTCGACCATCTATCTGATAAGAACTTTCGCCAAAAAGTAATGCTCGGTGGGTATTTTCCCACTTTTGAAATAAGAGGGCTAAATCATCAATTACATCTTTTTGCTGCCATCTCCTTTCGGGTTCTGCCAGTTTAAGAATCAAAACATCTTTGGACATGGATTCAGCCAAGGTGCGCTGTCTGGCTGCCAAATTGACCTTTGCTCCATCATGACTGTGTCTGGCGAGATAAAAATGAATTGCGAATTGAGCAAGCAAAACGAGTACAGTCAACAATCCTGCAAATTGAAGGAATCTTTTTCTGTAAGGGTGTTGCTCCATAGTTGCCATCTATTTCATTGAGACGAAACGGATACGCAAAAGTAACAATACCAAATGTAGATATCAAGAAGTTTTTAAGCGCTGTTTTTCAGTTCGATAACACAGGCATCCGCTAGCACTTGAATGAGGTGTTCTGTTTGGACTGGTTTCGCCAAAAAGCCATCCATTCCGGCTTCTAGGCACTTAATGCGATCCTCTTCAAGCACATTAGCGGTGAGCGCAATAATCCTCGGACCTCTTTCATCATACATACCTCTAATAATGTTTGTAGCCTCCAAGCCATCCATTTCGGGCATGTGCACATCCATTAGAATTAAATCATAGGGCTTGCTACGTATAGCATTTATAACTTCAAAACCATTGCTCACCACATCAGCATGAATGCCAATATTTTTCAACATTAAAATCGCAACTTATTGATTTACAATATTATCCTCAGCTAAAAGCACATTTAAACAAGCAAAGGCAGCTTGATTAATTTCTACTCCACGCTTAATATTGATATTATTATCCTCATAATCAGTAGTACTATCTGGCTCACCCACAGGAATGCAGAAATAGAACACCGAACCTTGTCCAAGTTGCGATTTCATTCCTATTTCACCCCCCATCAATTCCACCAATTGCTTAGAAATTGCTAGTCCTAAGCCTGTTCCACCATATTTTCGAGTACTGGAAGAATCTACTTGTGTAAAGGATTGAAATAATGAGGATGCTTTGCTTTCCGGAATTCCAATGCCGGTATCTTCAACTTCTACCATCACCATTCCTTGCTCATTTTGTTTATGGCATCTAATAATCACGGCGCCTTCATCTGTAAATTTGATTCCATTCCCCACAAGGTTGAGCAATATCTGACGCACTCGAACGCTATCACCAAAAAAGATTTCTGGAATATCTTTTTCAATGAGTGTTTTTAATTTGATTCCTTTTTCTGTTGCAGCTGTTTCAAGCAATTCAACCACCTCGCGAATTAAAACGGAAATTGAAAATTCATGGTTTTCCATGCGTAATTTTCCGGATTCAACTTTAGAAAAATCCAGTACATCGTTGAGAATTACTAATAAACTTTCACCACTACGTCTAATAGTTTCGATATAGCGTTTTTGATCATCGTCGAGACTTGTATTCAAAAGCACATTAGTCATGCCGATTACCCCATTCATAGGAGTTCTGATTTCATGACTCATAGTAGCTAAGAACTCTGCTTTTGCAGATGCAGCAGCCTCTGCATGTTCTTTTGCTTTAATGAGTTGTTTTTCAAATTCTTTTCGTTCGGAAATATCGCTCACTTTATACAAAAGGTATTCCTGTCCAAAGCGATTAATCCATGAAATGGAAACAAAGCCCATAAAGGTTGTTTTGTCTGATCTTTTAAGCTCTACCTCATCATTCCAAAACTTGTTTCTCAGCAATTGCCTAACCCCAGCAGCATCTTGATCTTCAGTCAATTCACACTCTCGAATTTCAGAGAAATTCATTCCAACTAATTCTACTAATTCATAGCCTGTCATTTCTATAGCACGTTGATTCGCTTCCAGCATATTACCTTCAAAATCCGTAAGAATTATTCCATCTTCTGTTCTCGAAACAATGGTTCTGAGGAGGTCTTCTTTGATTCGATTTTCACGGAGAAACTGAACTTTGAAATAAACAAGGATTATCACTAGAATACTTGACAGTATCGCTGCGGTAACGATGTAAAGTTTAGCCGTAACCGGAAGATTCGGATTTAATGCCAATCCTAAAAATAACAATATCCAAGTGTAGACTATAAAATAATTGGTTTGACTTGTTGTTTTGAATGCTACAGAAATAGATTGAACTGAAATGGCCAGTACAATGAGATAAAAAGGTTGAAACTGATTAAGAGCAGCTGCAAAAATAACCTGAGCCATATACAGGTAAAAAAGAAGATTGACTTTCGAGTAGATCTGTTTTCTTCTGAGATCCTTTCTGTGAGTTAATCGCAGGCAATAATATGCCCATGCTATAACAATGAGCCTGTCAATAATGATTTCTTTTGAATTATCAACAAGTACGTATGCGATTAAACCAAATACGATGGTACCAGCTAAACCCACAATACTCATCATTCTGTAAAATGATGGGCCTTGTGAGCGCGCATGAATTGGGGAAATCATGCCCTTCATATAGAAATCTTATTTTTGGTCATTCTAATCAATTAGCATTATTTTACAGCGTTTTGCTCCAAAAGGTTTCAATTGCTCTTTTATGGCTGTTCTTCAGCACACCCTGTTTTGCTCAAAACAATTCAGATTCCTCAGCTATTTCAAAGGATCGATCATGGCTTGTGGCAGCAACAGGGATAGTGGGAACAGGTGGATCATATTATTTCCTACAAAAAGCTTGGTACAGCGATACGCAACGCAGTCCGATGCACAGTTTTAACGACAGTAAGGAATGGCTTCAGATTGACAAATGCGGACATTTTATTACCACCTATCAAATTGGTTTGGCAGGACATAGTGCATTTGAATGGGCCGGCAGTCCCAAAAACAGGGCTATTTGGCTCGGTGGTAGTTTTGGTTCGGTTTATATGGCTGGAATTGAATTACTGGATGGACAATCGGAAGAATGGGGATTTTCATGGTCTGATATAGCAGCTAATACAGCAGGATCCATGTTTTATATTGGCCAAGAAATGCTATGGAATGAACAAAGAATTACTCCAAAATTCAGTTATCGTAAAAGTGAATTCGCTTCACTAAGGCCTGACGTTTTTGGTTCCAATGCTTCGGAACGTTGGCTCAAAGATTACAACGGGCAAGTATATTGGTTAGGTTTTAATCTACATTGTTTGGGAGTAAATAACTCACCAAAATGGCTGAATCTGGCTATGGGCTATGGTGCCGACAGAATGATAAGCGGAATTCCTGAAAAAAATTGGCAAAATGCTTATCCCCATATTCAAGAAAGACAACGCGAGTGGTATCTGAGTATAGATCTGGATTTATGGCGCATTGAAACGAGAAGTAAATTCCTTCGCTCTTTTCTGCGAGCTGCCTCCTTCATAAGAGTGCCAATGCCGGCAGTTAGATTCAGAAATGATGGGGGACTGCGACTTATACCTCTTATTTAACGATCACATTTACTAATTTTGAAATTCAATTCTACAACATGTCATCACGAATAGAAGAGTTTAGTCAACATATTCAGTCTGGATACACATTTAAAGGTGATTTCCTTCAATTAGGATCAGCTATTCTTGAAAATACAGTTATTAAAGAAGCGGCTGTTAAAATCCCTCTAAAAACCTTAAACCGTCATGGCTTAATAGCAGGTGCAACAGGAACCGGTAAAACCAAAACACTTCAAGTAATTGCTGAGCAAATGAGCATGAAGGGAATTCCTACTTTACTTATGGATGTTAAGGGCGATTTGAGTGGCATGGCCAAGGCGGGGGCTGTAAACGATAAAATAACTCAACGCCACGATTCCATTGGCATTCCCTATTTCCCGGAACCTATGTTCGTTGAGTTGTTGAGTCTTTCTAATGAAAAAGGTGCTAAACTCAGAGCAACGGTTTCTGAATTTGGTCCTGTTTTATTCTCCAAAATTCTAAACTTAAATGATACCCAGCAGGGAATGGTCGCCATACTTTTCAAGTATAGTGATGATAATAATCTTCCTCTTTTAGATTTAAAAGATTTCAAAAAGCTCTTGCAATTTGCAAGCGAAGAAGGAAAGGAAGATTTTGAACGCGAATATGGCCGATTTGCGGGAAGCAGCGCTAGTACTATTTTGCGAAAAGTAATTGAAATAGAACAACAAGGGGCAGATCGTTTTTTTGGTGAACGCTCATTTAATGTTCAAGACTTGGTTAGAGTGGAAGGAGGCAAAGGTGTGGTTTCTATCATTCGCCTTACTGATATACAAGACAAGCCGAAGTTATTTTCAACTTTCATGCTTTGCTTATTAGCAGAAGTTTACAGCACATTTCCAGAAGCTGGAGATTTGGAAAAACCTAAGCTTTGCATTTTTATTGATGAAGCACATTTGGTTTTTAATGAAGCTTCAAAAGCACTTCTAGATCAGATTGAAAGCATTATAAAACTTATTCGATCTAAGGGAGTAGGAATATTCTTCTGTACTCAAAATCCTTCGGACGTGCCAGATGCAGTGCTCGGGCAACTTGGATTAAAAGTTCAGCATTCACTAAGAGCATTTACGGCAAAAGACAGAAAAGACATCAGTAAAACCGCTGAGAACTATCCGCTTTCTGACTATTACAATACTGAAGAACTACTAACTCAACTTGGTATTGGCGAGGCACTGGTAACTGCGTTAGATGAAAAAGGACGACCTTCTCCACTGGCCGCCGTGATGCTGCAAGCGCCTAAAACCAGAATGGATATTTTAAGTCAAGAAGAGATTGATGAATTAGTTGAAAAGAGCGATATCGCCAAATATTATAATGAAGTTATTGATCGGGAAAGTGCATTCGAAATTCTGAATGAAAAGCTAGATCGTTCTAGAAAGGAAAACGTTGAATCCGCGCAGAATGAATCCAAAAAAACACCATCAAGACCTGCACGCCAAGAGCCTTCGCTGATTGAAAAGGCATCTAAGAATACAATGGTTAGACAAATTGGCAGAACTGTGATGTCTGAACTCACTCGAGGCTTGCTTGGGGTGTTGGGCATTAAATCAAGACGCCGATGAGCTTTATGGCTATCGGCATCTTGTTGAAAACGCGCATTATTTACCGAAACTTTTACCTTTTCGTTTCCTTAGAAATGATTTCGCTTTTAATAGCTGATCCTGACTGTTTAAGCCAAAAATTTTCGCAATTGATTCTTCCGTAAATGGATTATTAGCATTTGCTTTGAGAAAATTTATCGCTTCGGGTAAATATTGATCTGTGTGCTTTAGTGCATCAGGCTTTTCACAAGCCAATTCTTTCATAAAAGCTGAACTCAATTGGGCACGTAGTTCGAACTGGAATTCCTCTGATTTAAAAGATTCTACCTCATTAAAAAAATCAAGTATCAATTTTATTTTGCCTTGGTTCAGACTATCTAAAATTGATTTGCGCAATTGTTCCAATGCGAAAACTTTCCATTTATTTGAATCCGAAACTGGCATCGTAAAAATCAGGAATTGATTTCAAAGAATAAAATATTAAATCCAAAGATTTAAAATTACGGAAATCCATTTGTTTCTTATTAATTCCTTCTACCCATGTAAATGGAAATATAATAGAGTAATGTTGCCAAAGAGCCTATTGCACTTACCACATAGGTTCTTGCTGCCCATTTAAGGGCATCTGCAGAAGCTTCGTATTCCTGACCATTCACAATATTTCTTGCTTTGATCCAGGCCAAAGCCCTATTGGAAGCATCGTATTCAACAGGTAGCGTGATAAAGGTAAAGAGGGTAGTTAAAGCAAACATGATAATACCCAAAAACAATAATCCTGGGAACATATTGATGGTGAAAATTCCAGCGAGGATTATCCAAGGCATAATCCGAGAACTTACACTCACTACTGGTACCAATCTTGAGCGAAACATTAACCATTGATAAGCCTTTGCATGTTGAACCGCATGCCCTACTTCGTGCGCGGCCACCGCAGCAGAGGCAGCGTTGCGCTCGCCATAAACCGATTCACTCAAATTCACCGTCTTCTTGATTGGGTCATAGTGATCTGTTAATTCACCACGCACACTAATAACCTTCACATCTCTAATTCCGTGATCAGCCAGCATTCTCTCAGCGATATCTTTACCGCTCATGCCCGAACTTAAAGGCATTTGAGAATATTTCTTAAATTTAGATTTGAGCTGGGAACTCACCAAGTAACTTATCAGCATTATAATACCGCCCAACAAATAAACTCCTAACATTTCTATGCTATTTGTTCAGGATAGATCAAAGCACATGCTAAAATTCAGTTTATGACAAAATGACAATCAATAGTATAATTTCAGTCATGCTGAGGCTCGGGAAGCTCCTCCACAGAAAGCAAATAACTATGCAATCCTTTCAGTTCATAGTCATCAAAATTAGCAACAGCCTTCCAAGGCATATATTTATTGTTGAGAGATTTTCCTTCAGGAGTCACTCCTGACCTCATTGTTCGAATAAAATCTTGAAGATCCCAATTCCCTAAATTTCCCGCACCTGTCAAATTAGAAGCAAAAGGTGCATTAGGATCAGGACTTGTAGATCCGTTAAGTTCAGCCCCATGGCAGCTTTTACATCCACCAATATTGACCAAGTATTTACCTAGTTCTTCATCTGAATCCAATTCTTTGCAAGGCTCAGGATCTTTGTTGTGTTCGACTAATTCAGCAGAAATGATTTCTTCGCCAAAGGCTCCTGTTCCGAGTAAAAACTTACCGAAGGTGGTATAAACAGGTGCAGGGTGTGCCTTATCAACAGGCGCTATGGATTTAAGATATGCGATCAATGATCCAAAATCTGAATCACAAAGATTTGCAAAATTTTTAGAAGGCATGAGGAATAAAGGCAAACCATTCCTACCTACGCCTCTGCGCACAGATCTTATCCAATCTTGATCCGTATATTCTGCTCCAATACCCCCTTTACCTGAAGTTAAATTTCCGGCGGCAACTAGGGCAAGGTCAGGTTCATTCAAAAACAATTTACCTTCAAATTTATAACCATGACAATCGGTGCAAAGCACTTGAGCTAAATGTTTACCCCTTGCCATTGAAGCCGAATCAGATGGAAATGGAATCAAATTAGTGCCAAGATCATAGGTTCTTTTGAGACGATCTTCAGCCTTTGACAATTGAATTTTGACATAAACGAAAAGGAATAGAATAATCAATGCCAAAATGATGGCAATCCCTTTCATTAATTTCATAATATCAGGTTTAGAGAAAGCACAAAAACTCGACTAAACCTAAATATTTATTTTGATAATCAAAGGATTAGCAATAAAAATTATGATTGGAACACCAAGGTTTTTACCTTTTTAGCTGCAAAAAAATGGGTAAATGGTCTGAATAACCGCCGTAATACTCTTTGCCATACGTGCGACTTGGGGATGCGCTCCCGTCATTATTTACAAATAACAGCCATTCCGCTTTGAAAATTTTTGCCGCGTTCTTTTCTGCTCTGAATCCTTTATCTGATTGCACAACTGGATTGCTTACAATAAACTGATCCAAACAGCCCCATTCCCCTTGGTAATTGTAAGTACCCTCCCCTTTTTTCTGGAAATCATCCATAAAATTGAAATATACTCCATCACCTCTGCCACTAGCCTGCAATACATCCTTTAGGCTTTTATCATTAGGATAATCATTAAAATCACCCATCATCACGATTCTAGCATCGGGATTCTCCCGCAAAATACTATCCGCTTTTTCTCTAAGCAATAACGCAACTGTCAAACGATTAGGCTCCGATTCCATTTGACCTCCACTTCGGGATGGCCAATGATTTACAAATACGTGCAGAGTGTCATTTTCCTGAATTCCTCTGGCATACATCATCAGGCGAGTAGTAGGCCTTTCCCCTGAAGGTAAGGTAACTTTGTAATATTTCTCAGTATCGAAGCGAATTTTATCTTTTCGGTAAGCCAATGCACAATCTATTCCACGACCATCGGGACTTTCACGGTGCAAAACAGCATAATTCCCTGATTGGAGGGCCGGCGCATTAAATAAAGCTTCTGTTACTGCTCGATTTTCAATTTCGCACAAACCAACTATTTCTGGTAGCTCTTGATCAATCGAGCTTATTACTTTGGCTAAATCGTTTAACTTTTTAACATATCGCTCATCCGTCCAATTGAGTTTTCCGGAAGGTGTAAATTCTTCATCTGAAGTCAAAGGATCATCAAATGTGTCAAATAGATTTTCAACATTGTAAAACATGATACTAAGTTCAGCGTCATTACCATCGTCATAAGCCAGACTTTTAGTCTTATTGCATGATGACGCGCTAAAAAGAACGAAAGCAATAATTGCAGGGAAGAACAGATATTTAGGTACCACAGTCAATAAATTGAGTTAATCCAAAAAAAACAGCCAACCAAACTAAGCCTTTAATTGTGAAAAACAATATTCCGGCGAGTCCGAATCTCTTAAGCCACCTGCGATTGCTTTCTTGGCTCATTCAACCCAGTCGGCTACAAAAATATTTGTTTCGCGAGTACCACCATTGAAGCGATTACTTCCCCAAACCATTTTCTTTCCATCATTAGAGAACATAGGGAAAGCGTCGAAGGTGGGGTCTGAAGTGATTTGTTCCAAGCCGGTACCATCAATATTGATCATATATAAATTAAAAGGAAATCCTTTCTCGCTGGAATGATTAGAAGCAAAAATTATTTTTTCTCCTGAAGGATGGAAATAAGGGCACCAATTGGCTTTACCCAAATTAGTTACCTGTTGTACATCAGAGCCATCTGAATTACAAACAAATACTTCCATATCTACCGGTTGAACAAGTCCTTCCTTTAAAAGGTCTTTGTATTCTTTAACTGCCTCAGGCGTTGTTGGTCTTGAGGCTCTGAACACTATTCGGGTTCCATCCGGAGAGAAAAATGCTCCACCATCGTATCCGAGTTCATTAGTGATTTGTTTAATGCCAGAACCGTCAATGTTCATAGTGTAAAGCTCAACATCACCGCTTCTGGTAGATGTGAACACTATTTTATCTCCTTTTGGCGATACAGTAGCTTCTGCATCGTATCCAGGCTCCTTGGTTAATTGAGCTGTAACATTTCCCTGAAGATCAGCTACGAAAATATCGAAGCTATCATACAATGCCCAAACGTACTTTTCACCTCTTTCGGGAACTTCAGGACATTCTTCAGACACATGATGAGTTGAAGCATAAAGTACACTTTTATCATCTGGCATGAAATAAGCACATGTGGTGCGGCCTTTACCGGTGCTGAGCATAGGAAGCGGCATACTATCACGCTCAGCCGTAGCATTCATCAAATAAATCTGATCGCATGGAATATTCCAGTTCGGATTTGTGATTTGAAGCACCAAACTGGCATCGTCAAAACTCCAATACGCCTCGGCATTATCGCCGCCAAAGGTGAGCTGACGAACATTTGCCAAATGCTTTTCATTTTCATAGGAAAGAATAACCTTCGTTGAGTCTTCAGCAGGGATTACCTCTTGAGGTTCACTGTTTCCACCACATGATGCCAATAAAATGGCCGAAAATGGAATAAGAATGAATGCAGATTTCATTTTTTGTTTCATTAATGCGCGCAAAGATAGGACATTCAAACATTTGAGAAGAAGACTAGCAAATGAAGATACCCGAAGTTTTGAACGAATTAAACGCAAGATTTTTGGGGGTAATAGGATACTCAACAAGCAATTTAATAAGGAATTATACGTTCAAATGCCATTATAATGAGAAATTTGAGATCATTCCATTTAACTTTTCTGATAGCATTCCTTTGTTCTTGCGGGTCAGCGGCTCAAGATCAAAATTTATCAGCAGGCGTATTTTATGATAAACTCGCTGCTACTTCTTTGGAACTTACAAAAGATCATGTAGTTTACGATCCATCTTATTTCTCCATTGAATATCCGGGAGGAGATGTGCCAGCCAATAAAGGTGTTTGTACCGATGTTGTAATACGAGCGTACAGAAAACTTGGCATCGACCTGCAGCAATTGGTTCATGAGGACATGAAGGCAAATTTTAGTATTTACCCTGCTAAATGGGGATTAAGAAAGCCTGACAGCAATATTGACCATAGACGCGTTCTTAACCTCATGAAATTTTTTAGCCGATTCGGTGAAGAATTAGATATTTCCGAAACAGCACTTAACTATTTACCCGGAGATATCGTTTGTTGGAATTTGGGTGGGGGAATTACCCATATCGGCATGGTGTCCAATTTGAAGTCTTCAGACAAAATGAGGTTTAAAATAGTTCACAATATAGGCGCCGGACAAGTGCTGGAAGATTGTTTGTTTAATTTTAAAATCATTGGCCATTATCGGTATTCAGCCAATAATTGAACTGCCTATTTATTTTTTCTCCAAATTGTGAAATAAAGATTTTTGTAATTCTCCTTTGCAATGAAGCGTAAATATTACTTTTGCGCATAATCTCTCCACTATGAACGGTTTCGATGTCCTTCTCAGCCCAGATGGAATTATCAGTCTTATTACTCTTACTGCAATGGAAATTGTGTTGGGAATCGACAATATTATTTTTATTTCTATAGTTACCGGCAAGCTTCCGATAGAGAAGCAGAGAAAAGGGAGATTAGTTGGGCTTTCGCTTGCATTGATTATGCGCATTTTACTTCTTATGAGCATCACTTGGATTATCGGATTAAGCGAGCCAATTCTGTCGGTAGGCGAATATGACATGAGTATTCGGGATTTAATTCTTTTGTTCGGGGGTCTGTTTTTGATTGGTAAAACGGTGTCAGAAATGCATGCTAAACTTGAGGGCCATGAAGAGGAGCGCAAAAACATGGGTAAACATGCTGCAAAGCAAGTGTTTTCAATGATCATTGTACAGATTATTTTGATCGATATTGTATTCTCCATTGACTCAATATTAACAGCAATTGGCTTAGTTAAGGAAGTAATTATCATGATAATAGCGGTTATCATTTCGATGATTATCATGTTGATTTTTGCTAAACCTATCAGTGATTTTGTGCATAAACATCCCACCGTTAAAATGTTGGCTCTGGCGTTTATGGTGATGATCGGTACGCTTTTAGTTGTAGAGGCTTTCCACGTTCACGTGCCAAAAGGATATATTTATTTCAGCATGGCCTTTTCGCTGATAGTTGAAATGTTGAATCTCCGATTGAGAAGAAAAGCCGAACCGCTTGATCTTAAAAATGACGAATTACCGTCTTAATACCATTTTACATTTTGAAAAAACATTGTATGAAATTCTTGATTCCATTAATGTCGATTATCCTGCTTTTCGCTTGTAAACCAAATAAGGAAGAGATCAAACAGCAAAATCTCGCAGAATTAAAGGCTGATGTCTCTTTTTTGGCTTCTGATTCACTCGAAGGTCGCGAAACAGGTACAAAAGGCGAACAAATTGCCGCTCAATACTTAGTGAATCGATTCAAGGATTTAGGACTTATTACAATGGGCGATTCCAGTAGTTTTCAGCAGGTTTTTGAATTTATTCCTAAGGCAAATCCGCATGTTATGACCTCCGGTGATAGCTTGAGTATGGGTATGGGAACCGTTAAACCTGTGAATGGTTCCAATATTATTGGTTTTATTGATAACAAAGCAGCGAAAACGGTAGTAATTGGCGCCCACTTTGATCACCTCGGGATGGGCTCCGACAATTCTTTGTTCACAGGAGAACCTGCCATTCACAATGGTGCCGATGACAATTCAAGCGGAGTTGCGGCTTTACTCGAACTAGCACAAAGACTTAAAAAACCTGGTTATCATTCAGCAAATAATTATTTGATTATCGCTTTTTCAGGGGAAGAAAAAGGACTTTGGGGTTCAAACTGGTTTTGTAAGAACCCAACTATTCAATTGGAAAGCATAAACTACATGCTCAATTTGGATATGGTTGGAAGATTGAAAGCTGAACGTACATTGGCTATTAATGGTGTTGGCACATCTCCACAATGGATGCCAATACTTGAGGCTTTAAGTGTTGATAGCATTAACATAGTTACCACTGAATCAGGTGTTGGACCTAGCGATCATACGTCGTTCTATCTGAAGGATATTCCGGTTTTACACTTCTTCACCGGTCAGCATGAAGATTATCACAAACCAAGTGATGACATTGAAAAAATAAATTTCGAAGGAATACTGAGTGTTGTGAACTATATCGATGCACTCATTAGTAAACTAAACGATCAAGGCGAACTTGAATTCAGCAAGTCCAAAGACGATAATAATTCTGATACTCCACGTTTTAAAGTAACATTGGGAGTTGTTCCTGATTACCTATATTCAGGAAATGGTATGCGAATTGACGGTGTGAGCGAAGGTAAACTAGCTCAGCGTTTAGGCTTAAAAAGTGGTGATATTGTTATTGCTTTAGGCGACTCCCTTGTTACTGATATGATGAGCTACATGCATGCTTTGAGCGCACACAGTGCGGGTGATTCTTCACTACTGAGAATCGAACGCGATGGATCAGAAATCAGTTTCCCATTAAAGTTTGACTAAGCGTTTTTCAAACATGTTTTTTCCGAAGGGATGCAGAGTTCGTTTCCACGCAGTTACCTTTTCGCTATTTCTACTTTTTTGCAATGTATTTTCTTACGCTCAAGCTCCACTTAACAGTTATAGGATCGAAGCAGTTAAGGCTAATTCCCCGATTAAAGTGGATGGCATTCTTGATGAGAGCATTTGGGAAAATACGAGGGCTGTTTCGAATTTTATAGAAAACGAACCTCGACCTAATACCCCTTCGAGTCAAGGTACCGAAGTTCGAATTATTTACGATAACGATGCCATTTATGTGGGAGCACGCATGTTCGATTCAGCTCCTGATAGTATTCTGAAACAGCTAACTAACAGAGATGAAATTGGCAATACAGATTACATAGGCATTTGGCTGAGCTGCTTTCAAGATGGTATTAATGCATTTCAGTTTATTGTCACCCCTTCCGGCATTCAAAACGACACCCAAATTTCCGCCATTGGAGAGGATAAAACCTGGAATGCCGTATGGCAGTGCAATACCAAAATTGATGCTCTTGGTTGGACTGCAGAATTCAAAATTCCATATAGCGCACTTCGCTTTCCGGAAGCCTTAGAACAAGTGTGGGATTTGAATTTTATCCGATATATCAGACGTGAAAGAGAAATAAGCTATTGGCGACCGGTTGATCCTAAAGTTGAAGGCTTAATTAATCAAAGTGGTAAACTTGTGGGTATTAGCAATATAGAACCCCCAGTGCGTTTATTCCTCTACCCCTACGCGTCTGCTTATTATGAAGTTCAAAGTCAAGTTGGTAGCTCCCCTATCAGTGGAACTTCTTATAACGGCGGATTGGATTTAAAATATGGAATCAACGATGCCTTTACTTTGGATATGACATTAGTACCTGATTTTGGACAGGTGCAATTCGATAATCTGATTCTAAATCTGAGTCCTTTCGAAATTCAATTTGTTGAGAATCGCCCTTTCTTTATGGAAGGCACGGAGCTATTTAATAAAGGTGGATTCTTTTACTCCAGAAGAGTAGGGAGCAATCAACTCGATTTTTCGCACATTTCTGAATATACCGATCAAGGTTATGAGCTCAACAATTTTGACGCTGAAACCCAATTAATTAATGCCACCAAACTCAGTGGAAGAAACAAAAATGGATTGGGGTTAGGGCTTTTCAATGCAATCAGTAATCCTGCTTTTGCCGAGTTAAGCAATGGCCACGACAACGTTGAAGTAGAAATTTCGCCTTTAACTAATTACAATATTGTAGTTGCCGACCAGAATCTTAAAAATAATTCATACATCACTTTCATCAATACCAATGTAACCAGAGCTGGAAGTTACTATGATGCAAATTTAACAGGAACAGAGTTCAGAATACGCAATAAATCAAATGTTTTTCAGGTAAGTGGAATTGGTGGATATAATTTTAAATCTAACTATTTCGAAGCTGATAAAGATGGTTATACTTCATCATTAAATATTGAAAAACTTGGAGGTAAATTTACTTATGGTATAGGCACTCTTATTATGAATGACACTTATGACCCGAATGATCTAGGCTTTCTTAGTAATAATAACGCAGTTACAACAACACTAAAAACTGCCTTCAGACAATTTCAACCTTTTGGAAGATTTAATCGCTTTACATCAAATCTGAATCTTTATGTAAACCGTCTATATAATCCATCAGTGAATACTGGTTATAAAATTGAAAATAAGAATAATTTATTTTCCCGAACTTTCCAGTTTTATCAATTCGGATTTGACTATAGTCCGGAGGCGAATAGAGATTACTTCGAACCTAGAACAAGTGGACGATTTTATCTACAACCAGCTTCTTGGAATGTGAATGCCTATTTCAGCTCCGATTATAGAAAAAGAGCGGCAATTGACTTCAATTTATGGGGAGGGCAAACCACAGAATCAGGAAGAGATAATTTCAATTGGCGATTGGCACCGCGTTTCAGAGTGAATGATCGTTTGATGCTCACCTATGTTTGGAGCCGTCAAAACAGCTATAACGAAGTAGGTTGGGTAAATTTTGAAAATGATGAAATTATTTTGGGCAGAAGAAATCGATACACCCATACACACGTGCTTACAACCAATTATATTTTTACTAATCGAATGGGTTTAAGCTTTAGACTTCGACATTATTGGAGCAAAGTAAATTATAACAACTTCTCTTTTCTGCAGCAAGATGGAACTTTGCAGGAAGCATTTTATAACAATATAAATGAAAATGGTAGTTCCGTTCATAATAGCTCTTACAATGCCTTTACCATTGATATGGTTTACAGATGGGTGTTTTCGCCTGGAAGCGAACTAAGTTTGGTGTGGAAACAAAGCATTATAGATTTTGGTCAGGCATTGCCAGAATCATACGTAGCCAATGTGGAAGATCTTTTTTCGCTGCCACAGAATAACTCGTTCTCAGTGAAAGTGCTGTATTTTATTGACTACCTCAACTTCAAACGCAAGGGGAAATTTATTGAAAATTGAGAGTCCGATCACCAATTAAATGATGACTCATAGACCGTTTCATTTCCAACAGCATCCTTTACAATCATTTTAAATTTATGACTGCCCGAAAGAAATTTCGCAGGGTCAAAATGATGAGTGACTGAAGCCGTTTTAGGATCAAAATCCATGATGATCCATTTACCATCGATTCTGCCTTCTATATAATCCACTCCTGCAAAATTGTCTGATACTTTCATAACAAACTTCTTCCTTCCTTTCATTTCCTTCTTAAAATCATAAGCAGTAATTATTGGCGCAATAGTATCAGCCATCAAGTAAAAAACACCGAAATCAGTCACCTCTGTTTTAAACCAGTTTTCATCTGATTTTGGTTTCAAAGCACTAACCTTTCCTGTTCTGGGATCGCGTTTTGCGATAAGTATTTTGGAAAAATCCGGTTTGGAAATTATCGGTTTTCTTATCCCAATTTCAATTGGATTAAGCAAGGGAATATCAGAATTGCCAATTTCAAAAGCCTCGCTGAGTGCAGAAGCCGGCTTGGCAATTGTTCTTACTGTTAAATCAAGATCATCAAATAAATGCAACGCTGGTATTTTAACTTGAACATTCTTTAAGTCTAGGCTAAACTCTTTTTCAAAATCCACTGAATACACCTCCGCTCCTGCTTTACTCGCCTTTAACTCAGCTCGTTTTGCGGGAATAGCCGGGGCTTTGCCTTTTACAATGATATCGAGTGTAGATTTATTCCCTTTAAAATCCTCCACTTCAAATTTAACGGTATGATCACCATCTAACTTGAAGTTCACAATTCCTTTATTTTCAAGCGTTTTATAGATCACCATATTTTGATTGGGCAAAACGAAAGTCCTTTGGAAATCGCGATTGTCAGTTCTATATGCCAAGTAATCACGATGCGCGTTTATTCCTCTCTTTTCATCAAAACTTAGTCGATCAAAAACATGCTCATAGTAAAGTTTGCCATCTACTAACATTTTCACTCTATAAACACCGCAAATATTGCTTGTTCCACTCAACTGATCATTGGTATGAATAGCAAAGCCTACTTTTCCACTCAGAATTACCGGTCCGGTATGAACAAGTTTACAATTCCCTCTCGTTTTATCTGTTTGAAAAATTTGCTCCTTCCCTATTCCATCCACGGAAGAAGAGTCGCCAATGGGATAAATTTTCAGACCTTTTATTTCTGGACTTTGCTCATCCTTGATTGAAAATCCGCAGATCAATGGATTGAGGGCTTGTTCCGTTTTGGTTTCGCGTAGTTCGAAATGCAAATGTGGGCCTCCGGATCCACCTGAATTTCCAGAATAAGCTATTAATTGACCTTTTTCCACTTTCATTTTTCCTGGCTCTGGAAAGAGATCCACGCTAAAACTTTCCAGTTCATACTGGGAATTCCGAACATATATTGCGATAGAATCAGAATAAGCACTCAAATGCCCATAAACACTAGTATTTCCATTAGGATGATCAATGTAAATGGCTTTTCCATATCCCCACGGTGAAACTCTAATTCTGGATACATATCCTTCCTGAACAGCAAAAACAGCAAGTCCTTCTCTGCTTTCAGTTTTGATATCGAGACCGCTGTGAAAATGGTTTTTTCTCAATTCGCCAAAACTGCCCGAAAGCAATAATGGAATGTTTAGTGGTGGGGCATACTCCGATTGGGCGAGAGTACTCAATGAAAAAATGAAGATCAAAGCACCCAAATAAAACTTTTTTGGAAAATGGGCAATTTTAATTAATTGGTTATCAGCTAAATACCTCTGATAATTAACAATCTTCAAGCAAATAAATCCTAGTTCAAAAAAGGTTAAAACATTGACACTGAAAGCTATGCAAATTTTTTCTGATTTCAACATCAATTGATTCGTTTGGTATGGCGTGTGCGATTGCACTCTATCTCTCTTTCTCATTATGCCCGCAAATTGCTCAATTACCCAATCTAAAACTGTGCCTCGATGAGTAATTACTAACGAATGACTGCGAACATCCTTGATTCCAAAGCCAAATTGTTGAAAATTTGTCGGTAAATATTCTTAATCTACTCCTTTCGTGCTACATTTGCCAGAAGCATAGTTCTAAGCTTTTAGTAAAAACCATGCAAAACCAAGAAACGATAATTGCAGAGATAGGCCATAAGATAGAGCGTTTAGGTGAAGAAAAACGCAGTCTGTCCGAACGTTTGGGTAAGTCACAAACGGAAATTGAGCAGTTGAAGGAACGTATTGTTTCTATGGATAGTGAGCTAGGTAAAATAAAAGAGGAGAACCATGTGCTGACGATGGCAAAATCGCTGGATGCTACTGAACAAAGTGGCAGTGCGGAAGCCAGGAAACGTATTAACGAATTGGTAAAGGAGATCGATAAATGCATTGCGCTTTTAAACAAATGAGGCAAATTTTATCGTGAATAAATGAAAGAATGAGCGACCAATCTATCAAAGTCACAATAGCAGGAAGGGTTTACCCCCTCACCATTTCAGCCGCTGAGGAGGAGATGGTGCGTAAAGCTGCCCTACAGGTAGATGAACAGGTTAAAACCCTTCAACAGACTTATTCGGTGAAAGACCGTCAGGATCTGTTAGCAATGGCTGCTCTTCAGTCTGCAACGCAAAGCCTTAGAAACGGAAAACTTAAATCCGATAATCATCTGACCGAGCAATTGCAGTCCATCTCCAATAGTCTCGATTCATACCTTTCCTGATCCTAATTCAGCGTTTGCCTGATTGTTTAACTTTAATCAGGATAATGGCATGGGCCTTTACATTATTATTGGAATCTCCGCTTTGCTCGCCGGTATCGGTGGCGGATATTTTCTTATGAACGCAGTTTTCACTAAGAAAAAAGAGGAAATCATTAAAGAGGCTGAAGAAAAAGCCGAAACTATCAAGGAAAAGAAAGTTCTTCAAGCAAAAGAAAAATTCCTTGAATTGAAAGAAGAACATGAGCGCACCATCAAGGATCGCAATGCCAAAGTTCAAAGCCTTGAAGACAAAATCAAGCAAAAAGAACGCGGTCTTTCACAACAAATCGAAACCAGTAAACGCAAAGAGACTGATAATGACAAAATCAAAGAAAATCTTGATAAGCAACTGGAACTTGTTGATCGCAAGCAAAAAGATCTCGATAAGCAACATAACAAAATTGTAAGCACCCTGGAGGAAATTTCAGGAATGAAGGCCGAAGAAGCCCGAAATCAATTGATGGAAGAGCTTAAAGAGGATGCCCGATCTAAATCAATGCAGCAAGTGCAGGAAATTATAGACGAAGCTAAACTCAAGGCTAATCAGGAAGCTAAAAAGATTGTTATTCAATCTATTCAGCGTGTTGCCACTGAACATGCCATCGAAAACTCAGTATCTGTATTCAATATCGATAATGACGATATCAAAGGTCGAATTATAGGTCGTGAAGGACGAAATATCCGCGCAATCGAAGCGGCTACAGGGGTAGAAATTATTGTTGATGATACTCCGGAAGCGATCATTCTATCTTGCTTTGATCCTGTTAGACGTGAAATTGCCCGACTTTCCTTACATCAATTGGTGAGCGATGGTCGTATTCACCCTGCTCGTATTGAAGAAGTTGTAGTAAAAGTCAAAAAGCAAATCGAAGAAGAGATTGTGGAAGTGGGTAAACGAACCGCTATCGATTTAGGAATTCATGGTCTTCACCCGGAGTTGATCCGTATGGTGGGACGTATGAAATACCGCTCTTCATACGGACAAAACCTTCTTCAACACTCCCGCGAAGTAGCCAATCTTTGCGCTATTATGGCGGCAGAACTAGGTTTAAATGCTAAAGTTGCCAAACGCGCCGGACTTCTTCACGATATTGGAAAGGTTCATGATGAAGAGGCAGAAGTGCCACACGCAATATTGGGCATGAAAATCGCCGAGAAGTATGGCGAAAAACCCGATGTGTGTAACGCAATTGGTGCTCACCACGACGAAATCGAAATGAAAACCCTTATTTCGCCGATTGTTCAGGTGTGTGATGCCATTTCAGGTGCACGTCCGGGCGCTCGTCGTGAAGTGGTTGAAGCATACATACAGCGACTTAAAGATCTTGAAAACCTCGCTGCTGAATATCCGGGTGTGAGTAAATCATTTGCCATTCAAGCCGGTCGCGAACTCCGTGTAATGGTTGAAAGTGACAGAGTTACAGACGAACAAGCCGATACATTGGCTTTCGACATATCACAGAAAATTCAAAATGAAATGACCTATCCGGGTCAGGTAAAAGTGACTGTGATTCGCGAAAAACGAGCTGTTAGCTACGCCAAATAAGCAAAAAATCCTACGAATAATCAGTATGAACCTGCGCAGGTTGGAAAGTCTCCAACCTGCGTTTGTTTGCTGTAATATGCAGATGTAATTTCACTGCTGAATCATTTGATAAAGCTTGAGCGTTAAAAATAAACTTATTGCTTCTATTGGTTGGAATAGCCTTACTGTTGTTTTACAGGTTGTTATCCAATTAATATACACCAGTATTCTGGCCAGATTGATATCTCCCGATTCATTCGCTTTGATGGGGGTAGCTTTGTCTGTGGTTGGCTTTGCGGAAGTATTCTCACAAATTGGAATTGGCCCAGCCCTTGTGCAACGCAAAGAAATCAACCAAGGTCATATAAATGCAGCTTTTTATAGCTCCGTAATTCTAGGAGTAATTTTCACATTGTTATTTATTGGTGTAGCTCCTGCAATTGGGGAATATTATGAGTCAGTTCTATTAAGTGATGTAATTCAGGTAGTTAGCATCAGCTTTGTGCTATCAGCCCTAAGCATTGTTCCACGATCTATGATGATCAAAAGAATGAATTTCAAAAAATTCTTTTGGACAGGAATGATCTCCATTATAGGAGGGAATTTGATAATCGGATTGTGGTTAGCTTGGATGGGATGGGATATTTGGGCTTATGTGTACGCATTAATCGGACAAAACCTCATCCTTACCATCACCATGTGGATTCTGGAGCCGGTGAAAATAACCCGGTCATGGACTTGGCAACAAACCCGCGATTTGATCAGGTATGGCGGGGGATCAACACTTTTTAATGCTTTCAATTTCTTAGCTACGCGAATTGATGTGTTAATGGTTCCTAGTCCAAACAGAAATGTTCAATCTGCACGCTTAAATTCAGCCGGTATATATGAGCGTTCATCTTATTTGATGGGATTGCCCATTACCATCCTCGGAAAACTGAGTGATAACGTGCTTTTCAGCGGCATGGCAATGTTGCAGGACGAAAAGCAAAAACTGCAAAAAACGTTTTTGAGCGCTGTCTATTTTATTGGAATTCTGGTGATACCCGGATGCATTTTCATCATCAGCTTTTCTAAAGAAATTGTGCTTACTTATTTGGGTTCAGATTATGAAACGGGTATTGCAGTTGTTCAAATTCTCTTTGTGGGTGTGGCTTTCCGAAGCCTAGTGAAACTCTGCGATTCAGTTCTGCGCGCTCTGAATGCACTCTATACCGGAAGCTTAATAAAACTTGGATTTGTAATTCTGATGGCAACGGGAATTTATATTGCTCTGCCAAAAGGATTAAATGAAGTGGCTTGGGCAGTTGTAATTGCAACACTTGTGCAGTTTATATTTATTTCAGGACTCAGCCTCAAACTGTTGCACCTCAAGTGGTCTGCCTATTTGAGGGCATTGTTTTCCGCCCTAAAATTGGGACTGATCACCTTAATTATTTCAATCCCTTTGCGATATATTTTTGATAAGTTTGATCTGAATGCTTTACTAGCACTATGTATTGCCATCATCTGCAATGGCCTTGGTTTAATGGCCTTGGCTTGGTTTAAACCGGTTGTATTTGGCAAAGGAGAACACAATGCTTTAAAAATTGTACTGGGAAGATTCTCCAATAAACCAATGGTAAAAAGAATTCTTGATCGTTTACATTAAGGCTTAGTTCAAGGTTTAAGCGGCAATTCATTTACAGATTGATTTTCCTAAATAGCAAGTTCCAGGTTTAATTGGTCTGTGAAATGCTTGTATTCCCTTTTTTGGTATTTCTCGTAATATGAAATTCAGTAGAAGGCAAAACTCTTGTTTTGATCAACGATAAGTATCCCAATTACTCCATAACATTCCACAATTATGAAACCTCAATTGGCTTTGGCATAATTTTTCCATTCTATTTAATTAAGCCTAATTTTGCCATCGCAATGAAAATACTTTTCAGCTACATATTAATTCTCGCAAACATTGCTTTAGCAGCGCAGAATTCCTCATTAAAGCTGAGCAGTTCAGACAGCATTCCATTCTTTTTAATGCTGGGCGGTCAAAAAATAAATCCAAGTTCATCAACTGTAGTTCAAGCAGATTCTCTGAATTCAGGAAAAATTCCGCTCGACATCATGCTCAATGATAGCGTTACGCATTTGAGTTTCAGTGTGCAGCTCAAACCAAATCATTTGCATACTTATGAATTGATGAAAATTGGATCAGAATTTCAATTGTTGCCTCTGAGTGTTTCCCAAAAAGCGGAAACAGTAGCCAATACCGGAGCCGTTAATTCAAAAGATCAAAAAGAAAGTGCTTCAAATATCTCGGAGCCTATCGCAAATGATTCGATACCTATGCCTGGGTATTCTGGTCCGGTTGGATGTAAAGAACTATGCAGTGAAGCCGATGTTGCTTTGTTACTGAAATCGATGTCAGATCTCTTCTTCGAAAAAGAAAAGTTTCAAAAAGCCAAAAATTTCATTCTTGCAAATTGCCTTACAACTTCCCAATTAGCTGATATTCTGAATGTTTTCGATTTGGAAGACCGCAAACTGGACTTAGCAATTTTATCTTTAGATCATGTTTATGACATCGGGCATTTTTTGCAATTAGCCGATGAATTCAGAATGGCTACATCCCGCTCTGAGCTTGAAAAAGCTTTTAATAATAGACTTGTGAGGGAAAATTGACATTTTCTTTATCCTAATTCCTAAAAAAAAAATCAGACTTTTGTGGCGTAAATCAAGAGGCTATGCCACAAATACACAATTTTTCTGCAGGTCCCTGCATTCTTCCTAAAACTGTTTTAGAACAAGCATCGAGATCCGTAATTGAGTTAGACAACACTGGTTTGTCTCTCATCGAAATGTCGCACAGAAGCAAACCTTTTGAAGCAATTATGGCGGAAGCTCGCCAATTGGTGAAAGACTTGATGCATTTACCAGAAAACTATGAAGTGCTCTACTTGCAAGGTGGAGCAACACTAGGCTTTCTTGCGGCTCCTTACAACTTCTTACCTGAAGGTGGAAAAGCTGCTTATGTAAATTCAGGAACCTGGGCTAAAGGTGCAATCAAAGAGGCCAAATTATTAGGAGAAGTTGAAGTTGTGGCTAATTCTGAAACAAGCAATCACAATCATATTCCAGATATAAGAGCGGGTGTATATGATCACGCTTATTTGCATGTTACCTCCAACAACACCATTTTTGGAACACAGTATAAAACTTTTCCTAAGCCCGGTATTCCTGTAATTTGTGATATGAGTTCAGATATCCTGAGTAAGGAAGTTGATGCTTCTCAATTTGACCTGATCTATGCCGGTGCGCAAAAAAACATGGGCCCGGCTGGAACCGTAGTTTATATAGTAAATAAGGACAAACTCGGAAAAACAGGTCGCAAAATCCCTACTTATCTTGATCTCGCTCAGCAAATCGATAAAGAATCAATGCTCAATACCCCTCCTGTTTTCGCGGTGTATGTATGCATGCTTACACTTCGTTGGTTACGTGATTTGGGTGGTGTAAAAGCTATGGAAATGATTAATGAAGCCAAAGCAAATTTACTTTACAATGAAATTGATGGCAATCCATTGTTCGTTGGACATGCCGTGCCTGAATTCAGAAGCAATATGAATGCTACATTCCGATTCAAAGATGAATCTCTTGAACCCATTTTTGACGCCATGCTCAAAGAAGCCGGAATCAGCGGAATAAAGGGTCATCGTTCAGTAGGTGGTTACAGAGCTTCCATGTACAACGCATTACCTCTAGAAAGCGTTCAAGCACTGGTTGATGTAATGAAAGAAATAAGTACTTCTAAAGGATAATTCACATGAAAATTCTTGCAAACGACGGCATCAGCGGTTCAGGTAAAAAAGCATTGGAAGCTGCAGGTTTTACTGTGGTTACAGAAAAAGTAGAACAGGAAAATTTGGCTGAAGCCATCAACCGGGAAGGATATATAGCATTATTAGTTCGAAGCGCTACAACAGCTAGAAAAGAGCTAATTGATGCTTGTTCTGGATTGAAATTAATCGGTAGAGGCGGTGTAGGAATTGACAATATTGATCATGTTTATGCACGATCAAAAGGCATCATCGTTATCAATACTCCCGCAGCATCTTCACAATCCGTTGCGGAATTGGTAATGGCACACCTTTTCGGAATTGTACGCGGATTGCATGATTCAAATCGCCTAATGCCTGCTAAGGGCAATACTGATTTTGAGTCGCTCAAAAAGAAATATGCTAAAGGAATTGAACTTCGCGGTCGCACCTTGGGAATTATTGGTTTCGGTCGAATTGGACAAAGTCTTGCCGCCTATGCTTTAGGAAATGGAATAAATGTAATTGCCAGCGATTTAGAGCCGGGAATTCGAAATATTGAAGTGGAAATCGCTGGATACGGAAGCGTTCAGGTAGCAGTGCAAATTAAGTCGCTCATGGAAGTTCTACCTCTTTGTGATTTTATTTCGATGCATGTACCAAAACAAAGCAATGGTGCTGCTGTTATAGGAGAAGGCGAAATAGCAATCATGAAAGACGGAGCAATTATTCTGAATGCCGCAAGAGGCGGAAGTGTTGATGAAACCGCCCTTATCAATGCCCTAAACAGTGGCAAAATTGCCGGTGCCGGATTGGATGTTTTTGAAAATGAACCCAATCCAAGGGCTGATTTGATTGCACATCCCAAAGTATCACTAACACCGCATATTGGTGCCGCAACGCTTGAAGCACAAGACCGAATTGGAACTGAACTAGCCACTTTGATTCAACAACATTTAGGTACTCCGGTTAAATCCTGATTTTGCTAAATGGCAAACCTGCAACCTTTTAAAGCAGCCCGACCGGTTGCAGACAAAGTACATCTTGTAGCTACCCGCTCTTATGTAAGCTATTCAGCTTCAAAACTCAGAGATAAACTTGAATATAATCCCTATTCATTTATTCATATTATTAATCCAGAATTCGGAAAAAAAATCAAGTCCAAACCCAATACCCGCGAGCGTTTTAAAATGGTGAGGGAACGTTACGAAGGTTTTTTTTCAGAAGGAATTTTTATTCGAGATCAAGAGGATAGTTTCTACATTTATCGCCAACTGCACGAATCTTACTCTCATACCGGAATTATTGCAGGAGTGAGTGTAGACGACTATTTGGCTGGGCATGTGAAAATTCATGAACATACTCTTGCCGCGCGGGAAAGTATGTTCAAGGATTACCTGAATGAAACTGATTTTAATGCTGAACCAGTTCTGTTAACTTTCCCTGACGATGGATCTTTTCATGCCATGCTTAATCCTGAACTGAGCAAAGCAACACTCAATGATTTCAGCACTGCAGACCGGGTTAGGCATCAGCTTTGGAAAATCAGTGAGCCGAACATTATTGCCGGAATTCAACGCTATTTCCAAAAAGTACCGAATTTATACATTGGAGATGGTCATCACCGTTGTGCTTCAAGTGTGATGTTGGCCAAAGAACGCAGAGCTAAAGGGATTACAGGAGCATCTGATTATTTCATGTCATATCTATTGCCTGAAAGCGATATCAGTATTCATCCATTTCACCGATTGATAAAAGAACTAGGGAACTATACCGAACTATCATTTATTGACGCATTAATCAAACGATTTGATCTGAAGGCCTTTTCGATGATGGAGATTCCGGAAAAACGCAGGCAGTTTAGCTTGTATCTGAATAATCGCTGGTATGGGATAGACATGACTCAAATGAATATTCCCGAGAACCTCACCGATGCCCAAGTACTCACTGATTATATTCTTGCGCCTATTCTTCAAATAGAAGATTTAAGAAACGATCAACGCATTTCATTTTTAGGTGGGGCAGACAACGCTCTAGTAGCACAGCAAATGGTTGACAAACATCAATACAAGGCAGCCTTTTTGCTATATCCGGTGCTCCCTTCAGAACTGATGGCTGTTTCAGATCGCAATGAAATGATGCCTCCTAAATCCACCTGGGTTGAGCCCAAACTAAGATCGGGACTTACTATTTATGAATTGGATAGATAATACAATCCAATTCCATTTCAATTTGAATATTCAGAAATGTCTGCCATACAAAACAACATATCACAAATGCTTCAAGTGCTACCAAAGGATGTTGTTCTTGTAGCTGTTTCTAAAACAAAACCTGAAGAAGACATAATGCAGGCATACGATGCCGGACAGCGTGTTTTTGGCGAAAATTACATCCAAGAATTACGTGATAAATATGAGCATTTGCCAAAAGATATTGAGTGGCACATGATTGGTCATTTACAAAGTAATAAAGTTAAATATATTGCTCCATTTGTACAATTAATTCATGGTGTAGATTCAGAAAAACTCTTTGAAGAGATCAACAAAAGGGGTGTTCAGAACAATAGGAAAATACCTGTATTATTACAAATTTACATAGCAGAGGAAGAGAGCAAATTTGGCTTTGATGAGAATGAATTGCATGATCTTTTGTCTAACCTAGCAGTCAAAAATCAGAAAGGAATAATTATTAACGGATTGATGGGAATGGGCAGTTTTACTGATAATGAAAGTCAATTACACCATGAATTTTCTTATTTGCGTCAAATTTTCGATCAAGTAAAATCGAAATACTTTGCAAGATCCTCTGAATTCCAAACCTTGAGTATGGGCATGAGCGGCGACTACAAAATTGCGATTGAATGTGGTAGTAATATGGTAAGGATAGGCAGTGCCATTTTTGGGCGGAGATGATTGAGTTCTATAGTTCAATCAAAGCAACATTTTAAGATATTGTCTCGCCCTAAAAAAAGTTTAAACAAGCCACGCTATTCTCACAACTCCTCCTCCTCCTCTTGGTCATCTTTCATGAACTGGTCGAGACTTTTCAAATCAGCATTAACCATTTTCATATCAAATTGATCGGGATTATAGTTGCCGCCAATCCATTCCAAAGCATCTTCCCTATCTGGGTTTTCCTCATCCCCTAAAATTTCGAGCAGGTCGTAAAAACCATGCACTCCGCCGCAATCTTCCGGAGGACAATTAAGCTTACCATCTAAGCAAATCGGATAGCTTATTTTATCGTCTTTAGGTAAAAATTTCTCTACTTCAATCAAATGACTCCAACCGTCTCCGAAATCATATTCATAGCCAAATTTTATCTTTTTTGAGTTAATAATATTTTCGATTTTCTCTGTGCCTGCATCTAATAGTTTGCCACCACCTAAATCAAAATCATCCAGTTCTTCATTAGGTATTCCAATGCGCTTACGTTCAATACTAAACTCGTAGAGATGACTGTTATTCCATCCCATAGCAATTTGTATGATGTAGTGAAGTTGCGCAAATGTTGAATTTCTATCCACAAGCACTCTTCTCCAAATTGGAGGTTTTGTATCCTTGAGCGTAATCTTTAGTTGGAGAATTTCATCCATGACAATATATATATTTATGATTGAATTATAACTATTTTATGAGGGATCAACATCGGTATTGATTCGAATTCCACTTACTTCGGATTCTTCCATTACACTTTTTATTACTTCTGCCACCTTGATTTTTACTTTGGCTGGAGACGCATTTCGTTCAAATCGCAACATCACTTTCGTTAAATAAATATTATTTATTCTGGAAACATGAGGGCGCTGCGGACCCAATATTCTATCACCAAAATGCAGTTTTAGACCTTGAGCTAATAGCAATCCTGCCTTATCAGCTTTCTCTGAATCACGATGTTTTACCGTAAATTCGATTAGTCGGTAAAATGGAGGATACAAGAATAATTTACGTGCTTCGATTTCTGCTTCGTACATTCCAACATAATCGTGTTGCACTACTTTTTGAATCACCCAATGATCGGGTTTGTAGGATTGAATTACCACTTTACCCGGTCGATCCTTTCTGCCTGCTCTCCCAGCTACTTGCGACATTAACTGATAAGCTCGCTCATGGGAACGGAAATCAGGAAAACGCAAAATCATATCTGCATTCAACACTCCCACTAATCCCACATTGTCAAAATCAAGTCCCTTGGTTACCATTTGTGTACCCACCAGAATACGAGAATTGCCACTTTCGAAATCAGAAATTAATTGATGATAGGCATTGCGCGATCGTGTTGTATCGAGGTCCATTCGAGCCGCGGGAAAATCAGGAAATAGCAAACCCAACTCCTCTTCAATTTTTTCGGTGCCAAATCCAAGCATTCTAATATCCTGACTCATACAAGTGGGACATTGAGCAACCGGTGTAGATTCATAACCGCAATAATGGCAACGCAAACGATGTAAATGTTTATGATAAGTTAAACTAACATCACAACGCGGACATTCAGGAGTCCAGCCACAAGCATTGCACTGCCAAAGCGGAGAATAGCCTCTTCGATTCTGAAATAAAATGATCTGATCACCTGCCTCCAACGTTTCCTTCATTTTTTTAATGAGGAAAGAGGAGAAAAGTCCAACCATTGATTTGTCTTTGCGCTCCAGTCGTAAATCAGCGCATAATATCTCGGGAAGTTTGGCTTCACCAAATCGATTCAATAATTCAATAAATCCATATTGTCCGCGCTTGGCATTCCAGAATGTTTCCACCGAAGGAGTTGCAGAACCCAATAGAACTTTCGCTTTATAGAGCGATGCCATCATTACAGCCGTATCACGGGCATGGTATCTCGGAGCCGGATCATGCTGCTTAAAAGTGTTTTCGTGCTCTTCGTCAACTATAATCAATCCAAGATCAGAATAGGGCAGAAAAAGAGCAGAACGGGCACCCAAAATTACTTTGTATTGATCATCGCCTTCACTTCTGATTCTCTTCCATATTTCGGCTCTTTCGTTTAAGTTGAACCGCGAATGATATACGCCAACTACTGCTCCGAAATGTTTCTGCAAGCGACGAATGATCTGAGAAGTAAGTGCAATTTCAGGTAATAAATACAATACTTGTTTTCCTTTTTGGAGGTATTCTTCAATAAGGTGAATATACACTTCCGTTTTACCGGAACCGGTAATGCCATAGAGCAGATTTACATCCTTGCTCAACCATGAGTCCCTTATCTTTTTGAGCGCATCTTGCTGAGCTTCACTCAAACTATTTGGAATTTCTTCAAATTGACCTTCATAGGTTAGTCGGTCGACTTCAATTTTCTCAATAATCAGAATTTCTTTATCAGCCAAAGCTTTCACCACTGCTGAGTCAACGCCGGCTTGTTTTTGGAGTATTAATCTGGGAACTGGAGCATACTGATCTTCTCCTAAAGTGGCGAGCGAAATAAAAGTAATAAGCACTTTTAATTGCTTTGGCGACTTTTTCTCAAGTTTTTTGAAAATCGCTTCCATAGCAGATTCATCCCTGATAATTTCACCTGCTTTAACAATATCCTGATACCTTGGTTTGTAGCGGTATTTGAGCTCTTCCTCGGGAATGACTATTGCTTTTTCTACGAGCGATTTTATGATCGGTTGTATACTTCGAATACCAAGCATTCTTGAGATTTCGGTGAAGCTCAAACTGCCATTTTCCTTAATTGCCTCGTAGATTTGTAGCTCTCTACCTTCCAGTTCCGAACCATCGCCTTTATAGTTTTCTTCCAATACAAGATTGGATTCACTCGAAAGTTTCAAACTGCCCGGCAATGCGCTGCTCATCACCTCCCCTATGGTACAGAGATAGTATTCTGACATCCATTCCCAGAGCTTAAACTGATGTTGATTGATGATAGGAAAATCATCGAGAACAGTTTCGATAGGTTTCAGTTGGATGCCATCAGGTACATCATCATATACCTTACGTACAATGCCTGTATGTAATTTTCTTCCAACCGGCACCACAACTCTAACACCTGGCATAACAGGAAATTCCGTTTGCTCAGGAATTAAGTAAGTAAATGTGCCCGGAATGGCAAGGGGTAATATAATATCTGCGCAGCGAGATGACATAATAGGGATGGCTAAGATAAGGTTTAAAAAAAAAGACCGTCTAAATCGACAGTCTTTCTTTTACCAGGGTTTTGGTATACTCAACGCAGCACAGGAATTCGGATTATATCCTCTCCGGCTGCAGAGCGGAGACGTAGTAAATAAATACCTGAGGTTATACCCTCAATATTAACAGGAAGCGTATATAATTCGGCTTCATCAAAATCACCTTCACTCAATAATACTACAACTCTACCATTTAGATCAAGAAGATCGAGTTGGTATCTGCCGCCATCGCCAGATGTAATTCCAACCTGATAATCATTTGATCCTGGATCACCAATTAAGCCAAACATTTGCATTTCTTGACGATCAGCTTCAGGCATACCGACAACACCAGGTTCTTGATTAAAATAGATATATTGAGCATAAATTACTTGATTTCCATTACAATCAAATGCTCTGAAAATACGAACGATATAATAAGGACAATCATCAGGACTGCCTTCCATTATTTCAGTAACTACGAGCACAGGTTCCGGATCACATTCGTCTAGAGCAACTACATCTGCAACCGGGGGAACAGGATCACCACAATTGAGGAAAATATTCTCAGGCAAATAAGACAAATAAGGATCTGTATCATCAATGAATGTAACAACTTGAGTGGCCACCGTTGTATTTCCGCAATTGTCAACGGCCGTCCAAGTGCGAGTAAACAGATATCCGCAATCCAATGGCTCAGTAACAGCAGAAAGTGATATATCTACAAAATCATCACAAGCATCAAAGGCCAACACCACAGCATCAGAAGCCTCTTCAGTGCAACTTAAAGTTATATCATCAGGCACCCCAAAAAGGGAAGGAGGGGTAATATCTACCACACTGATTATCCATTCGGCAGAAGTACTGTTGCCGCATACGTCAGTTATGGTGTAAGAACGAATGATGGTGTAAGCATCCTCGCATTCTCCAGGGAAAAAACTTTCTTCAATACTCAGTTCTACATTACTGCAATTATCATTGTATGAAATAAGTTCATCGCCAACTGGCAGGATACCATTACAAGAAACTGTAGCATCTTCTGGGAACTCGGTAAAAACTGGAGCAGTAGTATCAACAATAAAGATTTGCTGATTAAAAGTGCTTTGATTTCCGCATGCATCTGTTGCAACCCAAGTGCGGTTTAAGCCGCTAACGCATGCTTCTTCGCCTGGAACATCATTGTAAGAAATATTTACTTCGCTACAATTATCTGAAACAATCGGAACTGGAATTTCTTCGAAATCGTCACAGTTCACAGTAATTTCTTCAAGTACATCTTCAAATATTGGAGCTTCGTTATCCGAAATGCTGATCACTTGTTCAATTACGGTTGAATTACCACAACCATCGGTTGCTGTGTAGGTTCTGAAAATAGTATAAGATGCAGGACAATCTCCGGGACTGCTAAATTCAGAAATTTCAATAGTAAACTCAGTGCATTCATCCGTTGCACTTGCTTCTGGTTCAGGAATAGCATCGGTACAAGAAAGTGAAATCTGAGTATCGATAGGATCAAAAACCGGCCCCTCCATATCTGAAAAAGTAATTATTTGGGCTTGAGAAGTTTCGTTACCACAATCATCCGTTGCCGTCCAAGTGCGGGTAAACAGATATCCACAATCCAAAGACACAGTAACCGCTGAAAGTGATATGTCTACAAAATCGTCACAATTATCGAAGGCCAATACCACAGCATCCGTAGCTTCTTCGGTGCAACTTAAAGTAACATCATCAGGCACCCCAAAAAGGGAAGGCGGAGTATTATCAACCACACTGATTATCCAGTCAGCAGAATTACTGTTCCCGCATGCATCAGTTATGGTGTAGGTTCGAGTTAGAGTGTAAGTATCCTCACATTCTCCGGGCAAAGTACTTTCTTCGATACTTAGTTCTACATTACTGCAATTGTCATTGTATGAAATTACTTCATCGCCAATGTTCAAGATATCCTCACAAGAGAAAGTTGCATCTTCAGGGAATTCAGTGAAAACTGGAGCAGTAGTATCAACGATAAAGATTTGCTGAATAAAAGTGCTTTGATTTCCGCATGCATCGGTTGCAATCCATGTGCGGCTTAGTCCACTCACGCAGGCTTCATTACCTGGAACATCAGAGTGAGAAATATTTACTTCGCTACAATTATCTGAAACAATCGGCACTGGAATTTCTTCGAAATCGTCACAATTAACAGTGATTTCCTCAAGCACATTTTCGAAAATCGGAGCTTCGTTATCAGAAATGCTGATTTCTTGTTCAAATACGGTTGAATTACCACAACCATCGGTTGCTGTATAAGTTCTGAAAATTGTGTAAGATTCGGGACAATTTCCTGCAATGCTAAATTCAGAAACTTCAATAGTAAACTCAGTGCATTCATCCGTTGCACTTGCTTCTGGTTCAGGAATTGGATCAGTGCAAGAAAGTGAAATCTGAGTATCGATAGGATCAAAAACCGGCCCGTCAATATCTGAAACTGTTACTGTTTGCATCTGAGATGTTTCGTTACCACAAACATCCGATGCTGTCCAGGTACGAATCAACTGATAGCCGCATTCTAACTGGATGGTAATTGCTGTAAGAGCAACATTTGGGAAAGGATCACAATTGTCGTATGCCGAAACAATAGCATCCGGAACCTGATCACCACAGCTCAAAAGCGCGTCGTCTGGCATACCATATATAATAGGCGCCATTTCATCAACTACCTGAATAGTCCAGATTTGACTACTTGAATTTCCGCAAGCATCTGAAATTGTATAGGTTCTTTCAAGGGTATAATTATAATCGCAGTCACCGTCGATTAAATTTTCTTCCACTGATAAATTCAAATTCGTGCAATTATCAGAATATTGAATAATCGCAGATTCAGCGGGAGGTATATTTCCACAAGACACTTGAATATCTTCAGGGAACAAAGTAAATTGAGGAGCGATATTATCGGTTACTACAATTTGAACACTCAAAGTAGCTGTATTACCGCAGGCATCTTCAGCCGTGTAATTTCTGATAGCAGAACCTTCGCAACCTTCAGTAGGAATATCAATGAAGCTGAGCGTTACTTCCGAGCAATCATCAAAAGCTTCTACAAGGGCTTCGTCTCCGGGAGCACATTCAAGTTCAATAATTTCAGGAGTTTCAGCGAAGTAAGGCAAGCTATCATCAATCACAGAAATAAACTGCGAGCGAGTAGTTGCATTTCCGCAAGCATCAGTTGCGATCCAGGTGCGTTGAATATTATATGCAACAGGACATTCTGCATCCGTTATTGCATCAAATGGTCCGTCTAAGATTACACCACCTGGACAGTTGTCAGTTGCAACCGGCACTTCAACTTCAAAAGGTAAATCGCTGCAATTTACAGTTACATCTTCGGGGAATTCAATGAATATAGGAGCAGTAACATCTATACTAGCCACTGATTGGAATGCGAATGATTCATTTCCGCATCCATCAACGGCTCTCCAGAAATAGGTATATCCGGCATTACTGGCGCATTCATTAGCTTCTACAGCAGTGCATGCTTTATCAGCACTTAAATCGCCATCACCTTCCACTTGGTAGCCATTATAATTACCGCTGAAATTGAACCAACCAGAAATACCGTTGTTAGCATTGTGATTATTGGCAGCAATCCCGCATTGGAAACCGAAATAGTAATTCGCAGGAAGGTGAGATAGAAGTAATAAACTACCTTCTAAGCCATCTATACCGGTAAGTCTAGAGAATCCGCCTACCATTTCATAATACATCCAATCTTGATAATTATTTCCGGCAAGATTTAGATCGTCTTTATAATTTCTGCCAAGCGCAGACCATTCATCCCAACTTCTGGAATTATTAAGCCAAATAGAAACTTCAAAAGCGAGGTTTGGATCGGTATCGTTTCTAACAACACCACTGATATATGCCGAACCATCGAAATATGTAACCATTGTACCTTCATTTTCCCATATAAACCAAGGAGAAGGTGCAGGAATATTCGGCAGCCAAATGCTCCAATCTGGACCAATACCATTAGAAATGCTCAAAGTGCAAGAATCCATTGCTAGACCAGTTTGAGCAGAAAATCCTTCGCACAATGCTACTCCGCTGCAATTGTCAACTGCGGGACAAGCGGGAGGTTCAGGAAGATCTTCGCCGCAAGGAACGGCAAGAAATTCTGGTAACTCACCAAATCCCGGAGGAGTGGTATCTTCCAGAATGATTATTTGATTGCAAGAATCCAGTATTTCTTCTCCAAGCATGAGATACCAAGTTCTTGTAATGGTGCTCAAACATTCGTCACCTTCGCTTGCATCGCTGAAGCTCAGAACAGCGTCAGGGCATTCTCCTGAGACTTCAGGATAGCCAGTAACAAGAGGATCGGTATTTGAGCCACATTCGAATACCAATTGTTCAAGGCAATCAAGCTCTGCAAAGCATTGTGCTGATGCTGAATTTGCAAGAAAAATAGTAGCAGCTATCGCCACCACTAAAGTATTTAACTTTAGAGTCATAGGTTCTTCATTAGGTCAAAAGTCAGGATAAAACACTCCCACCCTAGCAATACAGATAGTTTTCATCAAATAAACAAATTCAAAATAGGGCGGAGTACTTGTAAAGATCGACAAAACAATTAAATAAATCGCTGAATCGGTCATTTTTTCTTTTCAACACTTTTTAGAAACTTTTTGATTATTAGGCTGTTATCTTTGAGAATCGTTAATAAATAAAACATGAAACTAAGTGAGGGGGATCAAGCTCCATTATTTGAGGGTTTGAATCAGGATGGCAAAAACATCCGATTGCAAGATTATAAGGGGAAAAAGGTGGTTTTATATTTTTATCCAAAGGATATGACACCCGGCTGCACCGCTGAAGCCTGCAGTTTACGGGATGACTACGGAGAATTACAAAGTGCAGGCTACTCCATTATTGGTATAAGTGCAGATACCGTCAAAAAACACAAGCAATTTGCCGATAAATATGAATTGCCATTTGATTTAATTGCTGATACCGATAAAAAGATCATAGAAAGTTATGGTGTTTGGGGTCCGAAGAAATTTATGGGGAGAGAATTTGATGGGATTATCAGAAGCACATTCATTATTGACGAGAAGGGTAAAATAGAGAGGATCATAGAAAAGGTAGTCACCAAAAATCATGGTCAACAGATCATGAATTTGTGAAATACCGCCGCCGGGCTGCGCTGCTTCGGATCCGAATAATGGCGGTTTTCCCAGCCGAATAATGGCGATAAATCCCTGGCCAATCAATTGCCATTAATCCCAACCAAATAATGGCGCTAAATCCCAACCAAATAATGTTTGCGGTAAACGCAACCCTTCCATTTAATTGACCAAGCCTATTTTCCGTTTAAAACGCCTAATATCACATTCATCGGGGGAATGCGTTCAAAAGACTTTCATTTTGTTGGCAAAAAAAGCATCAACGTAAATACATTACGTTCTAGCCTTAATACCTTTATCGAAATATTTGAAAGACAATGGCAGCAGAGATCAACAAGGAAAAATTAAAGGCACTCCAACTCACCATGGATAAGCTTGAAAAGGCTTATGGCAAAGGGACTGTAATGAAATTAGGTGATGCACCGATAGAACAAATGGAAGTGATTCCTTCTGGTTCATTATCATTGGACGTGGCACTTGGCGTTGGTGGATATCCAAGAGGTCGGGTAGTTGAAATCTACGGGCCGGAATCTTCAGGTAAAACAACACTCGCCATTCATGCAATTGCAGAGGCTCAGAAAAAGGGCGGCATCTGCGCATTTATTGATGCAGAGCATGCCTTCGACAAGTTTTACGCTGAAAAATTGGGGGTTGATACTCAAAACCTTCTGATTTCTCAGCCTGACAATGGTGAGCAGGCACTTGAAATTGCCGACAATCTGATCCGTTCCGGCGCGATTGATTTACTTGTGGTAGACTCCGTTGCAGCGCTCACACCGCGTGCAGAAATTGAAGGTGAAATGGCCGATACACAGGTTGGTCTTCAGGCCCGTTTGATGTCTAAAGCACTTCGTAAACTTACAGGAACGATATCAAAAACTGGTTGTTGCTGTATTTTCATCAATCAACTTCGCGAAAAAATCGGCGTGATGTTCGGTAATCCTGAAACTACTACTGGCGGTAATGCACTGAAATTCTATGCTTCTATTCGTATTGATATTCGCAGAGCAAGTCAGATCAAGGAGGGAGAAGAAATTATAGGTAACCGCACCAAGGTTAAAGTAGTTAAAAACAAAGTTGCTCCCCCTTTCCGCAAAGCTGAATTTGACATTATGTATGGAGAAGGTATTTCATTATCTGGTGAAATTATTGACCTCGGAGTTGAGCATCAAATCGTGAAAAAAGCCGGATCATGGTTCAGTTATGAAGATACTAAACTCGGACAAGGAAGAGATGCTGTTAAACAGGTTTTACTTGATAATCCTGAATTAATGGAAGAACTTCAGCAGAAAATTATGGCAAAACTTAACGGTGTTCGTGCCTGATGTCCTGTTTATTAATATATTGGAAAGAGTCTGCAAAACAGACTCTTTTTTTATTGACATTTCAATAGCATTCAATTGACTATTTTTACAACATGCATAAAATTTCAGGACTCTTTTTAATAGTGGCTCTTACTTTTGGCTCATGTAAAAATAATACGGAGCAATCTAGATCAGAAAATCCTCGTGACTCTTTGCTTGACGCTATAAATTCTGCCATTTTAGCAAATCCTGAAAATGCTGAAAACTACTTTGAACGTGCTATTTACTTAAGCAATTCGGGGAATGCAGATGCTGCTTTAGGCGACCTTGACAGAGCAATAAGAGCTAATCCCAGGGAAGGCAAATATTATGGTTCTAAAGGTGATATTTATTTTGGACGTCAGCAGTTTGACAATGCTCTTGCTGAGTTTGATACTTGTTCTAAATATTCTCCTGAGTTTACTGAATGCGCTTTAAAATCTGCCGAAATTCACCTTTACTTTCGTCGCTATGCAGAGGCATTAGAACAAATAAATAATGCACTCCGAAAAGATGAATATATACCGAGAGCTTATTTTATGAAAGGTATACTCTATGCCGAAACAGGAGATACTACTCTGGCGGCATCTTCTTACCAAACAGCAACTGAGGTAAATCCAAATTACTATGAAGCATATATAGCATTGGGATTTCTATATGCCGCGGCAAAAAATGACCTTGCAATTGAGTACTATTCAACAGCAATAACACTCAATCCAAAAAGCGTTGAGGCACTTTATGATAAGGCTATCTATCTTCAGGATACTGGATTTAGAGATAGCTCAAGGTATGAAGATGCAATGCTATTATACGATAAGATTATAGAAATTGATCCTGACAATGCCGCTGCCTATTTCAATAAAGGATACATCCATTTGGAATACTATTCAATAAATGGAGAAAGCAATTATGCTGAAGCTTCACAATGGTTTACCAAAGCCATTGAGCGATATCCTCAATATTACCAGGCATTTTACAATCGCGGCTTGAGTGAAGAAAGCATGGGAAATAAAGCTCAGGCCGAAGCAGACTATCGACAAACCTTAAAAATTGAACCTGATTATACCCCTGCGTCCAGATCATTAAGTAGGATGCTTGACAATTAATAGGGCAGCAAATCTAAAGGGGCAAATTCAATTTTCTTGGTAGCCACTTCTCCCGGATTAACAGATGAAAATGGCATAAAAACCCGGCATGCACGGAAAAAACGGGTTTCCGGACGTTCGGAAAGACTAAATTCCAGAAAGAGTTCTACAGTGCAATTGACATTGCTGTGATCCCCGTCTGCTTTGATGATCATTTCACCTTCGTATGCATTAAAAGATAAAAGCTCATTATACGGACTATAGATCATAAAGGCCTCGTTTCTTCCACCCAGCACTAATTCCATACCAGCAGGAATATCAAAATGGAGTACAATCTCATTTTCCCCTTCATTCAGCTTAACCTCATCTAGAAAAATACTGCTGGAGCGATCTTGTTGAGAAGGTATGAGTTCTGTGAGCGCTATTGTATTTAACAGAGGCATCGTGCTAACTTCACCTGATTCCGGATCAAAAATTCTGATCAGGTTATTATAGGTATCGCTAACATAAAGCAGTCCATTGTATCTAACAATATCCCAAGGCAAATTGAAACTCGCTGCCCCAGCTTTACCATCATCCCATCCAGCCTCAGCAGAGCCAGCAACTACGGAGTAAATTCCTTCTTTGTCGCGTTTTACAAGTCGGTTATTATAGGTATCTGCTATCCAACAATCATTTCCAATCATCACCAATCCCTGAGGAAAATTCAAGTTAATGGTATCAAGGTCTGCTTCTTTAGGAGCTACAGGCGAAAAATCCTCTAGTTTTTTGCGATTCCAACGTTTAATCTTCCCGGTTTCGGGAGAGACTGCCACAATGTTTCCGAGATTATCAGAAGTTAATGCACCAATTCCTTTGAATTGGGCTTTTTTATTTTTTCCATCCACCTCCGCTTTACTGCCACTTCCTAGAACGCGCTTAGCTGAAAGACTGCCAAGATCCATACTCCAAATAGAATGATCTCCAGCCATAGAAATTAACAATTGAGTACCACTCATTTCGATATCCCAAGGATAGTTTAGTCTTCCATCAACACCACGCAGCTCTGTTTTACTTTCATAAGCCTTAAGTCCAGAACCCAGCACGGTTTTCACTTTTCGAGTAGTTAGATCGGCCACTTTAATACTGTGATTATCCATATCTGCGATATAGAGTTTATCGGTATTTTCGTCATAAGCCAATCCCATGGGCTGATCAAAAGCACAAGCTTCAAAAGCACCATCAGCATTTCCTTTTTCACCTGAGCCTAAAACATCTAAAATTTCACCGTACATGCTCAATACCAGCACCTTATTGGATCCTGTAGATGACACAAAAAGGCGTTCTCCATTATTATCAAAAGTCATAAACGTTGGATAACCTAACAATGGTCGAGCATAAAATAATCGGTCTTCCACGTCCATAGTACCCGCAGTTTTCTGATTAGCCGCACCAGCGATTCTATATATATCAAGGATTTCTTTCACACCATTGCGCATGGTTTTATCCAAACCTGATCCACAATGTTGAATCATCGGCGTGCCATCTTCTCTTACAAGTGCAGTATTTGGAAAACAATCAAAATTGAACATTTCCAAACCTTTTCGGGATTTCAGCACTGCAATTGGGTGCGTGATTCCTTGAATTAGCATTTCCTTTCTGAAAAGTTCAATATCCTCAGAAGGATTTTGAGGAATTGCAAAAAGCAAGACTTGGAGTTCAGGGTATTCTTTAGTGAGGTATTCAATTTCATTTAAAACATCCCGGCATTCCAATGACGAGGGGCTCCAAGTAGTTACAATAAAAAGTCTTCCTTCTTCATACAGAATTCTTGAACGTGTTGTATTAAGCCAAACGGCATCTTCAGGAATCGTAATTCCTAAGCTTGCTCGTCTAATTTCCAAGAGATCCTTTCTTTCTTGCTTATTAGGAGTAACCCCTTTAGTTGGTTGCGCAAATAAGAGAGTTGAGGAGAATAGAAAAGCAATAAGGATTGAGCAGGTATTGGAGTTAAAACGCAATTTCATATTGATTAAATAGGGCAATGAAGGTACAGTTTTTCTTTGATGCGCTTGGTATAAGCAATAAATTGAGCAAAAGGAAAACCGCCTTTCGGCGGTTCTATAACACTAAATCTATGGTTCTTATTTGATTGAATCCACAACTGCTTTAAAAGCGTCGGGATGGTTCATGGCTAGATCAGCCAGAACTTTACGATTAAGTCTCATTCCTTTTTCATTGACTTTACCCATGAAAACGGAGTATGACAAACCGTGTTGGCGCACACCTGCATTAATACGCTGAATCCAGAGGGTGCGGAAATTGCGTTTGCGGTGTTTACGACCGATATACGAATAGCAGAGTGCTTTTTCGACTGCGTTTTTGGCTACGGTATAAACGTTTTTACGTCTTCCGTAATACCCTTTGGCCATATCAAGAATTTTCTTTCTTCTCTGGCGCGATGCGACTTTATTTTTTGAACGAGGCATTTTGTTGTGTTTTTTGGCAACCAGCGTCGGGTATTAGCCGATCTTAAAACTGCTCACCGGGTTAAACATACCAATAATTAATTCAGATAGCTGTTAAACAAGAAGTTGAGTACGGATACTCTTCTCATCCACTTTTGCTACTGTTGTGAATTTGGTGAGCTTACGCTTGCGCTTTTCTGATTTTTTGGTCAGGATATGCGACTTAAAGGCGTGCTTCCTCTTGATTTTGCCGCTGCCAGTGAGCTTAAACCGCTTCTTGGCACTCGACTTTGTTTTCATCTTAGGCATTGCCTTATTGTTATTTATTGATTCAGTGTTATTTCTTCTTTTTAGGAGAGAGCATAATTTGCATACGCTTCCCTTCCAATTTTGGCATTTGCTCTACAATTGCATCATCTGCAAGTTCTTGAGCAAATTTGAGCAGAAGTATTTCTCCTCTTTCTTTGAAAACAATCGTTCTTCCTTTAAAGAAGACGTAAGCCTTCACTTTAGCTCCTTCCGCCAAAAACTTTTTGGCATGATTGAGTTTGAAAAGAAAATCGTGCTCATCCGTATTAGGGCCGAACCTGATCTCTTTTACGATGATCTTGCTCTGTTTGGCCTTCAGTTCTTTCTGTTTGCGCTTTTGATCGTAGAGAAACTTACTGTAATCTACAATTCTGCACACAGGTGGTACTGCACCCGGAGCTATCTCTACAAGATCAAGCTCCTTTTCTTCAGCCATTTTTCGGGCATCTTCAATCAGAAATACGCCATCCTCGATGTCATCTCCAACTAACCTTACTTCCCTTGCCGTGATCTTTTCATTGATACGGTGAGGATCCTCCTGCTTTTTTGGCCTACCCTTAAAAGGACGCCCTGGTCTGGTTTCTATGGTCTTAAGTATTAAATTAAACTTTGAGAATTGGCAAGTAACTGTTCAATTTCCTTTTTTATAATGACGGCAAAATCAGCAGCACTCATTGCCCCTAAATCACCTTCACCATGTTTTCGAACAGAAACGAGGCCTTCCTCGCTTTCTTTCTCGCCGATAATGAGCATGTACGGCACTTTTTCGATCTCGGCATCCCTGATCTTTTTGCCTACTTTTTCGTTGCTTTCGTCTACGAGGGCGCGAATATCGGAATTTTTAAGGATATCTGAAACTTTTATTGCATAATCTACAAATCGTTCAGAAATTGGCAGAATTCGAACCTGCTCTGAAGTCAACCACAATGGGAATCTCCCGGCACAATGCTCAATCAGAATTGCAACAAAGCGCTCCATAGAACCAAAAGGCGCTCTATGTATCATTACAGGTCTATGTTTTTGATTATCAGAACCGTTGTACTCTAACTGGAATCGCTCTGGTAAATTATAATCCAATTGAACTGTCCCCAATTGCCACTTCCGCCCAATGGCATCGCGCACCATGAAATCAAGTTTAGGCCCATAAAAAGCAGCCTCTCCTAATACAACAACCGTTTTTAAACCCTTTTCATTAGCCACCTCAGCGATCGCCTTTTCAGCCTTATCCCAATTTTCAATTGAACCGATATATTTTCCGGGCGTTTCAGGATCACGCAATGACACTTGAGCAATAAAATCTTTGAAATCAAGTGTTTTGAAAATGTAAAGCACGAGATCAATCACTTTACTGATCTCTTCTTTCACTTGATCAGGGGTGCAGAAAATATGGGCATCATCCTGGGTAAATCCTCTAACTCGGGTTAAACCATGCAATTCACCACTCTGCTCATATCTATAAACAGTTCCAAATTCAGCATATCGAATAGGTAGATCCTTATAAGAACGAGGTCTGGATTTGTAGATTTCGCAGTGGTGAGGACAATTCATCGGTTTAAGCAAATAAACTTCGCCCTCAACCGGAGTTTTAATTGGTTGAAATGAGTCTTCCCCGTACTTTTCCCAGTGACCACTGGTTTCATAAAGCTCTTTATTCCCAATGTGCGGAGTAATAACAGGTAAATAGCCCTGCTTGCGTTGTGCTTCCTTTAGAAATGCTTCCAATCTTCCGCGCAACTCTGCGCCTTTAGGTAACCATAGGGGTAATCCTTGACCCACTTTACTAGAGAAATGAAAAAGATCTAATTCCTTACCTAATTTCCGATGGTCGCGACGCTTCGCTTCTTCCAACAACTCCAGATACTCTTTCAGTTCTGTTTGTTTCGTAAAAGTGATACCATAAATTCGAGTGAGCTGTTTGCGATTCTCATCCCCTCTCCAGTAGGCACCGGCAATACTCATCAATTTAGCTGCTTTGATAAAGCTGGTATCTGGGATGTGTGGACCGCGGCATAAGTCGGTAAAATTATTCTGTGTATAGAAGGTGATTTTACCGTCTTCCAAATCCTGCAATAATTCCAGCTTATATTCATCGCCTTTTTGCTGATAGAAGGCAATTGCTTCCTTTTTAGAAATCTCAGAACGGCGAAAAGCATGCTTTCCTTTAGCTATTTCTAGCATTTTCTCTTCGATTTTTTGAAAATCCTTATCGGAAATTTCATAATCACCGAAATCGATATCGTAGTAAAATCCATTTTCAATTGGAGGGCCAATTGCAAGTTTTACACCTGGATAAAAAGACTCAATTGCTTCTGCCATGATATGAGCAGAAGAATGCCACATTGTAGATTTGCCGCCTTCATCATTCCAAGTTAATAATTTGAGAGTGCTATCAGACTCGAATGGGCGACTTGCATCGCGCACTTCGCCATTTACTTCTGCTGCCAGTACATTCCTGGCAAGACCTTCGCTTATGCTTTTGGCCAAATCGAAAGGAGTGCTGCCTGAATCAACTTCACGCACACTGCCATCGGGCAAGGTAATTTTCAACATCTTAAATTCTGGAATTGAGCTGCAAAAGTACGAAAATGGCCTGATTCTATAGCTATGGTTTAGACTTGACTTTGTCCCATTGTTTCAGTTGCCACTCCACATGGGCCACACAGAGCATTTCACCATTAACATCCATAACTGGCACCTCTGCTTTGATCCAAATGGGCTCACCGGTTTTTCTGGATTCTAGCGATTTCTGTTCCAATTCGGTTGCGCTAATTCTGAACACAGCAAAAGCATTTGATTTGCCTTGTTTTTCATACACCACATTCATTGTTCGCATAATAATCCGGAAATCACTTCCGCATATTCCGAGGATAGCTAAACCGGATGTGTACTCCGCTAGTGTTGCTAGAGCACAAGCGTGTAAACCTTTGAGATGATTAAGATTGTTAGTGGTATAAGGAAGCACTACTTTGGCAAAACCGGGTTTTAATTCTGCGATTTTTAGACGGTGCTTTCTATTAAAAGGAATATACCTCCATAGCAAACGATCCAACAACGCCCTTTTAAAAGGACCCCCTGAGGCCATTTCGAATGCTTTACTAATATCCATAGTAATTAATATTCAAGCTTAAACCAAAAAAACTTGCCGGTCCCTCTAACCGGCAAGTCCAATGAAGAAATAACAATCAACCCATCTGATCCGCTCCAACCTTTACTCCCAGCAGTATTGAGGCTATGTTGGGAGGAAAGTATTTTGAACTTTTGAGAACTTTGCCATCCTCTCTGTAAATGGGTTGACCGTTCTCATCGAGTTTCGACATATTACTTCGTTGAATTTCTTCAAATACTTCCACTATTTTATGCTGCAGTCCATGCTTAAGAATTGTACCACAGAGAATATACAATTGATCTCCCAAAGCATCCGCTACTCCAATTAAATCCTTTTGCGATGCAGCTTCGAGATATTCTTCGTTTTCTTCGCGCATTAAACTGTAGCGAAGTAAAACTGATTCCTGTGTTAATTCAGCAGTTGGTTCATTTTCGTTTCCGATTCCGAAAACATCGTGAAACTCTTTAACGTGATCAATAACTTTAGAAAAAGGCAGGTCTTTACTTTGCATGGTTGAAAGGTATGCACTGCAAATGCTCCGAACAATAGCTAGAATAGCATTTTATGAACTTGTTAAGGGGCTTTGTCAACAATTTTCTGCAATTAAAATGCACAATTTCAAGAAAATCGAAGGTTCCTTTTCGACAAAAAAGGGTAGAAATTAATTGAGATAGGAGATTTTGAATAAATTTACTATCGAAATTCAAATCACATGAAAACCTTAGGTTACTAAGTGTTCCCATTTCTTCCGCTTATTATTGGATGTTATTCAAAAGCAGAACCTTTAACAATAGAAAGCCAAAATCTGAGGCCAAACCAAATAAAATACATTCATAATCTCGATAGTACAGTAGTGCTCTTTTTACAAGAGGATATGATTGAGTTACCTCAACTATTACTAAAGGAATCAGATGCTGATGCTTATAATGCCATTCCAAAATTGAATACAGCGGCTTTCCTTGTTGACAGCAATCAAATGGAATTGACTGACAGCACCATCATCTTGCGCACATCCTCTTCTATTTTAAGCTATCCCAAACGATTTGAAAATGAAAACTATATATATGAAAGAGGATTTTATTGGTTAGAATACAAAGGCTTCCATGAGAATTTAAAGTTATATCATACAGAAGAGTGGTGGAATGGTGAATTCACATTAGGTAGAACTCTATTAATTGATAGTTTGAATAATATTGGATACACCTTAGAGTCACAAACTGATGGCATAATAGATCTACTTTCAATATCACCTGAAAACAGATTTATAATATGCATTTCTCATGACATTTTCGATGACGAGGTAAATTTACAGCTAATCTCAATTTCCGCAGCTAGCAACAAAATAAGGCTTCATAATCACTCATCGGGATTTTTAAGTGGTCAAATTATCGAAGAAATTTGTTGGGTAAATGAATTTGAATTTGCTATAAAAGCCAGAGTAATAGATTCCAGTTCTTTGCTAAAATATAGTTCGATAACTATTATTCACTAAATGCCATTTTTTATTATAATTATTATGAATAATGATCAATCTATTGAACAGTATATTCCACCATTTCCAGAAAGCACAAAAGATCGCCTATAAATGGTTCAGAATCACATTTAAAATATCTTTCCAGAAGCAACGTAAAGTATTAAATATGGCATTCCAACATTTGAGTTAAATGGAAATCTCATTCATTATGCTGGTTATAAAAATCATATAGGCTTTTATCCGGGAATTCTGTAATTGCTCATTTTAGTTATGATATTTCCAAATATAAAAATGCAAAAGGTTCCAAACAGTTCCCGAATAATGAACCACTCCTTATTGAATTAATTTTAAAAATTACCAGATTCCGAATTCAAGAAAATCTGGATAAAGGAACCTGTAAGAAGTGAGGAGTAACAAAAAATTTGTTTTAGCCGTGCTTTCATTTCTTGCGCTCAGAGCTTTCAGCAATTCCGGTATTAACAAAATAAATGATCCATAGCAACATTATGAATCGGATATTGGCAATTTACATGGCATAGGCAAAACGACACTTCCAAAACTGAAAATTTGCAGGGAGATCAAAATCTCCAATTTAGAGTATAAACGCACATTGATTAACATCTTCGGTCGTTTTTCTAATTAGTCATAAACAAATGAGCTAGAATACATAAATTTGGTCAATAGAAAAAGTGAGTACCAACAGAGATTCAAAATGAAGCTTCAGAAAATCTACCAAATAAGCGCCACAGTGGTGCTTATTGGCATTATACTTTGGTTTGGGAAAACATTTTTGATTCCTTTGGCTTATGCACTTCTAACGGCACTAGTACTTTACCCATTAACCAAATTTTTTGAACGCAAAGGATTTGGAAGAGCATTTTCTATTCTCATTCCTATACTGTTAGTTTCACTTTCCATTTTGGGCTTGGCTCTTATTCTGAGTTATGAGTTGGCCATGCTTAGCGCAAAATGGCCTATTATTCATCATCAATTTGAACCCTATTTAATTGACATACAAAAACAACTTGAACTAGAATTAGGATGGACACAAGAAATGCAATCAGGCTGGATAAAAGAGAATTTATCTGCCTTGAGTCAAAACACAGGTAAAATTATAAGCAAAGCCCTCGTGGCTACCTTCGAAGCCTTGTTTAATGTTATAATCATCCCAATATATATCGCCCTGATTCTGCATTTCAGAGGAAGGCTAGTTCAATTTGCAACCGATATAGTACCACAGAATTTTCGTGAAAAAATGCCAGTCGTCATCCAAGATACCGTTCAATTATTCTCACGATTTATTCGTGGAATGGTTCTCGTCTATTTAAGCGTTGGCATTCTTAATTCTATTGGACTTTGGATCATTGGTGTGGACACTCCCTTTGTTTACGGAATGATTACCGCCATAATGACAATAATCCCTTACTTCGGAATAATAATAAGCGCATTACTACCTATGATGGTGAGTTGGATGGAAACGGAATCCATTTGGCAACCAATTGGTATTGTTGCGGTATTTGCGGTAGTTCAATATCTGGAGGCTAACCTAATATTTCCTTATGTAGTGGGAAGATTTGTAAATCTTAATACTTTAGCAGCTATCATTGCCATATTCCTAGGCGCCCTATTCTGGGGAGTTGCTGGAATGATTCTATTCTTGCCATTTGTGGCTGTCTTAAGATTGATGGCTGATCACTTTGATGAGTTCAAGCCTTGGAGTCGTCTTTTGAGTAGCAAGTGAGCTAAGAACAAACTTATATTTTGTAAAAATTTGGGCTCAATATTTCTTGTGTAATTCTTTCATTTTCACTTACATAATTACAATTATTCCTTTCAGAATTGCGGGGAATGATCTTTTAATAATAGAGCAATAATACCTCCAAAGCCCTCACCAAATAGTCCTAAATGAAATTAGCACCTGCAATTTCCGTACAATTATGCAAAGGATTTAAATAATCCTGTAAATTATTTTGATACTTGGAAATTACCTTTGTCATGTGAGAATTAATTCACAATTGAAAACAGCCTTATGAACTTCAAAAACAAACTCAATTCATTGTCAAAAACGACCGATTTAAACCACAAATCACTTTTTGCAATTGGGACTTTAGTATTAGCCATCGTTACGTCTGGAATTGCCCAAAATTCTAGTTTGGACTTGCGCGATAACCTTTCAATAGGTATTAAGGCTGGAATGAACTACTCCAATGTATGGGACGAACAAGGGCAAGATTTCAGAGCTGATCCAAGACTTGGATTTGCAGGGGGCGCATTTTTAAGTATTCCCATTGGAACTTACATAGGTATACAGCCTGAGGTGCTATTTTCTCAAAAAGGATTTCAAGGAGAAGGAGTACTGCTAGGACAGAACTATTCATTCTCAAGAACCACAACGCACATTGACATTCCACTTCAATTTCAATTAAAGCCTATAGAATATCTTACCATTGTGCTCGGTCCACAATATTCCTACATACTGAATGAAAAAAACGTTTACACATTTGGGTCTAATAGCACCGAACAAGAAGAGCAATTCGAAAATGACAACATTCGGAAGAATATCTTAGGCTTTGTAGCAGGCGCAGATATAAACATAAAGAACTTTGTTATCGCCGGTCGATTTGGATGGGATTTACAAACCAATAATGGTGACGGAACTTCTGACACACCCCGCTATAAAAATCAATGGTTACAATTATGTTTGGGCCTCAGAATCTGAGCTTTACTTGAAAATTAATTTATCACCTGAACTGAAAAACCGGGTGCCAAAATTCTCTCTCTCAACTAATTTTCATTAAAGAGTAACAATCGCAGTCAGTGCTAAAACTACTGATACATTGACTACAGTGATAGCATTAACAAGTGCTGGAAACAGATGTAGTTCAGATCCTGAAAAAATATGTTTTGCTAAATAATAATTAGCAAAACATATTTTCATTTAGAATAAACATTATTTAATGCCAAATTTCAAGCTCCAATAATAGATCACCGATATTTGCTTGTACCCTAAATATAACATCTCATGGAAAAAGATATTGTAAAACTGCCAATCTATGCCAAATTTGCATTAATATTCTTCAGCATCTGCCTGATTTTTGTGTTACTTAACATCGGCAGGCACATATTAATTCCAGTTTTTCTCTCTTTATTAGGTGCAATATTATTAAGACCTATTGAAGTATTCCTGAATCAAAAGCTAAAAATTCCACACGTCTTATCAGTACTTCTGACTGTGATGCTCTTTGTGATTTTCATTTTGGGAATAATCTTTTTTATAAGCTGGCAAATTTCTGATCTTACAGATGACTGGATACAAATAAAATCCAACTTAAATTCTCATTACTTTAAAATTCAAGATTGGATAAAAACAAAATTCAATATAAGCTTCAAAAATCAGCAAAGCTATGTAGACAAAGCAACTTCCGATGTAATGGATGGGAATAGTCAATTGATGGGAAATACCATCATCTCATTTTCTAGTGTGCTTATGAATACCCTATTGATTCCAATTTATACATTTCTCATTCTTTTATACAAAACCTTATACCTCAAATTTCTATTTAAAATTGTAAAAACGGAAAATCAAAAAACACTTCAAGAAATTCTCAGTGAAATAAAAGCTGTAGTTCAAAGATATATCACTGGATTGCTAATTCAAATGGCAATAGTAGCGACACTCACAACAGGAGGTCTGCTAATTTTAGGGGTAGAGTATGCAGTGCTTTTGGGAGTAATAACTGCCATCCTTAATTTAATACCTTACATTGGAATATTAATTGCCACTCTTGCCACACTCTTGGCAACACTTGTAAGTTCAGATAGCCTTTCATTAGTTTTGGGTGTTGTAATTTTGAGTGTTGTAGTTCAATTTATCGATAATAATATTTTGGCTCCCCGCATAGTGGGTAACAAAGTCAGAATAAATGCAATGGTCTCCGTATTGGGAGTAATCATAGGCGCATCGATTGCTGGTATTGCAGGCATGTTTCTGGCTATTCCCTTTATTGCTATGATTAAAGTAACATTTGATCGAATTGAACCGCTGGCTCCCTATGGCTATTTGATGGGAGCTGAAATAAATAAAACCTACGATTGGAATAAATTAAAATTATTCAGCTCATTTTTAAAAAAGGATTGATAATCAGTGCCCTCAAAAGGACACTAAGCTCATTCTTTATTCTTCTGAGATGTCAAAAAATGCAATCTCAAATTGCCTATGACTCTGATCATGTTTTAATTGATCTTCTTACTTTAATTATGCAGCACCAAATTAAAAGCCGTGCAGCATAAAACCATTATCGAACCTTTTAAAATAAAGTCAGTAGAGCCTATAAAACTTAGCACAGAAGCTGAGCGAATAACGTTCATGAAGGAAGCACATTACAATCCCTTCTTACTGAAATCTGATCAGGTAATTATTGATTTGCTCACAGATAGCGGCACCTCTGCTATGAGTGCTAATCAATGGGCCGGAATTATGAATGGAGATGAAGCTTATGCAGGTTCAAAATCCTGGCTCAGAATGCAAAAGGAAATCCAGGATCTCACTGGGATGCACTTTATATTACCAACTCATCAAGGCCGCGCAGCAGAACGAATTATTTACAGTTTAATCGGAGGAAAAAATAGGTTTTTCATCAGTAATACCCACTTTGACACTACTCGGGCCAACATCGAATATTCTGGCGCTGAAGCCATTGACATTCCTATTGAAGAAGGTAAAAACCCTGAAATACTTCACCCTTTCAAAGGCAATCTTGATACTCAAAAGCTAGAACAAATTATTACTGAAAAAGGAGCGCATAACATAGCTGCGGTTATACTAACTGTCACTAATAATAGCGGTGGTGGGCAACCTGTGAGCATGGCAAATGCACGTGAGGTTCAAAGAATTTGCAATATAAATGCCATCCTCTTTGTGCTCGATTGCTGCAGAATTGCTGAAAATTCCTATTTCATTAAACACCGGGAAAAGGGATTTGAAAATTACACCTATCGACAAATTGCACAGGAGATGTTCTCATTATGTGATATCGCAGTGATGAGCGCCAAAAAAGATGGATTGGTCAATATGGGCGGATTTTTGTCGCTAAAAGACAAAAAACTAGCTGATGAATGCAGCAATTTACTCATCATAACAGAAGGATTTGCCACTTATGGCGGACTTTCGGGTCGAGATATGGAAGCAATGGCAATAGGCCTTCAGGAAGTTTTTGATCCTAGTTATTTGGAGTATCGTATTCGCAGCACAGCCTATTTGGGTAATAAATTACATGAACTTGGAGTTCCCCTAATGCTTCCCATTGGCGGGCATGCTGTATATATAGATGCTAGAAAATTTTATGCTCATATTCCATTGGAGCAATATCCCGGTCAGGCATTGGTTTGTGAATTATACGTCAAAGGTGGAATTCGTTCTGTTGAGATCGGTTCTGTGATGTTTGGGAAATATGATGAAACAGGAAAACTGATTACTGCTCCAATGGATTTGGTGCGATTGGCAATCCCAAGGCGTGTTTACACCCAGAGCCATATTGAGTATGTGATCGAAACATTTGAAGAATTGATGAAATCAAGAGAAAAAGTGAAAGGCTGTATGATTATTGAAGAGCCAAAATTCCTGCGACATTTCACTGCCAAATTTGAACCTATTTTGTAGTTCCACAATCCCATAGAAACATCCAATCAGCAGCTTCAATTTCGACTAGAACATTATCCGATTTTGTGAACTTCTTTGAATTCTAACTGTCATTAAAAAGATGCAATTCAAGAATCAGATGGAACTGGCCGAAGCAGAAATAGATCGAATAATTGAAATGGCTTGGGAAGATCGTACCCCATTTGAAGCTATTATGTTGCAATTTGGCACAACAGAGGCAATGGTAATTGGCATCATGCGTAGCAATCTGAAACGCAGTAGTTTTAACCTCTGGAGAAAACGTGTAAACAGCAAAGTGAGCAGCAAGCATTTAAAAAAACGAAGGGAGGAGATATCTCGTTTCAGGTGCAGCAGACAGCGACAAATTAGCGGCAATAAGATTAGCAAGCGATAGTTGTGATACTTTCCGGAAGAACTAGAAGCAATAATTAGATATGTGATAATTGTTACGTAGTAGATCAGAGCTACAACGATTTTTATCATTAATTAGAGCCAAATGACCGCCATAACTTAACAATTATTAACTTCACGGCCTTTGGTACAAAGACAGTGCTGCTGAACTTTGCATCAGCTAACTCTCTTTCTTTGCATTGGTATAGAAAGTTTAACTAAAATCTTGTTTCAATTGGAAATGGAAAACGCAGCGATCGGCACGACGCCCCCTACGCAAGCAGGGGATATCAGAGCGCTGAATGAGCGGATTGAACGCGAAAGCGCATTTGTTGATCTGGTGATGATCGAGATGGAAAAAACCATTATAGGTCAGAAAGACATGGTTGAAAAACTCATGATCGGTCTTTTGTCCAATGGTCATGTTTTACTTGAAGGAGTTCCAGGACTGGCCAAAACATTGGCAATCAAAAGTTTAGCACAAACAATTCACGCCGCTTTCAGCAGAATACAATTTACACCGGATCTTTTACCCGCGGATCTCATCGGCACTATGATTTACAATCAGAAGAACGAAGAATTTACCGTAAAAAGAGGTCCGATTTTCGCGAATTTTATTCTTGCGGATGAGATTAACCGTGCCCCGGCAAAGGTTCAGAGCGCTTTGCTCGAATCTATGCAGGAAAGACAGGTTACAATTGGCACCGAGACTTACAAATTGCCTGAACCATTTTTGGTTTTGGCCACCCAGAATCCAGTGGAGCAAGAAGGAACATACCCCTTACCTGAAGCTCAGATTGACCGATTTATGCTGAAAATAGTGATCGGTTATCCTTCCAAAGAAGAAGAGAAAAAGATCATTCGTCAGAATATTAGTCCTATTAATTTACCTGAGCCTGCAAGAATTCTCAAACCTGAAGATATTGTTCGCGCCAGACAACTGGTTCGCGAGGTTTACATGGATGAGAAAATTGAGCAATACATTGTTGACATTGTATTTGCTACCCGTAACCCGGAAGACTTTGGCTTGGGGCATCTTAAACAATTAATAAGCTTTGGTGGATCGCCACGCGCCAGCATTAGTATGGCCTTGGCAGCAAAAGCTTATGCTTTCTTACATCGCAGAGGATACGTTATTCCGGAAGATGTGCGAGCAATATGTTATGATGTATTGCGTCATCGCATCGGATTAACTTACGAGGCAGAAGCCGAAAACATCAATCAGGAACAGATCATCACTGAGATCCTGAACAAAGTAGAAGTACCCTGATTCATTTAAATCTTAGCTGTGGAAACCTCTGAGTTGCTGAAAAGAGTCAGAACGATCGAGATCAGAACCCGGGGCCTATCGAACCAGATTTTCTCTGGTGAATATCATTCCGCTTTTAAAGGTCGTGGAATGGCATTTCGAGAAAACCGGGAGTATGCTCACGGCGACGAAATTCGTACAATTGACTGGAACGTTACGGCCAGAATGGGACATCCTTTTGTGAAAGTTTTCGAAGAAGAACGAGAACTTACCGCAGTGGTTTTAGCTGATGTGAGTGCATCAGAGCAATTCGGAACCAGCAGAATGCTAAAGCGACAGTTGATCACTGAATTGGCAGCCGTTGTTTCTTTTTCGGCAATTCAAAATAATGACAAAGCAGGAGTGATTCTTTTTTCGGACAGGGTGGAAAAATTCATCCCTCCCAAAAAGGGAAAAACGCATATTTTGCGCATCATAAGGGAGCTTCTGGAATTTAAACCTGAGCATAAAGGAACCAATATCGCCGCAGCACTTGAATATCTGAGTCAGGCAATTAAAAAGCGTTGTATTGTTTTTGTAATCAGCGATTTTCTGGATGCTGATTTCGAAAAAGCACTCAAAATTGCAGCCCGTAAACATGATGTAATTGCTATTCGGGTTTCCGATAAATTTGATCAGGAAATGCCTGATTTAGGCTTGGTACGTATGACTGATAAAGAAAGTGGATTTTCCAAATGGATCAATACTTCATCGTCCAGAGTAAAAAAAGAATTTGTAAAAAATGCGAGAGCTCATGCACTTCAACTTCAAGAAACTTTCAAAAAAGCAGGGGTAGATGCTGCTTTTGTTGAGACTGGGCAAGATTACGTGAAACCATTGATGAACCTATTTAAACGGAGATAAAAATGGTAAGGCTCAGCATTTTATTGGCTTTTCTGATTTCTGTAATTTCGGCGCATTCGCAGATCAGTCCTGAATTAAGTTTGGATACCACATTCATCAAAACAGGCGAACGCACATTTCTAGATATTGAAGTAGAATACCGTGTTGATGATGGCGGACATACCATTCAATGGCCTTCAATTTCCGATACACTTGCTAAGGGAATTGAAGTTATTTCTCAAAGTAAAATTGACACCATAACAGATCCTCTTAAAAACGATCAATTCCTTTTCAGTCAGGTACAACGAATTGAAATTACATCCTTCGATACTGGCTTTGTAGCTATTCAACCTTTGCAATTTATTATTGATGGAGACACCATTTCGAGCAATGCAATTTTGATTGAAGTTCGGGATCCGGTTGTAGATGAAAGCGCGGATATAAGAGACATTCACGATATAATCGAAGTGGATTTAAGTTTATGGGAAAGACTCCTTCCCTATTGGCCATATATACTTGGAGCCTTAGCAATTCTGATTATTATTCTTGTAATTATTAGAAAACTAAAAGGCAAAACTTTATCGAATAAAATTGAAAAAGCAATAGAAGTTGCGACGATTCCGGCGCATATTAAAGCCCTATCAAGATTCGCCACTTTGCGAGAAGAAGAACTTTGGCAAAAAGGAAAACACAAGCAATACTACACCCGTTTGAGTGATATCATGCGAGAGTATCTTCATGAACGGTATGGCATTCAAGCCATGGAAGAAACTTCAACAGAATTGATTCGTCAGGTGCAACGAATGCCTTTAGATTCAGGTATCCGAATAAGACTTGAATCAGTACTACGATTATCAGATTTAGTAAAATTTGCCAAAGAAAAACCAATGCCTCATGAGAATGAAGATTCTATGCAAGTGATGGTGAATTTTGTGCAACAAACAGCAGAAACATTTTCGTTTGAAAACATAGACAAAAACAAAAGAAATGTTTAGGCGAATTTCTGCCATATCAACTCTCATCATTGTGCTTTTGACAGCTTTAATTTGCTGGTACAAATTCCGAAGCAAGTATGAGTATGACTTTGAATTTGCTTTTTATTTATTCTTGATTTTGCCTTTGTTAGGCATTTGGTATATCTGGAAAGATTCGAAGTTGGAAGCAGTTGTTGAAACAGGCAGCTTTGAACAATTTGCTCCTTCTTCAGGCTCTGCCGAATGGATTCGGCATCTTCCCTATATTTTGCGCAACTTCGCTCTTATTGCAGGAATAATGGTTCTGGCAAGACCTCAGTCTAAAACCAGCTATGAGAATCTGACCAAAGAAGGGATAGATATTGTTCTTTCCATGGACGTTAGCGGCAGTATGCTCAGTATGGATTTTGATCCAAATCGATTGGAAGTTTCAAAAGCAGTTGCCCGAGATTTTATTGCGGGAAGACCGGATGATCGAGTGGCTATTGTGTCCTATGAAGGTGAAAGTTTCACTCAGGTTCCACTCACTACCGATCACCGTGTAATTTCCAGTGCAATTGCCGGATTAAATACCGGTCAACTTGAAAGCGGAACGGCAATCGGAATGGGATTAGCAACGGCAGTGAGTAGGTTAAAAGACAGTGAAGCTAAAAGCAAGGTTATTATTTTGCTTACTGATGGAGTGAATAATGCAGGACAAGTTAAGCCACTCGACGCGGCGCAAATTGCAAAAGCTTTTGGAATTCGGGTATATACTATCGGTGTTGGAACAACAGGAAAAGCAAAGAGTCCGGTGAGGATTTTACCAGATGGAAGTTATTTATTTGATTGGGTTGAAGTAAAAATTGACGAGGAAATTTTGACGCAGATAGCGGATTATACGGGTGGACAATACTTCCGTGCCACTAGTGTAGGGAAACTCAGAGACATCTACACCGAGATCGATCAAATGGAAAAAACAAGATTCAATGTGACACAATTCAATCAGAAAACAGAAGAATACGGCATGTTTGCATTTGCTTCGATCATTCTTTTACTGGCTGAATTTTTAATACGTAATTTATTCCTCAGAAGCGTAACATGAGCAAACGAGGAACATATAATATTTATGGAATTGCCCTTAGTTTATTGGCTATAGAAATCATCTTTTGGCTCGCTATTGCTGGATTTTACATTGGATTGAAAAGCTATGCTCCGGGTTTAGTTTATCATAGACCAAAGTATTTTTGGCTGCTAATATCACTTCCAATTATCACTATTATTTTTCTTTTGTTATTACGCTGGAAAAATAAAAGACTAAAGGCATTTTCAGAAGTCGATCTCATTTCTGAAGCATTACCCGATCTCAGTTCAACGCGAACCATTTTTAAATTTTTGCTTTATCGTTTTGCTTTAACAGCCTTCATTTTTGGTCTCATTGACCCCAAAATGGGAAGTAAATTGGAAGAAGTTAAAAGCATGGGGATTGATGTGATTATAGCACTTGACGTATCGCGGAGCATGTTGGCTGAAGACATCACTCCAAATCGCCTAGAACGCGCCAAACAAACTATTGGTCAAATGATTGACCGCTTAAAAGGCGATAGAATTGGAATCATAGTGTTTGCCGGCGATGCTTATGTTCAACTACCGGTAACTTCTGATTATGAAGCCGCAAGGATGTTTTTGTCTGGCATTAGCACCGAAAGCGTCCCTGTACAAGGCACTGCTATTGGCGCTGCTATTGAACTAGCATTGGAATCATTTGCAGAGCAGGAAGGCAGATCTCGATCCATCGTTGTTATTACCGATGGAGAGAATCACGAAGATGATGCGATAGAGGCAGCGCGAGATGCAGCGTCAAAAGGAACCGTAGTGCATGCCATCGGAATGGGCTCGATTGAAGGTGCGCCATTACCTGTTGTAGATAGTCGCGGAAACACCATAGGCTTCATAAAAGACGCAAGTGGACAGACCGTTGTTTCAGCCTTGAACGAAAATATGCTTATTGATTTAGTGGATGCTGGTTCTGGAATATTTATTCGAGCAGGAGCCAGTTATGTGAGTATAAATGAGCTCGTTACAGAACTTGGTAAGATGGAAAAACAAGAACAAGGAGTTTATCAATTTTCAGACTATGAGCACCGATTTCAATGGTTTTTTGCCATTGGATTATTTTTGTTATTAATTGATATAGTTACCGGTTCTGCTAGAAAATCCTGGACTGAAGCACTTAATTTGTACGATGCATGAAACAGTCAATCTTCACCATTCTGCTCTTAATGCAAGCATGGATTTGCGCGTATTCACAAAATGAAAAACGTGCATTGATGGATGCTAATTCTACCTACAAGAATGAAAATTTTGAGGATGCAGAAAACAGATATAGAACGCTTGATCCAAAAGATCCAACGTTGAAAGAAATTTCTGAATTTAACCTTGCAGATGCCCTATACCGACAAGGGAAATTTGAAGAATCTGCGGAAATTTTCGGCAAGTTGGCACGAGATAGTCAAGATGCTAATATTAGAAGCAAATCTTTTCATAATGAAGGAAACAGCCACGTAGCAGCCAAAGATTACGGTAAGGCAGTAGAGTCTTACAAGTCTGCATTGCGTTTGGATTCCAATGCAGAAGACACTCGATATAATCTTGCTTATGCTCGCAAAATGATTCAGCAGCAAGAGCAACAAAAGCAGCAGAATCAACAAAACCAACAAGGCCAAAATCAAGACCAAAAAGATCAGGATAAAGGGGAACAAGATAAAAACAAACAGGATCAAAATAAGCAGGAACAAGATCAACAAGGAGATAAAAATAAAGACGATCAAAAGCCAAAAGATGGCGATCAGGAGCAGCAGGGAGATCAAGGAAAAGAACCTAAACCTTCTGAGCAACAAGGCGAGGGACAAATTTCAAAAGAAGATGCGGAACGCATTTTGAAAGCCCTTGAAAATGCCGAAAGTGATTTACAAAAGAAATTGCGCAAACCGGAAGGTAAGGCACAAAAAAAGAAAATTGAAAAAGACTGGTAAAATGAAGACGCAAGAAACAAGCTTTAGTGCATTTCACATGCTGAGTGCTGCTTTGCTGATTCTCTTCAGTTTAAGCAGTTCGGAACTTTCAGCTCAAAATCCGGCATTTTCTGCAACGGTTAACAGAAATACAATTTCAATAAACGAGTATTTTCAATATTCGCTTACATTAAAAAATACACAAGGCCGTATAGAGCAACCTGCCTTTGAGGGATTTCAAGTATTACAAGGGCCAAGCAGCAGTCAAAGCGTACAAATTATTAATGGAAAGAAATCCATCGAATATTCTGAAACCTGGTTACTCAAGCCCATTAAA
>Ga0209702_10000270_pt1 | contig 105892 bp, 83 predicted proteins | sample FRY01_FD_187210 | JGI IMG/M metagenome (GOLD analysis project Ga0209702, IMG submission 187210) | Freshwater microbial communities from Lake Fryxell liftoff mats and glacier meltwater in Antarctica - FRY-01 (SPAdes) (version 2) | ecosystem: Environmental > Aquatic > Freshwater > Ice > Glacier... | reverse complement strand
TGCTGTTCTTGTGGGGCGCCCGTGGTTTCGAGCGTTCTTGCACGGAACACCCGTGGCGTTGGTGCAGATCGTCGCGATGCGACTTCGTGGCAATCCACCGTCGATCTTGATCGATGCATACATCGCGATTAAACGAGCTAGTATTTCGACCACCATTGTCGAGGTCGAAAACGCGTACATCGACGCTAAGAATCGCATTGTGACGAGTGACGATCTTGTGGGATTAGTAAAGGCGGCAGCAAAGGCGAGATGAGCCTGCGGCCGAAAAGAATCGGGACAAGGGACCCGAATTGCTCCGAGGCCCCTCCCAAACCACGCGGCGTGCGGGTCCGCACCGGGCGGTTCATTTCCTTGCAGTGAGCTTCTGCCAGATTGTTAACAGACTCGCCAGTCCCTTCCCGCGAGCCGTATTTTGTTCATCGCATGGGGCTTCAAACTTTGTCATCGACAGTGCCTCATACCGTCTCACTCGGAGACATCACGAGTCTTCTTTGTCCAGGGCGGCCTTTGCTGATGATTGGATGAATCACCGCTTCGTCTTTGCAGATACCGGGTTTCAGTAAGTTCTGAATCCGCGTACGGACTCGACGCCATTGCTTCCAATAACATGACCGGATGCGGCGACTGGTCCTGTGAGAAGATGGCCTTCACGCAATGCTTCGCGGGTTTAACGAATCCTGTCATGCAGGACATGGTGATCAGAGATGAGCATGCAGACAGGAGACGACCTTGGTAAGTCTGACATGTTCATGAAGATCGCTGTGAGCCCTTTCCTCTGGCGGACGAAGCGATGCAAAACCGCCCCAAAACTGCGTCAGTCACATCGACCGACGCAGCGAACGGTGGGCAGTTCTGGGGGCATTTTTGGGTTCGGAAGGACGCTGGTGAGCTTAATCCAGGTCGAAAATGCGTCAGTTGATATGGAGAGATCGCTTAGCTGTTTGAACTTGGTTTTTTGATCGACGAGATCTGATTTTCTTGTCCAACGGCTGGCTGGGTCTCTCTGTTACTGGTAGCAGTGTTCGAGTTTGAACCTGCTTGAATTGGCTCTGCTTTTTGGTGGCTCTTGTTGAGTGACCGAGAGGTGGAGCCTTTTTTGTTGCCTTCGCAGTGTTGCGTGGGCGGTTGTGATTTCATCACGGCTGCTCGCGCGAACGGGCCGTCGTTTTATTGCGGAGGTCAATAGTTATGAAACGTGCGTTGAATCAAAGCTCGGCGGCGGAGCTGATTGCTCTGGCATCCGGACGTCGTGGCCTGGCGGCGTATGCGGATGCACATCGACTGGTCGAAAAACTGGGGCTGAAGAAACTGGCGGATGCTGGTGAAGCGGAGATTCGGGAAGTCTGTAGTCGGATGACTCCCGACGCCGTCCAGCGACTGCTGGCCGGCGTGGAGATTGGGCTGAGGATTGCGGAACTCCAGACGGAATACTGTGAAGAATCACGCATCACCAGTCCCGCGACGGCGATTCGGTTCTGCCAGCATCGATTCGGACGGCTGGCTCGCGAATCGAAGCAGGAAGAATGTCGGATTCACGAAGTGCATTGTGCCAGCAACGATCATGAAGATCGCCAGCAGGTATTTCGATGCGGTCCTTGCCTGTCTCATGTATGGTCCTCAGTCGGGAACTTCAATCTGAGGGCTGAGCTTTTCTAACAACAGTTCGATCAGGTCCGGGTCCATGAGTCCGTAGTCGTCGGGGATATTCAGGCCTACCATTTCCTTAATCGAAAGACTATCCCCGAACTTCGCTTCAAGCCGACGCCGGTGTTTCTTCTCCATTACGAAGATCACGTCTGCCCAGCCAACGTGGCCTGCCGTAACCTTGATGCGAGCATCGATTTCCGTACCTGCGGTGGGCATTACAGCGTCCGATGCATCGCATCATCTCGCAGTTGCAATTGTTTGAACTGGATCTGGCACCGGGGACAATTGTCGATGGGCTGATGCGGATTGAGCCATGACTCTGCTCGCGTTCTGCTGGGCTCATGTGAGGCGTGACTTTGTGAGAGTTGGCCAGGGCGATCCCGAATTGAAAGACTGGGCTCTGGCATGGCTGCTGCGAATTCGTGAGTTGTACTGCGTCAATCGCGACCGACTGCGACACGCGCCGGGGGCCAGCGAGCGAGTTGCGGTCAAATCCACTTTTTTTGTGTCGTACTACGCTCCGCCCTGAGGCAGTTTTTACGACGCCCCTGCAACATTGCCCGGGTTGCCCAGCTTCAAAGCTGGCACTGCAAGTGGATGCTATTCAGGCAGGACGCAGATATGGCTGTGTTGCGATTCGAGTGCTTCTGGAAAATCGCTGCGGGCATGGACGCCGCGGCTTTCCTGTCGTTCGATCGCACTGGCGGTCATTGCGCGACCGACCAGCATCATGTTCTGAAGTTCCCAGCCGGCCGGTTCGTTCAGGTCCCGTCGACAAACATAGTTGGCCCAGAAATCCAGCTGCTGACGAGCGGCCGCGAGATCTGTTTCATTGCGGCTGATTCCCACACTGCGCCACATCAGACTTCGCAATGCATTGCGAATGTCGGTCAGATCAAGCTGTTCATCGCCATGCTGCGGAATGCGGGGCGAGTGAGACTGAATGGGCGGCACGGCAAATGTATCGGGCTGGCTCAGGGCCACCTGCGACGCATTTCGCCCGCAACGCAAACCAAAGACAACCCCTTCCAGCAGACTGTTGCTCGCAAGGCGATTTGCCCCGTGCAGTCCGCTGGACGTCACTTCCCCGGCTGCCCAAAGTCCCGGCAGCGACGTTCGTCCGTCCAGATCGGTGGTCACACCGCCGATCATATAATGAGCGCCTGGGCGAACCGGCACTTTGTCCTTTGTGAGGTCCAGGCCAAAGTCGGCACACACTTTGCCAATGTGAGGAAATCGCAGACGGATCCGATCCGGTTCGATCGGCGAAAGATCCAGGTAAACACAAGGGTGCGATGTCTTCGCCATCTGCCGCGTGATGGCCTGACTCACGACATCACGAGGAGCCAACTCGCCCGCGGGATTGTAATCGTGCATGAATCGATGCCCGAAACAATCGACCAGATGAGCGCCCTCACCGCGCACGGCCTCGGTGATCAGATACCGTGAACTTCCTGCTATATACAACACTGTTGGATGAAACTGCATGAACTCCATATCACGCAGCACACACCCGGCCCTCAGGGCAACCGCGTGACCATCGGCGGTGGCAATCTGCGGATTCGTTGTTTCGCGATACAGTGCGCCCGCACCGCCCGTGCACAGGATTGTCTGCTTGGCCCAGACAAATGTTCGTCCGTGGTTGGCATTCCAGACAAGTGCGCCGCGGCAGATGCCTTCGTGCGTCAGCAGGTCCAGCGTGAACGTCTTAGGCCAGAGATCAATATGCGCAGCCTCGGCCGCGCGTCGATTCATGGCTCGCATGACTTCCTGACCGGTCGCATCCCCCAGTGCATGGGCCACCCGCGGATGGCTGTGGCCGCCTTCCAGCGTCAGTGCCAATTCGCCGTCGACCTTGTCAAATTCGGCACCGTAGGAAATCAGTTCACGAATTCGCAAAGGCGCTTCCCGAATGACCAGTTCGACAACTTCGGCATGACAAAGCCCTTTGCCCGCAGCGATGGTATCGGCCACATGGCTGGCGAAATCATCCAGCGGATCAAGAACCCCGGCGATTCCTCCCTGGGCATAAGCACTGTTGGAATGCTGCAGAGAATCCTTGGTCACGACGACCGTTCGCAGCGACGGATCCACGGCCAGAGCCGCCCGGATTCCGGCGATGCCGCCACCGATCACCATCACATCCGTAAAAAGATGGGGCACTCGTTTGGGATCGAAGGGAACGAGGTAACGGCGAAGAGTCGGGACGTGAATCGTGCGATGAAGCATAGCGGTGCGTTCGAATCCAAAAGAATCACACAAACCCGTGTCGAGTCCAAAACAGCTCCGCGGCTCAGTCGTTACTCAGGACCTCTTCAGCGTCAATCTGAAGTGGTTCCGTCTTGTCCCATTTGGCAGCCCGCGCTTCTTCCTCAGGTTCCAGGAACGGACGGACAACTCGCAGACCAACGCCCAGCGCATCCGTGAAATACCAGATGCTCTGCGGAATCTGCGGGTCCTGCTGCTTCCATTCTTCGCTCGACCCTTCGCGGACGGCGCTGCGCAGCATTTCAACCGGGTCGTCCCAGCCACCGCCACGAACGATACGAGGATATTCCATCAGAGGAATCACAAGCGGATCAACGGACGTCTTGCCGGCTCGCAGCGAATACACTTCCGGAACGTACTGATCGAGCACCCATTCGGCGACGTTGCCATGCATATCGTGCAGGCCCCAGGGATTTGGCTTTTTCTTACCGACCGGCTGATAGTGACCGTCGCTGTTGTCTTTGAACCAGGCGTACTCATCAACCGCGGCCGCATCATCTCCGAACGAGTACGCTGTCGCTGTGCCGGCGCGACACGCGTATTCCCATTCGGCTTCGGTAGGCAGGCGATAATATCGACCGGTCTTTGCGCTCAGCCAGGTGCAGTACATGCGAGCGGAATGTTGAGTCATACAGATGGCCGGATTATTTTCGCGTCCCATGCCAAAGCTCATGTCGGTATAAGGTGGAGTTGGACGCGTGACCGAATCAGCCACCTTGTCGCGTGGGGTCGACGATTTTCCGTAGGCGGCTCGACGAAGGGAGTCGACACGATCACTCCAGACTTCATACTGGTTCCAGGAGATCTCACACTTGCTCATCCAGAACGGTGAGATTTCGACTTCGTGCTGAGGCCCCTCATCGTCCCGCCGATTGGGTTCACTGGCTGGACTGCCCATCAGAAATTTTCCGCCGGGGATCGGCAGCATTTCCAGCTTGAACGTTGTGTGCTCAAGCGGCTCTGTGTACGACTTCATTTCTGCCGGACTGGCGGCAAGGGCATTGGGAACTTTGATCGGTTCCGGTTTGGCGGCTGGTGCCCCGGGAGTCTGAGCCGTGGCCAGTGAAACCAGCGACCAAAGCATCAACCCCGGGAGCAGTCGCTGCCAGATGAATGAGGCAAAAAAAAATGGACGGCTATTCTGTTGACGAACTGAAGACTTCGTCATGGGAGAAACCTTAAGTGAAATGATAAAAAGAGGCAGGCTCAGGATCATGCTCTTGTGGCTTCTCGTGAATCCCCTGCCCGATGGTCCTGACTGTTGATTTAGTGAGCCGCAAAGCGCTAGCTGCGGGTGAGTAAAAAAACCGGGAAAACACCCGCGGCTAGCGCCTGGCGGCTCATAAACACAACTCAATCAACACCCTGCGGGCCTGACCAGTCCTCGTTCGCGGTAAAAAAAATCGACTTAAAACCAACCTGAATCCAAAGAACTCCGGGTCTTGCAGTGTCGGTTTTCGACTGGCCAGATCAATCCATTAGCTTCATGAATTGTCCACGCGTCGTCAACGGTGGACTTGAACATCCCTTCCCTGGTCTCAGACTTGGGCTGAGGAAAACGTCAAATTCGGTTTCTGATTCCCAGTCCAATCAGCGTACACTCCGTCAGCCCCACCGCCGGGAGGCGGCTGGCTGTTCTTTCAGACCCGATAAATCAGCACCGGGAGAACACGAGCCCCGGATTTTCTCTACTGGAAGGTCGAATGTCACTATCGCTGGAACGAATCCGCAAGTCATATCGGGAGCCCGGAGGTCGACGGCTTCCGGTTCTGGGGATTGAACGATTTGAGATGACTCAGGGAGAACAGGTCGCCCTGCTGGGTTCCAGCGGAGGCGGCAAGACAACTCTGCTCAATATCATCTCCGGAATCCTGACTCCTGATTCTGGTCGAGTTATTGTCGACGGTCGCGATATTGCGGCGATGCATGAAGTTGTTCGCGATCGCTTTCGTGCGTCAAAAATCGGGATCGTCTTTCAGACCTTTAATCTGCTGCCCGCTTTTTCGGCGCTCGAAAACGTGCTGTTGGGGATGTCATTTTCCGGCAAAGGTGTCGATAAGGCATTTGCCAGGCAACTTCTGGAACGAGTCGGTCTTGGTCATCGCCTGAATCACTCCCCGCAGAAATTGTCGGTTGGTGAACAGCAGCGCGTGGCGGTTGCTCGCTCACTGGCCAATAAGCCGGTCCTTCTGCTGGCCGATGAGCCGACGGCCAATGTGGACCCTTCCAATCAACAGTTGATTCTGGATCTGATTCGGGACACCTGCCGCGATCATAATGTATCGCTTCTGATGGTGACGCATTCCATGGAAGTCGCCGGTGTCTTTAAGCGAGTCGAAAAGCTTCAGGAGTTCAATCGTCCTGAACTTTGCCTGCAGGAGCAAACCGTATGAACCTGCTGACCATTGCCTGGAAAAGTATTCGCCAGCGACGACTGGCCTCGTTTTTGACAGCCCTCAGCATCGGCCTCGGTGTGATGCTGATGGTTCTGGTGCTGGTGATCTTTGGTGCCGTCAACAGCGCCTTTACACAGCGCAGCGTTGGCTATGATCTGATCGTTGGTCCCAAGGGCAGCGATCTGCAGCTGGTCCTGAGCGCGGTGTATCGGATGCAGCCGCCGATTGAGAACCTGCCCTATATGTATCTGGAACAGCTGAAGAAAGATCGGCGAGTCATCTCCGCGGTGCCGTTGGCCTTTGGTGATGTGACTGAAGCCGGGTCTTTTCCGATTGTCGGAACAACGACGGAGTACTTCCAGAACGAATTCATGCCGGGTCGGAATTTTCAGATCCGCGGCAGTCGAATCAACGAATTATTCGACGCGATCATTGGTTCTGAAGTGGCTCGCCAAAATCAGTGGGACATCGATTCAAAATTCGCCATCATCCATGGCGGCGCCGAAAGCGGTGATGTGCATGAGGAGGAATTTACCGTGGTGGCTGTGCTGGCTCCAACCGGAACCGCCAATGATCGAACCGTGTTTCTTAACCTGGAAGGTTTTTATGCCATCGACGGGCATACGAAGCCAGTGGAAGAAATAGAAAAGCGGATGAAGGATTTCTATGCGGCGGATCCCGAACGCCTGGAGTCCGCTTTGAAGCAGCTGGAATCCTACAAAGCAGAAGAAGCGGCCGGAGGACACGCGCACGGCCATTCGCATGCAAGCCCGGATGCGATGAAAGAAGTCACGGCGATACTTGTCAGGACTCGCCCGGAAACTCCCTTCGATGCCATCAGCCTTTCGGCCGAACTGCAGAAGGGATTTCAGGCGATGGCCGTAAATCCTGTCCGGCCAATTCAGCGACTTGTCACCGGGCTGCTGGGCAACATCCAGAAGGCACTGGTGGTTCTTACGGGAATCATCATTCTGGTGTCGGGAGTGGGCATCTTTGTCAGCATCTACAATTCGATGTCGGACCGGCGTCGTGAAATCGGCATCATGCGAGCGCTTGGTGCCGGACGGATGCATGTGTTTGGAATTGTGCTGGCCGAGTCCGCTCTGCTGTGTGTAGGTGGCGGTGTCGTGGGCTGGCTGGTCGGTCATGGGCTGGCGATTGCAGCGTCCCCGTGGGTGATTCGGCAAACTGGTCTGCTGATCAATCCATGGGCGCTAAATTCCTGGGAAGTGATCCTGTTCCCTGTGCTGGTCGGCTTGGCTGCTCTTGTCGGTTTCCTGCCGGCCATGACAGCCTATCGAACGAACGTGGCTGATGCGCTGAGTTCGTAGGTCTATGGGGCCGTGTTGATATGCAAGCATTGACGCGGGCTATGCACACCATGAGCAAATTCGTGTGACGTAGTAGTGCAGAGTCGGTATGAACCCCCGAGATGAACTCGGGGGCGTCATGAACAAACGCGTGTGGCCTTTTTCGTGTCACCGATTCGCCCCTGACCTCGCGTCAGGGGTTTATACCGCCTTTGCACTACCGCAGCCCAAAACAGCGGTTCACCTTTGTTCGCCCGACCTGCGGTGCGAACCAATCCCGTCGGCCCGTTATTCCGCACTATGAAACACACCGATGCTGTGTTCGATCAGCATGCCGTTGCTGTCCAGATCCAGAAACATCACGTCGACTCCGCACTGACGAGCTACCTTGGTTCCCTTTTCCGGACCGAGCACCATCATGGCGGTGGCCAGCCCATCGGCCGTCATGCAGGATTCATGGATCACTGAGACACTGGCCGGAGGATTCTCCAAGGGTCTCGCCGTCTTCGGGTCCAGGATATGCGAAAACTTCTTCCCGTTCGCCATGAAGAAACTACGATAGTCGCCGGATGTGGCGATCGCCTGATTAGTGAGTTCAACAACCTTGTGCAGTCCACCAAGCGGCGATTCGACACCCATTCGCCACGCGTCTCCGCTGGCCTTGGCTTCCCCCGCGCGATTTTCGCCCCCCACGTCGACCACGTGAGCCTTCAACTGATGAGATACCAGGATCCGGCAGACTTCATCCGCCGCATATCCCGGAGCCAGTGAAGAGAAACTCAGCTGCAGTTCAGGGATGCTTTTACGGATCGAAGGCGGATCCATACGGACTTCCAGATGCTGCATGCCAACGTACTTTCGAGCCGCATCGATTTCTTCATCCGTGGGCACCGACTTTCGCTTCTTCTTTCCAAATCCCCACACATCAATCAGAGGACCCACGGTTGCATCGACCGCTCCCTGTGTGACCGTATGAAGTCGTTTGGCTTCCGCAGCGACCGTCGCAAAATCGCTGCCCACTGGAAACCAATCCGTGGACTGCAGGCGATTGAAGCGTGAGATCTCTGAATCCTCAGCCCAGGTCGACATCTGACGATTGATGTCTTCAAACCGAGCCTCAACTTCCGCCTGAAGTCGCATTGCATCCGCTTTGCCCGGCGAATCAATGACGATCGCATAATACGATCCCATCGTCTTGCCGCTGATCCTGAGCGGTTCTTCGGCCGTCGCAAAGACAGTCGACATGGACAACAACAAACAAACCAGTAGCAGGCGCAGCATGAGATCCTCCGTGAGACAAACGATAGGCAGTTTTTTTCCACGGCTATCGAATACTCCCGGGGTTGCGCCGCAGTCGAAAAAAATGAAACCGACCGTTCGGATTGCTCCGGGGAACTAATTTTTTGTCCCATCCCCTGCGGGGAAGAGGGCCAAGGTGAGGGGCAACGCCGATAAGGATTTTTCGTTGCCGTTTTTAGTAGCCGAAGTCGTGAGACTTCGGAATAGCTTCATAGCGAATGCCCGAATTCTCACGAATCCGGCTACAAAAATCCTTAACGGCGTTGGGTGGGTGGGTTTTGAGGTTGAAGCCACTGCCGCTCATCCGGCCTGCGGCCACCTTCTCCCCCGCGGGGGAGAAGGACTCTCTGTTCACTTTCATCTGAATCCTCACCTCGCCACAATGCGAACTCTGCAGCGTTTAGACTCCTTGTCTCTCTATGAATGAGCCCTCTCAATGAACCGCGTGATCGTCAGACCCGAACGACTTGATCTGGACTCCCCCGGCCGCCGCGACTACTGGGTGGCACTTGAACACGACAGCATCTGGGGTGATCATTTGCTGCCGCTGACTGTGTTTGTGGGGCCGGAGACAAAGGACGGCGAGGGCTTGGTTTCGTTTGGTTCCAATCACGGCAACGAGTACGAAGGGCCCGTGGTTCTGAAACATCTGGTGCGAGACATTCGCATGGAAGATGTTCGCGGCCGCATCATTCTTATTCCCGTACTGAATCCTGCGGCATTCCTCGCGGGGACACGTGAAAGTCGCCTCGACGACCGGGTCAATTTGAACCGCGCGTTCGTTGACGGCGCCGGAGTCACGCCTTCTCTGGCGGGAATTACCCATCGTATTGCCGCGTTTGTGCGAAAGTATATTTGGCCGCGAGTCCACATTGTGCTGGACCTTCACTCCGGCGGGGATGTGGCACGATTCGCAATCTGCGCCAACTTCCATCCGGTCGACGATCAGGAGTTGGCTGCGAAGATTGAAACGACGGCTCGGTGGTTCGGAGCTCCGGCATTGATGGTGTATCAGAATGTGACTCCGGGACTGCTGCCATCCGAAGCCGAGCATCTGGGAAAGATTACCGTTGGCACGGAACTGGGTTGGGGGCGGGCGATCAATCCGGAAGGCGTGCGGTACGGTCGCCAGGGCGTGCTGGCAGCTTTGATCAACAATGGCATCATGCATGGAAAAATTGAACCCATCGCCTATCACAAAGCGGGGACTCAGCGCAAGCTGGAAATGGTTGATCGGGACTGCTTTATTCCGGCACCGTTTGCCGGCCACTATGAACCGCTCGTGGAATGCGGTACTCCGGTAAAAAAAGGCCAGACCGTCGGCCTGCTGCATGATTTTGATCAGTTTGATCTGGAGCCGTGGCCGTGCGTTGCGGCACTGGACGGCGTGGTACTGGCCCAGGCCTGGGTGGCTCCTGTGCCGAAAGGTCAGCACATCGTGGTTGTGGCGAAAGAAATCTCGTAGGTCGGCGGTTCTCAGTGTCGGGATGCAGAGCCCGCCTCTGGAAATACTTTCCCATCCAAACTAGGATCTTGGCTCGTTCCCGCCACTGTTTTGCGATGTCGCATTTGAGAGCCCGCTGCCATGCCAAAGGTGAAGTTTGTCAACGAAAAGATCACAGTTGACGCCAATGAGGGCGAAGACCTTCGCACGGTCGCTCGCAAGAACGGAGTTCAGCTTTATTGGGGGCCGCACAAGATTGTGAACTGCATGGGCATGGGCACCTGCTGCAGCTGCAACGTGGTGATCGCAAAAGGCAAAGAAAACGTTTCGAAGAAGGGCATTCTCGAAGGCCTGTGGAAGTGGCTGAACCCACTGCTTACCATGAAGATCTTCAGCAATCCCGAAAAAGAAGTGAGACTGGCCTGTCAGACAAAAGTCAAGGGCGACGTCGAAGTGGAGACTCATCCGCCAATCAACTGGCACGGCGAAAAATACTGGAACTAAACAACCAGCCAATTCTTTGGCGGTCAGGGCAGTGAAAGCTGCTTTCCGCAGCTGATAGTTTGCACCCACCACGGTGTCACCCAACCACGGTGTCACCCAACCACGGTGTCACCCAACCACCGATTGATGTAGTTCCTCCGAAGACGTTCAACGTGCAAAAGCGTATGAACCCACGAGACGAGCTCGGGGGCGATCGCGGAGGCATCTGTTAGCTGCGGCTGACGTAGAGACGCTGAATGTCTTCGAGCGTTACCGTGATGATGCGAACGAATCCGGTGTGGCTGCGTTCATAGGCAATGTGGCTGGCCAGCTGCGGCTGTTGGTGAATCGACTTCGCGACCCACCGTCGATCTTCGTCGCTCAAATTACCAACGGATGGATCCCAATGAGTCCGGGTTTCCATGACCAGATCATCAATACGTGGATCAAACTTATTCATGAGTGTTTGACTCCCAGCGGTCGACTCAAATGAGAACAGGAAAGAAAGAAAAGCCCGGTCCCTTGCCGAGACCGGGCTTTGATAGTTTAACAGACGAGCGTCAACAATACAGGCGATCGGCGATTACTCTTTGACCGCCACGGCCAGCATTTTACGAGCCTTCTCCAGCCGTCGAGCGATTGCCGTATACTCTTCGTCGCTTTTTGCTTTTTCTGCTTTGGCTTCCTGAAGCTTCGCAGCAGCTGCTTTGCGACTTATTTCCCCAACGGGTGTCGCGCCGTTGGTCAAAACAGAAACAACTGTTCCCTTGACCTGCACGAAACCACCGTCAATGAAATAAGACTCAGTTACACCAGCGGTATCCGTCAATCGCAGTTCGCCCAGACCCAGACGGCCAACCAGCGGAGCACGTCCCGGATAGAATCCTGCCGAACCATCGAACAGCGGAACGCGAATCGACGCAACCGGCTTATCGAAGAGAGTTTGTTCGGGTGTCACAAGCACAAGGCTGAGTTCGGCCATAAGAATTCTCCTGTCCTGCAGATGAAGAAACCCTGAGGTTCCTGCTGCGATTGTTAGCCCTGAGCCTGCATCTTCTTGTACTGCTCTTCTGCTTCTTCAATCGCACCCACGTACATGAATGCCGATTCAGGAAGATGGTCCCACTTGCCGTCGCACAGTTCTTCGAAGCTGCGAATCGTGTCGGCCAGCGGAGTGATCTTGCCCGCTTTGCCTGTGAATACTTCCGCCACAAGGAACGGCTGAGACAGGAAGCGTTCAATTCGGCGAGCGCGATGCACGACCATTTTGTCGTCTTCGCTCAACTCGTCCACACCCAGAATCGCAATGATGTCCTGAAGTTCGCGGTATCGCTGCAGAGTTCGCTGAACTCGACGTGCCACATCATAATGTCGCTGACCGACGTACTGTGGGTCCAGAATTCGGCTGGACGAAGCGAGCGGGTCGATCGCCGGATAAATCCCCTTTTCGGAGATCTTACGTTCCAGGTAAATGAACGCGTCAAGGTGAGCAAACGCAGTCGCCGGAGCAGGGTCCGTCGGGTCGTCCGCAGGTACGTAAACGGCCTGAACGGAAGTGATAGCCCCGTTCCTCGTCGATGTAATTCGTTCCTGCAGTTCACCCAGTTCTGTACCGAGTGTCGGCTGATATCCTACCGCCGATGGCATACGTCCCAGAAGGGCGGATACTTCAGAACCGGCCTGGGAGAATCGGAAAATGTTGTCCACGAACAGCAGCGTGTCGGCACCCGTTGTATCACGGAACCACTCAGCCATTGTCAGAGCCGACAGAGCCACGCGAAGACGAGCACCCGGTGGTTCATTCATCTGACCGAACACCATGCAGGTCTGTTCAATCACGTGTCGACCGGTCGTACCAATCTCCGTTTCCTGCATTTCCAGCCACAGGTCGTTTCCTTCGCGGGTTCGCTCACCAACCCCGGCGAATACCGAGTATCCACCGTGTGCACTGGCGATACGAGCGATCATCTCCGTCAGAATGACTGTCTTACCCAGACCAGCTCCCCCGAACAGACCCGCCTTACCACCGCGGACGAACGGAGTCAGCAGGTCCACGACCTTGATCCCGGTCTCGAAAAGTTCCGTCTTGGCACTCAGAGTATCGAGTGCTGGCGGGCGACGATGAATCGACCAGCGTTCTTCGCAGGCAACCTCGCCGCGACCATCGATTGGTTCGCCCAGCACGTTGAAGACACGTCCGAGTGTAGCTTTGCCCACAGGGACCGACAGCGGCTTGCCAGTGTCGACAACGGTCATGCCGCGACTCATGCCGTCTGTGCTTCCCAGAGCCACGCAGCGAACTCGACCACCGCCAAGGTGCTGCTGGACTTCGCCAGTCACCTTCACGGGATTCCCCTTGATCACTTGTTCGATCTTCAGAGCATTGTAAATCGCTGGTAGATGTCCCTCTGGAAACTCGGCGTCAAACGTCGAGCCGATCACTTGAGAAATCTTACCGTTAACCGCAGTGACACTCATGGGTCAGTTGCCCCGTACACTAAATTGACAAAATTCGACAATGACTTTTTTACTTCAGGCCGGCTGTCTGCAGCAGGCCCAATCTCAGGACGTCTGATTTGATCAGACACCCTGAACCACCGAGACACGCCCGGCGCGGCATTTCCAATGAGTTATTCCAGTGCCGCAGCACCACCAATAATTTCCGCCAGCTCGGAGGTGATCCCCGCCTGACGTGCTCGATTATACTTCTGCTTCAAATCGCCAGCCATCTCGTCCGCGTTTTCCGTCGCACCCTTCATGGCTACCATTCGAGCAATCTGCTCGCTGACAGCAGCATCAAGGAAGCATTTGAAAAGTTTGGCTCGAAACGCTGCAGGCACGATCTCCGCAAGAATCTCCTGAGCCGACGGAAGGAACTCGTAGTCCACCGCCGATTCCGGCTTCTCACCAGCACCACCACCGAGGCTGGAAATTGGCAGGATCGACTCAATGACAGCGAACTGCTTCGAAGAACTGACAAACTGCGTGTAAGCCACATCAAGGCGGTCAATTCGCCCGGCGATGTAGTCGTCCACATAGCGACTTGCCAGAACCTCGACTTCGGAAAACTTCGGCTGATCTTCAAAGTGCGTATAGGCATAAGCCACGGGAATCTTCTGGAAGTTCAGAAACTTAATTCCTCGCTTACCAGACACTTCCAGTGAGTACTCAATTCCCTTTTCCTTCAGCCCGCGAATGTGGGGCAACGCCTGTCGCAAAACGCTGGCGTTGTAGCCACCACAAAGACCGCGATTGGAAGTCAGAATCAGCAGAATGCTTTTCTTCTCTTCAGACCGTTTTTCCAGCAGAGGATGCGAGAACTTCAGATTGGCTCGACCCAAATCGCCGACGATTTCAGAAATCTTCCGAGTGTACTCAGCGGCCTCCGCAGCGCGATCCATAGCCTTCTTAAACCGACTGGTCGCAATCAACTCCATCGTGCGCGTGATCTTGCGGATGTTGCGCACCGCTTTGAGCCGTTTGACAAGTAAGCGTCTGTTCGCCATGGATCAACCACACCTGAAAGTTGGACCGCTCATCCCTACTGACCAACTGCCGACGGAGACCATTTCTCCTGCTCACCAGCCTTGTTACGACAGACAGCCGAATAATACACTCAGCCGCCCAACTCTTAAATCCTAGGCCTTGGCAGACAAACGTGTGACAAACGCTGCCAAAGCCTTTTTCAGCATGCCTTCGATTTCTTCGGTCAAGGCGGCTTCGGCAACCAGCTTGTCACGCATGTCGGCATGCTCAGTTCGAATGAACTCATGCAGTTCTTTTTCCGTCTCAGCAACCTTCGCAACCGGTACTTTGTCGAAGTAACCCTTTGTCCCAGCATAGATCGCGACCACCTGGTCGGCTACGTGCAGAGGACCGAACTGACGCTGCTTCAGCAATTCGACCATGCGGTAACCGCGGTCGAGTTGTGCTTGAGTGTCTTTGTCGAGTTCTGTACCCAGCTGAGCAAACGCTTCGAGTTCGCGGAAGGCCGCGAGGTCGAGTCGCAAACTTCCGGCGATCTTCTTCATCGCCTTTGTCTGAGCGTTACCACCCACGCGGCTGACGGACACACCGACGTTGATCGCCGGGCGAATCCCCTTCCAGAACAAGTCTGGTTCCAGATAGATCTGACCATCAGTAATCGAAATCACGTTGGTCGGAATGTACGCTGATACTTCGCCTTCGAGCGTTTCAATAATCGGCAGGGCCGTCATCGAGCCGCCACCCAGTTCCTTGTTCAGCTTGACGGCACGTTCCAGCAGACGGCTGTGGCAGTAAAACACGTCCCCAGGGAATGCTTCGCGACCTGGCGGACGACGCATCAGCAGCGAAAGCTGACGATAGGCAACGGCCTGCTTGGACAAGTCATCATAGACGATCAGAGTGTGCTTGCCCTTGTACATGAAGTATTCAGCCATCGCCGCACCGGCGTAGGGCCCGATGTACTGCAACGGAGCAGGATCCGCACTGGTGGCTGCGACAATGATTGTATAGTCGAGAGCACCTTTCTCACGGAGAATTTCAACGACGCCGGCGATCGATGACGCTCGCTGACCGCAGGCCACATAGACGCAAATCACGCCCGTGTCTTTTTGGTTCAGAATCGTATCAATCGCAATTGCTGTCTTACCGGTCTTGCGGTCCCCGATGATCAGTTCGCGCTGACCGCGACCAACCGGAGTCATCGCATCGATCGCCTTGATCCCGGTCTGGAGCGGCTCTTTAACTGGCTGACGTTCTGCAACGCCCGCAGCAAGCCATTCAACAGGACGAGATTCTGACGTGATGACAGGGCCCTTGCCGTCGAGCGGATTGCCCAGCGGGTCGACCATGCGTCCCAGCAGAGCTTCGCCGACAGGTACGGACAACAGCTTACCCGTCGAACGAACTTCATCGCCTTCCGCGATCTTCAGGTAGTCCCCGAGAATCACGACGCCGACGCTGTTTTCTTCAAGGTTAAACGCAAAACCGCGTGTGCCGTTTGGAAACTCCAGCATCTCGCCGGACATCACATTCGACAGGCCAGTACAACGGGCAATCCCGTCACCGACTTCAATCACGCGACCAACTTCTGCGGTCTGAATCTGACCGCGAAAGTCTTCAATCTCCTTCTGGATGACTGAAGCGATCTCGTCCGCTTTGAATTTCATTGAAAGCTTTCTCCACCAGACGACCCTTCAGCTGTTTCAGCCGGGATCGCAGCGATGAATCATAAACTGTGTCACCGACCTGCAGTATCACACCACCGAGCAACGACGCATCGATAGTTTCCTGCAGGACTGGCTCAAAATCAAATGTGCTCTTCAGATGGGCCACAATCTGAGAACGCGACGAAGTCGACAGTGCCCGTGCAGACTTCACACGAACACGCCGTTTTCCGGAAGCCTCTTCCTGCAACTTTTCAAGGACGGCCTGAATCTGTGGCAGCATCGAAATGCGGCCATGACGAATCAGCACTCGCAGAAAATTGGCGAAGAACTCCGAACACTTCGGCGCGAGAACTCGATCCACAATGCTCAACTTGTCATCGCGGCCGATAAGATCCGACGACAACAACTCACCGAACTCCGGATTCTTTGCAAGAACATCATCGACCAGCGAATTCAGTTCTTCTTCCGGTGCGGTAACCCCGTTTTCAGCGGCCGCAGTCAAATACGACTGAGCGTACATCGTCGCCACAGCCAGAGTCCCTGGATCTTCCAGAACACTGGCAGGAGAAGATTTAAAACTCGCGTCTGACATGACAAACCTCGAAGACGGCTCACCCGAGCACTGCTCTCGAAATAAACTTATTCAAACAACCAGAACAGCACCAACTCAGCGGGATATTTCCGCGAGAGCCTGGCTTACCAGACGATCCTGGTCACTGTCTTCAAGAACACGCCCGAGAACATGTTCAGTTGCCAGCACGACCTGTGAGTTGATCCGAGTAAACACTTCGGCGAGAGCAGTGTCGGTTGCCTGACGAATCTCATCCTTCGCCCGATCACGAATCAGCCCAACTTCACGCTGAGCATTTGCAATCAGATCCTGACTTGTTCGTTCGGCATCACGACGAGCCTCTGCCACCATCGCCTGAACGGTCTGTTCAGCAGCCTTCAGCTTCTGCTCGTACTCACCCAGCATCGCCTGAGCCTTCCGGCGGTTGTCCTCGGCGTCACTAATCGCCTTCTGAATACCTGCTTCACGCTTATCCAGACCCTGAATCATCGGGCCCCAGGCAAATTTGCCCAGAACAGCAATGAACAGCAGGAATGTGATCAAAGAGAAAAGGGCGAGGTCACCCTTCCACTTCAATGGCACACTCACATCATGCCCACCACCATCACCACCGGAGTGATCATCGTGAGCAGCGTCCGTCACTTCAGCGGCGGGAACAGCTGCATCATGCAGTGCATCTTCCGCCAACAAACGTACAGAACCTCCGAAGAGGACCAGACCGCCAATCAGAACCAGGCGGAGCAGACTCTTTGCAGACGTGCAGCACATGGAAATCGCCGACCGAAAACAGGGACAATAGAAAAGCAAAGACGATGACAACCAGCCAATTAGCCAGCAATCATACACACGATCAGAGCAAAGAAGGTCGCACCTTCAATAAGAGCGGCAGCGACGATCATCGCACCGCGAATGTCGCCAGCAACTTCTGGCTGACGAGCCATGCTCTCAACAGCAGCAGTACCAATCTTGGCGATACCGGCAGCAGCGCCCAACATCACGAGACCAGCACCAACCGCACCACCGAGGCTGATCAGCGATTGGCCGCCAGGAGAGGCAGCAGCGGCTTCTTGAGCCATTGCGGGAACACTCATTGCAACAAACGAAGTAGAAACGAAGAAGCACTTTTTAAAGAACTGGGCCACAACAAAACTCCTCTTTCAGTCAGACTCGTCAAAGTGACACCGCCTGTCTCGGGCGACCGGCGAAACCAATTTCAGAACCACTTAGCCAGCACGAACAGCCCCACAACAGAGCCGTCGACACAATCAATATCAGTGCTTATGAATCGCCCCGGCAATAAAGATCGTTACCAGAAAGGAAAACACATAAGCCTGTAGAAATGCAACAAACAACTCAAGGCAGCCAATAAAGACCTGACCAATAATACTTCCGGGGACCACCATCCCATAAATCACGTTGCTCTGATGGGAAGCAACGGCAATGAAACCCAGAATGACTCCCAGCACAGTGTGGCCGCCCATAATGTTCGCAAACAATCGAACTGCCAGCACGCTATGCTTAATGAAAAAACCAAGCAGCTCAATGACGAACATCATGCCGCCCAGAGCCGCACCACCGGGCCCCGGAACGCCGGTCTCAGGAATCAGGTTTCCAAAGAAACCCTTCACTGACATCGCCTGTGCACCAAAGATGAATGTTGCACCCAAGGCTGTCACAGCAAGAGCACCCGTCACATTGATTTCACCGGTGGCTGATCCCAGAAATGGAAACGCCCCAAGCAGATTACACAGCAGAATATAGAAGAAACAGCTCCAGACGAACGGAAGGTAACGGTCGGCCGGGTGAGTATAAGTAATGGCGTGTACACCCTGCGCGTGCGGCTGATGCCCGTGAGTATCATGTTTATGATGATCATGCCCATCGCCATGATCATCATGGGAATGATCACCGATCGTCGGACGAACAACCTCATCACGAATAAACAGCGCAATCGCTTCCCAAAAATTCCAGAAACGACCCTTTGCCGGCTGACCCGATGCAACCCGCTTTGCTAATCCGCGAAAAATCAGCAGGCAAAGTAGCAGCACCACAACCTGAAGAACCATAAACTTCGAGAACAAAAATCCTGGCTCGCGAGCCGCCCCGGCGAATGGCTGAGGAATAAAGATCTTCCCCTCCATTGCCTCGTTCACCTGACCGAGCGTCGGATGATCAAGATGCAACGCCTTCAGCTGATACCACGGCACGTCATCAAGACTGCTGTAGGCATGCGGAGACGTGAAGAACTTTGGCACCTCAAAGAAGCCATAGTCGCGAACGTGATGAAAATGATCTTCTCCACTCATTTCCGATTTGTCCGCTGGCCCCAATGATTCAGGAAGAAAGTTAACAACAACACAAGCTATCCAGCTGCCGAGGAATTGCGTTTCAACAACGCCACCTCAATGGCCAGAGCGAGCAAATAAAACCCAATCAGCCATCCAAAGAAATCAACGATTCCTAGTTCTGGCCGAAGTATCCGCACAACCAATGCTGTCACAGCCACAGTAAAGAGACGAATCATCGTCTGAATCAGGGCGGCAGCTAAATCGTTTCGAAAAATAGCGATCCCCGAAACGAAAACAACGATCCAGCCAGGAACCAGAACGGCAATTGCCGCAAGTGACATCCACCAGACTCCCGGCGAACCTCTTAAGGCCCTCGCCGGCCAAAAACACAGAACCCAACCCAGAGCGACAAAGAACGTCAACCACAGTGCAGCGATGAGGCCACCACCTCGAGATGTTTGATTCACTCGGAGCACGCCTCCCGGTCGTCAGGTGGTTTTTGCTTTTTCTTTGCAGACTCCTGATCCAGGCGCTGCACGAGCTGATAAAACGAAATCCCGGCAACAAAAAAACCAACGAGAGAACCACAGATCGTGAAGACAGGACTCAACCCATACCTGCGGTCGAGCCAAAAACCCGCTAGAACCATTAAACCCAGTGACATCGCGCCAGAAACGACCTCATGAGCCGCTCTGTATGCCTGAGCAATCTGAGCAACTTTTTTTCTGCGACGATTCGAGTCTTCTGGTGAGCTGCCGGACAATCGTGAATGACTCCAACAGCTATTCTGAAATCCTATGCGAGGCGGAGAGTCTAGGGTTGTCGTAAAACTGAGTCAAAGAGCCACGTGAAGTGGCTTGGCAATTCCCGGAAACGGGAGGTCACAGGCTCGGCGAAGTAAGCTGTTCTCGTTACACCGGTTGCTCCTGACGCGACTCGCAGATGCCTCGTGCTGTCAGGCAGCTGACGGAACGCTGCGGTTTTCGATTCCAGCAGCCGTCTGGAGCTCCAGCTCCGAGAAAAAAAGCCGAATTCGTGGCGGATCCTGAATCCGGATTGTTCGATCCTCGCCATTGACTGTTTTCGTTCTGCCTTTCAGGCTGCCGCCAGACATGCCAGACTGATCTCAGACGTCGCTCATCCCGACGTGCTGAAGTCATCATTCTCAACAACTACGTTTATCAAAAGTGTCTTTATGTCTCTCTCACCTACAATTCGGGCTGTTGTTTTTGACCTTGATGGTCTGATGTTAAATACCGAGGACGTGTTTGAATTGGCTGGCATTGAACTGATGGCTCGCCGGGGGCTGGTGATGACGGACGAGGTTCGGCACGGGATGATGGGGCGGCGACCGGCAGAAGCCTTCACAGTCCTGAAGACTTTGACGGGAATCAAAGACCGCATGGAAGACCTGATGCTGGAGACAAAGGTACTGTTCGAGTCCATCGCTCAGGATCGCCTTGCCACCATGCCCGGTCTTCAGGAAGTCTTTGACCTGATTGAAGCCAAAGAACTGCCGTGTGCAGTTGCGACATCGTCACCCCGCGCCTACATGACTCACCTTCTTGAAAAATTTGACCTGCTTCACCGGATGAGTTTTACGTTGACCGCTGAAGACGTATTGCACGGCAAGCCGCATCCCGAGATTTATTTGACAGCGGCTGAGCGGCTGAATGTGGCTCCGGCGGAGATGCTTGTTCTTGAGGACAGTGAAACGGGAACTCGTGCCGCGGCCGCAGCGGGCGCTTTTGTGGTTTCGGTTCCCAGTCGCCATACCAGCTTTGGCGATTTCAGCATGAGCCGCCTGGTGATTCCAAGTCTGCTGGATGAACGACTCCATGCACTGTTGCGATGAGTTGGACCTGTCGCTATTCAGCTAATGATGCTCCAAAAGAAAAACAACCGGCCCCCAACTTTTCGAGGTTACACCCAAACACAGGTGCCACTCGCTCGCGGCGCGGGCTCAGCACTTAGCCGCACGCTTCAGCATGGGAACGGGGTCAGGCACTTTGATGTCTTCTTGAGCTGGACCAAGTCGCACGCCCGGCGATTCTCGCGTTACTTGATGAGTTTGACGCAGGGGGGATCACAGTCGAAGCGCTTGCCGAGTTGGTCACGCTTTCAATCCTTTGATCAGGTGATGTACGACTCGAAAGGGTCAGAGTGATCATGGCAAAATGCACTACTGGCAAACAAGTGAAAATGGGCACGCGACCCAATCCATGATCGGCTGTGCCGTCGGCCTGCTCGATTTTCTCGCCACCGGCGCCGAGTTCCCGTCCATGATCGATGCGATTTCGCCTCGGTACAGGTGTTTTTCCGAGTTGTCCGGTGTTGCTTGCTCCGTCTCCCTTTCGTTTAACACGAATTATTCGTAACCCGACACTAAGCGAGGGATCGGCAACAAAATCCCTCGCCAACGCGTCGGGTTACCAAAAAATAGCCAGCCGAGTTGCTATAATTACCCTGGATCATTATCCATGGCCCAGCCCTCAAAGGCGAAGTGCTCAGTTAACCAACCAAGGTCCCCATCCTTGAACCCAAACCCACTTCCCGCTCGACGCGATTTCCCCTCCGGCCTCAGCAGCGGCTTTGCAGGCTTCGCAGCGTCCAAAAAAAAATCTCCTATGAGTACCACCGGAACTTTTCGCCGTGGCTTGCTGGCTTTGGCCCTCGTGGGCTTGGCCTTGGTCCTGCCCACGGCCGTGGCGGTGGCTGCGCCGGCGGAGGAGCAGGATTTTGCGGCGCTGCAGGCAGAGACGAAGAAGGTTTTCGAGGATCGCGTCACGCCCTTCTTCAATACCTATTGCACGAAGTGTCACGGACTCTACAAAATGGAGGGCGGCATCACCTTCATCCCGGCGCTAAAAGCTCCCGGCGTTCCCTCCTCGACCAAGTCATGGAATCAGGCGCTGGCTAATGTGAAGGCGCACGACATGCCGCCTGAGGATGCGGACAAGCAGCCGACGGATGAGGAGCGGCAGATGTTCGTCGACTGGGTGGGGACGATCAAATTTCTCAGCCCGAAGGACCCGGGCGCGTTTGTGATCCGTCGGCTGACCAAGGTGGAGTATGGCAATACACTGCGGGATCTCTTCGGAGTGGACCCGGCGGTCGCGGCGGAGTTGCCGGATGAGGTGTTCGGCGCGGGGTATCTCAATTCGGTGTCGCCGCTCCAGTCGGAGAAATATCTCGGCATCGCCAACGAAGTGCTGGAGCGGATTTTGGCGCCCATCAATCAGCCGCCGACGGACGTGCAAAATCGGCTCTTCGGCGACACGCCCGCGTCCGGCAGCGATCTCCGCGCAGCTGCGAGAGCTGTCGCGAGCAAGCTGGGCCGAAGTGCCTATCGCCGGCCAGCATTGGAGGCGGAGCTGGATCTTTTGGTGCGGGTCTTCGATCTGGCGCAGGAAAACCAACTCGACTACCCGGCGTCGTTGCGGCTGATGCTCAAGGCCGTCCTCGTTTCTCCGCAGTTCCTGTTCATCACACCGGAGAAGGAGCCGGAAGCGGGGCAGACGATCGTGCCGCTGGATGACTATCAACTGGCGTCGCGCCTGTCATATCTACTCTGGGCCACGATGCCCGATGCGGAACTATCTGCGCTCGCTAACAACGGCACCCTTCACGAGCCCGCAGTCCTCCAGTCGCAGGTGCAGCGGCTGCTCGCCGATCCGCGGTCACGGGCGTTGTTCGATGGCTTCGGCGCGCAGTGGCTCGGACTCGTAGAGCTGGAGAGCAAGACCTTCGACACCGCGATGTTTCCGCAAATGACCGCCGAGATGCGCGCGGCGATGGTTGACGAGGCGCGGCTGTTCTTCGACAGCATCATCCGCGAAAACCGCAGCGTGATCGGCTTCGTGGACAGCGATTACACCTTCCTGAACGAAACTCTCGCCGCGCTGTACGGTCTGGAAAAAACCGTCACCGGACCGGAGATGCGCATGGTGAAGCTGGAGGACGCGAATCGCGGCGGGATCCTCGGCATGCCCGGCATCCTGGCGACGACCTCGTTCCCGAATCGCACCAGCCCCGTGAAACGCGGCGTGTGGGTGCTCGAACAAGTGCTTGGCGAACACGTGCCGGCGCCGCCGCCGAACGTTCCGCCTTTGGAAAAGCAGGACAAGCAAGCGGTGGAAAATCTGACCCTGCGGCAGCGTACGGAGCTCCATCGAACGAACGCCGCGTGTGCGAATTGCCACAAGATTCTCGATCCGATCGGCTTTGGTTTGGAGAACTTCGACGCCATCGGACGCTGGCGGGATCAGGACGATACGGGCGGAGCGATCGATGCCGCGGGCGAGTTGCCGGGCGAAAAACGATTCTCCTCGCCCCGGGAGCTGAAAGCCATCATCGCCGAGAGGAAGGACGAGCTGGCACGCAACCTCACGCGGAAACTGCTGGCCTATGCCCTGTGCCGCCAGCTCGAAGGCTACGATGAGATCGTGGTCGATCAACTGATGGAGACCATCGCCAAGGATGGTTACCGCATGCAGACGCTCATTTCCGAAATCGTCACCAGTTATCCGTTCGTCAATCGCCGCATTCATGAACCCAAGGAATCGTCCCCCAAGGAATCATCCAATGATCAATAACTTCCGCATCGATCGTCGCACCTCATTGAAAGGGCTCGGCGCCGCCCTCGCGCTGCCGCTTTTGGAAACCATGGGCTGGGCCGACTCAGGCGAGGGCGAGACGGTCAAACCACCGGTGCGCCTTGGCTTCATGTATATGCCGCACGGCGTGATTCCGGATCAGTTCTGGCCGGCGGATGCGGAGAGCTTTCTGACTTCGCCGCCGCCCGCTTTGGAATCGCTGCAACCCGTGCTCGACCAGTGCCTGCTCATGAAGGGCATCTCAGGCGTGCCGATCTCGCCTTTCGGTGGCGCGCCGCACGCGCTGGAACTCTCGACCTGGCTGACGGCGCAACTGCCCGATGCGGACAAGCGGAGCCAGATCAGCATTGCGATTTCCGCGGATCAGATCGCGGCCAACTATGTGGGCGGTTTCACCTCGTTGCCCTCGCTGGAGTTGGCCACGATGCCGCAGACGCACAAGGAAAACCAGATGGGGCTGAACGAAGGATATTACACGCACTGCAGCTTCCGTTCGCCGACGCAGGCCGTCCCCGCCGAGACGAATCCGCGCAGCGTGCTCAACCGGCTTTTCGGAAAAACCGACCAACCTGGACAACTCGCCAAAGCGGACCCGCTCGATCGGCAGATGCTCGACCTGGTGCTCGATGGCGCCAAAGACCTGCGTCGGAAACTGACCCAGGACGACCAGCAGAAACTGGATGAATACCTCGACAGCGTGCGCGCCGTGGAGCGTCGTATCGCCGCCATCGAATATCGCCAAAAAGAGGCCGCGTTGGAGAAGGCCGGAGTCGTTTCGAGCAAACGCAACGCCTCCGATTCCCCGCCCATCGAAATCAAAATTCCCCAGGGCGACAAACGCAGCGAATACATGCAGGTCATGTGCGACCTCAACGTGCTCGCCTTCCAGACCGACACGACTCGTGTCAGCACCTACATCGGCTCCACGCCGAACGGTGTTTCCTATCCCGAGCTCGGGTTCAAGGACGAGCATCACTCCCAGACCCATCACGAAAACAGGCCCGAGCAGGTCGCGAAAGTCGCCGCCATCACCGCGTTCAACATCGCCCAGTTCGCCTACATGGTGAAGAAGATGGCCAGCCTCCGCGAAGGCGACGGCACGCTGCTCGACAACTGCATCATGATGTGGGGCTCAGGCCTGGAAGACGGCAACAAACATTCCCGCGAAAACCTCCCCTTCATCATCGCCGGCAAAGGTGGCGGCACGATCAACACGGGACGCTTCCTCCCAAACACGAAAGGCAATCAAGGCGACCTGCTCACCACGATCCTGGCCTGCGCCGGCATCCCGCTCGATCGCCCCATCGGCATTGCGACAAGGCAAGTTAAGGAGATGACCCACAATCTCTAACCAACCATGTAGACTCCTCGCCATGCAGTGAGGGCAGACGTGGGGGAAGAAAATGGGAGGGTATGCGATCTGAGTGCAGCTCTGCCGTCATCCGGATAAGCGCGGAGCACAATTCGCAAGTTTGCGGATCACGCGAATTGTGCTGGAACGGGTGGACGTGATGTGGGCTTAGAATGATTCCGTTCGGCACTGAACACGAGCGGCGGAAGCTTGAAGGCGGACCTAATTGCTGCGTTTTAGTCATCAAAGAGGCCTGACCCCTTTTTTCCCTCTGACCCCTTTTTCCCCTTTGTTTTCGATCACATCAAACCACACCGATTCCTTTGAGTTGGCATCGCCGTTGTAGTTGATAGTCACTTCTTCGCCTGCCTGGATATCACGGATGGCAATGTAGTTCTTCATTTGGCCGCTGACATCTTCGTAGCGAGCATTGGGCGAGTACGAGTGATTGTAAAGAGAACCAAATCCGAGCGCTATTGCGACCGTGTTCTTACCCCACGCGAACATGTAGTGTGAAAGCACAGTGTCCTCCTGATCGACGTTAATTTCTTTGGCGGGCATCACCAAAACCGGTGCTCGCTCAAAGACTGTGCCGTCTGGGATAAAGTCAGTCGCAAAAATGCCCCGACCTTTGGCGGGTATTTTCTGGACTTCGATGAGCGATGTTTGTCGAATGATCATGGATAATCAATACCTGAAGAACATTATGGGACATTCTACTTTCCCTATAAATCACAATGCAGCTTTTGCGATTCCTTTTCAGAGATTGTTGCAAAGAATCTGTAGAACGCACTGCGATCCGATCCTCGAGGTGCGCCGACGGACGCATTGACGGAGGAATCAACAAGGACCCTAAAACTGGCAAGCCAGTACCTTTTTTTTATTTAGTACTGCCCGAATTAACGGACAACAATAACTATTGAACAATGTCGTAGCAGCAGATGATTTCCTGATCGCGGAGATAGAGCTTGCCGTTGGCAATTACAGGATGAGTCCAGATGCGTCCCTGAGGATTTCGCTGAGTTGTCTGAGGATCCAGTTTGAAGCGGCTCACTTCTTTGTAGCCTTCCGAAGTGGCCTCAACCAGGAAGCAGTCGCCTGATTCTTCGGCCAGGCAATAAAGCATTCCGTCGGCGAATGCGACTGCGCCTTTGCTGGCGTTCTTCTTGTCATCACTCCAAACCTGTTCACCGGTCATGAAGTTCTGGCAGACCATTCCGGTTGCATCGCTGTGACCGTAGATGTAGTCGCCGATCAATACCACGCCGCCGTGGTGATTCTTCATCACTTTGTTCTCGTAAATCTTTTCGACTTTATTATCTGCCGTAATATTCAGCAGCATGCAGCCGGCACCGTAACCAGCGGTCATGTAAACAAAGCCGTCCTGGTAGATTGGAGTTGGAATTACAGCGACTCGACCCGGAAAATCATGCTGCCACAGCACTTTTCCGTTGGCGGCATCGAGCCCAAAGACTTTGGATTCGGTCAGCTGGATGTACTGTCGCTTACCAAAATGATCGACAGCCAAAATCGACGAATAATGAGCGCCGACGGTCATCTCAGCAGACTGCCAAAGCTTCTCACCGGTCTTCAGATTGAAGCAGGCCACAGTTCCGTTGGCCCCGCCCGGAGTTACAAGAACTTTGTCATCGTCAACCAGAGCCGATTCGCAATAACCCCAGCTTGGGATTCCGCCACCCAGTTCTGTCAGACTGACTCGCCATTTTTCGGCACCATCAGCAGCGGACAGGCAAACGACATCACCTTTTCCGCCCATGGCAATAATCAGATCCTGGGCAAATGTGGGCGTACTGCGCGGTCCACCGCCCCAGCCATTTTCCAGAAATGGCCCAATGCTGGTCTGCCAGATTTTTTCGCCCGACTTCACGTTGATCGCCACGACGAACTCTTTGGACTCGGGTGTCGAGCCATCCGCGCCCATCGTGTAGAGCACATCGCCGACAACCGAAACGCCTGAGTATCCAAGACCCGCGTCTTTGGATGTCCACAGCTTCTTTGGGCCGCCTTCTGGCCACTGCTTCAGCAATCCGGTTTCGGTTGAAATATCGTCACGATTTGGACCGCGCCAGGAAGGCCAGTCGCCGGCAATCGCGGCAGCCTGGGAGACAGAAAGTGCACCAATAACGAATGCAAGAGCCGTAAAACGCATGACTGATCCTGAACTAAACGATTCAACAAGGATGAGGAACGTCTCCGTCATCCACAAAACAGGGGGAGGCTGCTGCGGAGCCAATTGTCTCCATTAGGGGCTGAATTCAGGTGGGATCTGCCCGGCAGCATGACCGTGTGAGAAAATGTAGCAGATGCCCGCACAGTTGTCTTTGGACTTCGGGATCATCAAAAAAACGGGGGAATCCGGAATTGAAACAGCGTGAGATTTCGTCATAGTGCCAATATTCTGCGGTGATCCTTCGTGAGGATTCTGCGGCACCTGCCTCCGCTTCCCCGCCCGATTGCTTCGACCGCACAGTTTGGCTTCTTGTCGCCACACTGCCTTTGCCCCTTCGCCAGCGGCCGCGCTCAGCGCTGTCATGTTCGATGGTCAGTGACCGCTCTGAATGGAGTTTGTTGTCTCATGTTCATGCGTCCCGTGTTGTGTTTGTTTTCTGCCGTACTCGTTCTGTCCGCATTCAACGTCAGCGCGCAGGACGAAACGCCTGCCACTAAAGAAGCCCCGAAATTGGAAACTACTCTCGATAAAGCCAGCTACGCGATTGGCTACAACATTGGCAAAGACTTGAAGCGTCAGGGTCTGGCCCTGGACCCTAAGACGATTGCCGAGGGAATCGCAGCCGCTCTGGACGGCACCAAATCCGCTCTGACCGAAGAAGAGGTTGCCGAAGTCTTTGCCGGTCTTCGTCAGGAAATGATGAAGAAGGAATCCGAAAAGGGAACAAAGAATCTGGAAGCCGGCAAAAAGTTTCTTGAAGAGAACAAGAAAAAGGAAGGCGTAAAGATCACCAAGTCCGGCCTGCAATATCTTGTCATCAAAGAAGGTGACGGCGCTATTCCAACCAAAGCCAGCACGGTCAGCACCCATTACCGCGGAACTCTCATTAACGGCACCGTCTTCGACAGTTCCTTCGAAGGCGACGCACCAGCAAAGGGTGACGAGCCTGTTTCTTTCGGAGTGACTCAGGTGATCAAGGGCTGGACAGAGGCGCTGCAGCTGATGAAAGTCGGCTCACACTACCGCCTGTTCATTCCAAGCGAACTTGCCTACGGCGAAAACGGCCCAGGCGAAATCGGAGCCAACTCCACATTGGTCTTCGAAATCTATCTGATGGACTCCAAAGAGTAATCCAGACAGCTGGACTCAGAATCCGAAAGCCCGACGTTACGATGACGCCGGGCTTTTTTCATGCTCCAGTGAAAACTCGCCGCTTCTTCCAGCCAAATTGGATGTTCCATGAAATCAGTGAGAAGATCGGCAACAACGATAAACATCTCCATCCGTCACGCTTGCTGGATTCTGCCGCCCCTTTCGAATTTCAGGCGAATCGCCGTGCTGAACATAGCGTGCGGCTTTGTGGTATGCCTGGCATTTGCTGCGACGGCTCGATCTGGGTCGGCTCAGGAATCGACATTCCGGCACGCAGTTGTCGCGGCCGATCATCAGGCGGCCAGCGAGGCGGGTGCGAAGATTTTGCGGCAGGGTGGAAACGTCGTGGATGCGGCCGTGGCCACTTCATTTGCCTTGTCTGTTGTACGACCAGCCAGCTGCGGGATCGGCGGCGGCGGATTCATGGTCTTCTGGGACGCCAAACAACAAAAATCCATTGCCGTGGACTACCGTGAACGAGCGCCGGCAGCCGCGACAGCCGATCGATTTGCCAGCGGCGATGCTTCGGAACCGCTGAGCGTGCGAGGCGGACTTGCGTCAGGAATCCCGGGAAATGTGGCTGGCCTGTGCTACATGGCAGAAAAGTTTGGAACGCTGCCGATCTCTGTCCTGGTCCAGCCGGCGATTGAACTGTGCCGAGACGGAGTGGAAGTCGACGCGCATGATATGGAAGTCCAGTCATCGACTTTGGCCACGCTGGAAAAATATCCCGGTTACCGCGAAAGGTTTTCTCTGCTGCGAAACCAGTATCTCAATGACGGGCGCCGCTGGAAACGCGGTGATCGCTTTCATTCCCCGCAGCTAAAAGTTCTCGAAGCCATTGCGGCTCACGGCACCGCTGGTTTTTATCAAGGGCCTGTCGCTGAAGCGATCGCCGCGACTGCAGTGAAGGAAGGAGGCGTGATGACGACCGCGGATCTCGCCGACTATGTGCCGACCGAAAGAGCGGCTCTCTCTTCCGAGTTTCATGGGCGCCGGATCATGACGATGCCTCCTCCTTCCAGCGGTGGCATTGCACTTTTGCAGACTCTGCAGAGCCTGGAAGCGTGGGAAAATCAGACTGGCCGCTCCTTGCATCAGCTGGAACATAACACGGTCGACTATGTTCACGTGGTCACGGAAGTTCTGAAGCATGCGTTTGCGGATCGTGCCGAGTTTCTGGGAGATACGGACTTCGTTGCCGTCCCTGTGGAACGCATGCTCAGTCGCGACTATGCCGCCGCGATTGCGAAGAAGATTGTTCCGAACAAGACACTGCCCATGAGTTCTTATGGCCGATTTTTCCTGAATCCTGACGGTGGCACGAGCCACTTTTCGGTGATCGATAACGCTGGAAACGCGGTCGCCTGTACTGAGACGATCAATCTGACGTTTGGCAGTTTTGTTGTGGTGCCGGAGTATGGAATTATCCTCAATAACCAGATGGACGATTTTACTGCCAACCCTGGCAAGCCAAACGCCTTCGGCCTGATCCAGAGCAAGGCAAATGCGGTTGAGCCCGGTAAAAGACCGCTGAGCAGCATGACTCCGTCCATTGTGATTGAAGACGGAAAGGCCACGTATGCCTGCGGCGCTTCCGGCGGCCCGCGGATCATCACTGCGACTCTGCAAAGTCTGCTGAATCATACCGTGTTTGAATTGTCGGCCGCTGACTCTGTTGCCGCCGCCCGATTTCATCATCAGTGGTCACCCGATGAGTTGCTGCTTGAGCCATCGCTGGAAAAATCCATTGGTCCCGGACTCAAGGCGAAAGGCCACACGATCCAGCGGACCTCTGCCCTGGCAGCGACGCAGGCGGCTTCCGCCCACGACGGTTCACTGGGCGGAGGCAGTGACCCGCGCAAGCACGGCCAACCGGCCGGTCATTGACTATGCCTGACCGGCCTGCAGCCGTGCGGCTTTCAGCGTGTTCTGCAGCAGCATTGCAATGGTCATGGGGCCCACACCGCCGGGAACGGGTGTGATGGCCGACGCGATGGCACTGGCTTCGGCATAATGAACATCTCCGACCAACCGATCACCGACTCGATTGATACCCACATCAATAACGACGGCACCCGGTCGGATCATTTCACCGCGAACGAATTCGGGGATCCCCACAGCCGCAACGATGATGTCGGCTTCACGGCAGATGGCGGCAATGTTTTTCGTGCGACTGTGACAAACCGTCACCGTTGCGTCGGCACCTTTTTGAAGCAACAGAGCGGCCATTGGTTTGCCGACAATGTCGCTTCGTCCGATGATCACCGCGTGCTGGCCGGCCGTAGCGGTCCCTGAAACTTCCAGCATTTTCATCACACCGGCCGGAGTACACGGCAGAAATCTCGGACGCCCCTGCAGCATCAGTCCGACGTTTTCCGGATGAAACGCATCCACATCCTTGATCGGATGGACGGCATCAAGAACTGCGGTGGCATCAATCTGTTTGGGAAGCGGCAGCTGGACGAGAATCCCATGCACGGCCCGATCGGTGTTCAGGCGCTGCACAAGTTCCAGCAGCTCCTGCTGAGTAGTGCTGACCGGAAGTCGGTGCAGCGTGCTCACCATCCCAGCTTTTTCGCACGCCTTTTCCTTGTTGCGGACATACACCTGACTGGCTGGGTCATCTCCGACCAGCACAGCCGCCAGATGTGGCACAATTCCGGTTTGTTCGCGAAACGTCTGAACTGACTCTGCAACGCTGTGCCGCGTCTGTTCGGCGATGAGTTTTCCGTCAATTACCTTGGCATTCATCGAACAACAATTCTCCTGTCAGTATCGGCTGAAGTCGGTTGCGGCTTCAGTTCAGGAATATCACTGACGCAGGTTGGATTCGACCGTGTCTTTACTGCACGACTTAGCACAGCGATCAGATCTTCCAGTCGGAAGGGTTTCTGCAAAACAGCTTCTACCAAAGGCAGCTTACAGAAGTCTCCCAGATTTTCGGAAAAATAGCCGCTGATCAGGACGACGGGAATCTGAATCCCTTTATTCGATAATTCTTCCACCATCAACCGACCGTCGACAATCAGGGACTTTGTGCTTCACAGCGACTTCATGCTTTAATTGTGAAGTCGTCGGGCATACCATAAATTTCTGCCTGACTCTATTTCTGCTGTTGAAGCGGCGGGAATCCTGCCCCTTTAAAAGTTATCTGGCCCCATCGCTGGATTTCGTCTCATGAAAACTGCCATCCCCGGTTACGTGATTGCCGTTCTGCTGTGCCATGGATTTGTGGCGCCGCTCTGGAGTCAGACTCCCCTCGATTTCAATCGCGACATTCGTCCGATCCTTGCTGAAAACTGCCTGTACTGTCACGGGCAGGATGGCAATAAACGGCAGGGTGATCTCCGATTGGATGATCGGGATGCGGCGATTGCAGCCGGAGCCGTCGTCCCGGGAGACACAGCTGCGAGCTCCATGATTCAGCGAATTCATTCTGAGAATCCTGACGAACAAATGCCGCCCGCCAGCTCGAACCGAAAGCTTTCGGTCGAGCAGAAAGAAATCCTTACGCGTTGGATTGCTGAGGGCGCGGGTTACCGAAAACATTGGGCATTTCTCACGCCCGAACGTCCGCCTGAACCCGCAGTGCAAAAAACTGACTGGGCTCGAAACCCCATCGATCGCTTTGTCCTCGCGAAGCTGGAAGATGCCGGCCTTCATCCGTCACCGGAAGCTGAGCGAGCGACTCTGATTCGACGGCTGCATATCGATCTCACCGGATTGCCTCCGACGCCGGAAGAGGTGGATGCTTTTGTTGCCAGTGAAAATCCAAATGCTTTCGAAAATCTTGTCGACCGTCTTCTGGCCAGCCCGCACTACGGTGAACGAATGGCATTAAGCTGGCTCGATGCCGCTCGCTACGCCGACAGCAACGGCTTTCAGCAGGACGGAGATACCTGGCAGTGGATGTGGCGCGACTGGGTCGTCAAGGCCATCAATGAAGACCTGCCATTCGACAAATTTACCATCTGGCAGCTTGCGGGCGACCTTCTTCCCGATGCGAATGACGCGCAAAAAATCGCCAGTGGATTCAATCGCAATCATCTGCTGAATGGCGAAGGGGGTGCGATCGCAGAAGAACAGCGGTGGGTCATCCTGTTCGATCGAATGGAAACGACATCGACGACCTGGCTTGGGCTGACGATGAATTGCACGCAGTGTCACGATCACAAGTACGATCCGATCACGCAGAAGGATTACTACAGTCTGCTGGATGCTTTCAATCGAGTTCCTGAATCGGGCACTCCTCAGTATTTTTCGTCTCGCATTCGACTGGCCGCACCGTTCGTCGAAATACAGTCGGAAGAAAACAGAACGCGGATCGCCGACTTTGACAGCCAGATCACGGCGGCTGATTCAGAAGCCACCAAGGTTCTGGACAGCGCGTATTCTGACTGGAAGGTCAGTTTGTCGGCCGCTGAAAATTCGGCGGCCGAGGGACTTCCCGAGTCGATTGTCGGCCTGCTGGATAAGCCTGAGGCCGAGCGGTCTGAGGAAGAGAAGAAGACTGTTGAGACCGATCTTCGCAAGCACTTTCAGGAGCAAGTTCAGCCCGGCCTGGCGGACAAATATCCGGTGCTTAAACAACGCGATGAACTTCGCAAACAACTGGCCGCTTACCGAGCAGATCAGATCCCGCGGGTGATGACCATGAGCGACGCACAGCCTCGCGAGACAAAAATTCTTTCGCGGGGTGAGTATCTGAATCCGACGGAAAAAGTGACTTTTGCCACACCCGCTTTTTTGCCACCAATGCCTGCGGATGCCCCGCAGAATCGGCTGGGATTTGCGCAGTGGCTGGTGTCGCCCGAGCATCCGCTGACGGCGCGAGTTCAGGTAAATCGTATGTGGCAGCACTTCTTCGGTGCCGGGCTGGTGAAGACGGCCGAAGACTTCGGCGTTCAAAGTGAATTTCCGATTCACGGGCCGTTGCTGGACTGGCTGGCGGTTGAGTTCCGGGAAAAGGGCTGGAGCATGAAGCATATGCATCGCCTGATTCTGACGAGTGCCACGTATCGACAGTCCGCTAAACTGACTGAGGAACTCAAAACACACGACCCCGAAAATCGGTTGTTTGCGCGGGCCTCTCGCTTTCGCATGCCGTCGCTGGTTTTGCGAGACTGGGCTCTGGCAGCCAGTGAATTGCTGAATTCAAAAATTGGCGGCGTCCCTGTGTATCCGTATCAGCCGGATGATATTTGGGAGTCGCTGGCGATCACGAAGGAACGCGACTTCTCTTATCCCGCGTCCAGTGGTGCGGATCTTTATCGCCGGAGTCTGTACACCTTCTGGCGTCGAACGGTGGGGCCAGCCAATATGTTTGATACCGCAAACCGGCAGATCTGCCGAGTTCGAATGCAGGCGACAAGCACTCCTCTGCATGCCTTGACGACTTTGAATGATCCAACATGGGTCGAGGCTGCTCGAATGCTGGCGGAACGCTGCTGCCAGGCTTCGGCTGAGACGGATGTTCGACTAACGCGGGCCTTTCGTCAGGTCGTTGGTCGAACGCCTCGTGAGCAGGACCTTGTGATTCTGCGGCGAGCGTATGAACGACAGCTGAAAATGTATTCCGAAAACAGCGACGCGGCAAAAGCTCTGCTGACCGTGGGTGCGTCACCGCCTGACGAATCTCTTAACGCGGCAGAGCATGCCGCACTGTCAGCGGTTTGCCTCGCGATTCTGAATCTTGACGAAGCGCTGACTCGCGAATAAACGCCACGCTGCTTGCCGCCTTTGCTGAAATTTTATCGCATTCACGTCTGATGAGTCTCATGACAAATCCTTATCTCGAAAACATCGCCCGAGTGACACGTCGCCAGCTGTTCGGAGCGTCCTCCAGTGGCATTGGCCTGGCGGCTCTGGCTTCGCTCACCGGTACTTCGGCTGCTCAGGGCACTGAGGCAGGTCTACCGGACCTGCCCCATTTTGCTCCGAAAGCCAAACGCGTTGTCGTGCTGTGGCAGGGTGGCGGGCCATCGCATGTGGATCTGTTTGATGATAAACCGGTGATGCGTCAAATGGCCGGACAGGACATTCCTGAGACCGTTCGCGGGACGACTCGCCTGTCCACAATGTCCAGCGGTTATGGCAAGTGGCCCTGCTTGCCGTCCATCAAACCGTTTCGCCAATATGGCTTGGCGGGAACATCGCTGAGTACAATGCTGCCGAACGTGGGTTCCCTGGCGGATGATATCTGCGTTGTGCGAAGCATGCACACGGAAGCCGTGAATCACGCGCCCGGCGTGACGTTTTTCATGACGGGCGCACAGGTCCCCGGCCGACCAAGTATGGGAGCCTGGCTGTCGTACGGTCTGGGCAGCGAAACCGACAATCTGCCAACGTTTGTCGTGATGACATCCAGTGATAAAGCGAAAACCTGCGGTCAGTTGTTCTTTGATTATTACTGGGGCAGCGGATTTTTGCCCAGCCGATTTCAGGGTGTTCGCTTTCGGAATACCGGTGATCTTGTTCCCTATCTGACAAATCCACCGGGCGTGACACCGGAATCTCGTCGCGCTCTGCTGGATGACATTGCCGCTATGAATCAGGCTCATCTGGCGGACTACGGCGATCCTGAAATTGACACGCGCATCGCGCAGTATGAAATGGCCTTTCGGATGCAGTCGAGCGTTCCGGACCTCGTCGATTTTTCTGGCGAAACCAAATCGACTCTTGATCGTTACGGGGCGGATGCTCTGGTGAAGGGCACCTTTGCAAACAACTGCCTGATCACTCGCCGCCTGCTGGAACGCGGCGTTCGCTTTGTGCAGCTGATGCATGCCGGCTGGGACCAGCACGGAAACCTGCATACTCAACTGGAGCAGCAGTGCATCGACACCGAAGGTCCGTCCGCAGCGCTGGTGAAGGATCTGAAGGAACGCGGAATGCTGGACGACACGCTCGTAGTCTGGGGCGGGGAATTCGGTCGAACTCCTTTCGGCCAGGGAGATCCCGTGAATCCCAAAGGGCGCGATCACTTTGGTCGAGCCTACAGCTGGTGGATGGCGGGCGGAGGAATCAAGCCTGGCACCGTCTACGGCGAAACGGACGACTTCGCGTGGAATGTCGTTTCAAATCCGGTGCATGTTCACGACATGCAGGCCACGATGCTGCACCTGTGCGGTGTCGACCACACGCGTCTGACGTTTCGTTACCAGGGCCGCCAGTACCGCCTGACCGATGTACACGGGGAAGTCGTTGAGGGAATCCTTGCGTAACGCCGTCATTGAAAAATTATGCCATAGAAAAACATGGCTCAATAACCGTCAGCCGATCGTGTTCTCAAATCACAGCAGCTCATGGATGGGCGTGCCATCACAGACTGGCATCGGTCGACCATCGGCCAGATGATAAGTGATGTGCTGAGCATCGTAGCCGAGCGCATCGAAGACGGTGGCGTGGATGTCGGCCGGAGTCACCGGGCGGATCAGTGGTCGTGCGCCTGTTTTGTCCGATTCGCCGATGACCTGGCCACCACGAATTCCGCCGCCGGCGAGCACCATGGAATAACACTGAGGCCAGTGATCGCGGCCCGCTTCTTTGTTAATGACCGGAGTCCGGCCAAAGTCGCCCATCCAGATGACCAGCGTTTCGTCCAGCAGGCCGCGTTCTGACAAGTCGTCGAGCAGCGCGACGTACGCTTTTTCCATCGGCGGAACCAGACGATCCTTCATTTGCTTGAAGTTGTCTTTGTGCGTATCCCAGGTGATGCTCGGCCCGTTGACCGTTGTCACAAAACGACTGCCTGCTTCCACCAATCGGCGAGCCAGCAGATGCGATTGACCCCAACTGTGTCGACCATAACGGTCTCGCACGGCATCCGGTTCTTTGGACAGGTCGAACACCTGACTGGCGGCGTCTGAACCAATCAGGCCCAGCGCTTTCGCACGCTGAGCATCAATGTCTTCGGTGAGCTCAGAAGCGGTCAGGGTCGCACTTCTGTCGAGCGTCTGCAGTAATGACTGACGATCCTGAAGGCGCGCCGGACTTACGGCCTCATCCAGCTGCAGGCCGGGAACCTGGAAGCCTTTGGCGTTGGGATCTGAGTTCAGGACAAATGGGTCGAAGCGACTGCCCAGACATCCGCCGTACTGACCGGGTGTCAGATACTTCATGCTGTCGCAGTGAGGAAACGGAGTGATGACATACGGCGGTACATTGGCCGAATATCCATCCTGCTGGGCCAGCCAGCCGGCGAGCGTTCCGAAGGAAGGCACATCAGCCCGGCCAGGATTGATCAGTGTGCTGTCGACGCGATAAGGCTTGCCCACGATCGACCAGTGCATGCCCGAATTATGACCGCCATGATTGTGGTGCAGCGTTCGGACGATGGACAGCTTGTCCATCCGCTTCGCCACTTCCGGAAGCAGTTCAGAAATCTCTATACCCGGGACGTTGGTGGCGATTGGATCAAAGCTGCCGCGAATCTCCGAGGGAGCGTGTGGCTTCATGTCCCACAGGTCAATGTGGCTGGGCGCGCCACAGTTGAAAATCATGATCACGGATTTTGCACGGCCAGTCTTCGTGGCCAGTGACGATGCAACGGGCGACGGCGCAGCGGATAAAGAACCTGCCTGACCGATGGCGCCCCAAAACTGATGCAAAGCTCCCAGACCCGCGGCCTGAAGTCCAGTGGCTGACAGCCAGTTGCGGCGGCTGACGCTTTCATGATTTGCGATCGGGGCTCGCAATGAAGCAGCATTTCCCATGGATCGTCTCCAGGCAGGATAAACAACGGCGAGGGCGGGTTTTTTGGCGGGGCATTGAGCATAGACTCAGAAATTCGCGCCGTCGATCGCAAATCCCCCTTTTCCAGCGGAAACACAGGCCCCGTTAGCGAGCTTCTGATCCAAGATGATGATCTTCGATCTTTTTATGAAGCGTGTTGCGATTGATTCCAAGTCGTGTCGCGGTGCGAGTCTGAACGCCCTGGCTCTGTCGCAGAACCTGCAGGATCAATTCTTTCTCAACGATACTGATCACTTCATTGTAAACGTCAGTGCTGTCTTCGCCCAGTTGGGCAAGCCTGCGGCTGACAAGATCTGTGCAAAGTGATTCCAGATCTTCCGACGCGCGACGTCCAATTCGAACAGGAGCCAGGCCGCGCACATGAGGTGGCAAAAGATCGGCTGTGATTTCTCCGCCGGTGGAAAGCACAAGCGCGCGTTCAATGTAGTTCTGGAGTTCCCGCACATTCCCCGGCCATCCATACTGCTGCATGAAACGCATGGCGTCAGAAGTCAGACCGGGCGTGGTGATTCCATTGGCCATCGCATAGCGACGCACAAAGAAGGTGACCAGATCATTGATATCGTCACCACGTTCACGAAGCGCAGGCAGATAAATCGGAATCACATTCAGCCGATAAAACAGGTCTTCACGAAACCGACCGGCTGTGATTTCATCCTGCAGATCAACGTTCGTCGCGGCAATCACCCGGACGTCGACGCGAATGGTTCGCGTATCGCCCACGCGTTCAAACTCATGCTCCTGCAGCACGCGAAGAAGCTTGACCTGCAACTGATAACTGACACTATTGATTTCATCGAGAAAAATTGTACCGCCGTGAGCCGCCTCAAATCGTCCGGTTCTGTTTTCAATGGCACTGGTGAAAGCGCCTTTGGCATGCCCAAACAGTTCACTTTCCAGCAGACTTTCCGAAAGCGCCCCGCAGTTGACTCGAATGAAAGGGCCGGTCGCACGAGGACTAAGTTCGTGCAGAGCTCGCGCAATAAGCTCCTTTCCGGTGCCGGTTTCGCCTGTCAATAGCACCGTCGCGGCCGTTGGTGCTACCTTCCTGGTCACCCGATAAACTTCCAGCATCGGAAGACTGCTGCCAATCAGGCCGCTGATCAAAACGGAATCCGCGTTGCGCATATTCATCTCAGGTTACTCACAAAAACAGCCAAACAAACATGCAGGGTGTTCATCCGTGCTTAAAATTAAAGCACATTGGCCCTGATAGTGGCTAGGCTGGAGAGACTCATGCTGGAATTCTACACGACAAAACTCGTTCGGTAAGCATAAAACGCCTGTTTTCTGAACATAAGCGCGCAAATTGTGCTTCCGCACGAAGGGGTCCCGTTTTCGTTCCGGCCACTGCTGGTCAGTGCTGCCAGTAATTGCGGTCAAGGGTGCGATAGTTGATCGCCTCGCTCAGATGAGTGGCAGTGATCTGCTCGCAGTCTTCCAGATCGGCGATCGTGCGGCTGATCCGCAGGATCTTGTCGTGAGCCCGTGCTGACAGGCCCATTTCTTCCATCGCATGCTTGAGCAGGTTTTCTGCATCCGACTGCAGGCAACAGTGTTTTCGGATCTGAGGCGGTTTCATCTTTCCGTTGACTCGCACAGATTCCTTCCTGAACCTTTCCGACTGGCGATTTCTCGCGGCGATCACAATCTCCCGCATTTTCTCACTGGAGGTGCCTTCGGTTTTATCTGCCAGTTCCCGGAACGGAACCGGCGGCACTTCGATATGAATGTCGATTCTGTCCAGCAGAGGCCCACTGATCCGGCTTAAGTAGCGTTCCATCTGCATCGGCGTGCAACTGCAGTTTCGTTTGGGATCGCCTCGAAAACCGCACGGGCATGGATTCATGGCAGCCACCAGCATCACATTGGCTGGAAAAGTGACACTGCCCATCGCTCGCGAAATTGTGACGGTCTGGTCTTCCAGCGGCTGCCGCAGAACCTCAAGCGTGCGGCGATTAAATTCCGGCAGCTCGTCGAGAAACAAAACGCCATTGTGCGACAGACTGATTTCACCTGGTTGAGGAATACTGCCGCCACCAACAAGTCCCGCTTCACTGATGGTGTGATGCGGCGACCGGAACGGACGTCGCAGCAGCAGCGGCTGTCCGGGTTCCAGCCGTGCCACCGCGCTGTAGATGCGAGTCGTCTCCAGGCTTTCTTCCGGCTCCAGTTCAGGCAGAATTGTGCACAGCCGCTGTGACAGCAATGTCTTGCCCGTGCCAGGCGAGCCAATCATCAGCAGATGATGGCACCCGGCCGCAGCGATCATGACCGCACGCTTCGCCATTTCCTGGCCTTTAACATCGACATAGTCAATGTCGTAAGCCCCGAAGTCCTTGCGAGCATGATCCCAGCTGAATGCGACCGGATCGAGCGGCAGCAGGCCGGTCAGAAACCCAACGGCTTCCGCCAGAGTTCCGATGGCGATCACATCAATGCCTTCAACAACAGCCGCCTCCATCGCATTGGCAGACGGGACGACAATATGAGTGTGGCCGGAATCTCGTGCTGCCAGCGCCATCGACAGCACACCCTTGACTGAACGCAGGCTTCCGTCCAGCGCAAGCTCTCCGATATAGACCACCTTGCGGCCCGCTTCCACTTCGACCTGACCATCGGAGATCAGAAAGCCGAGAGCGATTGGCAGGTCGAGCGCAGCAGCGTCCTTGGGCAGATCGGCAGGAGACAGATTGATGACCACTCGATCGTTGGGTCGGCTATAGCCGCTGTTGACGAGCGCTCTTTCTATCCGGTGAATGCTTTCCTTGACGGCTGCTTCGGCAAGTCCCACCAGAATCACTTTCGGGATCGCGCCGGGGGAAATATCGACTTCCACTTCAACAGGCCGCGCCTCAATCCCAAACAGTGTGTACGTGGCAAGTCGCGAAAGCATAGCTTCGGGTCTTCAGATTTAAGGGAGACTTCTCAGTGCATCCCATAGTCTGACGCTTCGCCTGAGCATATGCAATAAACCCGAGACCTCAGCTGACACGGCGCAGGAGGCTTCGATAAACCCAGGACAGGACCCCCATCCAAAATCGCATCGTGAGCCTATTCGGCCTGAGCCGAAAACCAATCCCGAATGGTTACACGGTCTTAACTGTCCGAAGCGACGCTGGCTGCAATTGGAGCTGTGCCCGGGGCGCGTCGTTCGACGACCGTCACGTCATCGCCGGGGATCGCGTTGATCGCCTGCCGCGGCATCTTGCAGACCAGCTGCACGCGGCTCGCGGAATCATCAGTATAGCTTCTGCTGAGTTCTTCCGCGTGCTGGGTCAGCCATGCAAACAAACGCCCGTTTCCAACACTCGCTTCTATCTCCAGCTCCACAAATCCGCCCGACAAGCGTTCGGCAACAATGGTCGCCAGCTTGTCGACTCCGTCACCGGTTGCCGCGCTGATAGTAATCGTGTCTTCATAGTGACGACGAAGGACGTCGATCACGGAAGGGTCAGACACACGATCCACCTTGTTCAGAACCAGCAGGACGTTCTTCACTTCAATGCCGATTTCGCTGAGCACCTCATACACCGTGTGAATCTGCCGCTCGGCTTCCGGGCTGCTGGCGTCAACAACATGCAGCAGCAGATCGGCGCGACGCGCTTCTTCAAGAGTCGATCGGAACGAAGCCACCAGATGGTGAGGCAGATTGCGAACGAATCCCACGGTGTCGCTCAGCAGAACTTCACCAAAATTTGGCAGCTTCCAGCGACGCGTGCGAGTGTCGAGCGTGGCAAATAACTTGTCTTCCACAAGCACATCGGCCCCGGTCAGCGTTCGCATCAACGTGCTCTTGCCGGCATTTGTGTAGCCCACCAGGGAAACGGTTGGCTGTTCGTGACGCAGGGACACTGTGCGGATGCGGCGGTCTTCCACTTGCCGCAGCTTGTCCTTGAGTTCTGAAATGCGTTTGTCGATCAGTCGACGGTCGGTTTCGAGCTGCTTTTCCCCGGGACCACGGCCAGCGCCCAGTCCACCAGTGCCGCCACCGCCCACGCGTTCCAGGTGAGTCCACATGCGTTTCAGACGCGTGCGGAAATACATCAGCTGCGCCAGTTCGACCTGCAGCATCGCTTCGTGAGTTCGCGCATGCGTCGCAAAGATATCCAGGATCACTTCACTACGATCTACGATCGGCTTCTGAAGGGACTGCTCAAGAGATCTGCCCTGCGACGGAGAAAGGTTATTGTCGAAGATCACCATCTGCGCTTCGGTCGATTCCACAAGCTGTTTCAGTTCTTCGAGCTTGCCACGGCCAATGCAGACCGACGGATGCGGCGTTTCGCGGAACTGCACCATTTCACCGACGACTTCAACCCCGGCGGTTTTGACCAGCCCCTTCAGTTCGTCGAGTGCATCATAGCGCCCAAATCCGTCATCAGGATGGAAGACGCCAACAAGAATGGCTCGCTGACTGCCAACTTTCAGGGATTCGCGTTTTGGATCGCCCAATGGATTCTACCTTTTCCTTGTTACGCTGGGATTGTTTTTGGGGGCTGCTTAACGATGCTGTTTCGGTGTTCGATCACTGACCAGGCCGCATCATGATCTGCCTGGAATCCTGACCGAAAGCCAGAAACACGATCTGGCAGTCTGCCTGCTATGGTCAATGCTACGGTCTTTGTTCCGCCTTTGTGAAGACTAAATCGGGGGACACATCCGGCAACTTTAATGTTCACGCAGTCAGATGGTATCTGGGGATTGGGGATTTTTTTGTGCTTCTTCCAGCTTTCAGCCGCATCTTAACACGAGATGAAGCACGAGATGGTAAACCACCTGATAGTTTGTTGACTGACGCCCGGACCGCCGAAACGGCGTCTATACACAGCCTGATTGATCGGATCAGCATTATCTATTCCGTCCGCACTGTTAATCCTGCATGAAAGACCGGTTCACAATTTGGACCCGCTCGGGCAAATTTCAAAATTCCTCACTTAACTCTGAGGGCGAAACTTGCCAATATTTCCCTTTCCAATTTTTGGCTGGCTGAGCATTTCCCGCCCGGGGAGGCTCAGTCATTTCTTTTTAGGCTGTCGGACACAGTGCAAACTGCGGTCCCCAGGACTTGATGCGACACCATGAAGCATCTGACATCCCTGTTCGATCTTACGCCCGAGGACCTTTTCGCGATTCTCGACAAAGCCTCTGATCTGAAGGCAAGGTTTCACAGGGGCGACCGTCCACAGCTTTACCCAGGGCGAGTTCTCTCGCAGTTATTCGAAAAGCCCTCGCTGAGAACGCGCAACAGTTTTGAAGCGGCCATGATTCATCTCGGCGGATCGGGAATTTTTCTGACCACTGCAGAAGCGGGTCTGAATGGTCGCGAAAGTTTGCCGGACGTTGCCAAAGTCCTCAGTTCTTTCAGCGACATTATTACGATGCGAACTTTTTCGCAGCAGCTGATTGAAGATGTCGCGCGGTATTCTTCCTGTCCGGTCATCAACGGACTTTCGGATGAGCGTCATCCTTGTCAGGCTCTGACAGACCTGCTGACCATTCGCGAATCCTTCGGCCAGCTGAAAGATCTCCACCTGGTCTTTGTCGGCGACGGTAACAATGTTTCCATGTCGCTGGCGATTGCAACGTCCATGACAGGCATGAAGTTCACCCTTGCGTCTCCGAAGGGATTTGAATTCGACCCCGGCTTTATGAGGCTGCTGACGGAGCGATATCCTCACCATCAAGTCGCCCAGTCCAATTGTCCTCGCGATGCCGTTCGATGTGCCGATGCGGTCTACACGGACGTGTGGGCCAGCATGGGGCAGGAAGAAGATGCCGATCGCCGGAAGAAAGCGTTTGCAGAATTCCAGGTCAATGAATCATTAATGCAGGCAGCTCCGAAGTCTGCAAAATTCATGCACGACCTGCCCGCCAAACGCGGCCTGGAAGTGACTGACAGTGTGATGGACGGCGCCCAGAGTGTCGTATTCCAACAGGCCGAAAATCGCATGCACCTGGCGAAAGGTCTGTTCGTCTGGCTGCTTGAAAATCAGTAGTCGCCGGTTTTCGATTTTACTGTTCGTGATCGCACTGAGCCCACTTATCGACCGTTGCTGATTGTCTCCTGCGCCGAGTGCCTCCTGGGCCGATTTTCTCGCGCCGCAGCAGCGGACAAGTGGCCTCAGGAGATCGCCGCTTGACCTGCGTTGCCTGAATCTTCAACGGACTCTTCTTGCATCGGCTCGCTGGATCCATCCGCGGCAAACTTTGTGACGATGGCTCGCGCTTGCTTGCCGTTCTCTCTTAGCCACCGCACCATGGGCCCGGTGTGACCGTGTGTCACGAGGATCTGTTCGGCCTCAGTTTCTTCGATCGCTTTCAGCAGACCCGGCCAGTCGGCGTGATCGGACAGAGGAAATCCGCGATCCACGGACTGCCAGCGCCGGGTGCCGCGAGTCATCATCCAGCCGGAGGCCATGGCCAGCGAGACCTCGCCAAATTTATTCAGCCACGCGGAGCCAGTCACCGCAGGCGGTGCAACGACAAGCACGCCGCCCCAGCCCTTGCGAGCCGGCGCCTGACTGGGCAACCATGTCGGCGGAAGGTCTATTCCGCTGTCGCGATAGTCCTGGTTCAGCTGTTCGACTGCCGTGTGACAGTAGATTGGGCCGATGGATGCATCAACGCCAGCAATCAATCGCTGAGCCTTGCCCAGCGAATAGGCCAGCAGCACAGCCACGATGCCTTCGTCACGGCACTGAATCCACCAGCGATTAATGTCGTCGAAGATTTCCTGCTGGGGCAGCCAGCGATAAACCGGCAGTCCAAAAGTGGATTCTGTGATAAACGTGTGGCACCGCACACGCTCAAACGAAGCACACGTTCGATCAGGTTCAATCTTGTAGTCACCGCTGACGACCCATACTTCGCCGCCAGATTCCACTCTGACCTGCGCAGAACCCAGAACATGGCCGGCCGGGTGAAACGAAAGCGTGACTCCGTTAAGCGACATGGTTTCGCCATACGGAATGGTTTCGATGTCTGCAGATGGCCCGAGCCGCGTTCTGAGAATGCGTCGGCCTTCACGAGTCGCCAGGTACTTTGCAGATCCTGGCCGCGCGTGATCCGCGTGGGCATGAGTGATGACCGCGCGAGGTACGCGCCGCCACGGGTCGATGTAGAAATCTCCGGCCTCACAGTAAAGCCCGGACGGAGTTTCCTGAATCAGTGCTGCCATGGAATCTTAATTTCTGTCAGCCGGCATCAATGCCAGCTGCGTGTCAGGAAACGCCCCCGAGTTCAACTCGGGGGTTCATATCGACTTTGCACCAGACATCAAGCTTCGTCAGCCCTGCAGCCGACCATGCAGTGGGTGGCTCAACCGTACGACGGATATCTCTGTCCGTCGTACCGTCAAAAGTTGCGACGGACAAGATGTCCGTCCTACATCAGGAAAATTTTCATCTGCCGATCACCTACGACACGTCGGCCTGGCTCCATTCACCATTCACGCGACGCCAGACGTTGCCCGGATTCTTGTTCTGCAGCACGACCGGAAGTCGGTGCGGACGAACGGCGTCGAACGACTGCAGCATGCCGAAGCGAGTCACCGAGGCCGGAAATCCAACCGCAGTAAAGCCCGGATGGCCGGTCGCCGGAAATGGTCCGCCGTGATTCATCGCCGAACTGACTGCGACGCCCGTCGGCATCTTGTCATTCAGCAGACGGCCGACTTTTGTCCGCAGCACTCTTTCGATGGCCACGTAATCGGCATCGTCGCTGCCCGCAGTGTCCGTGTAGATCGAACCCGTCAAATTGCCTTCCAGCAAATCAGCGATCTCAACCATCTGCGCGGTTGATTCGGCCACAACAAACAAAGCCCCGTTCCCGAATGCTTCGGTCTGGAACACGTGAGGATTGGCAAGAAACTGAGGGCCGGAAACTCGCATCAGCGTGTTCTGAAAACAAATGCCCTTGCCTCCGCCCGGCTGTCCGCCAGTCACCAGGGAAGCACCGGCGTCGAGAATCGTCCGAACGCCGCGGCTGAAACTTTCACGCACGCCTTCCGCCAGCATTGTGCCGACAGACGCCTTTGCAAAGCGTTCGGCAACAGCAGCGATGATGCCTTCACCCAGCTCACCTGTGGGAACAACCACAATTCCCGGATTGGTACAAAACTGGCCGGTAGCCATCAGGCAGCTGCCGGTGAATTCATCGGCGATGGACGCTGTGCGTTCCTTCAATGCACCGGTGAGTACGAAGACCGGATTGATGCTGGAGAGTTCCAGATAGATCGGCTTGCCGGCAGCATCCGCCGCTGTCTTGAGCTTCAGGCCGGTGTGTCGCGCGCCGGTGTAACCGATGGCTCCGATTCGCGGATCGGAGACCAGACGAACACCATCTTCGTGGCTGGTGCGATAGATCATCTGCACAAGTCCGGATGGCATGTCGGTCGCCTGCACGGCAGCAACGGCCGCTTCACCAAAGATGCGAGTTGTCTCCGGATGACACGGATGGCCTTTCGCAATGACAGGATTTCCGGATGCGATCGCGGAGGCAAAATCTCCGCCAGCGATTCCGTTGTAGGCATAAGGAAAGTTGTTCGGTCCAAAGACAACGACCGGGCCAATCGGGCCGAGCATGGATCGAATGCCGGCGGCCGTATCAATCGTCGGAACTCGCCAGGATTCGGTGCGTGCGGATTGAGCCGCCTGGCGAAGCTGATTCGTCGTGCGTGGCAGTTCACCATCTTTCAGGCGAGGCGATTTTGCCAGGGCCGTTTCAGCATGGGCGGTTTCGACAAGCAGATCCGCACGCGCTTCAATTTCGTTGGCGTAAGCTTCAAGGAACTCTGCAAATCGAGCTCCCGGCCAACCTCGCATTCCCGCGGATGTTGCGGCAGCGATGCCCAGCATGGCGTCGATCTCGCTCCACGGACTGACGGGGTACGTTCCGGGAAGAAGCTGCTCGGTCGTCGGATTCACGGGCTGGAATGTGGTTGTCGCCTGGCTTTTTGCCCAACAGCCATTGAGAAGGACAGGATGAACAGTGGTGGACACGAGTTGAAGCCTTTCTGAAGATCAATGAATTTATCGCCTTCGCGATCTGATTTTTTACACAGTATCCGTGCTCTGTCGCAGGCTGCAACCGTTCCACGGCGGATTATGTCAGGCCGAACGTTCCTGAGGTGTTGCCCCAAGCTTTCGCAAGTCGCTGACGGCAAGCAGATGCTGGCACGCACCCGGAGAAGTGCCTCTGAAATGCAGGATCCTGACTGCAGTATTATTAGGTGATATTATAGTGAGCACGGGTCCGAAGCACCAACGCACGCTTAAATCCGTTTTTGAAGACACTGCACTTTAGGCGAAAGCCTAAAGTTCCGGAAGCGTTTGTCGTGGTCTGCGCGGACCCTCGGCGTTGAGTTTTGTTGGCGTGATTTGCGGTAGACGACTGGAGGAAGTTGGGCGACGTGTGATGGTCAGGTGCAGAGGCTGATGACGTCCTTGATCAGCGACTTGAATTTCCGCAGGTTTGGGGTTGAAGGCAGAGTCGCCAGAAATTGTTTTCCCAGCATTTCTCGGGCGAGTGTCGAGCGGCGATCTGCGTGAGACGGACGGCGGTCGGGGTTATCCCACGGACGGTGGCTGCGGTCGGTCAGCCTGGGTTTGGTGACATCCCACGAGCACAACTCCACCAGCGTATACATCCACTGATTCAGATGCCAGCAGCCGATGCTCGACCAGATGTTGCGAACCTGCTGCTGACCGGCTCCCCCAAATTTCTTTCACGTCATGCCCCATGAGCGTATTGGCGGGCTCTTCGATCGCCCAGCGCGCGGCTACGGTTTCCAGAATGTCGCGAACTTCGATCTTCGCATCGGTGCAGAAGTAAGCCGCCCAGCCGCCATCGTCAAAGCGGACAATGACAACCCGAACGGCCATGAAGCTGGCAGAATCTTTAGAAATGGGAACTCCCGCGGCATGGTCCGGAGTGGGTGCATTCTGGTCCCATGGCAGCATGGCTCCTGAGAATGCCCCGGATGTTCCAGCACCTGATGCGCTCGCTGGAAAAGCGATCAGCGGAGGAGCAATTCTGGCGTCTGTGATTCACAGTCCGGAGAAAGCGCCAGAACGTCGGCAGCAGTTCGTGGAGCTTGCCCTGAAGATCTCGTCGGGAGAACTTGGCTGGACTGCCTGAGCCTCATTGATGGAGAATCACAGTTGTTTTGAATGCAGTGCGCAGCGGTTCCGCTGACAGGCTTCCATGCCTTAGAAATTCCGTACGTATCATTTTGAGAAATTCCTGGCGAAGACTTGTCCATGCCCGCTCGGCGAAACTGCGTTTCCCGTGAATGTGGCCTGACAGGGCATAGCCAACTTTCAGGATGACGGCAGTCCAGTCCGCATGCGTATCGCTTTAATACCCCATGCGATATTGCCGCAAGCATTCCCATCCGCAGAACACACACTTCGCTGGATTATCCACGAAACATCACCCCTTCGCCAACTGTCGCAGCACGGTGTGCAAAATTCCGCCGTTGCGGTAGTAGACAACCTCAACCGGCGTGTCGATGCGGCAGGTGGTGACGAAGAGGACCATTTCGCCATTGGGCTTGCGCGCGATGACCTCGACGGCCTGGCGAGGTTCGAGTTTGTCGCTCAGGCGGATGTCGAAGACTTCCGTGCCGTCGAGATCCAGGGACTCGCGGCTTTCGCCTTCGCGGAACTGCAAAGGCAATACGCCCATGCCGACGAGATTCGAACGATGGATACGTTCGAAGCTGGTTGCGATCACAGCGCGGATGCCGAGCAGGTACGTTCCCTTGGCGGCCCAGTCGCGAGATGATCCGGTACCATATTCCGCGCCGGCCAGAACGACCAGTGGAGTTCCTTCTTCCTTGTAAATCATCGCGGCTTCGTAGATTGATGTCTGTTCGCCGCTTGGGAAGTGGATCGCCACGCTGCCTTCGGTGCCGGGAGCGATCAGGTTTTTCAGACGCACGTTGGCGAATGTTCCGCGAGTCATCACGCGGTCGTTGCCTCGGCGAGCCCCGTACTGATTGAAATCTTCGGGTTTCACGCCCTGAGCCTGCAGGTACTTTCCGGCCGGGCTGCTGGCCTTGATTGAACCGGCCGGGCTGATGTGGTCGGTGGTTGTCGAATCGCCCACGGACACCAGACAACGAGCCCCTTCAATGGACTCAATCGGCGAAGGTTCTGTCGGCATATCGACGAAGAACGGCGGCTCCTGAACGTAGGTACTCTTCTCGTCCCACTGGAAAATGTCGCCGGTGCTGCTCTGAATCTTCTGCCATTCTTCAGGGCCCAGAGTCGCCTTGCCGTACTGTTCGGTAAACATTTCCGGAGTCATCGATGACGCGATCGTGTCAGCGATTTCTTTCTGTGTCGGCCAGATGTCCTTCAGATAAACATCCTTGCCGTCCGTACCTTTACCCAGCGGCTGAGTCGCCAGGTCGATGTCCACTGTACCGGCAATCGCGTACGCAACAACCAGCGGAGGACTCGCCAGGTAATTCGCCTTCACCAGCGGGTTGACTCGACCTTCGAAGTTACGATTTCCAGACAGTACTGCCGCCGCGACCAGATCGCCCGACGTGACGGCTGTCGCGACAGGTTCCGGCAGAGGACCGCTGTTACCGATACACGTCGTGCAGCCATAGCCGACGGTCTGGAAACCGAGCGCATCCAGGGATTTATCCAGTCCCGACTTTTCGAAGTACTCGGTGACCACGCGACTTCCAGGAGCCAGGCTGGTCTTGACCCATGGCTTGCGAGTCAGACCTTTTGCCACGGCATTGCGAGCCAACAAACCGGCACCAATCATAACGCTTGGATTGCTGGTGTTGGTGCAGCTTGTGATGGCTGCGATCACTACGGCACCGTCGGTGATGCTGTCGTTGCCGCCATCGACCTTAACAGGAGCTGTCGCTTCCGCTTTGCCGAATGTTGTGCTGCGATCTTTCTTCCAGGAAGACAACATGTCCTTCAGCAGAATGCGGTCCTGAGGTCGCTTTGGACCGGCCATTGAAGGCACCACGTCGGCGAGGTCCAGAGACAGCGTGCTGCTGAAACGCGGTTCCGGCGAATCGGCCGTGCGGAACAGTCCCTGAGCCTTGTAATATCGTTCGACCAGATCGATCAGCGGCTTTGGACGGCCCGTGCGTTCCAGATATCGCAGCGTTTCCGCATCGACCGGGAAGAAGCCCATCGTGGCACCATATTCGGGTGCCATGTTGGCCAGAGTCGCTCGGTCGGCAAGGCTGAGCGCATCAATGCCGGGACCAAAGAATTCGACGAACTTGCCCACGACCTTGTGGGCGCGCAGCATCTGAGTCACCGTCAACACCAGGTCGGTCGCGGTAGAACCTTCTGGCAGTTGGCCTGACAGTTTGAAGCCGACAACTTCCGGAGTCAGCATGTAGATCGGCTGACCGAGCATCACGGCTTCTGCCTCGATTCCACCAACGCCCCAGCCGACGACGCCGAGTCCATTAATCATCGTGGTATGGCTGTCGGTGCCAACAAGGCTGTCTGGATACGCAACGCCATCGGTGGTCATCACAACGGTGGCGAGATATTCCAGATTGACCTGATGCACGATGCCGGTCGCAGGCGGGACAACTCGGAAATTATTGAATGCCGTCTGGCCCCAGCGGAGGAACTGATAGCGTTCCATGTTGCGTTCGAATTCAATTTCGACGTTGTGCTTCAACGCGAACTTCGAACCAAATTCGTCAACCTGCACGCTGTGGTCAACGACGAGATCGCAAGGCACCAGCGGATTGATCTTCTTCGGATCGCCGCCCATTCGCACCATCGCACTTCGCAAAGCGGCGAGGTCGACGATTGCCGGAACACCCGTGAAGTCCTGCAGGACAACTCGACCCGGCTTGAAAGGCACTTCAACTTCGGCTGGCTTCGCCGCGTTCCAGTTGGCGAGGTTGTTCACGTCGTCCGCAGTAACGATGAAGTTGTCCACGTTTCGCAGGCATGCTTCGAGCAGAACTCGGATGGAAAATGGCAGCGTGTTGATGTCACCAATGCCGTCCTGAATGAGCTTAGGCAGGCTGAAGTATTTGACACTGCCCGCAGCGGTTGAAAGAGTGGCTTCGGCACCGAAAGGATTGGTGTTGCTCATGTGTGACTCGGAGGGTTCTAAAAAGAAGTGAAGTTTCAGTGTATGAAGTTGCCGGCCAGCGCGCAGCGAGATTCCGGCTGCCAATCGATGTTCAGTTTGACGCGGGGAGATAGAGTCCCGATACAAGCTCGAAGCGCCAGCGAGTGAGTCAATGAACACACAGAGACGAATCTCACTGGCGCTTTGAGCTTGTATTGATTCAAAGCCTCGAAGTGCGTGACCGGAGTTTAACGTGCCGGAATTGTAGAGAAGTCGTGGGTTCTCGCAATTCCACAAAGCCGCCATGAGCCGCATGACAGAATTCTCGGGAATCCGGGTTTCCGAGAATCCCTCGTCGCGACTGCGATTTGTTGCTTGCGGCGGTGTCTCTGTGGAGTGTTGATTTAATCGTTTAACCCGTGGCCGACAGGCGAGGCCGAGTGAAAAACCTGGCCTGTCGGCCACGGGTTAAACGAAGATGATCTCTGTCAGCACTAAATCGACACTCCGTCTGGTCTTCGGCCATGAGTCGCCGACATTCAGACCTCTGGCCGCTCATTTTACATAGAGAAACTCGTTCGAGTTCAGCAGGACATGGCAAAGATCGGCTAAAGCGGCCTGTTCGGGCGAAATCGGTGCCGATTCGCTCCGCTGCAGCGACAGCCGACGAGCATGTCCGGTGGAATCTTCCAGCAATCCGGGCACAGGTTCGAATTTCCAGAAGGCGACGGTCGTTGGACCGGCGGATTCCGAATTCAGCAGAAGTTGCTCGACCGACAAGGCTGTCGATGACAGGCGTACATCATCGATCAGGCCGTCGAACCCAGTGTCTCCGGCTCCGGATCGGAAACCGAGCGACAGCGGCAGCGAATTATTGACTCCCTGAATGATGCTGTGCGGCACTGTCACCGTATTCAGCAGCTCGTCTGCATTTGCAAGGTTCTTCAGGTGAAATGTGACGCTGCCGGACCCCGCTTCGGAGCTCGCCGGCTTGATGCAGACCGCGACAAAATAGGGCGTGTTCAGTTCGATATGCTGATCGGAAAAAAGAGCCGCTTCCATGATGGAACCATCGACCGATTTTCCAAACAGCTGCATCACCAGCGTCTGTGGTTTGCGGCGAGATCCCTTGCCCGTGATTCCAAAAGTCCAGCCGACAGATGTTGAGTTTCCATCCCACTGCGCGGCGATCGTTCGTACAGCTCCGGTTTCCTGAATCGATCGAATCTGAAAACAGGCTTCGATCGTAAACTCATTCAAGACCAAAGAGTCTACTAGACTGGCGGCCATTCGCAGAGGCTTGTCGTCCGGATTGATGATCACAGCCTGGCCGTCGCGGTAGGGAAGTCGGCCGATGGGGACCGAAGCGATTTCCATCTGTCCGCGTTCTTCCACGATGCGCGTCTGTTGCTCTTTCAGAAACTCGACGGCAGCCAGCGTCTCATCTACTGAAGGTCGTCTGCAGAACGCGCGTTGCCAAAGTTCATCGATCGCAGCGGAGGACTGCGAGTGACTGAATGCGGTCGACGAGGATGCCGCTACCAGTGACGCGGCGAACTTTGCCCCGTGATTCATCATGATCTGACTGTTGAACAACAGCAGCGATTGAACGGGCGAAGTTGTCGTGTCTCGTGATGCTGTGCTGGAAAAGAACAGTGGCAGGTCGAAAACGTCCAGCAGGGAATCGCGTTCGTTCCGCATGACTCGCAAATAGATCGAACGGCGAGGAACGTCCGCCTGTGCGCCCGGCCCGCCCTCCGTCAGATCCAGCTGACCGGAAACAGCCAGAATCGCATCGCGGATTTGTTCGGCATCCAGGCGGCGCGTATTGAACCGCCAGTAGTCACGATTGAGCGGATCCTGCTGCTGATAGTCGGTCAACTGTGGATGTTCTGATGCCTGGCGATAAGTTGCCGACGTCACAATCAGACGATGCAGATCTTTAAATGTCCAGCCATTGCGGACGAAGCGAAGTGTCAGCCAGTCGAGCAGTTCCGGATGCGTGGGTGGTCCGCCGAGAGTTCCGAAATCGCTGGCGTTCTGAGCCAGGCCGCGTCCAAAATGCCCCTGCCAGATTCGATTCACAATCACTCGCGTGGACAGCGGATTGTCAGGCTGCGTCAGCCATTTGGCCAAAGCCGAACGACGGCCAGTCGTCGTCTGATGCGGTAGTGGGGACGGAATTTGTGCGTCTGCCGGATCGAGAATACTGAGGAAGCCAGGGCCGACTTCGGTCTTCTTCTTAGGGATCTTTGTTGTCGGGGCCGTCGTCGCGATGTCCGTGACAACGAGTGCTGTTGGAAGCGATTTTGGTTTCAGCCCGTCATGCTTCGCCAGTTCGCGACGCAGCGCCAGCAGCTTTTCTTTTTCGTCGCCTTTGATGCGGTTGTCGAGTCCGTCGTATTCGTAGTCGACCTGTCGATAAGCCAGTTCGTACAGCTGTTGATCTTCGGGACTTCGCGTTGCATCTTCGTTTCTTAGCAGCTGCTGAATGTCCATCGGGAATTTTTCGATTCCGCTCTCTTTTGCCTGAGCCCGAAAAGGTTTTTCCAGATCCGCTATCTGAGCACGAATGTCGACGGTCGCAGCTTCCCAGGCGTTGAGCTGTTCTTCGTAGCTCTGCTGTTCTGCCGTGGAAGTCACGACGCGATTGTCGTCAGGCTTGATCGCTTCAAAGAACGCCCGCAAGCGGAAATAGTCCTTCTGAAGCAGCGGATCGTATTTGTGATCATGACATTTCGCGCATTGCAGACCCACGCCCAAAAAGACATCGCTGGTGGTGTCGGTAACTTCATTCAGGATCAGATCCCACTGACCGCGAACATCACGATTGTTGTATTCGTAAATCCAGTGCCGCAGGTATCCGGTGGCAATCAACGCATCCGGATTGTCGGGGAACAGTTCATCGCCCGCGAGCTGTTCCTGAACGAAGCGATCGTAAGGCTTGTCGTTGTTCAATGAACGAATGACGTAGTCGCGATAACGCCAGGAATCCGGCCGATAGTGATCGATTCGATAGCCGTCGGAGTCTGCGTAGCGAACCACATCCAGCCAATGCCGAGCCCAGCGTTCACCATACTGAGGACTCTGCAGAAGTCGGTCGACCAGTTTTTCATAAGCCTGCGGATCGGAGTCGTTTTCAAACGCAACAACATCGGCTGGGGCTGGCGGCAAGCCAATCAGATCAAACGAAAGCCGGCGCATGAGCGTCGCACGATCCGCTTCAGGAGCCGGAGTCAACTGACTGCTTATCATCTGATGCCGAATGAATCGGTCAATGTCGTTGCGACTCCACGGGTCGTTTTCCGTGATCGGCGGAGCATGATCCTTCAGCGGCCGCAAAGCCCACCAGGCACGGTCTTCGTCGGAGAAACCTTTTTCGCTCGAACGTGCCACCACAGGTTTGCCATCGGAACCCGGCCACGGTACACCGCGACGAATCCATTCTTCGAAAATGGCAACGGCGGAGTCCGGCAGTTTTCCGCTCGGAGGCATTTCAAAAGATTCATACCGAACCGATTGCAGAAGCAAGCTTTCTTCCGGCTTCAGAGGAATCAGTGCGGCGCCCGATTCACCGCCGCCCAAAACCGATTCGCGCGAATCCAGTCTCAGGTGACCTTTCTGTTTTGCGTCTCCGTGACATTCAAAACAGTGTTCGGCAAGCAGAGGCCGAACTTTGGCTTCGAAGAACGTGAAGTCTTCCGGGGTAAAGGCCGGCAGACCAGTGTCTGCTGCCGCTTCGCCGGAGTCCTTTGCACTTTCGGTTTCCTGAGCCAACCCGCGTTCCTGAGCCAACACGTTAGCGGACGGCAAAAGCGCTGCGGCCATCGACAATGCCAGCGCAACCAAAAACCGGACGTCCAGGTATCGTTGTTCGCTGCTCACAGCCATTGCAGAAAACCTCAGCCAAAGAACCCAAATGATCGTGCCGCCCGACTTTAAGCGGCCGCCCAAGTCTAAGGAATCGTGCTCAATTCCCACAGCAATCTTTGCTCGTTTCCACCCGGCGTGGAGGAATTGGAGTGGTTGCATCGTCCCATTGCCCGGCTGACGACTCTCAAGCCGCTCAGCACCCATGCCCCTCCGCCCAATGGTAGTCGATTTGCAGGTTTCGTTGATGCAGTGTCGCCTTTTGCTCTGCAAAAGCAGCGTTTCTTTCGCGAAGCGAAAGACGACACTGTGAAAATCGAGTGGCATAGGCTCTCCGCTCGCCGCAAATTTCTGGTTCACCAATCAGCCCTCGGCGAGTGTTTTCGTTGTCACAACCTGAGCCGCAAGGCGCTAGCCGCGGGTGTTTTCGTTGTCACAACCTGAGCCGCAGGGCGCTAGCCGCGAGTGTTTTCGTTCTGTTTTAAGACACTCACCCGCAGCTAGCGCTTTGCGGCTCACTCTTATTGTTACGGGAGGAGTGATTTCGCTGCCGGTGGATCGGACGATTTTCGGACACGAATCCAATGATCTGTCAGCCTAAGATTTTTAGTCACATTGACCGTTGGCATGTGGCAGTCCAGACACTCGGTGGATGTCGTCGCCGACGTGCATTCGGCCGCCTGATGTTCCTGAGCACCGTGACACTGCAGGCACTTTGCAACGTAGGACTCGGCAGATTTCTCCGCTGGTTTGTGTGGATCGTGACAGGTCAGGCAATCCATTCGAAAGGGATGTTCATCGGATTGAAAACTGTCCTGCTTCAAAAAACATCCGCTCATCGCGAGTCCGACCGGTGCAAAGCGGATCAGCACAGGCCGCTCAGGCGCGAGTTCTGATTTCGTTAACTGGTCTGCCCTGCGGTGGCACTCTCCACAACGATTGATCGACTCCAGTGGCGATAAGTCGGACCACTTCTCCATTGCGTTCTTATCACCATGTTCCATTGCAGCAATGTGTTCATCGCCACCCTGATGACACCGGTCGCAGGAAACTCCTTTCACGATGGCCTCCTCCCGAATTCGCCCGTCCTCGTGCGGCAGCTGCGTCACGTGGCACCCGAAGCATTCCATCGTTCTGTCATGATCGAGGTGTTCTCCGATCGAGCGGATTCCGGAAGCACCAGTTAAATCTGCGCCCGGAGTCGGCCCCAACTCGTCCGGGGGAAACCATGAAACACTGACTTCGATCAATTCCGTAGAACCATCGGGATTAGACAACAGGCTCACGGGCGTCATCGCATGCTGGCCTGATCCAAACATCCACTGAATCCGCATCGACTCCGGGTAAGCATCTGACGTCATCCAAAGCTGCTTGTCCTTCTCCTGAAACCGAACCACAGGACCGTTCTCTGCAATCTGATAGCTGCGTCCCGCAAACCGTTCAAGGACCAGCGGATCACTCGCTTCAATCAACGTTCGAAGATGCGGCGAGTTTTCGGACTCCTCGCAGACATCCTGATGGCATGAGGCACAGCGATTCATCAGCGGCGGTTGTCGATGTGAAACGCGAACGGAGTATTCCGAAACCGAGGCCGGGACCGGCCCGAACACCAGCTGCAGGCACACGATCGCGGTGATGGCCACACCGAGAACCGCAATGAATCGCATTTTTCTGTCGCTTCCGAACATGATGAACTCTGAAAGCCCGCGAGAAATAAGACATTGAACGTTTTATCGACCTGAGAATGCTGCCAATCAAAGCCGAAATGGTTCCAAAAAAATGGGAGGTTGCCGGTACCGTTTTTGTTGGAGCCTTTTATCAAAACACCAGAGAAGTCAGGAGTAATTGTACCGAGGCTGTCAAACGATGGTCGGAGAATTCTGTGACAAACTGTTGCAAGGCGGCTTCAGACTCTTTGACCCGACCGGATTCCAGCAGGACCAACGCTTTTGCGTACAATGCCTCCGGGTCGTTTGCGTTCAGTTTCTGAATTGCGGCCCTGTGATCTCCATGCAGGTACAGCCGAGTTGCTTCGATCAGGGAGTCCTCGTTGGAAGGGTTGTCCTCAACCGGCCAGTTCAGCACATTTCCGGCAATCTCATCGACTGGCTCTGTAGCATTGGCATTCAGTCGCCATGCCGCAAGTCGAAATCGACTGCTTCGCCCGCACTGAATTCGCTCTTCGAATCCAAGTGCCAGTTGATTCTTTGCATACTCCTGCCGAAACACGGGCTGTGTTTCGATGGGCAACATGGCGAGTACTTTCAATGCCGCCACAGACATGTTCATGGATCGGAACACGCGTGCCAGACGCAAGCTTACGTAATCAGCGTTTTTTCCAAGGAACAATTCAAGCAGATCTGTATGCGCCGAGCCTTCTTCGCTGGATATCGCATAGACCCATGCGCCGCGGTCCACAAATTCTCGCAGAGACAACGTGTTGATAATCTGTTGACTGCAGCCAGGATCTCCTGCCTTGCCGTAAATGATACTGACGGAATTCAGAGACAGAGGTTTCCAGAACGTAGGCTCCAGCGCATTGATCAGACTCAGATTCTCACAAGGAACCACAAGTGTCGTGGTTTTTCGTTCCAGCAGCGGCAGCCACCAGCCTCCCCAGCTGTTGTCGGCTCTGCGATGGGGAACCTGCCAGTTTTTCGAAAGGTCTGATATCAGCAGCACATGACTTCTGAGTCGACCGTTCAGCAGGGCCGTATGCGGCGTATCAAACGGCTTTACACCATTCGTGACGTGCCATGACAAAAGACCGGCTTCGCGTATACCGACACAATGAGCCGTTTCCACCAAGCGGACGCCGTTCAGTGAAGCGGCAAAAGATTCTGGTGATAGTCGAGGATCTAAACCCCAGCCCACACCACTTCCGCATCCGCTCCAGGGCAGCAGAGCCCATATCCCGACAGTTGCCGCGAAACCGATCAGAAGGATTTTTTGCAGACGGCTCAGGACGTGAATTTGCGAAGCATGCAAGTCCAGATTCCCGTACCCCGACTGTGTGCCCAGGAACGCGACCAACATTGCCGCCAATGGTAGATTGTCCGCTGACAGCGCAGCGAGAAGTTGGGCGCCTGATAAGATCAGCAGCCACTCGCCCGATCGATGTCGGATTCCTTGCCAGCAAAATAAGATGCAGAGGAGCAGCCAGGCAGCACATTCAAGATGTTGAAGATTTTCCCACCACGGATTCCATCCCGCCAGTCTGAGCACGGCGTGAGATTCAACCGTGAACGGAAAAGTGGTCTTCCATGAGTCCACCAACGTCATCGCACCTGCAGGGGTCAGGCTTGCGGCAACGCACAAAATTACGATATGAAACGCCTTCGCAATGAGTCGCTCGGAGCGAATGACGATGAACAGGGACGCAGTCAAAACTCCGGCTACACTGCGGGCACCAAAGTTTGACCAGCAACACATCACGAACAGCAGTCCGATAAAAGGCCTCGCGCCCGCCACTTTGGACATAGATTTTGTCAGAGTCAACACTGCCAGAATTCCAAGGGCGTCAATGCACAACGGACTGGGTTCCCACGCTTGTCTCGCGCAAATCAGCGAAGTCGCAATGAGAACTCCTGCAGCAGAATCCTTGCGGACTGTTTGCCGAATCAGTAATCGTGCGGCAAAAATCGCGGCCATGATTTTGAAGCACATCAGACCTGAAACACCCATTTCGCTGAACAACAGATAGAAGGGCAGCCCGCTTGCCCAATTTGCATCACGCTGCACCGGCCCCGCGAGAAGATCGCTGGACGGGTTCATGCTGCCGGCAGCAACAGCGCGACCTTTGCTCAGTTCCCACCAGAATTCGCTGCACGAGATCGGATGCAGCGATGCCAGAACCGCAGTTAGCAGAATGCTCAAAACGACCAGTGTCGGGAATGTTGCTTTGCCAACCTGCATTGAGTGAGTCGGCTTCATTCTTTCATTCTGCTTAAGTTCGCGTGGGCCCGGAATACGAGAAGAGTGGTCGCGTTGATAACTTTCCGTCAGTGTTCAGAAAATCCAAACGCGGCTGATGTTTGACGGCTAAAAACAGTCTACGCGAGTCAGGATTCTGATGCAACAGCCGACCAGCAACGGGTACCCGGCGGGTGCAGTCGTGGATTTCGGTAGGTCCTGCCTTCCGGGCAGGACTTCGCGGCATTGCCGCGACCAGTTTGCAGGTAACGACACAATGCAGGCTGCGATCCTCAGCGAATTGCACACACGCTTCGCCTTGCGGCGAAAGTCCTTTCCGGCAGAAAGGACCTACTCCGACAATCATCCGAGACTACACCCTACCCGGCAGATGAAATGACTTGAGCAGTCCCAAATCCGGATGCCGGCGGACTACGGAATTGCGCAACCAGTAGCTACCATGAAGCGCACTTCATTGTGGAATGCTGAAGGAAAATTTGCCCCAATCGATTGCCGTACTCTTTAACCAAAGTAGACCGTATGCTTTCCCTGAGGCTGTTTTTTCTGATGCTTTGCAGTTGCGTTCCGACTATGTCCATTGTGGCAATACTAACCGGTTGCATGCTGCTTTGCTGTCCTGTCCTGGCTCAAAGTGGAATCCGGCTGACAGACGTTGCCAGAGACGTCAAAATCGATTTCCAGCACGACTCGCCGCTGACTCCGGAGCGGCATCTGCATCTGTTCATGGGGTCCGGGCTGGCGTGGATTGACCATGATCGTGACGACTGGCCCGATCTCTATTTTTGCCAGGGCGCAGCATTTTCGGCAGGCAAGAGCAGCGATTCTCAACACCGCGATCAACTCTTCCGCAACCGGAGAGGTATCTTCCAAAACATTACTGCTCTGGCTGGTCTGCGAAATGTTGACTACTCCATGGGAACGGCGGTTGGTGATTACGACAACGATGGCTTTCAGGATCTTTACGTTTCCAGCTATGGCCCAAATCACTTGTACAGGAACAATGGTGATGGCACATGGTCAGAAGTGAACAACCAGTCGGCATTGAATGATCCGCGATACGGTTCCAGCTGCACCTGGGCCGACGTGGACGGTGACGGTAATCTGGACCTTTACGTTGCAAATTACCTTCAGCTTCCGCCAGACGACTATCCGTTGTGCAGCCATGAGGAACGCGGCAAGCGATACCCGGGCGGTTGCCATCCTCGCTATCAGAAGCACGAATATGACATTCTCTATCGCAATAACGGCGACGGAGAATTTGTGGATATCTCAGAAGCAGCCGGGCTGATGTCAGAAACGGCCAGAGCCGGACTGGGCATCTTAGTGTTCGATTCGGATGACGACGGAGATCTGGATTTCTACGTGGCGAATGACACCGTTCATAATCAGCTCTGGATAAATTCAGGCAAAGGAACGTTTACTGACGATGCGCTTCTGACAGGAGTCGCCGTCAACGGATTTGGTGTTGCCGAAGCCGGTATGGGGGTCAATGGCGGTGACGTGGATGGAGATGGGCGAATTGATCTGTTTGTGACAAACTATTTCAACGAGACAAACACGCTGTATCGAAACGACGGGATTGCTTTCACGGACGTCACCTCCGAATTCGGCCTTGGTGCTCCCAGCAAGCAGCGACTTGGATTCGGCACGTCGTTTCTGGACGTGAACAACGACGGCTGGCTGGATATCTTTGTCGCAAACGGGCATGTTCAGTCTTATCCGCCGGAGCTTGAAAAGCATACGCCGTTTGCACAGCTGCCGCAGCTGTTTCTGAACCAGAATGGTCGCCGGTTCGAAGAAGTTTCATTGGATGCAGGTCCGTATTTTCACGAAAGGGTTGTTGGCCGCGCATCGGGAGTTGCCGACTTTAATCGTGACGGGAAAACGGACATTGCGATTCAGCATTTGAATCATGCACCTGCCCTCCTCAGAAATGACAGCGAGCCTGCTCACAACTCAGTGACTATCGAACTGATTGGGACCCAAAGTGATCGCGATGGTATTGGCGCGCGCATCGAAGCGCAGCTGGGCGATCGCGTAATCGTTCGCGTTTGCAATGGAAGTACCAGTTACCTGGCCAGCGATGAACGGCGCACAGTCATCGGCATTGGGGCTCACGAAAGTCTGGAAAGCGTCATAGTTCGCTGGCCCGGCGGACGGCGTGAGTCGTGGCGATCGCTGGGAACAACGGGTGTCCAGAAACTCATTGAAGGACGCGGTCTTGTCGAATAAGACACAAAACCGTACGAAAACAGCGATGACATTTTCGAGACCAAAACTTGTCCTCCTGATGTGCTGTATTTTTGTGACATCAGCTGTGACGATCGCGTTGATCGGTCGACATTGGTTCGATGCGCCTGATTTCATGCAGCAGGCGTCCTCCGCTTTAAAACGCGGAGACCGGGAGGCCGCAATTTCTGCCCTGCGATCACAGATTCAAGGGAATCCTGAATCCAATGCGGCAAAGCTGAGACTCGCAACACTCCTGCAGGATTCGAATCCTGACGAGGCAATTCAGTACCTTCAGCAGATTCCGGCGTCGGACCCGGAACGAGAAAATGCGGTCCAAAAAATTGCCGTCCTCAGTATCCTTCATAACAGGACTTTGGAAGCAGAGCAGGCGCTTCTTGAGCTGGCAACCAAACGTCCAGAAAGTCTTGGACCACAATTGTCTCTGGCGGAGCTCTATTTTCAAAATCAGAAGCCGGAAACGGCGCTTCCGTACGCAGAGCAGGCGGCGAGAATCGCCCCGGACAGGGCGCAAACCTTCCTGCTGATCTCGGAGATTCATGACGAGATGCTGCATCCGAAAAAGATGATCGAACCGCTGCAGGAAGCGATTCGCATTGAGCCGGATTTTTATGAAGCCCACCAGAATCTTGCTTACGCCTTCCACAAGACGGGCGATTCGGTGAAGGCTGAAGAGCAGGCTCGCTGGTGTCTGAACGTTAACAGTCGGGACGTTGCCGCCCTAAGAATTCTGGCGTCTGCGGCTCGCGATAACGGACAATTTGAAGACGCAGAGAAACATCTCACGGCCGCATTAAAGGTAGAGCCCCTAAACCTGGATTGCCGCATTCTTGAGGCTGATCTGCTGTTGTATCAGCGAAAGCCGCAAGTGGCGTACGAGCGTCTTCATGAATTGTACGACTCGCAGCAAAACACAGTTCGGTATCTGGGAGCTCTGGCTCGCGCCGCGGCATCCGCCGGCAAACGTGAAGAGGCCCGGAAACTGCATCAGAGGGTTGCCGAACTGTTGCAACAATGACCTGCCGATGACAGGACGACTCCGTGATCGAGACGCATTGTTGTGCTTGCTGTGCGCGGGTCTTGTTGTGCGCGGTCTCCTGACCCCGCACACCGCTGCTTGTTGTGCGCGGTCTCCTGACCCCGCACATCGCTGACCGGAGGTCTGCAACCGCGCGTGATCGCCGTAACGGGAGACCTGACGGTCAGTCGCGATGGCTCGGTCGGAGACCGGCCATAACAAGTCGGAGACCGGCCATAACAAAGTAGACGTCACTCTCCGAGTGACGAAGGCCGCAAAACGCGGCCCCTGGCATTCATCACTCAGAGAGTGATGGCTACTATGAATCGCAAGGCGTCTGCCATTGACCGCAGGCTGCGACCGCGCAACACCTCAATGCCCTGCAGAAACTTCCGGCGTCAACGCTGCCGGATCATCCGAGTTGCGAATGCGGATCCAGTGGTCGTGAAACGAGGCAACACCTTCCAGACTGACTGGCGGCATATGGCATTCAATGCAGTTGTCTGAACTCTTTGGACACACTTCGACAGACTGGCCCTGATGACAATCCATACACAGTCGTTCGTAGCGCGCCGTGTCGTTGGAAACCCGTTCATGCGGATCGTGGCACGTTGTGCAGCGCATGACGCCCTCGGATTTTTGAAAACAGAGACTTTGCATTAGGCCGGCCGGCTGAAATCGAGGCAGGACTTTGGATTCCCGCGTCAGTTCAGACTTCTTAATCGATTCCGGAAGTCGGTGACATCGACCACAGGTTTTCAGTTCTGACATCGCGTCCGGCCATTGCTTCGCTGCCGCATATTCGGGATCTTTATCGCCTGATTCGATGACGTCCATGTGGTGGCTGCCTGCACCGTGGCAGCTCTCGCATCCGACATGAGGAATCAATTCCTCAATTTCGCCATTGACCACCCGACCGCTGGTTGTGTGGCACGCGATACAGTCGGTCAGCTTCTCACTCGACAGCACCCGCCCAAAATGTTCGGCCTCTTCGACTGGCTCCCCGACATAGGCGTGGCCAACCGTCAGGTCGAGACCTGCTTTCTGTTCGTAGTAGGTCGCTCGGTGCTCAAGGCCAATGGTTCCTCCGTCACGGTGTGGCAGCAGAGTCAGAAACGTGACACCATGAGCACCGGATCCCAGGGCATAGAACAGCGGAAACTTTTCGTTGCCAAACTTTGAAGCCAGCGAAACAGAAAGACCCTCAGAATCCATGTGATATCGAAATGTCCCTTCGCGATGCGGATCCTGGAATTCCACACCATCAAGCCGTTTCGCAATCTCCGATTCCGTCGTTGAATGAAACGTGTGAGCATGGCCGCTGGTTGAATAGAGATCGAAAATCTCTGTGTGGCAGGTCCGACAGGCTGTCGCTCCGACAAATGTTTCGGTGCCATCCTCGTTAGATTTTGCGGATGAGTGGCCACGGAACTCCTGCTGCACAGCCGTGTCCGTTAAGAAAAACCACCATAACCCAAACGCGAAAGCTCCGATCAACGCAGTTGCAAAAATGAGTTTTCGCACCGAACGCGTTCCTCAAAAAAAACGGCACGCCTTGCAAGGGAGCAAGGCGTGCCGAAGAGACATCAGCAAAGCTTTAGCAGGCTAACTGAACATTACCATTCGCCCTGAACTTCGCCACCAGCACGTGAGTGAGCCGCATTCCAGACATTGGAGTCAACGTTGTCAGAAGAAAACTTTACGGAACCATCGCCCAACAACACCTGAACGCCGCCGGTGTGCCTACTTGATGAAGGTCGGAACCCATCGTGGACCCCTTCATCGTTCTCACCATTCCATGACGCCTGGTCAGCGCGACCATCGTTAGGGCCGCCGTCAGCAGTCGGCGCGGTTGTTACGCCCACTTGCAACTGGCCGCCCGGATTGCCCTGAAAACCGCCGGACATGTCCCCCATTGTGCCCCCACGCCCGAGAGTCCCTGTGACTTCGCAGGCTCCTTCCACCATCCAACGGTGACAACGGCCAGCTCCGTCCAGACCGTAGCCGCCACCACCTCGGATGACGGTCCGGCGACCACGAAAGACTTCTGCAACAGCAATCGTATTGCTTGTACCGTCTTTGATATCATCCAGCCGTACCTTTACGGGTCCAGTGTTATTCATTTGGAAGACCGCGGCCAGTCTTTCGAAAGTGATCGAACCGGAACCTTGGCCAAAGACCAACTTGGATTGTGCACTTGCAGAAACGACAGCCCCGTAGTTAGAGCCTGCGTTGGCACCAATGATCGCTGGAGTCGGGTCACTTGGGCAGATGTAACCGGCAATCGGTGTACCCGTAAAGGCTCCCCATGAGTTCGGGGAACCTATACAAACCGCTTGAGAGTGGTGATTGACAAAGTCAATCCGATTGTACATGGTTGATTGTTCAACGAATGGCAGGATCATCACGCGCCAGCTCCAGCCGCCTGTGTTGTCCCAAGGAGTTCCACCTATACAATCTATCCCGTTTGCCCAGATCTTCATTGGAGGCAAACAGCTGTGAGTGTCATGATAATTGTGCAATGCGATTCCAATCTGCTTGAGATTGTTCTTGCACTGTGTTCGGCGAGCTGCCTCGCGGGCCTGCTGAACGGCTGGCAGCAGCAACGCAATCAGAATGGCAATAATCGCAATCACAACAAGCAATTCGATCAGGGTGAAACCTGACCAACGGTTCCTGGACTTCCGGAACTTCTTAAACATTGACGCAGGGTTCATAAACAACTCCCTCATAAAAATGAATTTGAGAACAGACGACTTCACGGTAAGCATGGACTATCGAACATGCTGCTGATAGAAGTTGAGTCAAAAAAACTCAATAATTTCTTCAAAACACCATCGTTTTTTACGGACTTGCCCATCTTTTGGGCAAAAATTTGAGCTTTTGTACACCTTCAACTTAGAAGGAAATGGGTGCATTTCAGATTTGTTGGGACATGGCGAATTAAGGCCCGGAGGACTGACGCAGCCCGGGGTGCGCGACAGATAGCAGTTTTGGGGAAATTTGGATTCTTTTAATCGTTTTCACAACCCGACACGTCAGTGAGGGATAAAATTGCCGGTTTTTTTTTCAAGATCCCTCGCTGACGCAGCGGGTTACGATTAAATCAACAGACCGCTAGCTGCGGGTGAGGGGGGGGGGGAGCAGGGAAAACACCCGCGGCTAGCGCCTTGCGGCTCACGATTGTGATTAAATCAACAGTCCGCTTGCCTGGCAGGAAGCCAAGTTTCGCAGCGTTGCTTGTGTTTCATCGTGCTCAACTTTCCGTTCCGGTTGGGCGAGCCAACCGGGGGCGGCCTTGCGTTCGTTCACGGTGCTTAATTACAAATCTTGCGGTCCTGCCAGGCGATCTGGCACGGGGCGAGATCAAATGTTGCCTATACCACTTTTCGACAGATTGCTATTTGTCGCGCATCCCAGACACCGCCTCTGCCGGGACCGTTTGGCTATTGGCTCCTGACCCCTGAGTTCAGGCATTTGCCTTTTCAGCGTCAACAGATGAGACTCGTAGTTGAAATCTCGGTTTCCGTTGATGACAATTCATGAATGCTTGTGCAAAGAACCGTGCAGAAGCTGCCTGTGCTGAGACTATCTTGAGTTTAAGCACGACCCACTAACGTGTTCTCACCGTCACACCGCTCTGCGATGTGAAGCGTTCTCGTGATCCCGATATTATTCCCACCCGATTGTAAGGACCTACTCATGCGTTTGTTGAACAGTGCACTCCAATTTCTTTTCCTCGGTTCTGTCCTGACAGTTGTCGCTGGCTGTGGTGGCACAACAGACCCTGCCGCTGGAATTGAGCCGGAACAGATGGCTCCAACGCCAGAGAATCTCGGAGATAATCCAGAATATGCCAAGCAGTTTGGTGGCGGGAAGAAGAAGTAACGTTCTTTGATGATAAGCTGCAGAAATGTTCTGGATCGCGGAAAAATCCTGTTCCAGAACGTTCCTAAGCGATCATCCCTCTTTTTCACATGTCTCGTGTGGCTGGGTGCTATCCCAATGGCGGTTGGTTTGACAAAGTAGACGTCACTCTCCGAGTGACGAAGGCCGCAAAACGCGGCCCCTGGCATTCATCACTCAGAGAGTGAAGGCTACTATGAATCGCAATCGACTTCCATTGGGCCGTCGCCCAATGGCGGTTGGTTTAACAAAGTAGACGTCTCTCTCCGAGTGACGAAGGCCGCAAAATGCGGCCAGGGCATTCATCACTCGGAGAGTGATGGCTACTATGAATCGCAAAGTGACTGCCACTGGGCGAGCGCCTTTAACAAGTCACTCACCGGTAGTTTTCAGTCCGCCCTTCGATGACATTGACGGATTGCCCGGCGGTGATGTTCCGTAACTCCTGAGTGAGTCCGCTGGGCCAATGAATTCGCACAACGCTGGCCGCCGCATCTGCTCCAAGACCGACAGTCATCACGTTCGAGTTGGAAGAAAGATAGCCGGCATTCCGCATCAACACGTGCATTGTTGTTCCGGATGCTGTTTCCAGCTCGATGATCGCTCCCTCTGCCGAACGACAGCTTTGCGTTCCTGAAAAACGCAGCTGAATGCTGTTGCCGCTCAATGAGGAATCATTCACCAGCAGCGCGGCGGGGGCATCAATCAGGCTGACCGCAAGATCGTCCCTGCCATCATTGTTCAGATCGACGCGGCAGGCCCCGCGCGCGTGCCACGCCGTTTCAAACCAGGCTCCTGCGTTGCGAGATTCTTCAAAGCCGTCAGGGCCGCCTCTGAGCAGACTGGACCGTTGCGCCCAGTCTTCGGACGGCATTTGAGTCACATGTCCATTCGCGACGAACAGATCCATATATTGATCGCAATCGGCATCAATGGGAATCGCCGACCAGCCAACTCGCAGTCGACTGCTGCGATCAATTTCTGTCCCCTGCGTGGTATCTACAAAAGTCAGGGGGCCGACCTGATGAAACAGGGCATTGGATTCGTGTGAGAAATTAGTCGTCAGCAGATCAAGTTGACCATTGCGATCGAAGTCGACGCAGGCCACTCCCATGGAGCCCATCGTTTCGCCCTGACCATTGAACGCAACCCCGCTGGTTAATGCAATCTCTTCATAAATCCACGGGGCTGTTTGCCGGAAAAGCAGGTTGCGATCCCCATCGTTGGCCACAAAGATTTCCATCGTACCGTTCCGATCCAGATCTGCCACGACAACCCCCATTCCATATTCGCGGTAGGCGGCAATACCTGACGAGTTCGAACGATCGACGAAGTCACCATTCCCCAGGTTCTCAAACAATAAATCTGTGACGGCCCGATACGAATGAGGGTTGCAGTGAATGCGAACTCCACCGGACTCACAGACCGGGGTGGGAAGAGTTCGAGGCGTATCTGCATAACACGCGATGTAAAGATCGAGATCGCCGTCTGCATCCAGATCACTCCAGCAGCCGGTGACACACCAGTGGTCGGCAGTCATCGTTTTTACAATGTTCGCTTCTTCGAAGGTCCCGTCCCCCTGGTTCAGGTAAAACGCAGATGACTGGTACCCCGTTACCAGCAGATCATCAAACCCATCGTTGTTCACGTCAGCAACGGAGCAGCCATGACCGTAGCCAGTCCATGCGATGCCAGACTCGTTCTTCACCGGTGCGTACTGCAGTTCTTTCTCACATCGAAACAGTGAAACACGCGAAGTGCGGTTGGATGGCCATTCAACGGGGTTGCCGCCATCAACAAACACGAGGTCGAAATCTGAGTCGCTGTCAAAGTCGATTGCGGCGACGCCTCCTCCAAGAGTCTCAGCCAGGTGGTACTGATTCTCTGGACCATTGTCATAGGCAAATGTGACACCTGAACCAACAGCCTCTTCGAACCGAATACCTGACGCGGAAGCCAGATTTCCCTCCGCGCCCCGATACACCGGAAGCGGTTCTGGCTGAATCTTAAGCTCCTCCAGCAGCTGGCGGTCGTCGTCCCAGACAAGACGACGCTCTTCGAATTGTCCCAGAAGGAAACCAAACGCGGTCATCCCGAAAAGACAGATCATCATTAAAAAGAGATGTCGGTTCCGCATTGAGATGTGCCTATTTGCCAGCAACGGCGGTCACCAGTTGCGCTGCCTCGGCCGCATCGACCTCGCTGCACATGTCGGCGAGAGCGAGCAGAGAAGCTCGGTCAGAAATTTCCGGAGTATTAATGGACACCTGCACAATTCGAATCACCTTTTCCAGCTTCTCCGCCTGAATCATCTCTTCCTTGTTCTTCTGCAATCGGCGAAGAATTTCGCAGTACCGCGACCGGAACAATTTGTTAAGCGGACGCTCGCGAACGGCATTCTGAAAGGCATGTTCTGCGTCCTTCCAGTTTTCCTGTTCGACACAGATCAGACCCGTGGCATGCCAGAATTCTGCTTTCATGACTGTCGGCTCGGTTGCAGGCAGCAGTTTTGAGGCGGCTCTCACGTTCCTTTCTGTGGCATGTGCGACAGCCTGCAGAATGGCCACGCGAGAGTCACGGCAGTGCGTATCAAGAAGTTGGATACATTCCTGGTAACGCCCCATCGCCAGAAAACATCGGGCGAGGCCCAAGCGAGATTCCACATCATTTGCGTCGGCCGCCAGACTTGCTTTGAGCCAGTCTTCGGCCGCTGAAGCTGCGCGACTGTCGAGCGAGGCAAGCCCGAGAAACATCACGACGAGATCCTTTGGCAGTGTTCCCCGTTTTGACCATTGGATTAACCGAGTCTGCATTTCTTCGGCATTGAGCTGCAGCCCTGGTAACGATGCATATTGCCTCTGCAAAGAATAACTTCCTGGATACTTTTTTATCCCTTGCGCGAACAGCTGATCGGCGATACGAAAGAGGCTTTCTTGCATCGCAATTCGACCGGCTTCGGTGAACTGAGCCTCGGTTAATTCTGATCGATTCTGATTGCCAATGACAAGTGCCAGTTCAATCTCAGGGCGTTGCAGAGGCCCCGCAAGTTTGCTCAAAATCTCTTTGGCTCGCGAAGAACTTTCACTTCGTCCCAGAGCCTGTCTTGCCAGTTGCTCGGCTTCAGCCAGTTTTGTTTCATTCCATGCTACAGACGCCTGGTACTCCAGTTCTTCGACCGTGGGGCGTCTGAATGTCTGGATTACAAATCCGCCGATCGCAAAGAGAATGGAGAGAAAGAGGAATTTCATGAGCTCGTTGTTTGATGCACAAAGGTTTGCCGGGTGGTTGCTGACAGCATATGTGTCGGCAATCCGCATGGCCAGTCAGCCCCGCGATTCCGCTGTCAGATTGAGGGGGCCAATCAGATTATCAATTCTGAGGGCTGGAGTGCGAAGTCGGTCTGAACCCCTGAGATGAACTCGGGGGCGTTTTGGGCGGTGGGAAGGTGGCGGCAGCATTTCAGGTGCCGTTCCTGAAGTGAAGAATGTCGGCCTGACGATGTTCAAGCTGGGTGAAGCGGTGCTTGACAGAGGCGAAGGGCATGATCACTCTGTGTGGAGGCTGGAGCCTCCGGTGCATTGCGTTCCAAGGCTGGAGCCTTGGAACGAGAGGGGGTGGCCGCGGGTGTTTTCGTTGTGTTTCTAAGACACTCACCCGCAGCTAGCGCTTTGCGGCTCATGGTCCGCAGAAATCATACTGGCCGACAGATATTTCTTTCCCACGCAAAGACTGAGAGATCACTCATGGCAAGTCTTCGTCAATCAGCAGTCCTGCTGCTGGCGACAGCGGTTTGCTCCGCTGTTCAGGCGCAGGATTCTATCCAATACAACAGAGATATTCGTCCGATTCTGAACGATGCCTGTTTTGCCTGCCACGGGCCGGACAGTGCTTCTCGCAAGGGCGAACTGCGGCTCGACGTGCGCGACGCGGCCGTAGAAAAAGGCGCGATCGCTCCGGGACATGCCGACGAAAGTGAAATGATCCGTCGCATTCTTTCGGACGATCCCGAAGAAATTATGCCGCCGCCGGAATTGAAAAAGACGCTCAGCCCCGAGCAGAAGAAGCTGCTGACCGACTGGATTCAAAACGGGGCCGAGTATCAGCAGCATTGGTCTTACATCGCACCGACTCGTCCAGCCCTGCCTGAGGTTCCCGAATCTGTCCGAACGACGTTTGGGAACTGGCCGAAGAACGGGGTGGACCATTTCATTCTGAAAGATCTGGCAGCGTCAGGACTGACTCCTGCTGCTCAAGCCGATCGTCGCACGCTGGCTCGTCGAGCCAGCTTTGACATTATCGGTCTGCCGCCGACACCCGAGATGGTGGAATCGTTCGTCAATGATTCTTCTCCGGACGCTTACGAAAAATACGTCGATCAACTTCTGCAGTCGCCTCAGTGGGGCGAGCATCGTGGCCGTTATTGGCTGGACTACGCTCGCTACGCAGACACGCACGGCATTCACTTCGACAATTATCGCGAGATGTGGGCTTACCGTGACTGGGTCATCAAGGCCTTCAACCAGAACATGCCGTTTGATCAGTTCACGATTGAAAATCTGGCCGGCGATCTTCTTCCAAATGCAACGCTCGATCAAAAGATTGCGTCCGGTTTTAATCGCTGCAACATGACGACCAACGAAGGCGGAATCATCGACGAAGAATACGCGGTACTTTATACGCGTGATCGAACGGAAACTGTTTCAGCCGTCTGGATGGGGCTCACGGCTGGCTGTGCGACTTGTCATAACCACAAGTTTGATCAGCTCAGCCAGAAAGAAGTTTATGAGATGTCTGCGTTCTTCAACAACACGACGCAGGCCGTGCGAGACGGCAATATCAAAGATACGCCGCCCATCATTCCTGTTCCGATGGAGGCCGATCGTCCGCGGTTCGAAATGCTGCCGCCATTGATCGCAACGGCGAAGACCGCGGTCGAAGAACGACGCGTGGCTGCTCGACCGGAATTCGATATGTGGGCGGCCACAGCAAAACCCGAAGTGCTCGGAGAACCGGTTTCTCCAGACGGTCTGCACCTGCAGGCCGGGCTCAACGAAGGTGACGGGAAACTCGTCCACTTGAATCTCGACGGACAAGCCGTCGAAGTGCCGCTCAATGAATCCGCGAAGTGGCAGGATGGTCTGAATGGAAAAGCTCTGAACGTGCAGGGAGCCGCGTTTGATGCTGCTTCCGCCGGTGACTTTGAAAGTGATCAGCCATTCTCCAGTGCTGCATGGATCAACGTTCCGGCCAATGACGGAAGTGGAGCCATCTGGGCTCGCATGGAACCAGCTCCCGGTCATCGTGGCTGGGATTTCTGGCTGCAGCAGCGTCGCGTAGGTATGCACATCATTCACAGCTGGCCCGAAAAAGCTCTGAAGGTTGTCAGCAAGAATCAGATTCCAGCCAATGAGTGGGTGCATGTCGCAGTCACTTACGACGGAAGCCGCAAGGCTTCTGGTCTGCAGATCTATATTAATGGTGTCGTTCAGGAGAAGAATATTGAGAACGACACACTGGATGACTCCACCATTCGAACTCAAACACCCTGGCGTCTCGGTCAGCGTTCGGACGCGTCACAGCTGACAGGTGCTGTTCAGGATCTGCGAATTCAGAAGCGAGTTCTCACGCCGGCGGAAGTGGACTCCCTGGCGCGGCTCAGCCGATTCCAGGCCACACTTGTGAAAGCGGCCGATCAGCGTTCAGAGTCCGAAGTCAGCGAACTGTATAACTTTTGGCTTAAGAAATTTGATGCCGCGTTCAATGAAAAAACCGCCAGCCTCGCGGCTCTGGAAAAAGAACAAGCCGACATTCGCGCACGCGGGACGATTGCTCATGTGATGAATGAAAGAGCCGAACCAGCGACCGCGTATGTTCTGTTTCGCGGTGAATACGATCAGCGGCGTGAGCAGGTATTCCCGGGGACTCCCAGTGCGTTTCCGGCCTTTCCAGAGACTGCGCCGAAGAATCGTCTGGGCTTCGCGCAGTGGTTGCTGCGTCCCGATCATCCTCTGACGACACGTGTGACTGTAAATCGTTTCTGGCAGGAAGTTTTCGGGACGGGAATCGTCCGGACCACGGGCGATCTTGGAGTCTCCGGCGAACTGCCATCGAACCAGGAGTTGCTCGACTGGCTGGCCGTTGAGTTTCGCGAAAGCGGCTGGGACATCAAGAAGCTGATTAAGCTGATGGTGATGTCGGCCACGTATCAGCAGAGCACCGTTGTGACGCCGGAGAAGCTGGACAAAGATCCGGCCAATCGTCTGTTGTCACGCGGTCCGCGCTATCGCATGGATGCAGAGATGGTTCGTGACAATGCGCTGGCTGTCAGCGGTTTGCTGGTGTCGAAACTTGGTGGTCCGAGTGTTCGTCCTTATCAGCCGGACGGAGTCTGGGAAGCGATCGCCATGCTGGGCAGCACGACGCAGCGATACACGCGTGATTCGGGAGAAAATCTTTACCGACGAAGTCTGTACACGTTTATCAAGCGGATGGCACCGCCCGCATCGCTTGATATCTTCAATTCACCAAACCGTGAAGCCTGTCTGGTGCGCCGCGAACGAACCAACACGCCGCTGCAGGCGCTGGTGACTATGAATGATGAGCAGTACGTCGAGGCGGCTCGTCGGTTTGCAGAAAACATTCTGCAGCAGGGCGGTCAGTCCAATGAACAGCGACTGCAGTGGGCGGCCAAACATCTGCTGGCTCGCGAGTTCCGGGGTGAGGAACTGCAGATTCTGAACGAATCGCTTGAGCAGCTGGCGGCGTTCTATCAGGCTCATCCGCAGGAGGCGGGCGAACTGATCGGCACCGGAGAATCCATTCCTGACGCCAGTCTGGACGCTGCAACTCTGGCGGCGTGGACGATGCTGTGTAACCAGATGATGAATCTGGATGAAGTGTTGAACAAATAAACAGCCGGTGTGCCTGCGTTCGCATTCGCTCTGAGGCTGTGGATTTCTACAAGCTCGAAGCGCCAGCGAGTGGGCTGACAGTGCTCCCTGGCCCACTCGCTGGCGCTTCGAGCTTGTATGGGAAGTTGAACATGGTGGGCCGGCGCTACGCTTGTCCCACCCTACATAAATTCGCAGCCTCAGATCGAAAGGCGACTCTAAAAAGTCGCACGATGATTAATGAGAAGCCAACATGCGAACGTGGTCGCAATCGTCCACGAAGATTTGAACGTAAAAATCGCAAACAGCCATTCGGGAGTATTGAATTATGAGCCTTTTCGAAGAACTCAAACGCAACATGACTCGCCGGTATTTCTTCTCACAGGGATCCAACCTGATGGGAACAGCCGCGCTGGCGTCATTGATGGGTGGACCTTCTCTGGCCGCTGACGGGACGATTCTGAGTGACGGTCAAATGACCGGTCACGCCGGAGCCGTACCGACTCACTTTCCAGGGAAAGCCAAACACGTCATCTATCTGCACATGGTCGGCGGACCCTCGCAGCTGGATTTGTATGACCACAAGCCTCAGATGGATGCGTGGTACGACAAGGATCTGCCGGAATCGATTCGCAACGGTCAGCGATTAACCACAATGACATCCGGACAGGCGCGCTTTCCGATTGCCCCGTCGAAGTTCAAGTTCGAACAGGCCGGGCAGTGCGGAATGTGGGTGACCGAGCTTTTGCCGTGGACGAAAAAAGTTGCCGACGATATGACTTTCGTTCGCAGTATGTATACGGAGGCGATCAATCACGAACCGGCCGTGAGTCTGCTGCAAACAGGCAATCAGGTCACCGGTCGCCCGTGTCTGGGGTCATGGATGTCGTATGGGCTGGGTTCGCTGAACGAGAACCTGCCGACGTTTGTGGTGATGGTGGCGCGTCCAACCAACACCGAACAGGTTCAGGCCATCTCTGCACGATTGTGGTCATCCGGCTATTTGCCAGGCGAGTATGCGGCCACATCATTCCGCAGTGCAGGGGATCCGATTCTGTTCATCAACAATCCCAAAGGTGTTCCTTCTGATGTTCGCCGAGCCACTCTGGACGGAATGAAACGCCTGAATGAACTGAACTACCAACAACTGGGTGATCCGGAAATTCAGACGCGCATTGAGCAGTATGAACTGGCTTTCCGTATGCAGTCGAGTGTTCCGGACCTGACCGATCTTGCGACGGAGCCGCAGTCAACGTTTGATCTGTATGGCGAAGAATCGAAGAAAGGAGGGACTCTGGCCAACACGATGCTGATGGCACGCCGCATGGTCGAACGCGGCGTTCGTTTCGTTCAGATCTATCACAATAACTGGGACACGCACGCCAACGCAGCTGGCCGACTTCCCGATCAGTGTCGTGACCTTGATCAGGCCACTTACGGTCTGATCACCGACCTGAAGCAGCGAGGCCTGTTTGAAGATACGCTGATCATCTGGGGCGGTGAATTTGGGCGTACGATTTATTCTCAGGGAGGACTGTCGAAAGAGAATTACGGTCGCGACCATCATCCGCGGTGCTTCACGATGTGGATGGCAGGCGGCGGATTCAAAGGCGGCACGATCTATGGGGAAACTGACGACTTCAGTTACAACATTGTTCGCGATCCCGTTCACATTCGTGACTTCCATGCCACAGTGCTGCATCAGCTGGGCTATGATCATCAGCGATTCAGTTTCAAATATCAGGGGCTCGATCAGCGTCTGACCGGCGTGCTTCCCGCAAAGGTGATCAACGAACTGATTACGTGATGGCTGGCGGCCGATGGCACTCACTTTGTGAGCCGCAAGGCGCTAGCCGCGGGTTGGTCGCCTACAAAACACCCGCGGCTAGCGCCTTGCGGCTCACGGTCAAACGACAAAGTGAGTACCATTGGGCTGGCGGCTCGCAGCTGGCTGACGCTGAATGGGTGACGCTGAATGGGTGACGCTGAATGGGTGACGCTGAATGGGTGACGGCCAACGCCGTTAAGCATTCGATAGCGTCAGAACCAGCGAATAGCCCCCTCATCCGGCCTATCGGCCACCTTCTCCCCCTTCCATGGGAGAAGGGACTTCGACAAAGCCGCGGAAAGCATGATAATAAATCCTTCACGGCGTTGGGTGACGACCAGACAAATCACGACGTGATAAACTCTTTCGCGAGCAGGATCGAAAGTTCGATCTGATCACTGCCTGGCTGTTGGCCGGCGTACTTAACCATGTCGGCCGCTTCCAGGAACTCGGCCAGACTCGCGGATCTTTCGACTGGAAAGATGTCGATCAGCCGCATCTCCTGCAGGAATTCTTCCGTCGTCTGTTCGGGGGCTCGCAGGCCGGTCTTTCCTTCGATGTAGACTCGGACGATTCCCGTCAGTCGCACATAAAACTCTTTGAACAGGCCTTGAGACGGCAGGTTTTCGGAAAGAAGTTGGGCCATCGTGATTTGAGCGATTTGTTCAGGAGTCTGCACGGGGATCGAAGCCACTTTGGAGGCACGCATGCGGCGGGCTCTCAACACCAACAGCAGCACGGCGACCGCCACAATCAGCAGGCCAGTCCACCAGAAGTTTTTCGATGAATCAAGCGGCTGCGGAGGAAGCATCGGCTCCAGATTGCCCAGGTCGGGGATCTGACCAGACAGCTCAGATGTGACTTTGATCTCAATCGGATCCGACTTAATAAACGTGGCCTTCCCCCGCGCTTCGGAGTCCTCACGATTGTCTGTGAACTCAATCGCAATGGAACGGACCAGATGCGTCCCGCTGTGAACCGGCTCCAGCTGATAATGAAAGATCCGAGACTGCTCGTCTGCTGGGTCTTTCGCCGTTGGATTTTTTTTCGATCGTTCGCGGTAGTCTCGCACCAGAAAGTCGCCGACGGCTTCGCCAAACGCGGGCGGTTTGATTTCGACCTGCGGCGGAGCAGTGACTTCCACATCCATTTCCACGAGGTCAGAAAGTCGAGGCTCCGCGGGCGTGATTGTCACGGTCAACCTGACCGGCCCCTTTTCGGACACTCGCTGCACAGAATCTGCATTCATGTTGCCGGATTGAGATGTCTCAGTGGATTGGCTGCAGCCGGAGATCAAAACAAGACATGCAACGGAAGCCGTGATTCTGCAGGAGAACGCGTTCATCGCTGGCGCTCCCGCATCCGAAAGAATTTCTGCAGGCTGTTGGCGTACGGCTGATCAGTCCGGATTTCAAGCCGATCCACGTTCGCGCGACGCAACCAGCCGGTGAGAGTTTTCTCGCGGTCGGCGGCCGCTTTGGCAAACAGCGCACGCACCTGCGGATGACGAGTATCCAGTTCGAGCAATTCGTCGGTTTCCGCATCGCGGAGAGTCAGAAAGCCAACATCCGGAAGAACAGATTCACGCGGATCCTGCAACGTCACAGCGATGCAGTCGTGCCGCTGATTGGCCACGGCCAGTGCCTTTGAACAATCGGGGCCCAGAAAATCGCTCATGACAAAGACGACACAGCGGCGCCGCTGCACGCGGGAAATGTATTCCAACGCTTTCGTTATGTCAGTCTCCGCCTTGATGGGCTCCGCGGCCAGCAGTTCACGAATCAGTCTCAGCACATTGCCGCGGCCTTTGCGAGGCGGAATGTATTTGACAACATCGTCAGCAAAGAACAGCAGGCCAACTTTGTCATTGTTCTTGAGCGATGTGAACATCAGCACGGCCGCCACTTCGACGGCGGTTTCCATTTTGCTCAGACGCTGCGAACCAAATGCGCCGGACGCAGAGATATCGACGGCCAGAAGAATTGTCAGTTCCCGCTCTTCGCAGAACGTTTTGACGTAGGGAGCTCCTGATCGCGCGGTGACGTTCCAGTCGATGCTGCGAATTTCGTCGCCCGGAATATATTCGCGGACCGAATCAAACTCCATCCCGCGACCTTTGAACGCGCTGAGATATTCACCAGCCAGCAGATCGTTCACCTGGCGGCGAGCCACGATCTGAATGCGGCGAACTTCCTTGAGAACTTCTTCCAGTTCACGAGCAGCCATGGGGAGTCGTTGAGTTGAGTTTGATGTCGTACAAACACAACTTAACCCTAACTTTAAAGGTTGACAAAGCACTATGGCACGGGCACAGATTCCAGAACCTTCCGCACGATATCATCGGACGTCATTTCTTCGGCCTCTGCTTCATACGTCAGAATGATGCGATGGCGCAGGATTTCGAAGGCAATATCCTTCACGTCCTGCGGAGTCACATAGCCACGGCCGGCAAGAAACGCGTTCGCTCGCGCGGCCAGACACAAGTTGATGGATGCTCGTGGAGAAGCGCCGCACTGGATCAGCGGCTTCAGTTCCTTCAGGCGAAAGTCTTCCGGCCGGCGAGTCGCGGCCACAACATCCAGAACATAATCCTTCACCTTGTCGTCCATGTAGATGGAAGAAACCGTCTGCTTGATTTCCACAAGCTGTGAAGGTTCAAGAACGGGATGAATCTCGCGACGGATATCGTCCAGCACGGCATCCACAACTTTGCGTTCCTCAGCCCTGGTCGGATAACCTACGACTACCTTCAGCATGAAACGATCGACCTGTGCTTCAGGCAGTGGATACGTTCCTTCCTGCTCGATCGGATTCTGAGTTGCCAGAACCAGAAACGGTTCTTCCAGCGGATAGGTCTCGTCCCCGATCGTGACCTGATGTTCCTGCATGGCTTCCAGCAGCGCCGACTGAACCTTTGACGGAGCTCGATTGATTTCATCCGCCAGAACAAGATTTGCAAAGATGGGGCCCTTGCGAGTCCCAAACGAACCTTCGCGAGGATTGTAAATCATCGTTCCGATCAGGTCCGCTGGCAGCAGGTCGGGCGTAAACTGGATGCGGCTGAATTTGCATCGAATCGCGCTGGCCAGAGCTTTGATGGCGGTCGTTTTTGCAAGCCCCGGCAGGCCTTCCAGCAGAACGTGTCCGCCAGTCAGCAGAGCAATCAGCAGGCGTGACAGCATCACGTCCTGGCCGACGAGCGCCTTGCGAACCTCCGCCCGCACGCGCTCAATCTGATCGGAATATTTCAGAACCTGTTCTTTAATCTTCTGGACGTCGACAGACATGGTTTTATGGTTACTTGTTCAGCAGGGAGCACCGGCTGGCTTGCGGACGGACTTCAGGCCAGCCGACAGTTTTCGGCCGACAGACTCATGGAGAGACCTGTTTCTTTACCCTCTTCCCACAATGGGAGCAAGTCAACGCGCGCCTGTTTCTCTTCGCGGGGTGGCACTCGCTCGCGGACGGGAGTACGATTGGCCGTTTGCCCGGGGCGAGACGGGGTGTTGATTTAATCACAACCTGAGCCGCAAATCGCTAGCCGCGGGTGTTTTCGTTGTGATTTTAAGACACTCACCCGCAGCTAGCGCTTTGCGGCTCACTAAATTAACAGCCCCGAAAACGGCCGGAACCCAAAAAACTGGCGTGAAACGAGGTCCGAATATCCGCGAGATCGTATTGCAGGCCTGGGCAATATATTATCCTTCGACTTTTCCGTAATTCTCCTTTTCCCTGGCATCAAGTTTCTGCATGTCTTCTCTAGACGAAATTTTGTCCATCTGCGAATCCCGAATCGGCTATCAGTTTCGTGATCGAACTCTTCTTCGACGTTGCCTGACACACAGTTCGTCGGCTGAAACGCGTCTGGATTCCAATGAGCGTCTGGAGTTTCTCGGCGACGCAGTACTCGGACTGATTATTTGTGAGCATCTGTTTCAGCTTTATCCCGACCAGCGCGAAGGCCAGCTGACTCAGATGAAGTCGTATCTGGTCAGCCGCCAGACCTGTGCGCGAGTGGCCCGACTTCTGGATCTGCAGGCGCTGATCCTTGTGGGACGAGGCCTGCAGAGTATTCCGGAATCGATCCTGTCGGCCGTTATTGAATCGCTGATTGCCGGTGTTTACTTTGATGGCGGCATTGAAGCGGCGCGACAGTTTATTCTGTACGGATTCCGCGAGGAACTGTCGTTGTGTCGTCCGGTCGACCTCGAAAACTTTAAGAGCCAGTTGCAGGAGTATACCCAGCGAGAACTCGGCAAGACTCCTGAATATCTGGTGGTGGAAGAAACCGGTCCGGATCACGCCCGCGAATTTGGCGTAGCGGCACGCGTCGGAAATTCTGTCTTCGACATTGGTCGCGGCAAGAGCAAGAAAGAGGCCGAGCAGCAGGCCGCCAGGAATGCGGTAATGTCACTGCGAGCGAACTCGGATGACGCCGACGAAGTGGTGATTGAAGTTCATGCCGGGTCCCGCGACGAGACCATCGTGATTGATGTTCTGTCCGTCATAACACTGGATGAAGGCGGGGCGACAGTCACATCATCAGAAGACATAGAGGAAGCATTTGGTGAGGGTGTGGCTGATTTTTCTTCAGCCCCCGACATTGTGTCGGTTCAACGCGACATTGTGTCGGTTCAAATTGTGATCACACCGCTGGAGCTCGACAGCAGTTTACAGTGGGGGCAGAAAGTAGAAGTCATGACGACGACAGAAACCGAGATTTTGCACCAGCCTGAATCCGCCGCATTGCGATTCCTTCCGGAGGGCCCGTATTCTCTGGACCACGATCGCATGAGCTGGGTCGGCATTCAACATGGTGCGGATTCCACAACAGGGTCGATTAATGTTCTGAACCTTTCCGACGGCACAAATCAGACGTTCGATCTGCCGGGCCGCCCGGGATTTGCATTTCCGACCGATAAGCCGGGCGTGTTTGTCGCCGGAGTGGAGCGCAGCGTCGGGCTGTTCAATACAGCGACCGCCCAGTGGAGTCCTTTCATTCAGGCGATTGAATCGACCGTCACGAACACCATCATCAATGACGCGGTTGTCTTCGAAGGCAATTTGATTTTTGGCTGCAAGGAGCTGGAATTCAAAACTCCCAAGGCCGGGTTATATCTGTGGCGACGCAGTGATCGGACCACCATTCAGCTGTGCAATGATCAGATCTGTTCAAACGGTAAAGCGATTGTTCGACATGTCGATGGCACTTTGACGCTGTTCGACATCGACTCCTGCAAAAAGCAGATTATTCGTCGCATACTGGATATCGAGCAGGGCACAGTCGGTCCAGTGGAAGTCGTTGTGGACCTTACTTTCGAGAACGTCTTTCCTGACGGCATGATTCTTACGCCCGACCAGAAGAGCCTGATTGTGGCCTTGTATGATCCGGGTGACCCGATCGCGGGAGCCGCGCGGCAGTATTCCATCGCCGACGGGAGGCTCGAAGCAGTGTGGACTTGCCCGGGATCGCCACGAGTCACATGTCCGCAGCTGATCAGGCACCAGGGACGTGTGCGACTGGTGCTGACATCCGCGGTGGAACACATGTCCGCCGAGCAACTTGCCTTGCATCGCAATGCCGGTTGTTTGTTTGTCGGCGACACCCCGTTTGATTCCATTGGCGACCAGCCTGTGTTCCCGTGCCCTTAGAAACGTTTGTCAAAGCCGCTCTGAATATGCAGAGCTTATCAATTTGTCGGGAGTAGGAAACATGCGTCTTGAAGGTCACGGACAAAGCTCCAACGTAGAAGATCGTCGAGGACGCCGAGGCCCAGCAATGGCGGCTGGTGGTGGCGGTCTGTTACTGGTCGTGATGATGATCGTCATGAACATTATGGGCGTGGATCGCGACAAGCAGCAGGCGGCGATCGGGATTGCGAAAGCGATCCAGCAGAAAGCGGCGAACCAGGGACCGGCAGAACCCGGTGAGGGAATTAACGATGCGAGCCGCGTCTTCATCAGCCAGATTCTTAAGAGTACCGAAGACGTCTGGACGCAGCAGTTTCAGGACCATGTTCAGGGCGGAAGCTACACGCCGCCCAAGCTGGTCATTTTTGGAGGAAGCGTTGAAACTCGCTGCGGGATGGGCATGCCGAGATGGGACCCTTCTATTGTCCAGGCGATTCACAGGTTTACATTGACCCATCGTTCTTCGACGAGCTGGCTGAGCGACATAAGGCGTCCGGCGATTTTGCGCAGGCCTACGTGATCGCGCACGAGGTCGCTCACCACGTTCAGAATCTCACGGGCTTCAGCGATCAGGTCAACGAAGTTCGTGCCCGGGGCGACGAACTGATGACCAATCAGATGTCCGTGCGACTGGAGCTTCAAGCGGATTATCTGGCCGGCGTGTGGGCGCATCACGCGAACAAGAAATATAACATCCTCGAGGAAGGTGATATCGAAGAGGGAATCAACGCTGCCAATCGGATCGGCGACGACACTCTTCAAAAGGAGGCCCAGGGCTACACGGTCCCCGAACGTTACACCCATGGTACGTCGGCTCAACGAGCCAAATGGTTTGAGAAAGGCCTGACGACTGGCGACTTCGACGGGTGCGATGAATTGTTTCGCGTCGCCTATGACCGGCTTTGAACATTTGTCACTGGTTCTTGGTTCTTGGTTCTTGGTTCTTGGTTCTTGGTTCTTGGTTCTTGGTTCTTGGTTCTTGGTTCTTGGTTCTTGGTTCTTGGTGCTGGCCATCAATAGCCGTCGGATACCACATCCGCATCGAAGCGGATGGGTTGAAGATGCAGGCGCAAGCGGCATTCGTCGAGCATGGCTTGCGTGATGCTGGCGCCGATGCGAGTGACTCCGATTTCACGGCACTGCAGCACCGCGTCCATATCGCGAACTCCGCCTGCAGCCTTCACCTGGACGTTTGGGCCGGCATGTTTGCGCATCAGTCGCAGATCAGCCATTGTGGCTCCGCCAGTGCCGTAGCCTGTCGATGTCTTGACCCAGTCGGCCTTGAGTTCCGTGCAGATTCCGCACAGCCGAATCTTCTGAATATCATCCAGGTAGCAAGTTTCAAAGATAACTTTCACCTTCTGTCCGGCCGCATGAATCAGCTCAATGACGGCCCGCAGATCGGCGATGACATAGTCCCAGTCGCCGCTAAGAACGCGACTGATATTGCAGACGAGATCCAGTTCTTCTCCCCCATCAGCCAGAGCCTGCCGGGCTTCGGCCACTTTTGTCGAAGTGCAGTGGCCGCCGTGCGGAAATCCAACGACCGTACTGGCGACGACTCCGGAGCCCTTCAAAATTTCAGCACATCGTTTCAGATAATGAGGCTGAATGCAGACGCTGCCGGTTTTGTAGACAATGGCCATCCGGCAACCGGCTTCAAAGTCCTCAAAGTTGAGCGACGGTTTCAGAAGCGAATGGTCAATCATCCGTGAAATGTCTTCGTAAGTGAAATCCATGGCGGGAGCCTTTGAGAATCGTAGGGACGAAGTAAAAAAAAGTAGAGGCTGTGCTGTAGGATTGGGTTCAGCATTCGCCTGAAAACGACGAATGAGCCCTGAACCTTGACATTGGCGGCCTGATCGCGGCAGACTCTGTGAATTGAACCGATTGAAATGAAGTGTCTGGTGCGGAGTATTGTCGATGATTCATGCCCTACGATCAAGACGGGACATGCTGGCTCAGGCCTCCAGCGGATTTGGCCTGCTTGCCCTTGCCGGACTGATGTCGGAAACAAGCGCATCAGAAACAAGCGCATCGGAGAGCTCAGTCGCCGTTTCTGCGAAGGCCTCGGCGCGAGCGAAGCACGTCATCCTGTGCTTTATGGACGGCGGCCCCAGTCACGTGGACACATTCGACTACAAGCCCGAACTGGCTCGCCAGCAGGGCAAGCCGATTGGCGATTCGCAGGTCTCAAAACTTTCGCAAAGCAGTGCCGGACGCGTCTGGTTTGGCAGTCCATGGCAATTCTCGCAGCGCGGTCAAAGCGGTTTGTGGGTCAGCGATCTTTTGCCACACACGGCCGGGCTTGCGGATGATATTTGTGTCGTTCGTTCGCTGGTCGGCAAACAGCCCCTGCATGGTCAGCAGAATCTGTTGCTGCACACGGGCCGCGTCACGGGGCAGGCTCCGAGTTTCGGGTCGTGGGTCACCTATGGCCTTGGCACCGAAAACCAGAATTTGCCGGGCTATGTCCTGTTGAACAATGACTGGATTCCAAATGGAGGGTTTGAAAACTTCTCCAGCGCCTTTTTGCCACCAACAAATTCGGCCACTCTGCTGCGCGCAAAAGGAGCCACGATCGACAATATTCAGTCGCCCGATTCGATGACAAAGCAACGTCGAAAGTTGAAGTTGCTGCAGGAACAGGATCAGACATTCGCTGTCGACACTCCGGAGCACCAGCTGATTGAATCGGCAATCCGCAATTATGAAACGGCATTTCGGATGCAGATGGCCGTGCCGGAAATCGCAGACGTCGCCGGAGAAACAGAAGCGACTCGCCGACTGTACGGGCTCGACAGTTCCAACGATTACCAGAAGTATTATTCGCTTCAGTGCCTGCGGGCTCGTCGACTTGTCGAAGCAGGTGTTCGATTTGTTGAGATCACATGCCCGCTCACGCATGCCAACAATTCGCCATGGGACCAGCATGGGAATCTGAAACTGCATCACGCGGAGAACGCGATGATCACCGATCAATCGGTTGCGGCACTCATCTACGACTTGAAACAACGCGGACTACTCGACGACACCATTGTCATCTGGGCCGGCGAAATGGGACGCACGCCGCATACTCCTGCGATTTCGGAAACCGCCGGGCGTGACCATCACGTGAATGGGTACAGCATCTTTATGGCAGGCGGCGGCTTCAAAGGTGGAATGGCATTTGGGCAGACCGACGACTTTGGGAATTCCGTCACAGAAAACCCGCTCACGATTCACGATATTCACGCAACCATGCTGCATCAGCTCGGCATCAATCACAAGCAGCTGACGTTCCGTTTCGGCGGTCGCGATGTCAGTCTGACCGACGTCCACGGCCGGATCGTGACGGAGATCCTCGTTTAAACGGCCACTTGTTTAAATTGTGGCAGTCAGCAGGCGAATAGCGTCCGTGGTTTCCCGCCCGCGCAGCAGGCTGTTGAAATAAGTAGGACAGGCTTCCAGCCTGTCTTTGCGCTGCAATAATCAGTGTGTTTCTGCAATGAATGTCAGGCTGGAAGCCTAACCTACGTGAAGCGCGTGACTTGCCATCAGTCCAGCGATTCTGGCGGTGATGAATTCACAATCCGCCCGAGCGGAGGTAATATGCGAAAGCGATCCCGGCGAATGAAGCGTTGAGCTCGGTGCAGACGCTCTGATTTTCACAGCCTGAATTCGTGGCGTGTCCAAACCTCATCGCTGCCGTGCTCCCTGTTTTGTGAGTATCTCTGCCACCCCTGAAGGAGTTTCCTGATGTCGACGTCATCCATTGAGCGAACGACTACAATCGCTCCGGCTGTTGCTAAATTTCTGGCAATGCCTCTCCACAAATCCTTTATTGGCGGTCGCTGGGTCGAAGCGGCAGACGGACAAACATTTGACGTCATCGATCCGGGCTCCAATGAAAAGATTGCCACCGTGACCAGCCTGAAGAAGGCCGATGTCGACAAGGCCGTCGATGTTGCCGTGGACGCATTTCATAACGGCAGCTGGGCGAAGCTGCAGGTAGCCGAACGAGCTGCCTGTCTACATCGAATCGCCGATGCCGTCGAAGCTCGCAAGGAAGAATTCGCCACCATCGAATCTCTGGACTGTGGCAAGATCTACAACCAGGCTCTGGGCGACGTCCAGAATTTTATCGACACCTTCCGCTACTTTGCCGACCTGTCCCAGGCTGTCAATTATCGCCAGGTCATCGCTGTTAAAAATCATGAGGCGTGGGTATCCCGCAAGCCATGGGGTGCCTGTGGATTCATCATTCCCTGGAACTTCCCGTTCCTGCTCGCCGGCTGGGGTCTTGCCCCTGCTCTGGCTGCTGGCAACACCTGCGTTCTGAAGCCTGCGGAAGATACACCGCTGTCAGCTTTGTATCTTTGCCATGTGATTCAGGAACTGGAACTTCTGCCGAACGGCGTCCTGAACGTGGTCACCGGATTTGGCGAAACCGCCGGGGCAGCGCTTTCGCAGAATCCAAAGTTCCGCCGCATGAGCTTCACCGGTTCTCCGGAAGTGGGTCGCATGGTGGCCGAAGCCTGTGGCCGAAATCTGATTCCTGTGAAGTGCGAACTGGGCGGTAAGGGTGCCGCTGTGATCTTTAATGACGTGGATATCTCAGAAACAGCCGACAAGCTGGTTCAGGCAATTACGTTCCACAGCGGACAGGTCTGCTGCGATGCGACTCGCTGGCTGATTCAGCGAGACATCTACGACGACCTGGTCGAGGAATGCATCACACGCATGAAGTCGGTTCAGGTGGGTTATCAGATGGATAACCACTCGCAGATGGGTCCGCTGGTCAGCAGCAAGCAGCGAGCTCGCGTGCTGAGCTACCTGCAGAAGGGCGTGGCTGACGGAGCTGATCTGATTCTGGAAGGCGGAGAAGCTCAGGTTCCTGGCAAGAATGGCTTTTACGTGAAGCCTGCACTGCTCGCTGGTTCCCTGAACAACGTCGCGGCTCGCGAAGAAATCTTTGGCCCGGTGGCTTTCATCGCCCCGTTTGCTTCCGAGGAAGAAGGCATCCGACTGGCCAACGATACGGATTACGGTCTTGGCAACAGCGTGTGGTCAAAGGATCTTCAGCGCTGTGCTCGCGTGGCTGAAGCGTTTGTTTCCGGCAACGGCTGGATCAACGCTCACAACGTGATCGTGCATGGCGTTCCTTATGGCGGTGTTGGCAAGAGTGGTATGGGCGGCGGCGTTGTCAGCCCGGACACTCTGAATGATTACCTGCGACCCATTTCAGTCGTTCGTCCTCTGTAATTCACATTCCAGAGTCCTCTCTGTTTCACAGCAACGGCATCCCTTCAACCGGATGCCGTTTTTTTTAAGCGACAATCGCTGCTGACAGGCAGCATTGGCCGCTCTTGTGAATGACACATGATTGCGGAGAAGCAGATGTTCGCCTTCCGTCTTTCTTCAATCCCAACGCTTTTTCTTGGGCTCGCATTGTTGGTCATCGGCTGCGTCCGTAGCGAGCACGAGACCGAAGCAGAGGCGACAACCAAAGCAGTGGTGGCTGATCGCCTGAGTCTGACCGCCGAAGACCGAGAACGTCTTGGGATTCTCGTAGCCCCAGTAACAACAGCTTCGATTCGCACCACAAAGTCGGCGGTTGGATGGTTTGAAACGGTGCCGGCCCGTGAAGCAATCGTCAAAGCTCCTTTGGATGGATTTGTTCTGGCAGCGCCCGAACGCACGTTTCCGCGACAGGGTGAAAGCTGCTCAGCTGACATTATGATTGCTCAAATCAACGCCTTCATCTCACCTCAGGAATTGTCGCAGATGGTTCAGGCGAGGGAAGACAACGATATCCTGATGCAGCAGTCCCTTGTCACGATGGAACCCACCGAAGCTCAGTTGAAGTGAGCGTCGATCGCAGCGGACGCCATCACAGGCGTTCGAATTGATCAGCTGAAAGAATCTTTGGAACGAGCGAAGGCTGCCTACAAGGAGACTCAGGACAAGATTCCGTTTCTGCTACAGGAGCCTTACGATGACAGAGCGCTAGTGAAACCGGTCCCTGTCGCGGCGCCCATTTCCGGACGCGTTCTGCAGATCTTTGTCGCATCAGGCCCGTATGTGCAGCGCGGAGATGCGCTGTGGACGATCGCCGACTGGTCCACCCTGTGGCTGCGGATCCCGGTCTTTGAAACGGACGTCCGGCAGGTGGTCGCCGACGAACCTGCAATCCTTCATGATCCGCTGTCAGGGAATGAAATCCAGGCGCGGCAGGTCGCTGTTACGACCAGTACAAATGCGACCACTCGCACTGTGAATTTCTATTACGCTGTGGACAACGCGGCGTGGACATTTCGAGCCGGGCAGAGTCTGGAAGTTGAACTGCCGACTTCCGCTGAACAGTCGGTTCTGTTAATCCCGCGATCGAGCCTTCTTTTTGATGGGTTCGGTCAGCCCGCCTGCTACGCCGCAGAACCCGGCTCTTCAAGTTTTGAACGAAAACGACTGGAGATTGGACGGGCTCAGGGAGATCAGGTAATCGTGACGCGTGGCCTTGATGAAGACGACATTGTGGTCACTGCAGGAGCCGAACAACTGGCCGCAGAGGAATCACGATCTGAACTTGCCGTCGAGGACGACGACTAACATGATTCGTTCGCTCATTATTTTTTCGCTGCGATTTCCATGGATCGTTATCGGGCTTGCGACGGCCGTTCTAGTTGCTGGGGGACTGCGTCTGCAGACCGCCAGCTGGGATGTTTTTCCTGAGTTTGCTCCGCCGCAGATTGTCGTGCAGACAGAGGCTCCTGGACTGTCCACCGAAGAAGTGGAACAACTTGTCGCACTACCGGTCGAGTCAGTTCTCAGTGGTGTCAGTCGTTTGAAGCTGCTGCGTTCTTCTTCTGTCCCTGGGCTGTGTGTGGACACAGCGATCTTCGAAGATGGCACGGATGTGTTAGTCGCTCGCCAGCTTGTGAACGAACGGCTCTCAACCGTTCGCTCGCTGCTTCCCAACACGGTTGACAACCCTCGTCTGATGCCTCTAGCGGCCTCCACAAGCCGCCTCGTTATGGTGGGCCTGACTTCTGATGGGAAGGCCACGAGCCAGGATCTGAGAACTCTGGCCGACTGGGCTAGGCGGCTGAAGTGATGTGAGGTCCATGTGATTGGTGCTCGTGAGCAACCATTTCTGCACGGCCGGAAGGCGTGTCACAGACGCAGAAGTGTTTTACCGATGTGGGAAGAATCTTCTGCGGATTTAACGGCGTCGACGATCTGCTCAAGACTGAACGACTGAGCGACTTCTGAGCCGAGAACGCCGCTTTGAATAAGACCGGTCAGTTTCTTCACGAGACTCAATTTAAACAGCAGGCCTCGGTGATTCATAAAGTTGCCCAGCCAGAACCCTGCAACGCTGCTGCCGACGGTCATTAACGTTCGCGGTGAAAATGCAAGCGGCTCGTTGCTGAGCGTACCGTAGGCCAGCATCCTGCCGCCAGGTCCCAGGCTGCGCAGAACTGCCGAACCGGTGGTTCCCCCAACGGCGTCAACAGCGAAACGAGGACCGTCTGGTCCGGCTACATTTCTAATGCGTGCAGCAAGCTCATCCGGGTCGCTGTGGCCGTCAAAGACTTCCACATGGTCGGCTCCCATGCGACGCAGTTCTTCGGCCACTTCGGGCCGACGAACAATATTCAGAGTTCTGAAGCCGGCGTGCTTTCCAAGGCGAATAATCATGCGTCCGAGTGCTGAGCCGGCGGCTGTCTGAACAAGCCAGGCATTCGAACTAACATTCAGCACTTCGCGAGTCATCACCCAGGCTGTGGCCGGGTTCACAAAAAACGTGGCCGCCTGTTCGTTTGTCAGATTGCTGCTGAGGGGAATCACCTGGCCTGCCGGAACCACGACGTACTCCGCCCAGTTCCCGCCCTGTTTGTTCAAAACGGCGACTCGCTTGCCGCGAAAAAGACGCCCTTTCAGCCCGCCGCCGGATTCCTCCACAATGCCGACTCCTTCAAACCCAGGCGTCGCCGGGCAGTGGGCCGGGATTGTGTACTGTCCACGAATGAACATCAAATCGGAAGGATTGATCGGCGCTGCAATCATCCGCACAAGCACTTGTCCATGAGCCGGCTGAGGTTTCTCGATGGTTTCCACTTTCAGCATCTGGTCGGGTGAACCGGGCGACGCGAAACGAACAGCTTTCATCAGGAGAAACCTTTGGTCAGTGCAGGAATCGGCTTGCCGGAATTCAGAATGGGGACCGGTCGGCCGGTGAAGTTTTCGATTGCGACATTCGCGTAGTCAATCTGCAGGTGTTTATAAATCGTGGCGAGGAAATCGCCAGGCTCCACACGCTGATCGATCGGATCTTCACCGCGCGCATCGGTGGCCCCGATTACCTGTCCGGTTGGAATCCCGCCGCCAGCGAAGATCATGGAATTGGCTCGCGGCCAGTGGTCACGACCCGGCTGAATGGTGCCAGCTTCCCCACTGGCGACGCCGCCCCCACTGCTGGCCACGTAACTGATTCTCGGCGTTCGACCGAATTCTCCAGCCACCACAACAAGGACTCGCCGATCCAGGCCGCGAGCATAAATGTCTTCAATCAAAGCGGACACGGCCTGATCAAAAAACGGCGCGCGAAATTTGATGGCATCGAACACATGGTGATTGACCGCATGATCATCCCAGTTGGCCACACGCCCGCAAAGAGCACCATCGAATTCGGTGGTGATGATTTCCACGCCCGCTTCGACCAGACGTCGAGCCATCAGGCATTGCTGTCCCCACGCATGCATTCCGTAACGTTCACGCACCGTCTGCGGTTCTTTGGTCAGATCAAACGCAGCCCCGGCTTCAGGACTTGTCAGAAGGCTGAGCGCCTGGCTCTCAAAGCGGTTGACGGCGTTTAATGTTCCGGCGATGTCCAGGTCGCTTCGCAGTCGATCAAAACCGCTTTTCAGCGTCATACGTCGCTGCAATCGATCGAGATGCTCGGGAGCCATTCCGATGTTGGGCACTTCAAACTTTGGATTGCTCAGGTCGCCCACAACCGAAAAGGGTCGGTACCCGGGGCCGAGATACGTCGGGCCGGCAATCGTGAAGTTGTCATAATTGTCGACCGGATTGACCGCCACATAATTCGGCAGACTGCGGGTCGCATCACGCCGCAGGTAACTGGCCACGGACATCCAGTCGGGCAGAATCGGAATCAGCTTATCCTGAGGATCGGGGTCACCGGCCAGAACCTGCAGTGAACCGGCCGGATGCCCGCCTCCGGTATGTGCGATTGATCTGAGGATCGAATATCTGTCAGCAATCTTTGCCAGCTGTGGCAGCAATTCGCAGATCTGAATGCCCGGCACGTTCGTATCGATGGGCGAATAGGGACCTCGAAATTCGGAAGGTGCTTCTGGCTTCGGATCGAACGTTTCCAGGTGGCTGGCACCGCCTCGAAGCCAGACCAGAATCACGGCCGTGCGTTCTTCCTTTGGCAGCTGCGAGCTCTTCGCTTTGGCGCGGGCTTGCAGTCCAAGAATGTCGGCCATGCTCAATGCGGCAAAACCACCAAGCCCTGCCTGCAGCAGCGTTCGACGCGGATGAGTTCCTTTGATCATGGCAGACTGGTTTCCTGGAAGGCTGGTTTGGAGAAATGCGGATTACGAAGGGCGGGCAAATGTCGGGGAGATTCGGCGAGACTTTTCTGCACAGGTGATGCCCGTGAGACTGTTGGCTGAGTGATTCTGACGCTCAGAATCAGCGGGCACCGACCAATTCTACCGCCTCCTGTATCGCCGACGCCAGACGCTGCAGGTCGAATGGTTTCGCCAGGATGGAAAAAGGATGACTGGTCTCCCCTCCACCGGACTGAGCGTTTTCGCCGTGACCCGACATAAACACAAACCGGATTTCAGGGTGCATTCCATGAATCTGTCTGGCAAGATTCCAGCCGTTACAGCCCGGCAGGATGACGTCCGTGACAACGACGTCGATGGACGGCCCATGGGACTGAACCATCTGCAGAGCTTCGCGCCCATTTGCCGCGGAGTAAACTTTGTAGCCAAGCTGCTTAAGCGACAGCTTGCCGATCTTCAGCAGCGATGGTTCGTCCTCAACCAGCAAAACGGTTTGTTTTTTGGGAGCTGTTCGGCTGTCCTTCCGTGGAGCATTTTCGACTTCAGTCCCGGTGACTCGGGGCAGATAAATGCGAAGAGTTGTGCCGATTTTGAGATCACTTTCCACATCAATCGCACCGTTGTTCTGCTGCACAATGCCGTACACAGTTGCCAGCCCAAGTCCTGGTCCCGGTCCCTGACCCACGGGCTTGGTGGTGTTGAACGGTTCAAACAAATGCGGCAGCGTCGTTTGACTCATCCCACAACCCGTGTCAGAAACGGTAAGAACAACGTAGCTGCCTGCGGGAATCTCGGACGATCGAAACTGTGAAGTTGACTTCAGCACTTCGTTGCGTGTCGACAGCAGAATTCGGCCTGCCTCTGAAATGGCATCGCGTGAGTTCATGCAGAGGTTGGCCAGAATCTGGTCCAGTTGAACCGGGTCAATATTCACCATCCACAGGTCATCGCCGGGCATCCATTCCAGTTCAATATTTTCGCCCATCGATCGCTGCAGAAGGTCGAGCATGCGTTTAACGGATTTATTGACGTCCACTTTCTGCGGAGCAGCATTCTGGCGGCGAGCAAACGCCAGCAGTTGATGGGTGAGATCGGCCGATCTTTGTCCGGCCATCTGAATCGCCTTCAGATGATTTTTATGACGCGGCTGCAGGGTTTCATCCAGCGACAGCATTTCGGCATGTCCCAGAATTACGGCCAGCATGTTGTTGAAGTCATGAGCGATCCCGCCAGCCAGGCGTCCGACGGACTCCATCTTTTGCGACTGATTAAACTGAGCCTGCAGGCGTTCTCTTTCTTCGTCAGCCCGCCGACGTTCGGTGACATCGTTAAACGTGCCTAAGATCCTGATCACTCGGTTGCCTTCGTACGCGACACGCCCGACCGTCCGCACCCAACGACAGCGACCCTTCGCTGTGGTGAAGGGAAGATCAAGATCCCACGGAGTTCCGTCAATCACCGCACGTCGAATTGCGTCGCGAATGATCGGCCGGGCTTCGGTATCGTAAAATATAATCGCCTTTTCAACGTCTGGCACATAATCCGGCGGCACCTCATGCATCCGCAATGTCTGGGCTGACCAGCGAAGTGTCATGGTCGCCAGTTCCAGTTGCCAGGCACCAATTTCCGCAACCCGTCCGGTCTCTTCCAGCCATTCTTCCGTCTGTCGCAATGAACGTTCCATTTCACGGCGCTGTGTATCGCGGCGGTGGGCATCAATCAGTTGACCGATGGCCATGCCGAGTGGTTCCAGAAAACGAACATCCTCCTGAGAATATCCGCCGGGACAGTTGGCCAGCCCGATCATGCCCACCATGCGCGTGCCGCGCAACAGCGGCAGGCCAAGAAAACTGTTGAGCGAAGGATGGCCTGGCGGGATTCCACATCGGCGTGGATCTGTGGCAGGAGAGTTGGAAATGACAGCCTCCCCGGTTGTCATCATATGTCCAAACAATGACTGCAGATTACGAAACTCGAGACCGCTGGCGGAGTTATCCTCGTAAAGTTTACGAGACGCCTCGTCCCAGGCGATGTTGGAAATGGCGAGCGTCTTCAGCCACGGAAGACTGGACTCATCAAACAGAACTTCGCCGATAAAACCATATTCGCTGTTGGTAATTTCCAGCAGACGATTCAGCGAACCGCCAAAGGTGACGGCCGAGTCCTCGCTGGAAATAAAGCTGGTAAGGCAGCTGCTGACAGTCTCCAGCAGGCGATGTTCCCTCAGCAGCTGAGCTTCAAATTTCTTTCGGTCGGAGATGTCGTTCTGAACGGACAAATAGCCTTGCAACACGCCCTGTTCATCAGCAATCGGCTGGGCATCCAGCGAAATCCAGAACGTGCTGCCATCCCGGCGATAGTTCAGGATCTCAGACTGGAAAGATTCCCCAGCCGCCACTTTCGACCGAATCATCGCCACCGTGACCTGGTCGGTTTCTTTCCCGTGCAGAAACTCCTGAGGCTTGCGGCCAGTGATCTCAGGAAGTTCCCAGCCGGAAAGCTGAGTAAAGGCGTCGTTGGTCCAGACAATGCCGCCCTGGTGATCGGAAATCATCACCGGATGCGATGTCAGCCGGGCTACAAGCGGAAGAAATGACAGCGCGTTAAACGCAATATCGTTCAAGTTTGTCATGCATCGCGACCCCTGTCAGGGTTAGAAGGCGTTACTACTTTGCCGCATCCGCATCAGTCTCTGAACTGGAATCTTCTTTGGGCGCTGGTTTAAGTTTATCCCAAAATGTCAACGAAAAGATCACCAGAATCACGGCAGCCATGATGGCCGGAAACATCCAGAAGTTCTTCCATTGTTCCATGGTTGATGCCAGCAGTTCTTTGTCCAGTCCCTCCGGCAGGCTTCGTGAAAGCATGTTGGCAAACGTCGCAAAGAAGCTCATCGCTTCCGGCTCACCAGCGGCCGTTTTGAGTGCTGCCGAATACTCTGTGGCTTGAGTCACCTGGCCCCCGTAGCCGCCAATCGTCATGTTGAGAGGGATGCCAAGAAAACTGTCACCGCCCATGATCTTGTAGCCAAAGAACATTCCAATGCCCTGCGTCAGAAACACAAGCAGACCCTGCGCTTGTCCACGAATCGCTGTTGGAGCTTTCTGGTCGGTGTACATGTAGCCGGTCACAAAGAAGAAGTCATAACAAACGCCATGCAGAGCCACAGCCAGCAGAATCATCCAGGTGACCTGGTCCGGTGCGCTGAAAGAAAACAGAGCGTAACGAAGCACCCATGCCGCCATGCCCACCATGATCATGATTTTCAGGCCAAGGCGACGGAAGAAGAATGGAATCAGCAGCATAAAGAAGATTTCAGACATCTGACCGATCGTCATCGTGGCAGCTGCGGCGTTGAATCCTGTCTGCGTCAGATACGAACCTGTCATTCCGTAGTAATACGCCAACGGCACGCAGATCAAAGTGGAGCAGACAGCAAAGATCGCAAAGTTACGGTCCGCGAACAATCGGAATGCGTCGACCATGAACAACGATCGCAGATCCATGGGCTTACCCTTCAGCGGCGGAGGCGTATGAGGCAACACAAAGCTGAAGAGGCCGAAGATCAGACTGCTGATTCCTCCAAGATAAAAGATGTTAAAGCTGCTCGACCAGCCCATGCCACCGACCAGCAGTCCCGCAGCAATCCAGCCGATTGTGCCCCAGACTCGGATTTTTGGAAACTGATCCTGACTCGGGATATGGCTGAATGCGATCGTGTTCCCAAGACCCAGCGTCGGCATATAACAAAGCAGGTGCCCAAGAATCAGCCACACAACCGTCGGCCCGCTTTCCGGACCTTGTGCTGCGACGGATGGAACGGCCAGCAGGATGGCTCCGCCCACAAGCATCAGCACTCCCATCACACGTTCAGAAGCAAAAAAACGATCTGCGACCAGACCCAAAAACAACGGCGCAAGAATTGCCGCGATCGGTGAGCTGGCATACGCGCCGGCAATGGCGGAGCTCAGTCCTGCAAAATCCAGTGCTGCTCCAAGCGTCGCGAACCATGTTCCCCAGGCAAAAAACTGCAGAAACATCATGATCGAAAGTCGCGGAACAATGCTCGAATTCTGGTTACTCATGCCCTGGCACCTGTGCTCATTGGATGGACTGGATGAACGTTCGACGAAATAATGACAAGCAAGCTTCGTTCGAGCAACCAATGAACGAGCAGTGTTTATTGAACTCGGCACGCAACAGGATGTTCCACCTGACAGACCTGAATGTCCTTGCGATCGGGGTTCGCGGGCCAGCAACAACCTTTTCCCAGTCAACCAAAATGAATGGGAACCCCCAGGCGGCGAAGATCCAGTGCGTCCACATGAATCTTTACCTGAGTGCCGACTTCGTGCTAAATTGCGTCCCTGACAGGCAGGACGCCTGCAGGATCCTCGGGCCCGGATCACCATTTCTCAATGGTTCTCGTGCGACGAAGTCCCGGTACGGATTCTGATTTCCACGGATGGAGTGATTCACTCATGCAACGATACGCTCGCAATTTCGCCATTCTGCTGCTGTCCGGATCGGCCTTATTGTCCACCGGATGCGGCTCGTCGGAACCCGCTGCTTCCGGCACAGACGCGGCCATGATTGATGAACTTCTGAATTCCAATGGTGACCCGCAGCAGGATCCTGCAGAGCCCGGACAGTCTTCAGACTCCAGAAGCAACTCAACCAGATCTGTCAGCCGATCACTCAGCTCTGACGGAAACGGTTCCGGCAGAACGGCTCGCGGGGACCGGCTTGAATTGCGGCTTCGGGAAGGCGATCGTTTTCCCCTCGTGAAAACCATTGAACAGACTCTGCATCAGAAATCGGACGTGGCTCCGGCCTTTGCTTTCACTCGGCTGGAACTCACGCTGGCGATCACCGTCGAAAAAGTCACTGCGGATGCCATCCTGTTGGGAGTTCGCTACTCACGCGTGCTGTACGAACACGATGTGGCCGGGCAGCGGCTGGCCTTCGACTCGTCCAGTCATCAAGGGGCCGTTCCGTGGGATGCGATTCCCTATGCCGGTATGATTGGCAACGGCTTTTCATTCTGGCTTGGGCGAGACAACAGTATTCGCGAAATGGTGGGCTATCGCGAGTTTCTGGAACGATGCGTGGCTCAGGTGCCGCTCGAGCGCCGTGAAACGTTGCTGTCAGAAATCAGCAGCCGCTTCGGTGATGACGGTGTGGCCAATTTCGTAGACGATACGATCGGTCTTTTGCCCTATGACGCGAGCGTCGATCGTGAATCCGCTTCACGCGTTCTGACCGGCGACGTGTGGACTCGGGAGCGACGTCTGATGCAGCCGGTCCCCGTGCATCTGACAACCACTTATCGTCTAACGGCCATGAATGATCAGACGGCCGAAATTGATATCATCGGTCGAGTCGCTACGGGTGATGCGGCCGCGACAAACACTGGCGGACGACTGCGAATCTCCGGAGGCCACAGTCTGGGCCGATGTATCGTTGACCGAGCCACCGGGTTGCCATTGGAGATGAATCTGACGCGCCTGATTACGATGCGACTCACAACATCGGACCAGCAGGAAGTGGTTCAGGAAAAACAGATCATCACCACGATTCGCGCCTTCCCCGAAGCGCGTGGTCCGGTTGTGAATCAGGCGCCGGTTTCGCCCATCCAACAGGTCTCGGGGTTTGAACAGCCGGCGGTTCCAGCCGACGTGAATACAATGCCGCCGGTTAGAGTTCGCGCCGTTCGCGCCGTGTATCCGAAGTAACTTAGCGCGACTCTTCTTGCCAGGTTTCGCCGCTTACCACTTGTCGACGGGTCCGTGCGGCACCGGGATTTCCACATCGGTCAGAACGCCGCTTCGATTTCCATCCACGGGTCCGGCCGCACGAATCTCGGCAATGGCCACATCCATTTCGGCTCGCGTCTGCACATTTTGAAAGTCGCCTCGCAGGCGTTTCAGAATTCGCATGCCCTTCAGGTACCAGTGCGCCATTTTGCGAAACAGGATGATGGCCCGTTCGCTGCCATACCGCTCTTCCAGACACGAAAACTGCTGAAGCATCAGTGAGAGTCGCTCGTCGAAGGTCCCGGCGGGCGCATAACTTCCGGTCTGTTCCCACTCATGCAGCTGGCGAAAAATCCAGGGATTGGCGAGTGCCGCCCGACCGATAGAAACACCATGGCAACCGGTCTCACGGATCATTCGGGCCGCATCGGCCACATTCCGAACATCGCCGTTGCCGATGATCGGAATCTTTTCAACGGCTTCCACGACCGCCCGAATCCCGGGCAGTGAAACCGTGCCTCCAAAGCCCTGCTCGCGAGTCCTGCCGTGAATCGCAACGGCAGCCACGCCGACCTGTTCAAACTGACGAGCAAACAGTGGAGCAGTGAGACTAGTGGAGTCCCAGCCGAGTCGCATTTTGACACTGACGGGAATTGAGACCGCTTCGACAACGGTCTGAACCAGACGAATTGTGCCATCGGTATTGCACATCATTCCAGCGCCAGCTCCGGCCCCGGCGATGCGATTGACCGGGCAGCCCATGTTAATGTCGATCGTGTCGACACCCAGCTCCATCAGCAGGCGAGCCGCATCGGCCATCACCTGAGCATCACTGCCGAAAATCTGCACGGCAAAGGGACGGTCTTCCGGATGCGTTTCCACCATCTGCATCGTTCGCTCGCTACGACTTAGCAGAGCACGCGCGTTGACCAAATCTGTGGTGGCGAGCCCAATGCCTCCAATGCGGCGAACGATTCTTCGAAACGGAAGCGTTGTAAAGCCAGCCAGGGGAGACAGCAGATAACGGCTTTCTAGTTGAAGCGGTCCGTAGGCCAGCGGCTTCTGAAACTCAGGACGCGCGACATCCGTTCGCGCGGTTGTTGGGGCGGCTGAGGCCGGAGCGGGACTTCGGAAAACATCAGGGATGGCGCGGCGAATGGCTGTTACTCTTCTGTGCGGGTTGCGGAGGACACGGACTGTGGTGCTAAACGAAAAGACACCGTTTGGAAACTGCCGGATGAACGTTCTTAAAATTGCCAGGCTGTGTTCTCTGCCGGCATTTTCGGATGCCGGCAGCTCTGAACCTTTCTTCACGGCTCCGTGTCTTCATCGCAGATTAACGGTTTTGGTTCCTCTGACGCAAAGACTACAAGGATGCTTCCTGCACCTCATTCCAACTTCTTCGAAAATACACCAGCGCCCCGCACCGGGCGGCTTGGCGGACAGGGTAGGCTGGCTATTGCCAGCGATAAACTGGAATCGCCGATGGCTTCGTCCCCAAAGCGACTGTTTGGCCCTGTCGCCAGTTTTCTGGCCTCACGAATCGGTGCTCATTGGAACCTGGTGATTGCTGAACTGTGCGACAAGCTTGGTTCCGAAGCAAACCTGCGTCGAATTTTGCCGCAGGTTTCTGAACTTGTCGAATTCAATGCGGTTGAGGTCGATGGCGAACTGTGCCACGGCAGTGGTCTCCTCAAGGGACAACCTCTGCAGGCCGGCTGGCGACGTCGTCTTTATGTCTGCCCGACAACGGGTCGGCTCAAACGAATTGAATCGGCATTCGCAAAGGCGTGCTGATCTAACGCGGAGCAAGGGAGTGCATCTGCACCCCGGCAGGAGCGCCCAATGGCAGTCGATTTGCGTTTTAGTAGCAATCCCTCCCGAGTGATGAATGCCAAAGCTGCGTTTTACCGCGTTCGTCACTCGGACAGTGACGTCTACTTTGTCAAACTGAGTGGCATTGGAGGAGCGTCCGCGGGCGGAATGTGAAGATCACATTAAGCCCGATCTGCTGAGCCCTGGCCACTGGTGAACGGCGCTGGCGGACGAACTCAAAGTTGACCGTTTATCGTTGTCCGGACCTTCTGAAAAAAGTGCGATGTGATTGGCACGTCAGGCTCTGTCGGCGTATGCTTTCTCCGCGTGGCCGACCTCTCTCATCAGACGGATCGGCAACCATTGCTTAAGAGATCAGTGACAGAGATAGGCTCGGAAAGGCAGGAGACTGCAATGACCAGTTCTGTTCTGGAACGTCCTACATTGGTATTAAACCGCAATTGGCAGCCAATCGCGGTGTCCACGGTATCTCGTGCACTGACTAAGGTGTGGAACGAGACCGCTCGGATTGTCGACCCAACCAACTTTCAGCTTTATGGATGGGAAGACTGGGCTTTGCTTCAACCGGCAGAAGGTGATCCGGTCATTCGGACTCAATGGCTGGCCCTGAAAGTTCCCGAAGTCATCACACTGACTAAGTATGATCGCTTGCCGATCAAGGTCGTGGCTTTCAGCCGTAGAAACGTTTTTAAACGCGACAGCTACATGTGCCAGTACTGCGGATGTCGACCGGGCAGCGAAGAGCTGACCATCGACCACGTCGTTCCACGGTCTCGAGGCGGTCTGTCCAGCTGGACGAACTGCGTGCTGGCCTGCGTCGACTGTAACACCCGCAAGGCCAATCGGACCCCCGATCAGGCTCGTATGCCGCTGCTGCAAAAGCCAACGCGGCCCATCTGGAATCCACTTTATGCACCACATGGAGTTCGGATCGAAAGCTGGTCCAAGTTCGTCAGCGAAGCCTACTGGAACATCGAACTGGAAGAAGTGTAGCCTCGATCACACGAAGTCTGATGGAAATAGAACAAGAGCGAAGGGCATCAGTCCTTCGCTCTTGTTTTTTGTGGTCTGCCTTCAGCTGCGGTTAAGTCAGCTTCAGAGTTTCTGCGATAGTCGTAAACCTTACGAACTCATCGTCGTTGGCGAAGTCCGCCCTCGCAGCAATTGCAGAACCGGTCGTTGTGGGAGCCAGCGAGACGGTGAGGTGTGTGTCATCAATGATGCTGACAACGATGAATGTCTGACCGGTGATCTGAATCCGCGAACGCGGAGATCCTGCCGCGACACCAGCCCCAAGCTCAGTGGTAAATTTCGTGCCTGTCCCCACAATCTGTGAGCTGCCAGCCGTTGTCGCAACTGTCCCTGTCAGAGTACGAGCAAAGTCAGTGAACGTGGTCCGCAGTGGAACTTCATTCAGGGCGGACGAACTGGTTTCCTGAGCGAGATCCACTTCGGTCAGAGCATGGATTGCATCGACCACTGTCATGCCGTTGCCAACCACGCGACCAAAGACGGTGTGTCGCAGCCCGGTGGTGTCGGTTGGGCTTGTCGGGATGTCCAGCGGATTGTCGGCGAGATTCACAAACCACTGGCTGGTACCGCTGTTCGTGTTCCCGGTGTGTGCCATCGAGATCGTGCCTCGCATGTTGGTGCGAGCCGTGTTGAATTCGCTGGCAATCGAAGCATCCTGCTGGACCGCTCCGATGACGCCGTCGTCGACTGTGAATCCACCGCCCTGTATGACGAACGGAGTTTCGGTGCCGGTCTCTGCGGAACGATGAATGATGGAGTTGTCGTAGCGTCCGGAGGTCGAATAGTCGAGAAAGTTGTCGACCGTGATCGGCGCTTCTGCGCTGAACATTTCAATAAAGTATTCCTGAGTCGCTCCGGTGTTTGTGACCGAAGAAAACTTGACCAGCGCGTTGGTGCTCTTGATGAGATCCACTTCTACAGACGTGTCGGCTGTTTCAGCTGCCAGTGACGCACGCAGAGAAATTGTCTGCCGCCCGGACAACTGGTCGTTGGTTGTGGTGTCCCCGGTGTAGAGATCCTGTCGAGTCACTGTAACTGTGGTCGTGTAGGCACCCGTTGCATCCGCTGTGACGCTGCCATCGTCGAACTGACCATCGTCGTCCGTGTCGAGCGCGATCGTGGCTCCGGGAAGTGTCGTGCCGCTGATTGTGACCGCCGCATCTTTCGTAATCAGCACGCCGTCCGAAGTCACCGATTTGTCGGCCGCCGCAGTGGCGGTTGCAGAAAGCGTCATTGCTGTCTGGTTGGTCGCGGCAGTGTCAGCCGCAGTTGCGCGGGCAATGAGGCCGGTCGTGGCTGCATCAAAACGATTGTTGCCGGCCGTTGTGGCGGTGGTGGATTCTGTTTTGATCAGTCGCCGGCCAGCATTGAAGACGTTGGCTGAGCCGATGTTGACAGCATCACCGTCTGGAAAATCGGCAGCATTGTTCAGCCGACTGTCACCCCCCTGAACTGAGAACAAACCGTTGAACGTGTTGGTGTCACGCACGATCAGCCCATCGTTGTCGCGGCCAAGGTTGACATGCACACGGCCGCCAAACGTATTGTCGTCGAACATCACGGCATCCTGATCCTGCCGCGTCTTGATCAGAACACTGTCATTGATCGAAGAGTTTCGAATCGTAACGTCGTCGTCCCCGTGTCCCATTTTGATCGTGACGGTGCCGTTGCTCGTCACGTTATTGAGTGAGACTCCATCGTTGCCGTCTTTTCCCTTAATTTTCAGCGGTCCATTGGTCGTCATGTCCTTGAGGCTGACAAGATCATCGCCCTGATTGCCGTTGATAAAAAGAATACCGTCTGCGGTAGAATCCTGCAGACTGATCGTGTCATTTCCGTCACCACCCAGAATGCGCGTGGTACTTCGAAAGATTGCGCCGGTGGAGTTGATCGTGTCATTGCCATCGTCGCCCAGCACCGTCAGAGTCCCGCCGAATTTCACATTTCGGCTGAACGAAACGGAGTCGTTGCTTGCACCCATGGCAATATTCACGTTGCCCGTGATCGTATCGGTATTCTGCGCGATCACAAAAACGTCAGTGCTGCCATTGATGGTCGTCGAATCCAGCCCTCTGAGCTGAACCTGATTATTGAGCACTATGATCTCAATGGAATTCGCGGAGACATCACCCGTGATATTCAGGTGATCGCCGCTTAAGCTGGCAACGACGTTGCCGGCCAGCAGAGCGCGGGTTTCCAGATGTTCAACGCGTGGATCCGTAACGGCGGATTTGTTCAGTCGTTTTCGTGCGTTTTTAGCTCGCCAGTTCCACATATTGTCCTGCCCTTACAGCCAGCCTTCGCTGCTGATTCAGAATTCACAGCCTTCAGCGTCGTTTGTCGCTGACCAAATGACGATCGTGGCCGCCCGAGTGCCGCTTTGATGCCGATCGACATCGGTGCCCAGGAAAGACGGTCATCTCCATAATCGGTAAGACTCGCATGACCGGAAAAACTTAACAGGCTTATCGGCGCTGGTTTTCCTGATTCACAAAATGCCGAGTTCGATGTTCGCCGGACGGACTTCTTAAGTCGCAAAATCTGCTGAATTCCAACACCCACGGTGTCGCCACGGCTCGGACAAACATTTCCAGGATTACCTGGGACTCTGAGAACCAAAGAGGAAGAGTGCAGCAGCACTTCCGGCGCGGAGCAGCTCAGACGTTGGCCGAACACGGCGAGACTCCGCATTAAAATCGGATGGCCCTTTCTTTCTGCAATGAAACTGCCAAACTCTTCGTTAATCCTCATGCGGAGGACTTTTTCAAGCCGGGTCGGGGAAAAACGCGTCGTGAGCACGGGCACAGGAGAATCGCTGAACAACCAGGCGAACGAGCCTTTCGCGCAGACGTCTGCAGACGGCGAAATGGTCGTCATGGGAACAGGCACGAGTATCGGAGTCCCGGTCGTCGGCTGTCAGTGCTCGGTGTGTTTGTCGAATAATCCCCGCAACCGAAGGACTCGCACAGGCGTTTTAGTGCGAGCGCCGGAGGGCGAATTCATCATCGACGCCGGTCCGGAACTGCGGCTGCAGCTGGTTCGTGAACGAGCCACTCTGATTCGAGCCGCCTTGCTGACTCACAGTCATGCGGACCACATTATGGGGCTCGATGATCTGCGAATTTTCGGCTTCCAGCTGAATTCTTCCGTTCCGCTGTACTGCGAAGAAACTGTGGAACAGCAGGTTCGCCAGGTGTTTTCCTACGCCTTTTCTGATCCGGCGAATCATCCACACCAATATGCGGCGCCTCGACTGCGGTTCGAACGAATTTCTCCAAACACACCGTTCTCCGTGCTGGGATTGAATGTGCTTCCGATTCGACTCAAGCACGGCGAACTGCCAATCCTTGGATTTCGAATCGGCAACGTGGCGTTCTGTACGGACGTCTCGACGATCCCCGCCGGCAGCAAAGAACAGCTGCAGGGGCTGGACGTTCTGGTTCTGGACACGTTACGCAGGGAGCCGCATCCTACGCATCTGCATCTGGACGCGGCCCTGCGTCTGATCCAGCAACTTCGGCCAGGACGGACATATTTGACTCATATGTCGCACGAGCTGGATTACGATGAGCTGAAAGGTTCGTTGCCCGAAACTGTGGAGCCGGCTTACGACGGGCTTCGTTTTCCGATTCGATCGATTCAGCAATAGCTGCGTCTCTGCACGTTCAGCCAGCCAGCCTCAACTCGGAGTGTTGAATTAATGGGTTTTCACAACCTGAAACGTCAGTGAGGGATGACATTGCCTGCGTTCTGCGCCGCCTATCCCTCGCTGACGCGGCGGGTTAAGATTGATTCAACACGCCAAACTGAAGCCGGGAAATGGCCGGGGCCTGGTGAGAATTGCCCGCGCGGTGATCAGGCTGGCATCCATAAAAAAACGGCACTGGTGACCCAATGCCGCTTAAGTCGAAAGCAGGACGCAAGTTTTTTCTACTTGCCTTTCAGCTTAGCAACACTGACTTCCATCGGCTTCAGAGCAACGTCGCCCTTTGTGACTTTGACGGCGTACTTGCGATCCAGATAGCCAGCTCGCTCATGCCACACGCGGAATTCATGCTCACCGGCAGGAAGATTGGCAATCGTAAACTTGCCTTCTTTGTCGGTCACGGCAGCGTAGGGATGATCGACAACCATCCAATAAGCGGCCATCCATGGGTGAAAGTCGCAGGTGACCTTGATCGGTAAGCTTTCACCGATCTTGTAATTCAGTTTTTCACCTTTTCCAACAGGCGTGTTCGGAGCGATCAGCACGTTGATCGGCTGATTCTTGAGCGGATAAGTGTGAGTGTTGTGAGCCACTGCGTCACTGGAGACCACTTCCACGGTCTGTCCGCCCAGCACAATCATCGCGTGGGGCAGGAACATGCAGCCCTTCTGGTCAAAAATCACGGTCGCAGGTTCTGGCTTTTTCGCATCCGGATGAATGTTCTTCGGCGCCTTTGCCAGATACACAAACACATTGGCCAGACCTTTGGAATCCGTGTCGATCACGAGTTCTTCGGAATAGGTGTCTTTGGCTGCGCAGACGGCCTTGTCCTTAATGTCCGCATCCCTCTTGTGCAGGAGCACCGGTTCCGGAATCGCTCCGGTGACAACGATCTGACCAGTGACAGTGCCCCAGTCTTCACCGACGACTGTCGTGAGGCAGCACAAGGACAGTGCAGCTGAAAGAAGCATCTTTTTCATGACATTTTTCCTGAGTTTCGTGGATCGCGGGAAATTGTGAGGCCTCGCAAAAGTGAGTGGTGACCGCCAGACTTTCTCCTTGATTCACATCTTGCGCGAACGTGATATTCAAAGTCGGCCTGGTTTTGCGACGCACCGGAGTTCGATTTTATGGCGATGACTCTCGGAAGTCGAACACGACTTTCAGATTCCAGGCTTCCCAGTCTGCCGCTTCCCAGCCTTGGGATTGCCTGCAGCCCGTTTTCTTGCGGCATTATCTGCAGGAACGAATCAGGTCCCGTGAACATCGCAGACCGGAGTTAGTTGTGGTTCTCTGGCCAGACGGGTTTAATTCCGCCGTTTGAGTTCCGAAGGCCCGTTTGCATTCCTCCAGGGAAAAGTCAGTTCACGTGGATTATCGCAGCAGCAATCAGCAGGCATGGAATCAACTGGCAGATACGGGAAGTTTGTTTGCTCGAGTCGCCACGGATGAAGACTGCCGGAATCCTCTGCGAACTTTGGATGGTCGCGGCTGGCTGCCCGAATCTGTCGCCGGCCTGAACGTGCTGTGTCTGGCTTCCGGCGGCGGCTGGCAGGCCATTCTTTATGCGGCAGCGGGAGCAACCGTTACGGTTGTGGACCTGAGCGAATCCATGCTGCGTCTGGACAACCAGGAAGCAAAGCGGCGTGGTTTTAAAGTTCAGACCGTGCATACGTCCATGGATGACCTGAGCATGCTGGGTGACCAGTCGTTCGACATTGTGCATCAGCCGGTGAGCACCTGCTATGTGCCGGATCTGAAGCCGGTTTACGCGGAAGTGGCTCGAGTCCTTCGCGACCATGGCATTTACATCTGCCAGCACAAACAGCCGGTGAGCCTGCAGATCAGCCATCGGAACGAGCGACAGCAGTTCGTGATCGGTGTGGAATACTATCACGAGGGGCCATTGCCGAAACAACAGGATACTTCCTATCGCGAAAAAGGCGCGACCGAGTACCTTCATCGCATGGAGGAAATCGTCGGGGGACTCTGTGACTGCGGCTTTGTGATTGAAGATCTCCGTGAACCGAAACGCGCCGATTACAAGGTGGATGTGTCGCACTTCGGCTATCGCGGCCGTTTTGTGCCGCCGTATGTTCGCATGAAAGCCCGACGTGTGGCCCGGGAGAAGAACGCAACTGCCGCGAGTGATTCCGGATCCCGCATCTGGACTCCGGGGAGTCCCGGGCTGTGAGGAATTCCGTTCCATCTCAGGCCGCCGGGGCTACCTCTGAATCCATCAAGCGCCTGTCGAGCGCCCCGATGTCAGGTTCGCTTCAGGAAGATTAGACGTCAAATCGGTGCCAAAAGTGCAAGCAAATTCAGCAAACTCACTGTATCGTATTGCCTGAATGATACAGTTATGAAAAGCTGTTCTTTCCAACTGCGAACCGCGGCCCCCCGCGGATCGTCTGATTAGCCTCTTTGATTATATGTCTGAACGGAACCAATGCCATGAAGGTCGTTCTGGAACTGCAGGATCAGCTCTCCAATGTTCGCAAAGTCACCGTGCGTCATGACATCGTCATCGGTCGCGGCGCAGACTGCAACTTGCGCCTGTCCGCTCCGCAAATCAGTCGACGACACTGCTTTCTGCGAGTCGGTCGTGACGGCGTTTCTGTCACAGATCTGGACAGCAGCAACGGGACCTTCGTGGATGGTCAACGTCTCACGGGTGGCATTCGCCAGGAATTAACTCACGGCTCCGTGCTTGCGCTGGGCCCCGTTCGGTTTTTGATCCGAATTCGCGAAGATGCGGTCTCCGACGTAGTTCTGAATGCCGCCGTTCAAAAGTCCGGGACAAAATTGTCAACGGCCGGCATGGCATCAGATTCTTCCACAGTGATTGGCGATGCCGATTCGCTTCTTACAGATAGCAGGAAAGGCTCCGAACGGCCGCTCAATTTTTCACTCGAACAGGCCGGTGCCACAACGGATGCCGACGAAGCCACAGAAAATGTTGAATATGGCGTTGCTGGTCTGACAAACCTTGGTGCCCTGAAGAAGGCCGGCGGTCCAAAAAATATGGACAGTGTGCCGGAAATTATCGATCTCGGACGCCGCATCGCGGCGATGGATCCTGACGAACCTGGAACAGCCGATCTTGTTGATCCGCTGCCTGAAACCGAGCAGTCAGTTTACGAAGCCTCAGTTGTAACCAACGACCAGGCCATTGAAGATGTCGAACTTGAAATTGTTGACGCTGTGGTTGAAGATTATGCTCTCGCTGAGGATGCAGTCGCAGATAATTTTATCGAAGACGACAACGAATCGAGCTGGTTTGTTGACGCGGCCGATGATGATGAACTCGTTGAAGATCATGAGCTCGGTGGGGCCGTCTCCGACATGGAGCACTCCGAGGCCCCTGAAGCTGCTGCTAACGAAGACGATGACAAAGACGATGACGAAGACGATGACGAAGACGATGACGAAGACGATGACGAAGACGATGACGAAGACGAAGACGATGACAAAGACGATGACAAAGACGATGACAAAGACGATGACGATGACAAAGACGATGACGACGAACTGGCGAATTTTCTGAAGGGCTTCTGAAGATGTTGAGCCAGTCCCTGCTGAAGCATTCGTCCGAAATTCATCGCCGCGATCTCCTGCGGACTGGATGGGCGAATTCGGCCGAACGCCCAAAATCAACGCCAACATCAGTCGAGATCACTGGCCGAAATGCTATACCGTTCTAATGGCCGGCGGTGGCGTTCAGGGCGGCGCAGTTTACGGCGCCTCAGACAAATACCGGGCCATGCCGGATCGTGATTCGGTCTCAACCGGCGATCTGGCGGCCACGATGTATCACGCTCTCGGAATCGACCATACCATTGAAGTGTACGACAACCTCAACCGCCCGCTGCCGATCGCCAAAGGCCGCCCGATCACCGAGATCTTTGTTTAAGCATCGTGCGGCTTTTTAGAGTCGCCTTTCGCAGAGCGAAAGGCAACACTTATTTTCCGCTCGATGTTCAGCGGCCCACGCACTGCATCACCCACGTTGCCCGACGCAATCCTCCTGAATTCAAACGCCGCCTTTCCGCCGAATTCCGGACAACGTCTCGCCAGCCCGCGCGCCGCAAACTGCTCCACACTTCCCTTTACGCTACGCCAGTTTTCCCACACCTTCGGCGAATATTTACACAGAACCGGCAGCCTGCAGGTTCTTTGCACACCCTGACAGCAACCCCTTCAGCGATTCAAGTATCAGAGCGCCGGCCCTGCACATGGGTATTCTTGCCCGGCCCTGTGACAATCATTCCGCGTTTCGGCATCAATGACCACAGTCGTCACAAGAGTTAGCAACAGAAATCTTAACACAGACCGCCCGTATTGTGCAGGAAGCAATTTCCCTCAAGTGTCACGGTCTTCCTGAAGGGCCGATTTTGCCGAAATGCGAAGCACTACTTTCCTTAGGGACAATACGTAAAGACGATTGCCTTCAGTCAGCAGGCAAGGCCAGCGCACACTTAAGTACCTTTGATACCAAGGACTTCCATCAGGAAGTCATCATTCCAACCACAGATTCTGCGTTTCATGGCGAGGCTGTCTTTGCCAGGATGTTGCTTCAGCAGAGATAA